>Ga0209517_10000300_pt1 | contig 87476 bp, 70 predicted proteins | sample PeaSoiMetSII2010_FD_187695 | JGI IMG/M metagenome (GOLD analysis project Ga0209517, IMG submission 187695) | Peat soil microbial communities from Weissenstadt, Germany - SII-2010 (SPAdes) (version 2) | ecosystem: Environmental > Terrestrial > Soil > Wetlands > Peat | place: Germany...
GAGAGCCAATTTGTCCCTGCGGGTACATCTCAAGCGATTCTGCCGCTTGACCAATGCCCACAGCCGAAAATTGGAGAACCTGAAACATGCTGTTGCTATCTACATGTGCTGGTACTGCTTTTGTCGGTCACACCAAACGCTTCGGTCATGCACCCCTGCGATGGAAGCAGGAATCGCTGATCACATTTGGACGGTCACCGAGCTACTAACGGCCTGACCGGATAGACGCAGGCGAGTGGGAAGCTGGCAGATTGAATAGCTTTCCACTCTACCGTAACCTTGTCACCGTCTGTCGTCATCACTTTCATGTCCGGCCCACCGCTATTCAACCTGACTAGATCGCCGATCTTAATCCCCTGTTCTTGTTGCAGGTTCGTCATTGTGCTAACCTCCGTGGTGTTATGCCAAACTTTAAAGTTGGAGATGTGGTTCAACTGAAATCTGGCGGCCCAAAAATGACTGTTTCGCAAATTGATCAAGAAACTGTCTTTTGTGTGTGGTTCGCTGGAACTGACCAAAAGAGCAAGTCATTCGCACCAGAAACATTGGAGGCTGTCCAGCCGCAATCTGGGCAGCGCCATCAAACTGGCGGTCGAGAACCGGGGCCGTGGTCATAAACCGAACCTTTCTCACCTTGCCCACGTTTTCACAGTGGGCATTTTTATTTGGCAACACTGATTTCCCTCAGCACCGATGCCCCGGCTCACCCTTGACATGACGGGCTTTGGTTGTATTATTTCAACCCAAGGTTCAAGCCTGATAAAAAGGCTGTCTTAAAACTGAATAGGAGTGGGGCCCCCATGCTGAAATTTCAATCAGTCACGCGTGTTTGTCTGCTTCCATGCATTCTCCTGATGATGGCTTCGCTCGGATGCGGCTCCGGCAACAATTCTCCGGACCCGGGTGTATCGCTGGCGGCAACCTCGAATCCCCTGGTCGCTCAGTACACCATCTCACCTTCGCACAAGGACAGCTCAGCCTGGGTGGAGTTCGGCACCGATACCAGCTATGGACGGACAACCTCCGCCACTCCTCCGACCACCGACTACGGTCAGACGCTGAATGTTCTGGTGGCGGGCATGAAGGCAAACACCACCTATCACATGCGTGCTCACGTCGACTGGTTCAACGGATCGTTTGTGGATCAAGACCGGACCTTCAAGACCGGCAAGATACCCAGTTCAGCAGGTGTGCCCCCGCAAATCACGGTGACCCGTCCCACTCCAGGCTTGTCGTCCTCCGGCGGAATCGAGCTTTTTAACCTGGTTGGTCCACCCACGATGTTGCGTGCTTTGGTGACAGACCTCGAAGGCAACGTCATTTGGTACTACGACCCGGGAAACGGCGGTTCTATCACGCCGATGAAACTCATGCAGAACGGGCATTTCATACTGAACGTCGGTGACCTGCGGGAAATTGACCTGGCGGGAAACATGATTCGCGACATCACTACCGACGAAGTGAATCAGTCGCTGCAGGCAAACGGTTATCCGTTTACCATCAGTGTCTTTCATCACGATCTCGTAGTTTTGCCCAATGGCCACTGGATAACGCTAGCCAACACCTCCAAAAGCTTCACCAACCTGCCCGGCTATCCCGGGGTCACCGATGTGCTCGGGGACGCCTTGATTGACATCGACCTTAACGGAAACGTGGCCTGGGCCTGGTCAGGCTTTGATCACCTAGACGTCAATCGGCACCTCATGGGACTGCCCGACTGGACCCACAGTAACGCTATCATCTACGCTCCAGACGGCAATCTTCTGCTCTCCATGCGTCACCAGAGCTGGATCCTTAAAATTGACTATGCAAACGGAACCGGTGCCGGAGACATCATCTGGAAGTTGGGCAATGAGGGTGATTTTGCGCTTGTCGGTGGAGATCCTGCCGACTGGTTCTACGCTCAACATTATCCGAATCTTGAGAACACCAGCGGCTCCCAGTTAACTTTAGACATTTGGGATAACGGAAACTTTCGGGTCGATCCCGACGGTTCAATCTGCTCCGCCACTTGCTATAGCCGGGCCACGATCTTCCAGATAGATGAAGACACCAAGGTGGCGACGCTGCTCTGGCAGTATCTTCCTGGTTTCTATTCGTTCTGGGGAGGCAGTATCGGAGATTTGAGCAACGGAGACGTCGAGTTTGACATGACCACCGTGGGAGTAACAAGCCCGGCATCCCAGATCATGGAAGTAACTCACGGCAGCAACGGTGGACAGACGGTGTGGCAACTGAATCTTAGCGGTGAAAATGCGTATCGGGCGTATCGCATTCCTAGCCTGTATCCAGGAGTGTCTTGGCCAGATTAGGACGGCTTGGTCACCCGAAACACCAATGGACGCCTGTCGCTGCGTGCCCACAGTCCATCTGCGCGTCCAACAAAGGGAAAATCCAGAAATGAAACTCTCTGTTGTCATGCCGGTCTACAATGAGACGGCCACTCTGAAAATGCTGGTAGAGAAGGTACTTGCGGTGCCGCTTGAGATCGAACTGATTTGTGTCGATGATGGTTCTCAAGACGGTTCGGTGGAGATCCTCAACGAATTACACGAACGTCACCCGCTGATCAAAATACTGCTGCAGACAAAGAACATGGGCAAAGGTGCGGCCCTCCGACGTGGGATTCAGGAAGCGACAGGTGATTACGTTGTCATCCAGGATGCTGACCTGGAATACGACCCTCGCGAATATCCAATGCTGCTGGACCCTCTGATACAAGGCAAAGCGGACGTGGTGTATGGCTCGCGGTTTCTGGGCGGCAACCCGCATCGCGTTTTGTATTTCTGGCATTCTGTCGGCAATTGGTTTCTTACCCTTGTTTCAAACTGTCTCACCAACCTCAACCTGACCGACATGGAGACATGCTACAAGATGTTCCGTAGAGACGTAATCCAGTCGATTCCTATAGACGAGGACCGTTTCGGCTTCGAACCTGAAATCACCGTGAAAATTGCCAAGCGCCGGCTGAGAATTTACGAGGTTGGTATCAGCTATTGGGGACGCACCTACGAGGAAGGCAAGAAAATTGGCTGGAAAGATGGCATGCGTGCGTTATGGTGTCTGCTCAAGTATTCCATAAAGGAACGGCGAAATTCTCCGGCGGCGCTCACCAAAGCTCTCGAAAATCAGTCCAAGAAAACGCAGGTGATTGACTTTCAAGGCCACATCACGCACAAACTCGATGCGGTTGCCACGGAACGTCCACATTCAACACCGGTCAGGGCTCATAAGGAGTCGGCTCAGGATGCGGTGAATCAGCGTTAAGTATCCAGAAGTGACGTCCCCGGTAATAGTCGATCAGCTGTTTGTCCTGCTCGGGCCCCAAGTCGCGAGCCCAAATTAGCTTCGAACCGTCGATATCCGCGCCGTTGTAGACCCATTCCAAGCCGGGATCGTGCTCGGGTGAGTATCGCAAGAACAAAACCTGCATACCATCTTGCGCCATTAGTTCTCGTTCGATGCGAGCACGTTCTACTCTGAACGGAAAAGGACGTTTCACCTCACGCCACGCCCGGAAAATGTTATTTCCAACAGCGCCACAAAACAACGCGACGATCAGGCAGGCCGCCACCAGGGGGCCAGTCGAGGGTTTTGGCCAGTGTCGTTCGTAGCACAACCATATGAGGCGGAAGACTAGAGCAATCAAAGTGACTGTAACTGCGATCATGTAATGTGCAAAGGTAAATGATTCCAAGAGGAGCGGAATCGCCGATACGACAAGAACAAACCAAAGTTCTCTAACTACTCCGTCGTTCCGAGACAGGAACGAGAGTGCAAGGATCACAACCACGGACACGAGCAACTCCACTATTTTCAGTCGATCCTTCAAATCAGGGGGAGTCAGCTCTTTTTCCAACTCAGCTGCCCACGATCCTTTTCCCGTGAAAAGATCCCTGCGTTCCTTGTACTGATTGAACTCCCACTCCTGGTGGTATTCACGTATCACCGGATTTGCCTCGATCGTTGGCGTTGTCGGCCGCTGAATCCACAATACGGGCTCATAGTTGTATTGCTGCTGGTGCAGCAGATAAGGGAGTACCCACACGCGCCCTGTCACGCGGAAGTCATAGTAGGCTTGGAAGGCCAACGTCACAGCGCCGCAAACCAACAAGACGGCGATGAAAGAACGCAACCCGCTTGCTCTCCAATCACAATTTGCCGGTAAACGACGGCGGACTACGTCAAACAGCACCAGGGCTCCTGCCGCCAAAACAAAAAATCCCCCTTCAAATGGCCGCACAAACCAGATCAGAATTATCCCCACCGCTAGTGGCCAAGCCATGATGAACCGCCCTCGGCTCCGGATTCTGCCTACAGCCCCGAGCACAAGAGCCACCCCGGCACCGGCGACCGCGCCTCCTCCCCAGTACGATTCAAGCCAATAGTTCCCGGTGCCGAATGCGGCAGCAGTACAGAAGCCCCCCACCAGTGCCATGCCAGGAGGCATCCAGACACGGAGCATCCAAACGACCGCGCTCACAAAGAGAAAACATTCAAGGACGGAACCGAAAAATGGTTGACCGAATAAACGCTCTCCAATTGCCAAAAAAAACGCCTGACCCGGAGGATATTTTGACGCATAGGTTGGAATCGAGATCACATGTATAGTCTCGAAGAACCTCCACAGTGGGTGAGCAGGATTTGTCAGCCTCCCGTGGCTGAAAGTGTCAGCCCCGAGCAGGTAGCTGAATTCGTCGTGGGTGGCGGGGTATGGAACTGGCAACCAGGGAAGTAGCGCCAGGCGGATCAGCGCCGCCACAGCCCCTGGCAAGAAGATGGTCCAGTGTTGCCCTGCAAACCTATTCAGCCGGGGCCAGCTTTCAAGCAAAGCATTCATTCAGATTTCTTCCATCCGTGTGCAGCAGTCCATCTGAGATCGAGTCAACGTCCACACAGCTACAAAACTGTCCGCGTGCGACCAACGACATGAGTGACAAGCTGGCGGCAGGTTCGCGGCAGGCGCCAAAATTCGCTGAAATTACTGCTTTCCCTTTTTCAACAGCGACGCCTGGTTGCGACAGTTATCTACGGCATCTGGAACGTCCCAATCGTATTGAGATTCCCAGAGGAGTTACCCAAGTAAACCGTGTACGTTCCTGATGCGACCACCCAGGCTTGCGCGTTGACATCCCAATAGGAAAGCGGATGCGACGAGCTACTGGCGGCAACCTGGATTGTCACACTCTGTTGCTGGCCAGGATTCAAAGACACCTTTTGCCATCCGACCAAACGTTTGGCCTCGCGAGTGCTTGCGGGCAATCCCAAGTAGAGCTGAGCGACCTCGGCACCCGCACGCGTGCCGGTATTCTGCAGGTCGAAACTCACCTGAAAACTGGGGGTATTCCCCGACGTGACTGCGGTGAGTCGCGGATTCGTAATCGAAAAAGTTGTGTACGAGAGGCCATAACCGAAGGGGAAGAGCGGCGTCAGGGCTTTGACCTCATACCACTTGTAGCCCACATTGAACCCGTCGATGGTGTAATCGACGGAAAATGGTGTAGTCGAGTCTGGGGGCCCAGCGATGACCGGCCGGGGCAGGTCATTGACGCTCGCGGGGAATGTCATGGGGAGCTTGCCCGAGGGATTGACGTCCCCGAAAAGGATGTTCGCGATGGCTTCGCCGCCGCACTGTCCCGGGTACCAGGCTTCCAGTACCGCATTTGTGTCGGCGAGCCACGGCATCACCTTGGGACCGCCATTTTCGAGGATGACAATGGTGTTCGGATTGGCGAGAGCGACGGTCTTCACGAGAGCATCCTGATCGATGGGAATGAAATGAATCACGTCAGTGAAATTCAGGCTGGACACGTCCATTCCTTCTGACTCCCACTGGCTGACGAAGACGATGGCTACGTTGGAGGAAGCGGCCAGTGCCGCGGCCGAGGTAGCATCAGTTCCATCGTTGAATTGCACGTTGACGCCGGGGGCCTCTGCCTGGATTGCACTGAGAGGAGAGGAAGGATCCCAAACCACTAGCCACCCGCAGGGTGGACACGGTTCGCCTTCGGTCAGAGCCGGTCCGCCGACGGGAATGACCTGGGCCGAACCGCCCCCCGAGAGCACGGCGACATCGGCATGTGAGCCGATCACAGCAATGGACGCAAGCTTCGTGCGATCGAGGGGAAGAACGCCCGTGTTTTTCAGTAGAACCGCGCCTTGTTCCTCGATCTCTTGTGCAGTAGCAGCATCAGCAACGGCGTTGATGGGCTGTATGGCAGCGGGATGGTCAAAGAGGCCAGCAGCGAACATGGCGCGCAGGATTCGATGCACCATGTTGTCAAGGTGCGCCTGTGAGACTTGACCGTTCTGTACCGCCTGCCTGAGACTCGATCCAAAATAGGCGCCTTCAGGCTGCTCCTGATCAAGTCCATTCTGCGCCGCCTTGACCGCACTGTGCGTGGCACCCCAGTCCGACATGACGAAGCCAGCGAACCCCCAGTCTCCCTTGAGGACAGTATTGAGAAGATAGGAATTCTCGCAGGCATACGTGTCGTTCACAAGATTGTAGGAGCACATTACCGACTGAACATTCGAATCCTTAATGCCGATCTCGAAGGCGAGCAGGTCACTCTCACGCGCGGAACGATCGTCGATCATGGCATCGGCAGACTTGCGCCCCGTTTCCTGGTCATTGAGGGCGAAGTGCTTGATATCCGCCATCACGTACTGATCCTGAATTGCCTTGAGGTGCGCCGCAGTGATTTGGCCGGCCAGAATCGGATCCTCACCCTTGGTCTCGAAGGTGCGACCGTCGCGCGGTTCTCGGCCTGTCAGGTTGACGTTGCCTCCAAGGTTCACGTTCATGCCATAAGCGCGCAATTCGGCACCGATGACCTGACCATATTTGTAGGCCTCGTTCAGATCCCAACTGGCAGCGCTGGCGATGGAAGAAGGAAGGGCGATTGCTTGTCCAACCTGGTTGCCGACACCGACGCTCCCGTCAGCGAAATAGAGATCGGGAATGTTAAGCCGGGGAATACCCGCGATCCATCCCTCGCCACCGCGCTGAAGCGTGGACAAGTTCGGAGCGGCTCCTCCGTGGACCAGCTGAATCTTCTCGTCGAGGGTCATCTGCCCGACAAGATAGTCGGCCCGTTGGTCTGGAGTTCCGGTTGACTCGCCCACCGCGGACACTCCCGAGAACAGTTGGCCCTTGGCCTCGGAGGCGATGACGGCATGGAGTCCGTTGCGCAGATTGTACCGGTCGCTGAAGAAGCGCCCGTCGTTGCGCTGGAGGTTCTGGTGGGCGGAGCGAGCGGGAGAGCTGCAGGGGCTGCTCCCACCGCCGCAAGACGCCACCGTCATTAACAGGGCGAGACCAGGAACCGTAAACAGCTTTGGCAAAGGTCTCAATCCAATCTCACTCCACGACCACAGCATTCATTCGCATCACTTCCATGGCTATGCAAGGTAGCAGTCAATCAGCAGTTCAGTCAACGTACACACGATTTGATCCTCGATATAGTATGGAGCTACTTCGGAATTGGACCACCACTGAGGGCCGGGTCCGACGTCGGAAGAGCTATGTGAGGAATGGCAACTCTGCCTCATCGTCCGAGCATCCGAATTATAATTGAGCCACATCGTGCGAAAGAATGCTCTGGTGCGTCGATCGGCAACGTTCCTAGGTTTTTGTTCACTAGCAGGAGTGGCGTGTTTCTTCCTAAGTCTCGCGGCTTGTGGTTCACCCGGCACCCAGCAGGCAATTCAGTACGTGGTGGTGATCTTCCAGGAGAACCGCACCCCCGATAATCTTTTTCATGGCCTGCCGCACGCTGATATCGCTAACAGTGGCGTGAATTCGCACGGCGAGACCATTCCGTTGACGCCAGTCCCACTAGCTGGTGACTACGACCTGGACCACTCCTATCAGTCCTTCCTTAATATGTACGACCACGGAAAGATGGACGGAGCCGACAAGATCTTCCCAGTATGCACGACGGATCCACAAGCGTGTAATCCGCCACCGCCCAACCCTCAGTTCAGGTATGTGGAACCCTCGGAGGTGGAGCCCTACTTTGAACTGGCCGAGCAGTACACGTTCGGCGACCGCATGTTTCAAACCAACCAAGGCCCCAGCTTTCCCGCTCACCAATTCATCATTTCCGGTACCTCGGCGCCCACCGCCACAAGTGACTTATTTGCCGAGTCCAATCCTGGCGGAGTCTCCCCTCCCGGCACGGATGCCGGCTGCACGGCTCCGCCAGGCGAGATCGTTGCCATGGTCGATCCCGCGGGTAAGCTCTCCTACGCCTACCCCTGTTTCGAACATCCCACGCTGGTAGACTTGCTCGACCAAGCAGGAGTCACTTGGCGATATTACACACCGTCGGCAGGCTCGATTTGGACAGGACCGAATGCAATCCGGCATTTGCGCTTTGGCCCCGATTGGGGGAAGGACGTGGTTCTGCAGCCAACACAAGTATTCTCCGACATTTCGGACGGCAAACTAGCCGCCGTAACCTGGGTGATTCCTGCCGGACAGGAATCGGACCACGCCGGCGGGAACGAAGGATTAGGTCCGTCGTGGGTGGCGTCCATCGTGAACGCGATCGGTAACAGCCGATATTGGTCTCATACCGCTATCATTATTACTTGGGACGATTGGGGAGGCTGGTACGATCACGTTGCGCCTAAGATTTACGACCAGTATGAGTACGGGTTTCGTGTGCCCCTAATTGTGGTGTCACCGTATGCAAAATCTGCCTACGTCTCGCACGTGACCCATGATTTTGGGAGCATTCTCAAATTCGTGGAAAAGAATTACAACCTGCCGTCATTGGGCTACGCCGATGCTCGCGCCGATGATCTCTCCGATTGCTTCGATTACAGCCAGACACCGCTGACGTTTAAGACGATCACGGCGCCTCAAGGGGCGAGCCAGTTCATCGAGGACAAACGTCCAGCCAGAGATCCCGACGACGATTGACGTGGCTGAGTGCGGTCTGATCGACCTTCAGTTCACAACCAGCGTAAGCTTCGTGCTGTGGGTCAACGTGACCGAGCCGGAGGTGTAGGTGCCGGTCACGGTGACAGTGTAATTGCCCGCGGGCGTCCCGCCACTGCCGCTGCTACTGCTGCTACTGCCCCCGCCCCCGCACGCGGGCCAGACGATCGTGAGCGCCAGCACGCCAAGCAAGGCCAGCCACTTCCGCCTCCGACCGTGCCCACGATACCGGCGACGACCGCCTACCAGCACCATCCCTGCCAAGCCCGGCAACGCCAACCACAGCCCCAGCCTGCTGCCGGCCGACGGGTAAAAAGAAGGATGCGCCAGACAGGCCGAGGCGCCGGCGGTTACGACAGCGACGCTAGCCGTCGCGTTGGCGGTGCCGTTGAGACTCACGGAGCCTGGACTTACGGTGCAGGTGGACTGAACCGGCGCTCCACTGCAACTGAGCGCTACCTTCTGGCTGAAACCGTTGAGTGGAGACACAGTCACGGTGTAATTGCCGGCTTGGCCGGCGTGACGGTGTTGGAAGTCGGGGAAGCCGTGAGGGAGAAATCCTCTCCGGCGCCGGTCAATGCGACGGTCTGCGGGCTGCCGGGCAGATTGTCCGAAATGCTCAGGGAAGCGGATTGCGGTCCCGCCGTCTGAGGATCTGATGTCACATTAATCTGACAGGAGCCATTGGAGGCCAGGCTCGAGGGACAGTTGTTGGTTTGAGAAAAGCCAGTTGCGTCGGTACCGGTAATTGAAATCCCGGATAACGGGAGGGCAGCAGCCGCCATGTTGGTGAGCGTGACCGTCTGCTGCGAGCTTTTGGTTCCCGGCGCCTGTGGCGCGAAATTCAGGCTGGTCGGAGAGAGAACGGCTGCCGTGCCGGTGTTGATGAATACATTTATTGTTGACCCGGAGACAATGGCCACGTCAGGTCTGCCGTCCCCGTTTAAGTCTGCGGCTGCGACCCAACCGAGGAAAATGCGGCCGACCGCGCAAAAACTGACCTCAGGCTGAAAGGTTCCGTCGCCGTTGCCCGGCAGAACCGCCATCGATGAGTTGGAACCACAGCCTATACCTTCTAGATCACCGAGCACCACATCAAGTTTGCCGTCTTCGGTTAAATCGGCTACCGCAAGATTGTTGGTACCGCTGTCGTCACCGCTGAGGCCATACCCGGCAGCAAAGGACTGGAAGGTCCCGTCGCCGTTACCCAACAGGACCGCGAAACCACCGGGCCCATGACCATCAGGGCTGATATTCTCGGCGACCAGCGCGTCGAGTTTACCGTCTCCGTTCACGTCCGCAAGGGTCATGGACGTGGGAAAGGTCCCGCTAGAGTTATAAACCACCACGGCTTGGAGAGTGCCGTCGCCATTGTTCAACAAAACTCCTACTCCCGGTCCACAAAAGGAGCAACCCTCGTACAAAAGCACAGCTACATCCGGTTTTCCATCGCCGTTCAGATCTCCCACAGCGACTGAATAGGCGTTCCCCCCAGCGTTATAGGTCACCGCAGACTGGAACGTTCCGTCGCCATTACCCAACAGGACGCTCACTAAGCCAGTGCCGCTGAGTAGTGAACAATTGGTGGGTGTGCATTCGTTGGCCACGACCACGTCGGGCTTGCCGTCGCCGTTCATGTCGGCCACAGCCACCGATACCGCGTCCAGACCGCCAGAGTCGTAGGTGACTACTGCCTGGAAGGTCCCATCGCCGTTACCGAGCAGCACTCCCACCGAGCCGTCTGTAACGCCTGAAACGCAGGGATTGGCACACAAGTTGGCCACCACCAGGTCCGGTTTACCATCGCCGTTCACGTCCGCTATGGCAACCGACTTGGGACTCTGGCCGCCGGAGGAGTAGGTGACTACAGTCTTGAAAGTTCCATCGCCATTCCCGAGGAGAACTCCTATGAGTCCAGTGCCGGTGCAGTTCGTGTTTGCACAGGAAGTCACAACGAGATCAGGCGCGCCATCTCGGTTCAGGTCTCCGATTGCGATCGAGGTGACTGCATAACCACCCGTGCCGTAGACGACCGCATTCGCAAAGCTCAGCCCCTGTGCTTGCTGGCTTCCGTTCTGGTGCACGATACCCTTTCGGCCCGCGTGCTGTCCGTAAGACAAGCTTTGCCCGGAGCGAACAACGTTCGGGAGGCGGTTCTGGTTGAGGTAAGCCGGATTGGTTTGCGCCAGCATGAGTGTGCTGGCTAACATCAGGCAAATGCAGACGAGGTGGACGGGCCTCATTAAGACCCTCCTTGGAAGACGTTCTGTCAGGAACCCTGGGACTGTGCGGTCGAGGGCGTGGTCTACCCTCTTAATGTTCCGTCTTTACGAGAACCCGCGTCAATCGGGAAAGTTTCTAGCCTGAGGCGGAATCGTCAAATCCGCCAAGGTCGGATGAGGACGGGTGTTGCAAAACAATGGAGGATACTGCCGACTGCGGAAGGGATAACCGCCGTCGGTAGGCTACTGGACAGTTAACGTCAACTGGGTGGTTTGCGGGGCGATACCCGAGGACTGGGACGTTCCAGTGACGGTGATGGTGTAGGTCCCTGCGGGAGTTCCGCTACTGCCGCTGCTGCCGCCGCCGCAGGCGACCACGAAAATCGAGCCAAAAGCTATGAGCAGGCAGGTCAGCATCGCCGCCAACGTATGCCGTGCCCTTCCCTGCTTCGAGCCAAAACACGGACCTGCAACCGCCAAGCCAATCAGTCCAAACCAAATGGCAAACAGGGGTCCAGCACCGGCCTTCGCAGCCATTGTTCCTGCGGCCGGCCCCGTTGTGGTTACGGTCACCAAGGCAGTCTTCCCTGCGACTATGGAATTGGGCGTGATCGAACATGCTGGCGCCAGTGTGGGCGTCGGCTGGACTGAGCATGATAGAGCGATCGAGCCCTTGAACCCGCCAGTTGCGATTGCGCTCACCGAAGAACTCGACGTGGCACCAGGATTTACTGTTCCCGGCGTGAGGGCTGAAGCCGAAAGCAGGAAGCCCGGCGACGCGATCGTGAACACTGTCCCGTAGCGGGCGGTGCCTGGGGACACGCCATACTGGGTAGAGCCATAGATGTTGCCCAAGGCGTCAAGAATCAGCCCCGCGGCTGGATTTGAACCATCGTTGTTCACGCTGCCGAAACTGTGCAGCACGGTTTCTGTGCCAGTCGTAGCCAGCTGAAATACCACTCCGCAGCCAGCCGAAAAACAGGCAGTCGCATCGCCTCCCTGGAGGGTAGTGCCGTAGAGATTGCCCAACGTGTCCAGAACGACGCTCGCTTCAGGATTCGCTCCGTCTGTGCCCCCGGTGAAACTGTAAAGCGTGCTTTCTTTGCCAGAGCTGTCCAGCTTGAACACCACTCCGCAGCCAGCCGAAAAACATGCATATGGAATGCCACCCTGGAAAGTAGTGCCGTAGAGATTGCCGGCTGAATCGAGAACCACTCCGGCGAGGGGATATGCTCCGTCCGGTGGCCCACCGAAGCTGTGCAGCACGCTTTCTTCCCCGTCAGTAGAGAGCTTGAACACAGTCCCTTTGAGATAAGTGCCGCCATGCTGGGTGGTGCCGTAAAGATTACCGGAGGGGTCCAGCACCAGCCGGGCTTGGGGATTTCCTCCGTCTGCGCCTCCGGTGAAAGTGTGCAGCACAGTTTCCTTGCCCGTGGTATCAATCTTGAAGACGATCCCGCTGTTGGAATCGCCGCCATAGAGGGTGGTGCCGTAAAGGTCGCCCGCGGCATCCATGATCAAACCGGCGAAAGGATTGGCTCCATCGGCTCCTCCGGTGAAGGTGTACAGTGCGGTTTCCTTCCCGGCCGTGTCCAGCTTGAACACCACTCCGCAGCCGCTCGCCACTTGCAGGCAGGCGGACAATTCGCCGCCCTGGTAGGTCGTGCCGTATAGATTGCCGGCGCTGTCCATGACCAAGCCAGCTTCGGGATTTCCGCCATCCGCCATCCCCATGAAGGTGTATAGCGTAGTCTCCGCGCCGGTGGGACTGACCTTAAACACTGTGCCCCACGACAGCTCGCCATCCCACTGCGTGGTTCCATACAGATTGCCTGCGCTGTCCCGAATCAAGCCGGTGGGAAATGATCCCGTCGCCTTACCCGGAAAGGAATAAAGCACACTGTAAGTCTGCGCCTGTGCCGAACACATCGCCACTGGCAGCAGCACGACGGTCAGCGCGAGTCCGACGGTCACTGCTCGACGCCGGATGCCCAGAACGGTTTGCATGGGTTTCCTCATGATCGTGCACCGAAGGACGGAGTTCGCTTTCTTGAAGCAGGCAAACCGCCGGCGGCTTCGAAGTTAGATACCTGGAAAATCGGGGAGGTTGCGAGGCACTGATGCAGGCGCCGAGGCAGGGAGACTATGACGCGGCGGCGCGCACAAACGTCCAGCGGGAGCCGGTTCGCTCATCGCCGTCAATGAAGGGATCGTTAACAATGACCTGGGCCCCCTGAAAGTCAAACGCAAACGCCATTTCCTGAAGACCTTCAGCAGTCAGAGCCTTGCGGACTGCTGACTGGTTGTCGGCTTCGCAATATAGCAGAAGGAATCCCCCGCCGCCGGCCCCGGTGATCTTGCCACCGATTGCGCCTTCACGTTGAGCAACTTCGTAAAGATGGTCGATTCGAGGATTAGAAATCCTGGCGGAAACTCTTTTTTTTGCCTGCCACGCTTCGTCCATAAGCAATCCGACGGCGTTGAGATCGCCTCGCTCCAGGGCGTCGCGCATACGATATGCCAACGAACGGACCTCGTGCAGGGCTTCAATGGCAACGCTTCCGTGAGTCCGGGTCAACTTCTCCTGCTCCTCCAGAATGGTCCATGAGTGGTGGGCAGAACCGGTGAAGAACAACATAAGGTTGGCCTGCAGATTTTGCGTCAGGCCCGTCTCGATCTTTATCGGCTCCACGTGAGCCGAACCGTCGCGTTCAAAGGTTATGAAGTTCAACCCGCCAAACGCGGAAGCATATTCGTCCTGTTTGCCCACGGTGCGCGCCAGAACGGTCCTGGCGATGTGAAAGGCGCGCTCCGCTAACTCGTACCGGGAAAGCGGTTGATTCAGGTAGGTCGTCAGGGTCTTGAGGATGTTGACGCACACGCTGGCCGAGGAGCCCAATCCTGTCCCGGGCGGAATTTCAGACGCCAGAAACAGATCGAGCGAGAGGTCCAATGACATATCTTTGAGGACGGCGAAGGGAATCTCCAGTTCGCTGCCTTCTAATTTCATGGCAGCGATATCATGGGAGGTTTCGAATACGCGCAGGTCGGAGGATATGATTTGAATGCGGTTGTCGCTCCGCTTTCCCAGGATGGTGTAGAAGTACTTGTTGATGGCAGTGCTGAGGACTGCACCACCAAACTGCTCATAATACGAGGGTAAATCAGTTCCGCCTCCAGCGAAGCTAATCCGCACTGGACTGCGACCGATGAGCATGGTGCAATGCCTCCTCGACGGATGGGAACCGGAAGTCAGCGCGCTGTTTTTGCATCGCCACACCTTGTTCTGCGGAGGCGCTCGTGGGATATTGAAACATTCGCCCGGCCAAAGTCCACGACGTCTGCAGGAGCAACGACAGGTCCATCAAGGGTGAGGCTCCCAGCAGATATTGCAAATCAAAACGAGTCTTCTCTTCGGAGGAGTTCTGTTCGCGTAAGCCATGAACCTGGGCCAGACCGGTCATGCCGGGCTTCACGCTCAATCGTTGCTTTTGCCACTCGGAATAGTGACGCGCCCGGCTCGGCGATTCAGGGCGCGGTCCGACCACGGACATATCGCCGCGCAGGACATTGAATAGCTGAGGGAGTTCGGTGATACTCAGGTGTTGCAGAAATTGCTCCAGGCCGGTCAGATCAGAAGAATGCCGGTCGACGTTCAGCCGCAACATAGAGAATACCTTTCCAGCTTTGCCGGTGCGGCTTTCCCAGCGAAAAGCCCGCCCTTTCGACATTCGCAGAGCAATGGCCGCCGGAACCAGGACTGGCAGAGCAAACAGCGACAAGATCAGACCTTCTAGCAGATCCACCGCGCGTTTCCAGCGGAACAGCAGACGGCGATCCGACCTCTCCTGCAAACGCAAAAGGGGCAGACCACCAAGGTCGAGCAGGTGGGGCTTGGAAAGGTACAGTTCGTAAGGTTGGGGAACCAAGCTGACGCTCACACCCAGTTCACGACATCGTCCGACTAGATTGAGCAATTCCGGCCACGAAGGTCTGTCTAATGCCAAAACCAGTTCATCGATGCGTTCGCTGCGGATCAGATCCACAACCTTCAGGGTTGAAACAGTCTGAGAACTACATCCGGAGTTGCGCAGCAAACCAGCGTCGATCGACCCATCATAAGGGGAAAGAAAACCAACTACCTTGCTCAGCATTTCGGGATGGCGGTCTATCTTCGACGCAAGTTCCTGCGCAATCTGTCCGCTACCCACAATGAGAACGCTGCCTACTTTGCCGGCTTCGTGGCGGGCGCGTAGAAAGCGGCGGGCACCATACCGGATCGCGATAAAGCCGGCCAGGAGCAGGATGCCGACGTACGCGATTGCCAGCCGCGACACATAGTCTCGGAGGAGATAGCTAACCGCCAACAGAACCGTCATCAGGAACAGCACACCCAGGAACAACGCCGATACAATAGCAGAAGAGCGCCATCCGCCTCGAAAGCCGTCCAGTTGCAGGCTGTCCGAAAGGAACGCCCAGACCACCCATGTCACCAGCAGGAAGGGCAAGAGGTCGTGGATAAAAGCGTTTTGCGTAGTATCCCAATGAACTCCATAGCGGAGCAGGTCGGCCCCGAGAAAGGCCACTGTTACCCAGAGAAGATCCGTCGCCAGAATCCACAACATGAAGCGATTTTTCTTCATGGATTGACTTTCCGTATTCCACAAATACGCCGCGAAAAACCGTTTACTGAGTCCCTATTTCCCGGATGCAGCCGCACGGTCCGATCGTTCGATCGCTACCGGACTGACCTCCACGAGTTGGCTGGGATATCGGTTCGCTCTCATTTCTTTGGCTGGCAATAGGTGATGTGGCTGTTGCAAGGAGTATGGCGTTCTAGTTCGGCAGAGATGCCAAACGATCGACCTACTCGATCGGTCATGAAAGAGAGCCGCCGTTCTCGTCAATCGAAGTTCCCCGAAGCCTCCGTAGCAGGTTGCCGACGCGGCGCCGGATGCTGTTGGCAAACACCATCCACATTCCCCAAATCGCCGCCAAGGTTGGCATTAATACCTGGAATAGCAGGCCGCCGCTCGGGTCGCCATAGGCGTAGACGGGCAGTGCCGGCAACAAGATGAATATTGCGAGCGTGAGCAGTAACCACCGACCCTTCATGTTGCCTTTCCTCTAACCGTTGTGAGAGAGAATGTTACGAATATCTCACTCCGTCCCACCCCTGTCAAGGGTGGGGAGCATGCTTTACCCATAGCAGGAAGCGCAACTCTTGGAGTGCGATCCCTGCATTACCCTCCAACCCTGGTCGAAAACGATAGTCGCGCTGCCTGAGTGAGAAATTTGGGCCCCGGTTTTTCCACACGTCCTCTAAGGGGAAACCGCGGTGTCCTGGGTACGGCACTGCAATCGCCAATAGTCCAGCAGGTCGACGATGGTTTTCTCCAGCGGAATCTCAGGCCTCCAGCCAGTGTCGGCGTGAATCTTGGCAGGATCACCAGAAACCTCGGCTGCGTCTTTCGATCGAACCCTTGATGGCTCCCGATCAATCGCAACTTCGATATCACAAACCGCCCGAAACATTTCCACAATGTCAGACAGAGCCACTGCAATGCCGGAACAGACATTGTAGGTCTCACCTGCTCTTCCGTGCATGAGCAACAAGTAATAAGCCCGTACCACATCCCGAACGTCAGTGAAGTCGCGCTTCAGGTCCAGGTTGCCGAGGCCGAGCCTAGGCGGACGCAGCCCTGATTCAATTTCAGCAAATTGCTTGGCCATCGAGGGTAATACGTAGGCTGGCGACTGGCCTGGGCCGGTGTGGTTAAAAGATCGAGCGGTGATAATGCCGCCCTGGTCTCGTCCACGGTATTGATACACGAGCATTTCCGCCATCGCTTTGCTGGCAGCATAGGGATTGTCAGGCCCTAGCGGATTGGTCTCTGTCAATTTGCGTGAAGACGGAGCATACACTTGAGCGGTGCTGACGTTGAGGATTCTCGGGGGACGCTGTCCGCTCATGGCGGCGTCAAAGACATTGTGAGTTCCGATGACGTTGATCTCGTAGGCTTGGGATGGCTGGCGCTTAGCTGCGTCCACCGTCGAGATTCCAGCCAGATGGTAAATCTGGTCAGGGTTCAATTGCTGTACGACCGCCCGGATGCTGTCAGCATCACGGATATTCACCACATGGTAGTCGATCCCGGTTTCGCACGAAGCAGGTTGCGTCGATGCGAGGACCGAGATCTGGCAAGACTCTCGTTTGAGGAATCCGACGAGGTGTGAACCGACAAATCCAGTCCCGCCGGTGATGAGAATGCGCAAGTAACTTGATCCCGTCTTCCGCTCACCTCGGTCGAGGCGTCGGTTTCTATCGAAGTTGATAGGCTTCTGAGGAAAGTGCCTTTGATGAGTTTTTCGACACTAGGTCAAGATCGCTGGTTACCATCATTTCAACCAACTGCTCGAAGCTAACCTGAGGCTCCCAACCCAATTGTCGCCGGGCTTTAGAATTGTCCCCCCGAAGGTGAAAAACATCCGCCGGACGCATGAGATCAGGGTTGGTTTCAATGTGCTCGCGGTAATCTAAACCAACCCGCGCAAAGGCAATGTGTAGAAATTCCCTCACGGTGTGGGACACCCCGGTGGCTATTACATAGTCCTCAGGCGAGTCCTGCTGGAGCATCAGCCACATGGCGCGAACGTAATCACCGCTGAAACCCCAATCCCGCTCGGCATCGATGTTGCCCATCGTGAGCTTGTCCTGAAGGCCGTGCTTAATGCGAGCCACATTATAGGTGATCCTCCTGGTGACAAACTCCATCCCGCGCCGTGGCGACTCGTGATTAAACAAAATCCCCGAGCAACCAAATAAACCGTAGCTCTCGCGAGCATTGACGGTAATCCAATGGCCATACAACTTGGCAACGCCATAGGGGCTCCGCGGATAAAACCGCGTGAGCTCGTTTTGCGGTGATTCCTGGGCATTGCCGTACATCTCGCTGGTCGAGGCCTGGTAGAAGCGAATCGCAGGGTTGACCACACGAATTGCCTCGATAAGACGAGTGACGCCAAGCGCGGTAAACTCTCCAGTCAAAACCGGCTGCCTCCAAGACGTCGGGACAAATGACTGTGCAGCCAGGTTGTAGACTTCATCTGGTTCCGACTTTTGCAAAGCAGTGATCAGCGAACTCTGGTCAAGCAGATCTCCGGCGATCAACTCGATCTTGTCTTGCAGATGAGCAATCCGCTCGAAGTTGACCGTGCTGCTGCGCCGCACCAGTCCATAAACGCGGTAACCCTTATCCAGCAGGAGCTCTGCCAGATATGAACCATCCTGGCCTGTGATTCCGGTGATCAACACCTTGCGTTGCATACAATTAACTCCTTGTCGAAGGTGGGATTTTATCACAGCATAGAGATCGGGGCGTCCCGACATTAGTGGATTTCGCTTCGTCTCGGACTGTCCCGGATGCCGCCGGACAGATTTCCCTCGACCGAGTTCCCGGAAGCGACGATACGACCGCGGTTCTCGACTCGGACACCGTAGGTCTGAGTCTTGCTGCCCTGCGTATCCGCAGCGTGCAAATGTGTCACTCGGCCAGTTATTTCACCTGAGCTGCCGGAAAAGTAGACTCCTTCCCTCGAACCTGCCTTTTCATTCGGAGGTAATCCCGCGCTCGCTTGGCCGTTGTCCAGAGACTCGCCCCCAGTAATTTCCACATAACTGTCAAGTTCGTATCCGTAGACTCCGGAGGCATCGGCAAAGTCTTTTGTTAACGTGAGTTCGCCCGTTGATTGGAGCGATGCGACGGTGTACACGCCCTCGCCAATGGTGATTCTCGTACCGGGTTGCCAGACGGCCGAAAATGTTATCCCTGCGCGTCCCGGTGCCCACTTCACCGTCGCCGAACCGTGTGTCACACTTGAGTTCCCTATTGCCGGCATCACAAAGATTCCTGCCGAACCATTGTGGTTGGTATGGCAGTTTTCGATACTCACTGCAGGCGAACCGTCCACCTTGATCCCCTCGACACCATTATCGCTGATGATTGAATTCCTGATTGCTACCTGCGTGGAGTTGCTAACCTCGATCCCGGGTTGGCCACTTCGATTTCGGTCATTGTTTCGAACTGTTACGTCATCGAGCCGAATGTTTTTCGAATTGAAGATGTCGAAGCCTTCGCCGTTGTGCGAGTACTTGCCGGCGCCAGGAGCATTGTTGTTCCCGCCGCTGATTGTGCCGGTAATTTCGATATCGCTTGGGGGCGGTGAATTGGCACTGAGCAATTCGGTGAGCACACCGTCGCAATTCTTTAGCCCGCTTATTTCGCCACCATGCAAACTGGAATTGGTCGAGGAACTGAAAGTCACCCCACCGCAGGCATTGATGGCGGAGGCATCCACGTCGTGGATAATCGGATCGCTTACATCAATAAAATGGCTCAGGCTGACGCGAATCAGCCGTGCCTGCCAGTTGCCGGCAGGCAGCGTAAAACCTTCGATGCGTGGGGAAATTATCTGTCCGTGCTCCGACTGATTCACAAGAATCGGCGAGGCACCCCCCACTGTGATCGAGACATGGCGCGTGTTCTTGATTAGGAAGTTGGAAACGGATGCAAACTGGATATGATAGCCGCCTCCGACGAAGGTGACGCCCTCCACTTGCACATTGGATGTCCCCTGAGAAAAAACCTCCCCTCCAACCGGTCCCTGGGTTTGGTTCGAAGAAATCGTGCAGCCGCGCATGGCGCTGTTGCTGGATAGGACGATCGACGCCGCGGATGCTGTCAAGGTCAACGTGACATGATCCCCATCGCAGACCACATCGCGATTCGGCGAGAGTATCACTCGCGTCGAAATCTCTCCAGATTTGGTGATCCGAATTTCTCCTCGTGCGGGGCCGAGCGCGGCGTTGGCTGCCGCGATTTTCGCTCCCAGATCGTTGCCCGGTTGCTGGTGCGCCAGCACGACGGAGCCGGCAGTTTGTGCAGCTTGTGGCTGGGCGACCGCTGGCGCTGACAGCAAACACAGAAGACTGGCAGCACAGCCGACAAGGCGCTCTAAGTCTCTTTTTCTTTTTCCCATCTTTGACTCCAGAGTAGTGCTCCCTAAGTCTGTCCCTTCCCGACTAGGCATGCGTGTGATACGAGTTGCTCCCTGACGCCAAGCCACCGGCTTAAGCGACTGTGACGTATTCATCGCACCAGTGATATCCCTTGGCGCGAATGGCATCTCTCCAAGCGGCATCGACTCGCTGCTTCTGCGCCGGCGAAAGTAGGAAGCGGTTGCGTTTGTGACCCGCCACGCTCTTGGCATATTGTTCCACTTGAGGCTGGACTTTATCGAAATCCTCCAGTTCAAGCTCAGAATACAGTCTCGCCATTTCCCCGATCGGGTCAGCGACCAACTCTTCGTAGCGTACTCGCGCCAGCGGCCGCGCATTCAGTTGGCGCGCCCCTTCGGCCAACACTTCCTCGTGTAAAACGTAGGCCTCCAGAACGAATTTCTCAATGTCCTCTGGCTGAACAACCTCCAAGCTATACATATCCAGGAGGGTACGCCAAAGCTTCAGATTGGAAGCAAAGACTTCGTAGGGATTGCGCTCAATGACCACGTAGCGGGCCTGTGGAAACATTGACGCCAGCAACGGAAGTCGAAAGCCGTGCGGCGGAGACTTCAGCACCATGGTTTTGCCCTGCTGGATCGTGAGCAGTTGGATAAAGTAGGTCAGCGCCTTTGACCATCGCTCCTGCTGCTCCTGCGGTTGGCGACAAAGATCGAGCAACGCTCGGGTGTCCCGCATCAACAGCGGGGCGATCAATGCTTCGTAGGCCGAGGGTGCTCCAAGCGCGAGCAGCGCAAACTCGTCTTCCTGGGGGGAAATCCAGGAATAGCGCATGTCGTCCATCTGGCGGCGAGTCTGTTCCTGTCCTTTGCGCTGCTTGCGGACCGACTCTTCGGTGAGAAGAAAATGAGAAGGGTTCAAGCAGGCGTAAGTGCTCGGATAACCAAAGCGCGGATCGCAGCAGAACAGCTCGTGCAGGAGCGTCGTACCGGAGCGCCAAAAGCCCAGCAGAAAAATCGGTGGCGGCGATACGACAGTCTTGATTTTTTCTGCATGGCTTGCGTTCTGGATCCGAAAGAGTAGTGAGTGGGTGGTCCCGGTGAGCCAATAGCCGAGGCGGGTTTGCCAGGACACGCGGACTCCATGGGAGTCGATCGTGCGGGCCAGGTGTCGCCACGCGTTCAGCGACAGGCGTAGTCGCCGCTTCCCATGGGATGTTGGCGCTCTTTCCGATGTACTCACGGTCTTACCTTTAGCCGCTGATTGACTTGATTTAGCTTGCTGAACAGCACATCTCGCAGGCGTGCTGCAACATCAGGATCGGAAGCGATCAAGTTGTGTTCTTCGAGCAGGTCTTCTTTGTAGCGATATAACGATTCTTCATGCAGGGCGAGGCGAATCACGTATTTGAACGTCTCATCCCGAACTGCCACTGTGCCCTTCGAGATCGGGTCGAAAATCCGCGCCGGCTCCAGGTTCATGCTATAAATGTACCGCTCAGGAAGCGCCTTACCCTCTATCGCCGGCTTGAGAGATACGCCGTCTGTCCAACTGGGCGCCGGGGCGCCGACCAGGGCCAGCAGCGTCGGCAACAGATCGGCCTCTTGAGCCACTTGGGAAACGCGTACCTCATCCCGCTGCCCGGGAAGATGGATCAGCAATGGAACCCGAATCATCCCTTCGTAAAGCGTCGGCCCGCCGTGCAGAAAGGTGCCGTGCTCGAAAGATTCGCCGTGATCTGAGGTGAGGATCACAATGGCATGGTCAAAGCGACCAGTTCGCTGCAACCAGTCGAGGTAGTTACCGACAACGGCATCGGCGTACAACACCATCTCGTCATAGCGCGCACGGAACTCAGCCGCGGTTGCGCGTGGTGGCAAGCCGCTGGCGCCGGAGGACACCAAATCACCAGCTCGCGTCAGCATGTCGCTGGCCAGAAAGTGTTTTCTCGTAGACGGCGGCGGCAAATAAGGATCATGCGGCGGAAGGATGTGGGTCCATAAGAACCTGGGTTGCGCTATGCGCTGGTCTTCGAGGAGAGTTTGCGCCTGCTCGAAGACCGGTTCAGCGGGAGCCGGATAGCGATGGGGCCAAAGAAACGCATCCATGTTGGTCAGAACAGGCGTCAGGCGGCGTAACAGGGCCCCGTAAAGGGTGTATTGCGTGTTCACACCGATGAGATTCGTGAAACGCAATAGTGCGCCGAGCGTCCCTGACTGCGGCACGTATTCGATCGCATCGTAGCTGGCCAGCGTTCGATGGCGAAACGGCGCCGACCACGGGTTTGAGGTAATCATCGCCGTGTAATATCCAAGGCGATGCAGCTCGGCTGCCAAGGTTTCTTCTTGTGCCTCTCCGCGCAAGAAACCACCCTGGTGAAAGACGCGATGCGTCCACGGCAGTTTGCCGGTCTCCATCGAAGTGGTGCATGCCGCGGTGAAGTTGGAATTTGCGAAGAAGTAGTCGAACGTAAAACTCTGCCTGGCAAATCGGTCGAGATTCGGGGTGGTGGGAAGATGGTAGCCGTAAAGGGACATGTCCTCGGCGGCCAACGCATCGAAACTAATGAGATAGATGTCTGGTAGTGGCGAAACCGCCGCCCGTTCCCCCGCATGCTGGTAATTGTGGAAGAAATGAACGCCTTGAACCCATAGCGTCACAACCGCAATTACTGCAAGGGCAACGTGAATCCAGGCAATCGGCGCGAGCCGAGTCCGGCAAAAATTCTGCAGGTGAGGAAGACGAATCTTCAGAAGGCACAGCAGGCAAACAGAGAGAACCAACAACCCAACCAGCCATTGCGCCGGCAATCCCGGAAAAACCAATGTCTTCGTTGCGCTCACCGCCGACAGGGCGATATAGGAAAACGGCAGGAGCAGTCCGAAATACCAGGCGAATGCAACGCGGTGACTCCTGGCGAACGGAACCATTCTCGCCGCACTGGTCATCAGGAGGATGAAAAGCCACCACGTGCCTGCGATCCCCAGAACAATCAGCAACGCCACAGCAGCGTCCAGGGCAATTTCAGAGCGGGTCATGTATTGGGTCAGGCTATCGATCTGTTCCAGCACAGCGACTTCCAGTTGGAGACAAAAAAATGCCGCGATACTTGCCAACAGGAGCTGGGGATGTAACCGGACTGGAGTCAAATCACGCGACTCGATCTTGATCTCCTCACCTCTGCGGGATTCGGTTAATAGTTCTTGTTCCACAATGTTCGGCGGTAACTGCGCTTCTTACCTCACACACATTATCGAATGGCCATGAGAGGAGTACTTTCCTGTCGCAGAGCCGACCTCATTCGCTCGACCCAGTAACGAGTAGTGAGCTTTTCCTCAGTCCTAGTCTCAGCAGCGTACCGCGAGTGCCATCTCGTCAAATTCTCCGCAGTGATCTCACTCCAGCTCTTGAGAGGAATCACCGGCAAGTCGGCAAACAACGGATCGAGCGCAGACGAGGGCACTAGCACGATGTGACCAAGGGCCAGCGCTTCCCAGGTTCTGTGACAATCGAGACCCATGCCATGCGGGCTGAGAACGAATGCGTACTGACCTCTGGCTTGCCACATCTGGTTTCTGGGGATTGGCCCGGTTTGACAGAACACGAGGTCGTTTTTCCGCATCTTTCTGGCTACTTTGCGCCTGTTTTCGTGGAACTTGGTCCCCTTGAGCGGGTGAAAACGGCGATAATGGCGCAAACCCAAGCTTTGTTGCCAAGCAAAATCCACGTAAACTTTTGGAATCCGGCCCTTCAGAGCAGGCAGCGTCGCCCGGATCGAGCGGATCGTCTGTTCCTGTTGCGCAGGAGTAGACACGTCTTCGCCCCAGATCGGCCCCTCACTGAGCATGTGGAAGTCGATGCCGATCGGAATCGGAGAAATCCGCCCTCCTACCATTGAGCCGTCGTAGTTCTGGGTGTACCAGGGCGCTACATTCCGGCACGCCAGAATCGCCCGGGCTTCGGGCATGATTTCCGATGGCACGCAACTGTCCGAATCTCCGGTCACTAGGATAAACTTGCTGGTCACAAGCGGCAGCACCTGCTTCACAAACGAACGCAGCCACGAGAGTCTCACCCATATCAGCTCGCCATCACGCACATTGGAAAAGTCGGCGGCCCGTGAAATCAAGTTGTCGGGTAGCTTCGAAGAAGTTAGCGCTCCCGCCAAAGTCGGCGCCGGCGTGTAGTGCCAGGGAGTGGGGAACTCATCCGGAACCCGACGATCGCAAAGCGCGGCAATGCCCTTGTTCCAGATCAACTCTACGGCTGTCCCGCTGGCTGGTTCTGTTATGGCGATACCCCTGTTGCAGACGGTAATTCGACAGCATTTTCCAAGCCCTGACCTTCGCCCCTCGAAACCATGGCCCGCAGCGCCTTCAGAATGTCTGAGGCCTCGTTAAGCTTCAGCAAGCGGGCAGCGCCCAGAAACGTCGCGCCACTCAAGGCAATCACTATCGACACAATGACGAGCCGCACCGGACTTCTTCCTGCATCGAACCACGGCTCCAGGAAATGAAATGCCGCGCCGCTCGCCACGGCCATCACCACAGACGCAAGTCCAGTTTTGAAAACAAAACTGAGCAGGTCGCGATCGATGGTCAAGAGCTTTCGTTTCCTTGATAGCACCCCGACCAGGACTGCCGTGACCACGAAAAATGATAGTCCGCGGGTCAGCGCCAATCCGCGGATGCCGAACTGCCTGGTCAGCACGGTCGCGACGATGGCATAAAACACCAGATCGATGGCCTCTGCCAACAGGGGTGTAACTGTATCCTGAACCGCGTAAAAGCAACGCAACAGAATGACTGCAATGGCGTTGGGAAGAATTCCGATGCAGTACAGCGAGAGTGCCCCTGCTGTCGCCACAGAGTCCTGCGGTCGAAACTGCCCGCGCTCATACATCAGCCGCGTTAGCGGCAAGGCATTGAGGATGACCCAGACGGTGACCGGCAGAAACACAAACACCACCACACGAAGCATGCGTGAGACCTGGTGGCGCAGATCGCCACATCCTTCGCGCGCAGCTTCCCGCGCAAAATCCGTGTAGTAAACGATTGCCAGGGGAGCAGCCAGGAAATTTGCCGGCAGGACAAACAGCTTCATCGCATAAGCCAGGGTAGAGACCGCCCCCGCCGAGAGGTGCGACGCCAGGTTCTTCTCCAGAAATAGAGCTCCGTTCGCCACCGCCAGATACAGAAACAACGGCCCTCCCACGCGTAACAATTGGCGAATGGCGGCATGCCTGAAATTGAATGTCAACCTATAGCGAATGCCAAGAGTAGCGATTGCCGGAATCAGCAGGAAACACTGCAGAACAAATCCCACACCCGTGGCAATGCCGACCATGTAGATTGCCCGATCGCCCCGCGCAAAAAGGGCCGCCAAGATGATGCTGAAGCTCGACACGATCGGCACAAACGCCGCCAGGGCGAATTTATGGAATCCATTGAGGGCAGAGGAAAGAATTCCTGCCATCGCCAGGAACAGCAGTGACGGAAAGATCATGTAGACCAAACGCGTGGTCACAGCCGCCGTCTGGGCGCTAAACCCGGGGAAAAGCAGCGCCAGCCATCTGTGGGTCGTGAGCATGGCGCCGCACACCAGCGCAGCCAGAAACAATAAGGTGAAATTCGTTATCACACTGAAGGTTTCGGAGAGCTTGGCCCGTCCCTGGGTCGCGTCCTCACGCAATAAAATGGGGATAAATACTGGCGACAGCGTCCCTCCGATGAGGATCGAATAAATCGTCATGGGGATGAAAACCGCTGCAACGTATGCGTCCATAGCCGGCGACAGGCCGAAGCGCGCAGCCAGCGCTGCTTCGCGCAGGTAACCAAAGCCTGCCACAAACGCGGTCAGGACACCAACGATACCGACTGCGCGTCCCCGTCGCGAGGCTTTAGGTTTAGAAACAACGGGCGCTATTGCAAGTTGTGCCAATCGAATCTCCGCACTTCACTTGGGGGAGCGAACATGGTCATCGGGCTTGTATCTGACCAAAATAAAGTCACAGCCCGCACCGCAGGCGTCTGATGCCACGCCTAGACAGAGGGCACCAAAACAGAAAAAGTAATAGTTCACAAAGGCTTGCTTGTTCAGCACGAAAAAGAAAAGAAAAACCATCGCGACGGCGATTGGGAATGTTGATATGGCTGGCGGAACCTTCCATAAAACCAGGCCTGTCACTGCGATTATCACCAGGGCGACGCACCACTGTGGTATTGGCGGTAAACCATGGGCCACGAGTGCCGCGGACCAACTGAGCGCATCTTTACGAAAGGGAGCCAGGGAGTGGAACGTAACCAGACTCCACCAAAAACCTCTCGGGTCCCAGGCCAGAAAAGGGAGGGTGACAATTGCAGCAACGGCCCCCGCTTTCGAGAGCAGCAAGAAATAATCTCTCCATGAAAACTTGGGCATCAGGAGTACGGCCAAAGGGGCTGCCAAAACGGAGTATTGTTTCGAGGCGAAGAACAACCCAAGCGCGACCGGCACCCAACCAGGGGCCCTCTTGGCCACAAGCACGGTCGCCGCGAGCGTCATCAAAATCAACGGTTCCGTCCAGCCATAACTAAGAACAAATAATGTATTGGGCAAAAGCAACAACAGTATCGTCGAGATGAGACCGTTCAGATTAGGTTCGCAATAAAATATCATCAACCCAGTCAGAACAACCGCGGCCAAGAACGAGTAACGAACATCCCCCAATAGATAGCCGGGGAGTATCCAGAAGATTGTCAATGGTGGATATTGAAAACCCACTCTCACTCTGCCGTTCGCCTCTATGCCGGGGCCATACATTCGTTGTTCGGGAGCGTAGATATCCTGATGAGTGACGTTTCTTCCGTAAGGGTCCACCCCATGCAGGAATGTATTCGCCGAATCATTTTCTATGATGAGAACATCTATCGGCCGATGGTGAATTCGCAGGAAGACGATGCCGCCTATGAAGTAGGCAACAAGGAATAGGAAAAAACTACGACGAAGAGAGGCGGGTGTATAGAACGGAATTAGCAGCGTCGCCCGCGGAACAACCAAAGCAGCAATGCAGAATGCTATCGATGCTGTGACGGCCAACAGTGCCCTCGAGTTCAGGAACCCGTGGCTGATCTGCACGCCAAGTCCCAGCGTAACAATGGCGATGACGCAAACCACGCCTGTCAGGCTGATACGCGTGCATCCATTGACGTCGATCTGTGGCGCATTCGTGGTGGTGGCAGGAGCGCTCATTCTACATTCAGCTTTGCCAGCCCGTATCGAAGCGAAACTTTCGCCATCAAAATTTCAGCAGTGCCACGACCCGACGCCACACCGGCGCGCAGTGGCGCAGTTCGGAACGAAAAAAATTGACATAGTATTATAGGAGATGATCGTCTGATCTAGCGCCGAATCCACCACCGACTTAAGATGAAAACTGAGCTCTTACAGCGATGCAACATTTGCGATGGTACCGCACTTGAGGTGATCGACGCAGATTGTAACATAGCGCGTTGTGAGGCCTGCGGCTACATCTTCGACAACCCCAGGCCGACGATGGAAGAGCTGATCAGCTTCTACTCTCGTCCCACACAGTACGATTCGTGGCTGGCCGAACTAAACCCACGCAATCGGCTCTGGAAGCGAAGATTGAGCAAATTACGATCTAGCAGAAAGTCCGGCTCGCTCTTGGACATCGGCACTGGAATTGGGCAGTTTCTCGCTCTGGCGCGCGAGTTTTACAGTTCAGTTGCGGGAACAGAAGTCTCAACCGTAGCCGTACAGATAGCGAAGGAAAAATATAACCTGGATTTGTGTCATGGCACGATTGAAGCACTTCGGGGCCAGATGTTCGACAATATCACTCTATTCCACGTCTTAGAGCACGTGCCCGACCCGAAATCGGTGCTCGAGACATGCCATTCGCTGCTTTCTCGAGGCGGCATACTTGTAATTGCAGTTCCGAATGAAGTAACTTCCCTGCGTGCCTCCGTTAAGAGGCTTCTGGCACGAACTGGATTACGAAAACAGCGGCAGGTCGGAGAGTTTGGGTTGCCACGCATCAGCCTGGAGCCCCACAGCGTCGAAGTTCATCTGTCTCACTTCACGCCCCCGGTTCTGAACCGTCTTCTTCGAGCCACAGGGTTTTGTATCATCGAGCATACCCTAGATCCCTACTACGTCGCTGCCGGAATGGCCAAGTTGGAGGCGGACTTCTACTACTACGTGTGCCTTGTTTTCCTGCGAATTTTAAAGATCAATATCTACGACACGATGCTCGTGATTGCTCGCAAGACTAACCTGCAGATGGGCGGGGCAAACGGCCACTGATCGCATGAGCATTCTAAAAGTCGCTTGGGACAATCACTACGTACAACGAGATGAGGGGGGGACGGGCGTCTACGGAACCTACTTGCTGCGCCAATTTGCAACTGGCCACGATGTCAAACTTGATGTCTTGAATGGCTGTCAGACACATGACCGACAACGCGGATTCGCGACACGTGCAATGAGGGTTGCTCGTGATTTGTTCTGGACGCATGTCGCACTGCCACGCTCCTTACAGAAACGGGAGGTTGATCTTCTACACGCCCCTGCCTTTACTGGGCCGCTGGCGTCTCCCTGCCCGGTCGTGATTACCCTACATGACATAACGTTTCTGCTTTATCCATCCCACTTCCGCAGATGGTGGGTAGCTTATTTGAAAGCCCTCATGCCGTCTGTCATCACATCAGCCGCGGCAGTAATTTGTGGCTCTGAACACGCAAAGCGTGACATCGTTAGCACGTACAGGATTGCGAGCGACAAGGTCTGTGTTGTTCCCTACGGGGTAGACCACCAGAGATTTCATCCCAGGGTCACACTGGATACTGCTTGGGGAAAGGAACTCGGCCTGCGCGACGGCTACGTGCTCCACGTCGGCACATTATCCTACCGGAAGAATATCCCGACCTTGTTGCGAGCATTTGCGCGTCTCCGCTCGCTGGGAAAGGGCGCAACCCGCCAACTCGTCCTGGCCGGCCAAGAAATCTCCGGGCTGGAAGGGGCGGCCGAGATCCGCGAAACCATTCGGCAATTGGGCCTCGGTGATAGTGTCGTGTTTACCGGCCGTGTTCCAGACGAGCGCCTCGCTGGTCTGTATGCCCATGCCAGTGTGTTTGTGATGCCGTCACTTTATGAAGGATTCGGCTTCCCAATCCTGGAAAGCATGGCAGTTGGCACGCCTGTCGTTGCTAGCAACACTTCCAGCCTTCCAGAAGTCGGTGGCGATGCCGCCGTGTTCATTCCCGCTATGGACGAGCATGCTCTTGCGACTGCCATTGCAGATATCATTTCTAATCCTTCACTTACCGAACAGCTTCGACGGAAGGGTTTGCGGAGGGCCCAACAGTTCAGCTGGGAACGGGCCGCTTCAGAAACCGTCGCGGTTTACCGGCAAATCGTGAACGGCAAGTAGAACGATTCCTAGGAAGCGACTCCCGAGGTCGCTAAGAGGCAATTGCCGGAATACCTGTCATTGATCGACTACCAATGACATCCTTGCATACATCTTCAATTTGCACTGTATAGTGTTTCCAATTGAAGGTTGTGCGGGCGAACTCCATACCGTTTCTTGCGATTTCAGCTTTGAGTCCGGGCTGGGTCACCAACAATTTTATTTTGTCCGCCATAGCTAGCGGATTTCGCGCTGGGAAAAGAATGGCATTAAGGTTATCAGTCAGCACTTCGTGAACTCCCGCACCCTTTGAAACTAGGACGGGACGGCCGCATGACATCGCTTCGAGAACCACCAGACCCCACGTCTGCTGGTCGTTGGGGAATACAAAGGCGTCGCAGGCGGCATAGAAATCGCAAATCTCGTCGTCGGCAACCTTGCCCGTGAAAGTCACCAGATGTTGCACTCCCAGACTGCGCGCCTGTGCCTTCAGGGAATTGCAATAATCCGGATAGCTCCGGTCCGAACCAGCCAACAGGAGCCGCACCTCAACTCCCAAGGAGGCCAAGTGACTCACCGCCGTGATAACATCCTCAAGCCGCCTATGAGGCATAAAAATACCGAGCCAAAGCAGAATAAACTCATGCTCAGCGAAGCCAAACCTAGACCGAATACTGCTTCGATTCCCTCCAGGCAAGAACAATTCCGGATTTGCCCCACTGCCCACAATCCGAGTAGGAAAAGGATATATGGTTCGAAATTCACGCCCCGCCCATTCGGAGAGCAAAACCGTCATATCCACGCCACGATTTTGCTTTAAGTCATAGAGGTAATACAGCCGGTATAACGGAGCGAACGTCGCCATCTTGGCCGAATGTAATTGCTGGGACTTTGCAAAAAAGTCGGGTACATCGTTGCACATCCACACCACCGCCCCGCCCAATCGATTCTTCAGCCACACCGCACCCCACTGCGCTGGCCAGTGGTGAGGATTCCAAATCTCATGCGCGCGATCAACCGAGCCCGCGAGATGCAACATATCCAGATAGCCACGAACGAAAAACGGCTTGCGCAGCTGCGGCAAAGAGCCTCGGCCCACATCCTCAATGGCCAGGTTCTTGCAGATGTCCGGATAACAATTCTGACGGTCGTAGGCGCAGGTATAGACAGTGACGTCGTGCCCGTGTTGTACCAGGGCGCGCGCCAGGGAGACACAAAGCCTTTCGCCTCCTCCCTCAACGAGCAGTTCGTGAATAATGACAGCAATGTCCATACTTACCTGCATATATGGATTCGGAATTAGTCCTGCAGATTTTAACGCTCGGGTGAAACGGAGCACCTACGCAAAGGATGAGAATTCATCGCTTCTTGACCGCGTAGTAAGTGCGGCTCGAAATGTGTGGGCCGGCGCGTTGATCGTTCATAATCTGCAAAACCTCGCCACCGCCGGCTTTGATTATCGAAACCACGTCATGTTCCGGCAGGAATCTCATCGGGATGGGATGCAATCCCAGCTGTCCGTAAAGCCGCTGTTCAGAAATCCCAATTGCCCTAAGCCATGCGTACAGTCGCGGACGGGCCTGCAATCTGCGCCGCAGTGGGATGCGGTTCGGCAGTTGCATGACCAGCAAGCCACCACGTTTCAGGACTCGTATGAACTCCGCAATGTAGCCACGAATCAACTTCTGCTCGGGCACGTGCTGCAGGACGATCGCGGTGTAGACCAGATCAAACTGCTCAGAGCGAAAGGGCAACGAGTCGGAAGCATTCACCAGGAATTGACAGTTCTTGTGAGGATTTAAGGCAACGGCTTGCTGCACCATGGATTGCGAGATATCCACCCCTACCACATTACGGAACCACCCAGAGAGGGCATACGTGAGTCTTCCGACTCCGCAGCCAAAGTCCAAAGCCCAATCATTTGCAACCTGCACACCCAACTTTTCGATCGCATTCTGCAAACCACGGATCTCTTCTTTGCCTGTCTCAAAAAAACGATCCCGTTCCCATTTTCCATGCTTAGTGCCAGGTTCGGAGAGAATGGCCCAGCACGGGTCGAGTTTGCCCATGTCCTCCCAGTGCGTTCTGCTCTTCTCTAAAGGCACTCACGCCCCTGCAGCGGCAAATTTTCAGCGGATTCTCTAGTGTTGTCTCCTCCTAATACTCGCTCATACACTCCAACCGTTTGGTGAGCAGCCCGCTTGAAACTGAATTGACTGCTTCTTCTAACTCCGGCCTGACTCAACTGCTTTCGCAGATTAGAATCGTTCAACAGCCGCATCAAGGCTTCAGCCAGCGATCTTTCGTCGCGCGCGTCCACCAGCAGGGCTGCATCTCCTGCCACCTCTTCCAGCGAAGAGCCGCGGCTGGTGACGACGGGCGTGCCGCACGCCATGGCCTCGACAATAGGAAGGCCGAATCCTTCGTACAGGGACGGGTAAACAAAGACCTCGGCGGCGTTGTACATAATCGGCAGATCCTGGGCCTCCACATACCCAGGCAGGAGGACGTCATTTTCCAGTTTGAGTTCGCGGATGCGTGCAAGCGTTGGCTGGAACAAGGAGTCAGGCTTGCCTGCCAGCACGAGTTTGTGACGAAAACCGGCTTTGTGCACGAGTGCATACGCTTGCACCAGCCGCATCAGGTTCTTACGCCCCTGGAGTCGCCCGACGTACAAAATGAATTCGCCGCGGATTCCGTACCGGCGCTCTACGGTTTCCTTCGCCTGATCCTTGTCAAGCGGAACAAATTCGTCCCCCGCCCCTTCGTAGGTAACGGTGATCTTCTCGTGATTCACGCCATAAAGCTCAATGAGATCACGCTTGGAACGCTCCGAGACGGTAATGATGTGGTCGGCTCTGCGTGACGATTCGCGGACCAGCACTTTCAACCACGCCCGCTGATGGAAGGGAAAAAACTCAGGCGAATGTTCGTAGGCAATGTCAGGAATCGTAGTCACCGTTTTGCACTTCAGGAACGGCGGTACGATGAATTGAGCGTGGAAGAGATCCAGCTTGTCCTGCCAGGCAAGCCATGGAAGCGTGAAGGGAATTCGCAGCCAGCGGGAGGTCGTCAGGAGGCACTTGAGAACGAAGCGTTCGTCAGGAATGAACTGTTTCGCTGCCGACGGATTGGTGTAGTAAAGGAAAAAATTGTGGTCACAACGCACGTTGACTAATTCTTTGACCAGTTCGCGATAATAGGTAGCATTGCCCCCTTTACGGCTGCCCACGCTGTGGATGTCGATTCCGACTCTAAGGTGTCTCATTTCGGACATTCCGCAGGAATCGACAGCGGCTTGGTTAGGCGCTGCTGGTTCCGCTTAGCTGCCGGTCCGCCAGCGATCGTGGTTTGTGTGATGATCCCCGACGAAACGCGGTTTCCAGCAGGGAGAGAGACAATGAACGGAAGTCGCAGATCACTGGGTTAGCGCCCGCTGCACAAAGCCTCTCGGCACGGTCCGCAGAGGCTACGCCCATGCACTGCATGCCCGCGGCCTTAGCTGATTTCACGCCGGAAACCGCATCCTCGACTGCCAGCAAATTCGCAGGCATCTCCTGCAGGCGCTCTGCGGCCAGGCGGTAGATCGCGGGATCAGGCTTGCTGCTGGTGACCTCATCTCCGGTCACGATCACTTCAAAATAGGACGCCAATCCCAGCTCTTCGAGTGTCCCAACCGCCCTTTGGCGACTGGCCGAGGTTGCCAGGGCGATGCGAATGCCCGCCCGGTAGAGACAATCCAGGAACTCAACCACTCCCCGGAAAGGCTGCATCGCCTCACCCAGTTGCCGTAACATCTCGTCCTTCTTGGCCCCATACTCATCGATCTCGCTGGGCGTCAGGTCCCCGAGGAAATAACAGAGAATCTCATCGCGCCTGCGACCGTCAAGAATAAAGTCCAGGTCGCTGTCGGGGACATCACGCCCCAACGCAAGAAGGAAATGTTTCCAGGCTTCCCGGTGAAGCGGGTGACTGTCGATCAGCACCCCGTCGAGGTCGAACACTACTCCACGCAGCAGTCGATTCATTCAATCCTTCGGAAAGCCAGGCCAGGTCGCCTGCGCCTTCTGGTAGTTCTCCATTGTCCCTATGTCGATCAAGTAATCACGAATTGGGTAAGCCAGCATTCGGCCCGCTAATCGCGGTAAAACATGAAGGCCGATGTCCGCTGGAACTTTCTCGGGAATGGAATCCAGCATTTCCGGCGTTCCAATCATCAGTCCCGAGAATGCAAGATTACTGGCCGGTCGCGCGGGTTTTTCAACGAACTCCTGGATTGTCCCTTCGCCATCCGTCTTCACAATACCACAGCGATAGGGATCGGGCACTTCATACACGCCTAACGTGGCAGAGGGTCGTCGCTGTTGGTGCAGCGTCAGCATCCCCCCCAAATCCGCCCGATGAAGGACATCCGCATAAAACACCCAGAAACAATCATCTGCCAAGACCCAATCGCGGTTGGCGCGCAGGGTTCCCGCGCTACCCAGTAATTTCTCTTCGACCACAATTCGAACCCGCGGCCGACCTTCGTTCTTCTGCAGGAACTCGCAAACCGCGTCGGCATGAGCATGAACATTGATCAGTACTTCCTCAATGCCGAACCGGTGGCACAGTTCCAGCCATATCGACAAAAGCGGCACGCCCTGGATTGGAACCATGCACTTCGGGATCGACTCAGTGAGGGGACGTAATCGCTCCCCGTGGCCGGCTGCCAGCAAGAAAGCCTTCAAAACTTACCCGCGTGGACTGGTTGTTGAGACAGCATCACCGCCCAGGGACTCAGATCAGGCCGAGCACGTTCCGCTGGCAGCTTCTGCCAAATTCTGGGAATGGAACTCAGAAATCCGTGCGCGAAGCAAGCTGAAAACCGCGTGCGTAACCGCCAGATGGGCATCTTCAATGACCTGCATATTTTCGGAAGGGACGACCACACAGAGCTTGCAGAGCGGCTTCATTTTTCCGCCCGCGAAGCCCGTTAAACCAACCGTCTGGGCGCCCATCTCAGACGCCACCCGAAGCCCATGCAGAACGTTAGGTGAGTTACCGCTGCCGCTGATGGCAAACGCCACATCACCCTCTTGAAGGAAGGAACGCAACTGCTCGGCAAAAATGTTCTCGTAGTGAGCATCGTTCGCCCAAGCCGTCATGAGAGCAACATTGTCGGTGAGGGCGAGAACGCGAAAACGCCGCTGATCAGATACGACCGTGCCCTTGCCTAAGTCGCAGGCACAATGCGAAGCCAGGGCAGCGCTGCCCCCGTTGCCAAAAAGGTAGACGGCCCGGTTGCCCAGATAGGCTTCCCATAGCACGTCAGTCAATTGATCGATCATCGCAAACGGAAGTTTCTCCAAAGCGCTTGCGACCATCCTCAAGTAACTCTCAGACCGACAAAACTCGATGGTTTTGCCGGAAGTACCAGGCGTCCTTCGACGACTCGGCAAGGCAGTTGTGCTCATCCTCATCGCTTTCCAGTCACGGGGAAATCTCAGACGCAGCAGTTTGAAAGTAGACCGACCGCGCCGTTAAACCGTTGCACCTAGAACCACTCCAAACTGCTTCATGTCAGAGTAGGCATCCGGCAGTTTTTCGGGAATGCCGCCGCTCTGTTCTACCCATTGCAAAAAATCATCGAGGATCGCGCACAGGTCGCGGCGAGGCGCCCAACCCAACTTTTCCAACTTGGCGATCGCGGAGACGCTGTGTCGATTATCGCCGCGGCGGTATTCTCCGGGCAGTTGGAATTCCACGCCCGGACCAACTTTGTCACGAATCGCCCGCGCGTAGTCCAAAACGGAGGTGGAGCGTCCGCTTCCCACATTGAAGGCCTGAAAGTTGGCCTCCTCCTTGCGAAGCACTAGCATGTTTGCCTCCACAACGTCCTGAACGTGAACAAAGTCGCGAGTCTGCCGGCCGTCTTCGTAAATCAGCAACGGCTCTCCTCGCAAAGCCCGACTTACAAAGATACGGCAGATCCCTGAATAATGATTGAACAGCGATTGACGGGGCCCCTGTGTGATTGAGTACCGCAGCGCCACGCTGGAAATCCCATGCAGCCACCCCAACCCCAGCGCAGTCTTCTCCTGCGCGAGCTTGGAAACGGCGTACTGATTATAGGGATTGGTGAACTCCTCCGTTAACAAGGCCGGCTTGGATTCGCGACCACACTGCGGGCAAACCACCTCCCACTTGCCTTCCTGTAGTTGTTGCCCTCGGGGAACGGGCAGAAACTTGCCGTGCTCCGCGCACAAATACTGCCCTTCCCCGTAAACCGCCTGCGAAGAGGCAACAATTACCTTTTTCACATTCAGCCGCTTTTGCACGATCAGTTCATAGAGGAGCGCAGTCCCCACTGCGTTGACGTGCAGGAAGCGGGAAAAATCTGGCATGTAATCCTGGTATGCGGCTTGATGGGAAACACAATCCACGTCCTGCAAGGCCTGCAGGAGCGCCTCGCGATCGGTAATATCTCCGTGAATGAATTCTGCTTTCGGGGAGAGATAGCGGGGCTTCCCGTGCGGATGAATCTTTGGATCCAGACTGTCCAACACGCGCACGCGAAATCCATCCGCGACAAAACGGTCCACCAGATGGCTGCCAATAAATCCCGCCCCGCCGATGACAAGGACCCGCATGATCGAAAGTCCACTCCTTCGAGCTGAAACTCAGAGTGTGAGCGCTCTGTCCGCTTACCTGCCGGACCCTGAAAAAACTACTGTCAAGGTTTTCAGCAGGATCTTAAAATCCAACCACAATGACCAGCGCCGAATATAACTTAAATCTAACCCAACCCAGTCATCAAAGTCGCTGAGTTCATTTCGGCCGCTGATCTGCCATAGACACGTGATACCGGGTTTCACCGCAAGTTTCTGTTTCTGATACTCATTGAAACGGGCATACTCGGTAACCAGGGGAGGACGCGGTCCGACCAGCGACATGTCTCCCTTGAGCACGCTGTAAAGTTGCGGCAACTCGTCCAGACTGTAGCGTCTCATCCAGGAGCCCACTCGGGTAATGCGAGGATCGTTGACCAGCTTGAACACCGGGCCGGTCATTTCGTTGCGATCTTCCAGCTTGGCTTTCAACTCATCAGCATTGGCCACCATGGAACGAAACTTGTAGCCGACAAAAGGACGCCCGTTCCTGCCAACCACCTTCCATCGGTAGATAATCGGACCGCGCGATGTCAGCTTGACGAGCAGGCCGAGGATGAGGAACAGCGGCGAGAGCAGGAGCAGGAAAAGCGCAGAGACCAATACGTCCAAGGCACGCTTGCAACCGATCTGAAATGGCTGCTGCCAGTTACTGGAAAAAACCGGTTGGACGTCGGTCTGTGCCGCTGTTGTAGACATACCTATTCCAAGCTGACTACACGAATTCAGGTTCCTCCACTCCGCCTGCCTGCCCCGCCAACTGACGGTACACGGTCGCGTGTTCGCGGACAACATCTTGCCAGCGATAGTGCGTCTGGGCATGCTCGCGGGCACGCGTCCGGTAATCGGCGACGATCATCGGTGCGTCAAAAAGATATTGCACTTTCTGCTGTAGATCAACGTCCCCAGCAGCGCCGGAGTAATGCAACCCTGCATCCCCGACTACTTCCAGGTTGGACGGAGTATCGTTGACCAGAACGCAATTGCCATAGCCCATGGCCTCCACCAGTGCCGGATGCGTCCCTCCCACTTCGTCCGGTAGCACGAAGAGATAGGCATTCTCCTGGAGTTGAGCATAACCGTCACCGTACACGGCTCCGGTGAAAATGACCCGCGGATCGCGAGTGGATTTCAGCGATTTGACGTACTCCTTCTCCCATGGATCGTCGCCGACAATCACTAGTTTTCGCGTCGTGGACACTCTCTCAAAGGCGTGGATGAGGTGATGGACGTTGTTCTCGGGAACCAGGCGGCCGACAAATAGCACGTAGTCCCGTGGCTCCAGTCGAAACCGATCCAAAAGGTCCCGTTCAGCGGAGTGCTGTTCACGCATGCCGTAAACAATGCAGGACGACGGGGTGTCGTACGCTTGCTGGTAATAATTCATCACCTCGTGGGAGTCAGAGATGAGCCGGTTACAGAACCGCACCGCCAGCTTTTCAGAGAAACGCAGATACCAGCGCGGAAAGCGTCCCCACTTGGCGCGTTGCCAATCCGTCCCATCAACGGAACACACTACTTTCATGCCGAACAGCCGGGGCAGGGGCGCGAAAATCGTGACTCCGGTCGTGAAGTAGTGAATGACATCCACGCGATGCAGCAGAACGTGGAGTGTGCTCAGAAACGCATGCACGATCGTACTGAGGTTTTTCGATCTCAACGTGGGTAGAGTGATTAACTCAACACCCTCGTAGGTGTTGCCGGGGAAACTGCTCATTCCGGCACGGTTGTAGACGCGCACATGGTGTCCGAGTCTTACTAAACCGCGTGAGAGTTCGTCCACTGCCGTCTCAAACCCGCCGAAACGGGCAGGAATCGCCTTGATCCCGATCATCGCAACACGCATTGTTTAGGATCCCGTATCCAGGAAGACGTGACAGCAAGGAGTTGACTGTCCAGTACTGTCAGATTTACAGAAGTTCAGCCGGCGCTTTGCGGCTGCAAGTGACGCGCCGAAGAACCAGCCTCCGCGATCCGAATCGCGGTTATCAGCAGGCCGATATTTATCCACATGAATGCCAGCGTTGAAGCGTCCGTCAGCTGATACGCGATTAACATTACGATTGTAGCCGCCGACAGAGCCCCGACTGCTATGTGCGGCGACTTGCTCACCGACAAAATGCGCCAAACGCGACGCGCCAGATTACAAAAGAACCATCCCAGAATGATGGTTCCGATTATGCCGGTATCGTGCAGGACACGGAAAAAGAAACAGCCTAGCCAGGCTTCGCCCCCTTCTTCCTCGCTCTCGCTGCTCGCATTCATCAACTGGAAACTGTTGGTGCCGGTACCTACTATCGGATGCTGCTTGATGTCGTCTACGCCCTGAATAATAATCACCCCCCGGCGTATGAGGGTGGGATCCTCCATGACCTTGCTGATTGCCAGTGTTTCTAATCGATCGCGCAAATCTTTCATTAAAGCAGCGCCGACAAGCAACGCCATCAGGACGCTAAGGGCTACTAGAATTACTTTTCTCCAAGGCACTTTGCGGCGCCGAACATTGTGAAGAACCACAAAGCACGCCACTAGAATAAACGTGGCCCAAGCCTGACGGGCCAGGCTTAGCAGCAGCGCCGTTCCGGAGATACAAAGCCCGAGCAGGTACCAGCCTTTTCGGGTTTCGCTCGCAATAAAGTAAACCAGAAACATCACGGCAAAACAGGTGCAGTAGCTACCGAAGATATTCGGCTCCCATTGAGAACCACGCACCGCGGGAGTGTAGTCGAGGTAGTCGAAGAACCCCATACCAACTTTTGTGTCGAAAAGTAGATACGACACGAAGCAGAGAATTCCGAATAAAGCCTCCACAGCTCCAACCGACAGCCAAAAGGACATCACCCGATCGAGCCGATCCTGCTTACGAATAAGCTGTCCGATTAGAAAGGTAGGAGCTACGGCCAACGATTGCATGAGAGCCCAGCGTAAGGTGGAACCTCGGTCCGGCGAGGTGAAGGCTGAGCTGAAAAAATTCATCGCCAGAAAGGCCAGGAGGAGAAAATCTAGCTTGTCCAGCGCCTTCCAGGGTTGGCTGCGAGTGCCTATTCGGGCAAGCAGGATGGCACCAAAAGCCCCCACTACCAGGTGTTCAGGCTTCGCGTGCCAAGCGCCAATCTCCATTGCCCACTTCGGCGCTGAGGCTGCCGCCATCAAACCCAGCAGTGCACCATACGGCCAAAACATCATTAGGGCAATGGCAGCGGCCAAACCACCGGCAAGATACGGAACCCAGTCCAGGTTTTCGGTTGCCAACAAATAGACAGCAATGCCGGCCAGAAGAATGAGCGCAAACCGTTCCAAGGTGTGCAGAACGTCGCTTCGCTGCATCTGAGGCAGAGTCAGATTGTCGGAAGAAAGTTGGTGATCCATTTTCACATCACCGCAGCTGAACTGAATTCGACGTCATTAAGCAAGCTTCCTCATCAAAAGTCTAAGTCCACCCAGATTGGTATCATTAGGTAATGCAGGAAAGCAGTGGGGTGTTATTCCTGCGACTCGCCTGAACCGTTGTTATGGCCATTGCCTGGCCACTTAGGTAGTCGGCCTGCAATCTGTTTTTGCACTCTCGTCGCAGAAATAACGACGGGAATCCAGGCATCCTGAGTCAACTGTTGGACGAGTTGCTTGCGAGGATCCTGAGCGTCGATCTGTTGCCACTTGGCCGACCCCAAGATCCAAGCTGCTCCCATGCCAAATGTCAACATTGTGCCGATCAGCATGAGGAACAGGCGAGGGAGCGTGGACGGTTTTTCGGGCACCTCTCCAATATCGTATGCCTGAACTTGCGGTATTTCCTTTGCCTCTTGGATCTTTGCCAGTTCGCATTGCCCGGTGAGCAACTCGTACACGGTCTCCTCAATTTTTGACTGGCGATAAAGATCTGCCCACTGCACCCCTAGCAGGGGAAGTTTGCGGATCGAGGGGTACATGTCCTTGTCGCCAACACCAGAACTCGGAAGCGGGCTGGCCACGAGGCTGGCATTTTCGCCGCCCATCTTCTCAAGCTGCTTTTGCAGCTCGTCGACCCGGGCCTGGGCGGAGCGCACGCGGACATTATTGGGAGTGTACATCTGGGAAAGCCCTTCGAGTTCGGACTGGGCGGCAATCAGTTGTCCCTGCAAAATCGCCGCGGCCGCAACCATGGCTTTCCCCTGCTCCGGAATGTCGATGGCTGTATTCTTACTTGCGTAATCGCTGAACTGCTGTTCCGCGACCTCCAAATCGTGCGCAACGGTCGTGAGTCGACCTTCAATAAAAATGCGTTCCCGGCGAGCCGAAGATGTGCTGACCGATGCCAGCAAATCGTTCAAACCTTGCACGTAGGCTTGCGCCATTTGGGCGGCACGATTTGGATCATGGTCCGTGACCTGGATGACGATGATCCCGCTTTTCTTGTCCTCAGCTATGTCGGTTTTGCTTTCCAGCTTCTTACGTGCATCATCCCGGTACTTGACTTTATAGAGCTGGCGAAGGTTAAACCGGTCGACGAGCTTATCCTCTACCGTCCGGCTCTTCAACACCGCCACCATCAAAGCTCCTTGACTCTTGCTTCCAAGAACCTGGCTCGCGACGTCGCCGAGACTGGAGCCTGAACTCCCACCCCCACTCCCAGACCCGGAGCCGCCACCACCCGAGGCCATCGCGGCCATCATAAAAAGAGGCGAGCCACCCATATCCTTCTCCGGGGGCATCAAACGAGTAGTCGAGGTGTACGACGGGTGCCTCCAGAAAGCCAGCGCTGTGGACAGGAGAAGCCCATACAACGCAAAACGGCGGAGACGACGGCGATTCTGCCATAGCAGCGACAATCTCTCAACGGTGCGATGCACAGAAGGTTGGACATAGTTGCCGTTACTATTTCCTCGGTCAACACCCTCTATCGCTTCCAACTCAGTCAAACCCTCGAGCTCATTAGGTGGGTTCAAGCTAACTTCTCCGAGGAATTCATTCTATTCCCAGCGGATCTAGATCTGTGCAGTGAAACACGAACCATGTGACCTCCAATGATACCAAAGCCGAGAACGAGCGCTTGCGTTGAGCTGGCAGCTCTGCTCCGCGAAAGGGGTCGAAGCAAGCATCAGCGACCGCCGCATGAAGAACCCCTCGCACCGTATCCCCAAATGGAGTCCCGCATGTCCGGTCCTATCGGACGACCGGTAAGGCAGCATCCCCAGGGATGATTATCCAACCAGCTGTCACGCAGGGCTAAGAACCAAGATGTCCTGATAACTGCTGTGCTCCGCTCGGCCGCACCACGAACCGGGGCGTCTGTCGACGATGTTGAGACCGAGCTTTTCACACCACCTGACCATCTCAGCTTCGGGGATGCCGACGGCCAATTCTGGCAGATGGGGATTCAGAACATAGTAATCACCGACAGAATGCCGAATATCGAGCGAGCTCACACCCTCCCGGATCAACTGGGTGGATTGAGGATTAAGCAGAAATATGGTGGCGAAACATCTGCCCCCCATTTTTAACGCCCGACGAATTTCTGCGAGGTAATGGCGGATATGTTCAGGCACCATGTGCGTAAACACGGACTTCAGGAAAATAAAATCGAATTCGCTGTCCTGCACCGGGAATGACCAGTCCAGCAGTTTCAAGCTGCCCCGAGGATTGTACTGCTCGTGGTAAAGATCAGCGTAAGAGAACCGGAAGTTCGGGAAGCGCGTGGTTATGTGCTTCTGGCACCATTTGATTCCAGGCTCCACAATGTCGAAACCCAGGTAAGAACCCTTCGAACTCATAAAGGAAGTCAGCCGCGAGGCCAATACGCCAACTCCACAGCCGACATCCAGTACGCGGTGATCGGGCTTCAGTCCCCCGAGCGTTTGAAAGTATCCAAGGAATTCTTCATTGATGGCGTGGAAATTGCTTTCACCACCAACAAACCAAAGACCTCGGGGGGCCGTCAGCCGGCTTCTGTGTCCAATCGCGTAGTCAATCGTATCCACGGGATAGTAGAGAACTCGCCGGGCCATTAAACGCGTTCGAAAGTTTGGGAAAACCACTTTGGCCGCGGCCTTGGCAATACCTGACAAATTCATTGGCACTCCGATTGATCGCTCAAGGATCTTCGATGGCCGGCCACTTCTAGCGGTCGGCCAAGACCCGACGTTGCAACGGATAGCGTCATTTCGAAATCTTCCACTTGGGGTAATACGTCAACTGCAACGAGGCCGTCACATTGGACTGCCTGGCAGAGGCAAGAACTGGAAACCGCCACTGTTCATATTGCACAAGGCCTGACAATGCCCACTGGTGCGACAGTCGAAAATCACCGCTGGCGGAATAATCGGCCAGGCGACCGCCTTCGATGAAAGTCTTCGACACGTCCTGCAGCCGATATCCTAAGCGAAGGTTGTTCCGGGGAGAGAATGAGTAGGTGAGCCAGCCCTGTCCGCCACGACCCTCCCGCCCGATCCAACTGCCCAACAAGTAACCGTCATTGGTGTAACCGGAACGATAGCGCCGTAAATCGTAGTAAACGAAACCGGGAGAAAACTCGGTGGTGTGGGTTTCGTTGATTCCCTCGGCCCGCAGTTGCAACTTAGGAATCTTGGGGATTTGCGGCATGTAGATCCCGGGAATCACATTGGCGCGGGTCGAACCGATTGGCGAGATCTCGTCCACCACCAACGAATCCACATATACAGTCAACCAGTTCCTTATGCCGGGCACGCGATAGCTGAAGTCGGCTGCCGAAATTCGTTTCCCAGGATTGTTCGCCGCCGTCGCCGAATGGATGTAGTACGTGCGAAAGAAGTTGCCAAACGTGACCGGCAGACCAGGTCCGCCAAACATGGCCGTGATCCCCATGCCAAATTCGAAGTTGGGAGTCGGTTGAAAGCTGATCTTTTCACCATGAATAAAGGGCTGGGGAACAATATTGGGACCTACTATATTTTGCGCATTCCTCTGGGGGCAGGTATCACACTCTTCCCAGTGTTGTCCCGAAAGCTGCCCAACGAAGAATTCTGTGCGGAACGGACCAAGGATCCGCGACAGGCCAGGTATCTCCCGCAGCGCCACATCTTCAATCTTCACCATGGGGAACGGCGCCGCGTTGTTGCTCATCAGCAGCGATCCCGATTCTCCCGGACCGAGCCAGGCAGTCTGATTTCCAACAGATATCTGGACATTGTTGAGGTTCACCGACGCCATGCTCTCCAGGGGCTGGAAGCGGTCATATTGCGCTGTTCCATTGGCCAGCGTCGGGGTGAAGTCGGCCGCGGCGACGGCGCTTAAAGCCTGCGCAGAGTACGAAGGCATCGCGGGTGCGTGCTGGTATTCTCCGCGGAAATAAAACGAAACTGGCCCAGCTTCAGCATCTGCAGTTACGCCGGTGATGTCATTAACACCTTCCCAGTAGGGCCGGCCATAGTCGTTGATGACGGTTTGCCCGAAGTGATACCCGTCTCGAAGCGGCGTGCCGGAAATCCCCATCTCACGTGTGTACACGGACTCGACTCGTGCGCTTACGTTGGCTGCTCCGTCCAGCCTGGCGACTTCTGTTCCAAATTCACCGGTCAGGGTCGCGTACAACTTTCCAGCTTCGCCTTCTCCCGCGCCGTTATCCGGAAACTTGTCCTCTGCATCCTGTAACAGTCGCGCACATTGCATGCGAGTCCAGGGACGCATACCGAGGATTTCAGACTTCACGTACCCCAACGCTACCAGGCGTTCCAGGGCGGGATAGATCCAGCTGTCCAGCGGAACGTAGGGCGAAGCCATGTAATTCGGGTTGCGAGATCTCTCGCCGATTCTCTCATCAACCAGACTGCCCCAGCCCGACCCGCCTAATTCCGGGTCATGATGAGCCCGATAGACCTGGCGTCCAAAATACCAGCCGAGAGCGCTCCCGATGATCACATCCGAGGGAAAGTGTTGCTTGGCGGTTACGCGCGTCGCGCTGACAGTCGTGGCCAAACCGTATGCTGCCATCTGGCTGAACCAGCCCGGGTATTCGTGCGCCCATACACTGGCCACCGACCAGACGATGGCGGAGTGTTCGGAGGGAAAGGAAGTCCCACCCGTGAAAAAGCTGCCGTTGCCATTTCCCTGGTAAGGTCGCTCTCTCTGCGTCATCTCTTTGAAGACATAGGCCACACCCGTAGCATCGATCGCGGCTTCCCCGGCAAGCAGTCCCGACTCCGAAAGATGATCATTGTGCGTCATGTGGCCGAAGAGAAACGAACTGCCTCCCAGTGCGATGAACGAATATACGGTGTAGTCCGAAATGGTCTTGCTGGTGGACACATGACTGGCTGGGACTTGTCTTGACCACCAGCTATCGCTGGCGATGAAGGCTCCGGTTACCGCCGTGAAGGGGACGACCCACTTGAGGTTCTTCACCTGCAAACGCGCCGGAGCGGTCCAAAACTGCTTTTGGTCTCCGACAATATGCCTGACAAAAGGGGAAACCAAGCGGTTGTCGGGGTCGCTGCCCGGCGGCAACCAGCCGTCATTGTTTGTGTCCGCCGCTGCTGCCGGTGACGGCGGCGGTACGTTCGGGGCAACAACCTCATGATTGCTGTTGGCTACGGCTGATGGCGAAGCCGTTGCCGTTTGACCAAGCCCCAGCCTTGCGCCGAGCAGCACAATGGACAACAGTAGTGCAGAAATCTTTGCATGGCCTGACAAGACTCAGCCTGATCCTAGAAATGGCTAACGTAGTAGGCTGCGATGCCAATCGAAGTCGCTAACTGGGCAGCTTGCAGCGTCGATTTGAACTTGGTGCCGTAATAAAAGTTCTTTTCCGGTACCACGACCATATCGCCAGGCCGTAGCTCAGCGTGTTCCACGCCGCCGCTGAATAGCCCGCCAGTCCCGCCCACAACCGATCCGTCAGCACGAATCACGAAGATGGATTTCTTGTCTGCTGCTGTCGTGGGCCCACCTGACTGCATTAAGTACCAACCAGCGTCCTTGCCCGGCTTATAGGTAATCCCGGTTGGGTTGTAGACCGAACCATCCACTAACACCATTCCCGCCTTCTTGGGGACGTAAATTCTATCTCCTGCGCGCACTTGAATGTCAGCTGGTGTGTTGGCCCACTTCTCAATGTCAGAAGATATGTGAATTACCAAGCGACCAACCGGCGGGGTATTTTGCAGATTGTCGATGGTCTTCTGGTATAGCAACTGGGTTGCCTTTAGTTTTATCTGGTCATCGTTATCCATGCCGGGGATAATCTTAATCTGTGCCTGTTCAGCGCGAATGAGCTGGACTAAGTCAGAACGATTTTTTTCTTCCAAGTCGCGCAGTTCGACGCGCTCGAAAACTGCTCCGTAGGGATAGGCCAAAGCCGAGAAGCCTCCGGCACGGGCGATAATCGAACTGAGACGTTCTCCGGGCTGAATGCCGTAACCTCCGGGATGTGCCACCTCCCCTTTCACCTCGATGGTCGCACCCAGATCCTGCCATCCCGAGACTTCGCGGATGGTCAGGACATCACCGTCGTGCAAACGCACGTCCGTGTCAGGTTCACCTTCCAGAGCTTTAGCGATCTGAACGTTTTGATGATCGGAGACGATCCGCTCTCCGTGTTCGATCATATAGCTGGTCAGATCAGCCTCTTCCGTGTAGGCACTGCGCTTGAACCCACCGGCAAGACGCACCAGACCGGCAGCAGTCATCCCATCACCGAGTGGGTACTTACCGGGAAGGCCAACCGCGCCCGAGATGGTAACGGTGGCCGGATCCATTTTGTTAAGATCGCGATTCACAAACACCCGATCCTTTGGTTCAAGGAGAATGTTGTCCTTGTCGTCCCCTTCCATTGCCCTGGCCAGGTTCACGCTTAAGACTGTCATTTTTCCGTCGCTGGTTTTGCGGAAGACCTGGGCATCGTCCAGCAAGGCGTCGCGCGTAGTTCCTCCGGCCAGATAAATTGCATCCCGCAAATGGGGAAGGCCGTTGGTGAGATGGTCCCCGGGATCGCGCACCTCGCCAGTAATGGTGATGACCGGCGGATCTTCGAAATCATATTTGCCGAAAACCCGGACGGTATCGAACGGCTTGAGTACGAGATCCTGGTCCTTGCCCGCCAGCGCGTCACCCAGGTTAAATGCGAGAACCTGGGGGGTGAAGTCCGGTTGGCTCAAACGAATGATCTCCGCATGCGAGGTGGAAGGCTCTGGCATTAAGTCTTTGTACGACTTGATCAGATCGGTGACTTTCATGCCGTCGCTGTAGGCGAACTTGCCAGGGCGGGAGACGTGGCCGTCCAGGTAGACCGTTTTATCCGCATAGGGCAGGATCGGTGTAATCCGAATCTTGTCTCCATCCTGAATTGTGAAATCGTCCAGCGCCTTGGCGACACTGGCATCATTGTTCGTCTCCGGAATGTCCAGACGAAGCATGGTGCGGCTCTCATGGCTTTCAATGCGCTCGACATCTACATGCCGCAAGGTGCCGCTGGGCAACACGCCGCCAGCAAGCTCCAGCACTTGTGCCAGGTTCTTCTCGCCATTCAACTCGTAGATTGCCGGCCGGCGCACCATGCCCTGCACGGTTACCTGGTCTTTCAAGGGTGGGACGCGAAGCGTATCCCCGGGCTCCAACCTCTGCATATCCCCACGGATACCATGCAAGAGCAGATCGTAAACATCCACGGTCTCGACGAGCTGTTTGCCACGATAGTGTTCCAAAACTCGCATCGAACCGGACGATGTAGGCCCACCGGCCTGGTAGAGAGCATTTAGCGCTGTGGACAATGAGCTCACATCGTAGGCGCCGGGCCTTTCGACGTCACCGACGATATACACGCGAATCGTGCGCAGTCGCGCCAGCGAAACGTCGACGCCAACATTTCGGAACTGGCCCCGCAAAATGTTCTGCACCTGGTGTTGTATCTCTCCCAGCGTCTTCCCAGAGACCTGCACGGCGCCAACTTCCGGAAGAGCCAGGAGACCTGCACGATCAACCACTCGAAGAAGTTTCTGTGAGACGCCTCCCCACATGTCAATACTTACTCCGTCGCCCGGACCGACGACGTAGTCCGGCCCGACCGGCATGTCCATCGGCAGCTCGGCAAGATTGCCGCTTCCATACACGAATACGTCATCGCCAAAACGCTCCAGCATATGCGAGTGCCTTGGATACTGCGCATACAGATCGTACAGAGAGGGGATGTCGGCGTACGGGTTGGGACGATGATACAGCCTCGGCTGGTCAGGCACTCTAGGCGGTGGGTACTGTTGCAGCCCGGGATAAGTCTGATTTTCAAGACTACCCTGCGTCGGGAAACCCGACGTGCCAAACATAGAACTACCGCTCAGCCCTTGCATGCCAAACGGGGATCCCATCGTGCCCAGCGAACTCATTGGACTCATCGAGCCCGTTGACCCCATCGAACCCAGACCAGATGAACCGAGCGAGGAAGGCAATGACATACCAGACAAGCCGCCGCCACTCATTGAGCCCATTCCACCGCCGGATGTCTGAAAGCCTCCTGCTTGACTGGCACTGACCAAACTGCTTAGCTCTCCAGGCTGGATGTCAAGCATCTCGTTCTCTTCACCTTCCATACCGAAGTAGCCTTGGGGAGGTTCCTGCAACTGAGTGAAGTTGAGCTGCGGCTGGGAGGGTGTGTAGGGCTGTTGGGGTCCGTACTGCGATGGCGGATACTGCTGCTGCGGGTATTGTTGCTGAGGATACCGTCCCGGGTTCTGTAAGGGAGATGTGTTCGGCGGATACTGCTGCGGGTACTGTGAAGAAGGGTATGCCTGCTGTTGCTGGGGAGGGGTCTGTCCATTTGAGGTCGTCACGGGATACAAGGACTGCGCCGTGCCGAAGGGCAGGTACTGGGTCAGATAGCAATCTAAGTCATTCTCATGCTCCGCCCAATACAGCTGTTCCTGACTTAGGGTCTGTTTGTGGCCTGGTGCACTTTGGGCTGCTGTTGTCGCATCGGTCGAGTTTTGCTGCTGAAGTTTGAGAACATCGGGCGTCATCGGCGCACGACACGGCAGGTTCTTTGCGATCTCGTCACGTGTCGGTTTAGCCTTAATATAACCGCGATCCTCAATCTCCTTCGTCGCAATGATACGGACATCCTCGTCTTCGCGAATCATCCGATATACGGCATCATCTGTCAGGTCGTTGCGATCCACCATCCTGCCTTGCTCGAAAGCCTTTCTGACCAGTGCTTTCTTGACCTCAAGCATCAGCCCCGGTTCGTCGGTGAGAACGCTCACAATCTGATCGGCGGACAGCGAAACCATTTCCTCGGCTTCGCTTGCAGCTCGAGACTTATCCTGCTCAATGGCCGTGCTGGGTGTGTAGGACAGGCGTTGCTGACTCTGACTCCAAGCTATCGCAGAACATGCCAATTCGACACAGAGGACGGCAACGGTGAAAGTTCGCAAGTGACCAACGACAAGAGAGAGTCTACTCATAACATCTCCATGCGGCCCAAACCGCTGAAACTGGGATCGATTCGTTACCAGGATGGTCTACTGCAAAGGATACAACTTGACTACAGGTATCGCAAATCTCTGCCGCTGCCCAACCGTGTTTTGGAAAAGAGAAGGAGTCCCCGACCTGGTGAGCAGGCAGAATGACCTGCTTCACCAGGTCAGAGGGATGCCATTCGATTAGCAACGTCGGCTTCTACCGGCAACTAGTAAGTTCCGTGCTGGTGGGCCCAGTCGACACCCAGGTTGAGCTCCTTTTGAGCCTGGCCAATCAAATTGATCGCGTTAGCCTTATGGCCGCCCCACTCGCCTCCTGCACGAGCCAGGTGGTCTTGCGCCTCTTGCAGTTTATCAAGTGCATGGCGAATCTCTCCTGGGGCATCCCCTCTTTGCACGCTCTGCATTTCTACTGACCCAGCTACTTGACCCGCAACCTGCATGTTTGGCGTTTGCCCTTGTCCGGTTGTTTGTGCTGCCTGAGTGAAGGCGGTGGAAATGATCAGCCCTAATACCAGGCCGAAGATCCCCGTCAGAAAGCTGTTGCGCATGGTTGTTTCTCCTTTTCTCCTTGTGATTTTACTGAGAGCCGCATACTGGAATCTTTCTGCTTCCCGATCTGAACCCGAGGACTAGAACAGCTATCTCATTCGCGCGCTGCATTAGGGGTCTCTTGCAGCTCCGCCCTCTCACTTAGGAGGATTATGTGAGCTAACCCATTCAATTTAAGGCACTTCTAAGTACAGAGTGTAATTCGTCAACCAGTTCAATCGATCCTGGCCGTCTTACCCGGACCAACCTCGTTTCCCAAACCCTTGGCAACACACAAAGTCGCGCATCGACAGGTTATCGGCGAATCAGACATCGAACCCTGACCGCGCTAACCTGCCACCAGCTCCGATCGATTCCGCAGCACGCCCAGGATGCTCTGCTCGGAGGATTCAACCGGGATCGAACGAATGTCGACAAATGCCCAGTAGAAGATCCCGTTATTACGCTCAGCAGCGAGGGCAAGAATCTTCATTTGCGGGTAGCGGCCCAGCAAAAAGCCGCTCAGGCCGGGACGCACTTCCGGTTCTTCCAGGGCAATGATGAGATAGTCGGGACGCGTGCGTTCCACTAGCTCCGTGATTTCCCCGTCGTGCTCGGTCTCGCCGACGATCTCGATATCGGGTTGGTCGCCGATGGTGGCAAGAACCAGATCCTTCATCAAACGCGGCCGGTTGGCTACTAAAACTCTGATCTTTTGCACGGTTTTCTCCGTGCCGCGCAGTTTCTACCACTCGCGGGAAAAAAGTAAGATTCAAATCCGATCCCAGGGAATCAAGCTTGGTAGTACCAAGCAGTTTAAGCGAAAGCGGCAGGTTGGCCTCTTCGCCAGATGAACGAGTACCTAAAAAGTACTGGGCTGGGACGAGCAGGCTTGGTTCAGGCGACCGCCTCAGGTAATCGACAGAGTTCGACGGCGGCCAGCCGATCGCTGGCGCCGAGCTTGCGCAGCATGCGATGAATGTGATTCTTCACCGTCTGCTCCGAGAGGTTGAGTTCTGCGGCAATCTCCTTGTTGGTGAGTCCGCGGCTGATCATGTGGACCAGTTGCTGCTCGCGGCGGGTAAGGCCAAGATTGTGTCGGATCACAAACCCGTTGGCGGACGGTGACGTCTGTTTGGCGACCTGTTCAAACAGGTCACGGCACAAAACCGGGGGGCAAACCGCTTCGCCCATAGCCACGGCACGGACTGCTGCGGCCACTTCAGCGGCGGAGGCATCTTTGAGCACGTAGCCGACGATCCCGTCCCGAACTCCGCGTAAGAACGTTTCGCGGTTCGAATCCATCCCGATCATGACCACTTTCAGTCCTGGAATGGCGGCACGAACCTCGGGAACCAGCCTGAGTTCGGAAAGCGCCATCGCGGCCGAATCCGAGAGCAGTACATCGGGGGCGAGATGAGTGATCTGTTGCACAATGTCAGGCGTAAAAGCCGATGCCCCGACCACCCGTAGCTCGCTCTTCTTGTTGAGGATACGCGTGAGGGCTTCCCGCAGCAGCCGGTTCTCAGCCAGGATAAAAACCTGTACGGTTTCAACTTCAGCAGACATCACAGTCCTCTGGGTCCCATCGTATGCGCAGCGATGGCGCCCTTAGAATCATTATCAGCCAGAAGGGGTTCGACGAAAAAGGATATATGATTTTGCGGAAAAATGCGAGTAAGTTGTTGTTTGTTTGGGCACTAGCATGTGGTTCCTAGGCCAGCTTGTTCGTCCGCCGAGCTCTGGTCGCCGCATGCCGCTGGCTTTCCACGAACCGAACAGAATCCGAAGGTTGGCTATTTGAACCAATGGTAGCCCAGGCTGACCTGCACACCGTTGAATTCCGGGTTAAAGCTTGCCAGATTGGCGTTCGAGACATGGAACCATCGGCACCCGATATCCAAAGATTGCCGGCCTCGCGTAAATATGTGAATGCCACCGCCACCCCTCGCTGTGAAGTTAAAGTCTGAGGTATCTTTTCCGGGAGGGATATTTGCAGTGGTAGCGACCCCGCCTCCAGCCAATTCGATGTACGGCACCATGCGACCGAAATGGTGGCCGGGGTTGAACCGCAACACAACCGGATCAAAACCGCCGCCATACACGGTTTGAGTCCTGCTTTGCACAAACACCGGAACCAGGTCGAATCCCACTTCAAAGCTGGCACGGCGCCAGCCGCGGCCGAACTCACCAGTTAGCACCTTGCCGGCGAAGAATCCGGCGGTCCAAATTTGTGCCTGGGTGAAGGAATTTCGAGTTTCTTCCCCAGTTGCCACGGCGGTCCACGCGCTGAAGTCCCAGGTTCCCTTCTCCACTACTGGGAAGACGTTGTCTTGTGCCGCAGCGAGAGAGCAGAAGGCTGTGAGGAAAATGAAGAAAATTATCCACCAGCGGTGGCGGAACTCGCAGAGCGCAGCCTGCATGGCGGGCCAGAGTATCACAGTTAATGAAAAGTCAGGGTTAGTGAAAAGTCAGGCCGGCCCGTGCTGACAATCAAAACTCCTAGAAGTGAATCAGCAGTCCAGTGGAGATGCGAAGGTTGCGCTGCTGGATGGCAGTCAACTCCGTCCGGAGTTCGTCCCCCTGAATACGCCAACCCAGCCGGCGGGTCAGTCGCATATCGGCCCCCACGCCCAGAGCTTCCGCAAAAGATGTGTTGGGCTTTGAGATCGCAGAGCCGTTTTCCTGGACGCGCGCGGCTCCGAATAGCATCTCGGCAAACGGCCGGAACCCCCAAATCGAGGCCCCGCCTCGCAGACCGAACAAGAAATTGCTTTCGCTGATATTGCCATACTCGCCACCGAAATCGGCGACCAATCCAAAGTAGCGCAGGTACTTCTTCTCCACCGATGTGTTCCATCCGCTCAGACTGGAGATCTTGGTCGAGAAAGAATCGCAGACGGCCACCGCATCCGAGATTGGCGCTTCGCAGTGAGTTGAACCGATGTGTGAGTACCCGAGAAATACATCTCCACTCGTGGGAAACTGTTTGGGGACCTCGGGAGCGGGCACGGCCGTCTTCTGGTCACTACTGATGAGGCTCATCCCTTCCGGATCGCGCGAGGCACGGTACCAGGGATGCTTTCCGTGCAGGATATTCGCGCCCGTCCGAATGGGATTAAGGCCAATGCGGACGGTGTCGACCAGCAAACGGTTTCCGGTGTGGCCTTCGAGGCGTTGGACAATCTCCTTGTCCAAAAAGTCTTCTCCGATCAACCAGCCGGTGCCGCCCAACGGCGTCATCACAATGTCAATTTGTCCCACGCCGGTCAGGCAATGGTGCGAACACGGGAAAGATCCGTTGTAGTTCCACGGCGCCCGGTCCTTGGTGCCGTACTTTTCGACGGTGACCTCACTCACCGGTCCAAGGTTCCACTCCGTGCTGTAGGCGGCATTCCACCAGAAAGCCTTAAAGCGACTCCACCAGTAAGCCTTGGTCTTGGAAAACGCCAACTTCTCCGCAGAAGGATCATTTTGAATCTGGATGAAGCCGGTCAAGGCCCCCTGAATCGGATGGCCCACATAGCCGTACCAATTGGGATCGCCGTCGTTCCACCCGGAATGCACCCACTCGGAGAGAGACTGCTTATAGTCGCGCCAATAGTGGTTGAACGGATATCCGTTTTCCGACACCACCCAGCCAAAATCGCTGTGCAGTACGTAGGCTTGCTCGATCACCAGGAAAGTAAACGATTCCTTTAGAGCTTGCTTCCAATGAAAGCCTTCGCGCTCGGGTTGACTCGGCTGGATCATGTTTACACTGACGTTGGAATCTTTATCGGTGAGGCTTGCCCGCGTGTCTTGAGAATCGTCCGCAGTCGGCGAATCAGGAAGAGGCGCGGCAGAAGCGGGGTCTGCGGCGAGGTCGACGTTTTGCCTTGGTTCGCTGTCAGTCAGCCAGGCGCAGTCTTCAAACTGGCTCAAGGCAGAATCACATCGAGACGAGGGTAGCTGGGCGAAGCCGACTGAGGGCACAAGCAAAACAACGGTCAAAAGAAAAAATCCTACAGACCTTCCCACCAATCCCTCGCTTGCTTTGAGAATGGGCCAACAGTGTATATCGGGATTTCTGATTTCACAAATGTGGCGAGATGTAATGTTTTGTATATCGATTCTGTTCGTTTATGATCGAACGTGGTCGAGATTAAACTCTTTCGGACAGAGGTGACAGCTTGCTCTGCACGCACGGTCTTCACGTCACGCTGAAACCATTTTGCAACTCATTCCTACGCATCACTCCGATTTCGGTCGTCCTTCTATTTCTCTTCGCGCCGTTGGCGTATTCGGCCGACCTCGAACTTAAGAATGAAACACTGCTCGTCAGGATTAGTTCCGCTGACAGCTCCTACGCGATCACCACAGGCGGGGGAGAATCCCCAGTGATACGCGCGGCGGTCGCGACAGAGGTGGACCATCGCTGGATTCGATCCGACCAATATCCCAGGCACGAGATAGCAGGCGCCGACTTTGAAGACACCCTCGGCCGGGGTCGACAGGCGACGGTCAGGTCGAGCGGACTGCCAGGCCGGCCCGATCTGACGTACACGATCCGCGTCTATGAAAGACGCCCCCTCGGCGAGATCCAGGTCGAGGTTCAGAACCACTCTGCGCAGAAATTCATGGTCGAGAGCATTCGCAGTGTGGAGGCGGTTGGCAACGAGATTCTAAATCTTCATGCCAGTCCAAGCTCGGATCGAGTCCTATCCGACAGTTTCAGCGAGGATTGGCCGCCGCTGCAAATCTACGATCTGGGAAAAGTGCCTAAGAACACTACTCATCGGGCCGTGGGCAGCCAATTGATTTACAACCAGCAAAGCAAGGAGAGCGTTTTCTTTGGGGCGCTCACTGCAGATCGCCTGCTCACCATCCTCCATTTGAAAACGCAGTCCGGATCGGCCAGCCCGAGCATCATCGGCTTCACGGTGGACTCGACGGGCACGACCGAGATTCAGGCGACCGAGGAAGACTCCGGGATGCGCAAAGCGCCCAAGGAAAATCTGGTTGAATTGAACTTGCCACTTCCACCGGGCGGGAACCTTTCTGCGGAACGCCTCATGTTTGCCGTTGGACCCGACTACCACGCGCAGCTCGAAAACTACGGCGCGGCCATAAAACAACTGCACCACAGCCGCATCCCGGAAGAAAACATGCTGGGCTGGTGGAGTTGGACTGCGTTTTACATGAAGATCACCGAAGGCAATACCTTCACCAACGCGCTGTGGCAGGCGCAGCACCTCCTGGACCTCGGTTACAACTACTTCCATTTCGACTTCGGATATGGATATGCGCGCGGAGACTATGCGACCCCGAACGCCTCGAAGTTTCCGCACGGGATGCGGCCCTTGACGCAACGGATTCAGCAGCTTGGACTCACCATCGGCATCTGGACCGCGCCGTTCGAGGTCGGCGAGTTCAGTTCAATTTATCAGCACCACAAGGACTGGCTGGTGCACAACGCGAAGGGTGTGCCCATTCCGATCACCACGGACGAGGAGGTCCGGAACGAGCGTGTGTTTGTGCTGGACACGACCCATCCGGAGGCGCAGAAGTTTCTGCGCCAGACCTACAACACGCTGGTGCGGGAGTGGGGAGTGAAATACATCAAGCTCGACTTCATGGATAACACTGCGATCGAGGGCTACTATTTTCGACCTCACACCACCGCCCTGGAAGCGCTGCGGATTGGATTGCAGGTCATTCGCGAAGCGGTGGGAAATGATGTTCTGCTGGATAAAGACGGCAGCCCCATGCTGACGCCGGTCGGTCTGGTGGACGACGGGCGGGTGTCCCAGGACACTGGACACACGTTCGAACGCAGCAAGGAAGCCGCGCCTGGCATTGCAGCCCGCTTTTACATGCACCGGAATTTCTTCATCAGTGATCCGGATGCATTCACCGTCTCGCGGCAACTTATCGAGGAAAGAAAAATTCCGGCGCCGCTCACCTTGAGCGAGGCCGAGGTGTCGATCGCACTTTCGGCCGTATCTGGGGGAATGTTCGAAATCGGCGACGACCTGCCAACTCTGGGAAGTGATGCGGACCGGGTGGCACTGGTCACGAATCCTGATCTTCTGCAAATGGCCAAGCTGGGGCGCGCTGCAATTCCTCTCGACCTTCTCAGCTACAGCGCCGAGGACGAACTGCCCAGCGTGTTCTTGCTGCACGAGGATGGGCGGCAGTCGATTCTTGCGGCCTTCAATTGGACGGAAAAAACCAGGAGTCATCGGTTGTCGTTCTCTGAGCTGGGTCTGTATGCAGGCCACAACTACGACTTCAAGAACGTTTTCGATCCCACGGCTCTTCTATCGGCCGAGGCTGATTCCATCAATCTTGAGCAACCGGGTCATTCAGTAAGATTGATCAAAATTATCGACACGTCGATGGCTCCGGCTGCGCCAGCACTGACGGTTAAGGTTCCGGACCACGCCAAGATAAACGAAGACGTCAAACTCGCTGCCGACGCTGATCCTGCCGGCGTACCGGCCCTTACGTATCGCTGGGATTTCGGTGACGGCACAAGCGAGAGTGGCAGGCGAGTCAGCCATGCGTACACGAAAGAAGGGCAGTACGCCGTGCGCGTGACCGTTGACGGAGTCGATGGAATAGCGGCGGAAAAGCAAGCTTCAGTATCGGTGAAAGGAAATTTAGAGATTCCGCCACCGACCCAGTACAAGGGAACAGACTAAGGAAGCGAGTCACGCGCGAATATCGCAGCTCTACAAAATTCATGAATCCGTCGGACTGCGATTATTGTTCGTAAGCTCCCACGTCGACGGTGTCGTTCGTCACCAGAATGCGCGGCGTGACTCCGGTTACGTCAAAAGGCCCGACGATCGAAATCGGGGCGAGAAGCGTTCCCTTCCCCAGCGCCGGCGAACCCGGTTGGACATTTAAGTTGGGCAGCGTCTTCGGCGGATTCGCATTGATGTTGACGAACAGCGGATCAGCGAACTGCGAGTTCGCGTCCTGTTTCGCACCTGACTGGTAAGAAGTGAAGGTCTTATAGGTCTTGCCGCCCCAAACCCATTTCTCGGAGGAACTGGGCGCGTAATAGAGGTTGTAATTGAGTGCGACGGTCGAAGTGGTGACCGCGTGCACCAGCGTTCCGCTCACAGTCGATGCGTAGAAAATGTTGTTGTCGACGATGTTGGTGCCGGTGAGCTTGGTTCCGGTCGCGAACTCTCCCAGCGGCCCGGAAGCCGCCGTGACGCCGTTGCTCCAGGTGGTATTGTTCACAATCGTTGAGTTCGACGACCCGCCGGGAGTTCCCTGGCCGCCGATGCTGATGCCGACATAGGAGTTGTAGAAAAACAGGTTGTCGCGGACCACATTGTTGGTCGTATTCTGTTTCGCGCCTTCTCCGGTCACTTCAATTCCGAGGTCGACGTCATAAACAATATTGCGTTCGACCGTGATTTGCGCGCTGCCATCGAGGTAAAGGCCGTCGGCGCAATAACAATTCAGCCCGTAGACTCCGCCTGCGCCCTGCGAGTTCGAGTGGATGGTGTAAACCGTGTTGTCGCTGATCTCGCCGTTGCGGGCCTGATCGTTCGGCGAGCCATTGTATTGGTGGTATCCCGACGCGACACCCTCGCCGCCAATGGCGTCGATGCCGATGTTGCTGGTGTTGTGCACGGTGTTGTGCGAAACGAGGAATCCGTTCACGTTGCCATTGACGGTGAACGACTCGCTACAGCCTGTCTGCAGGTCAGTAAGTTCGTTGCCGGTGAGGGTCACGTTGGTCAAAGGCGCTTTCCCGTTCGTGCCGACGACCACCATCCCGAACCCTTGCGGGGAGGGCGTACCGCAAGTACCGTCGTGCGACGAGGCCTTGCCAGTGTTCCAAATGTGGTGAATGTAATTGTTCAGCACCTGAATATTGGTGCCCGAGCCTTGAACGTGGATCCCCGCTGGCGTGAGATTGTCGTTGGTCGTGGTGAAGTTGTAGACTTCGAAGCCGTCGATTGTGATGTAGCTTGGGGTGAAGTTTTGGCCGACGACGTCAACCAATCCGTAGGCATATCCCGTGCTGCCGATGGTGATCCCGGCACCGTTGATCGTGGCTACGCTCGGGTAGTCGTAATTTCTGAGAATGAAATAGCCGCCAGTTGCCGACCCGGATTTGTTGATCGAGACGTGCTCATTGTATGAACCGGCGCGCACATTGATGGTCACACCAGGGCCGCCGACGGTGTTGATGGCGTGGGTGATCGTTGCCCAGGGAGAATTAATCGATCCATTTCCGTTCTGGTCGCTTCCGCTGTTTGAGACGAAGTAGTTCGCGTTGGCCGATACCGTGGTTGTAAGGTTGAAGGTCGCAGTCGCAGTCTGATGACTTGGAGCGGTCGAGTCAATCACCTGCACCGTGATCGAGTAGGTATTCGCGGCGGTGGGCGATCCGCTCAATACGCCGGTTGAGCTGAAGTTCAAGCCCGGCACACTCCCGCTGGTGATGGTCCAGGCGTAAGGAGCTGTGCCGCCGGTCGCGGCAAGCGCGGTGCTGTAGAAGGTCTCCACCGTTCCGTTCGGCAGGGGTGAAGGGGTTGTGATCGTCAGCGGGCTCGCGCCCGCGAAGCTGCTCAGCAACAGCAGACTGCTCAGCACCAGCAAACGAAGGCGCGTGGAAAGATCCAAGTTGGAGATGGTCAGGCGCGTCATAGGATTTCCTTTCGCTTGCGGAATTTGTTGCCGGTCTTGCTTGCCGACTCCCTTGTGTGGCCGGTTTCGAGGGTAGCTCAGAAATAAAATTTCAGCGCAACCTGAATAAAGCGCGGATCACGCGCCGCGATGGACTGACCGAACTGCGGCGTGCCGAATTCGACTGCCACCGGTTCCTGGCTGATTGCGCCCACAGGGCCTAATAGTGGGTTGACATGGTTCCAGATGTTGAAGAACTCCGTCCGGAATTCAAAGTGCATCTGCTCGCGAACCGGGAACAGTTTGAAGATAGAAAAGTCCCAGTCCTGCAGGCCCGGCCCTTTAACGACGTTCCTGCCAGCATTGCCAAAGGTGAAGAAGGTTGTGTTGTCTGCGAAGGCACAGGTGTTGAACAGAGTTCCCGGCACGCACGGCGTTCCATTCGGATTGCCGACAACGTTGGGCCGCACCTCAAAGAATCCGACGGCTCCGCCACCGTCGGCGGTAGAGACGTTGGTGATGGCGTTCGTAATCGTGAACCAGTTGCCGCTTTGCGCCGTCACGATGCCAGCCACCTGCCAATTGCCAATGATCTGGTTCAGCGCGCCGCCAGCATCGTGACCGAAGCGCTGCCCGCGCCCAAACGGCAACTGATAGGCATAGTTGATGACAAAGCGATGGCGTACGTCGAAGTCTGCATTGCCGTACTCCAGTCCGGGATAGAGTTGGTTGCGGAAATCGCCGTTGTTGAGCGAGCCCAGACTGGCGCTGGAAGCATCGTCGAGCGCGTGCGAGTAGGTGTATGAAGCCCCGAACTGCAGCCCATGGGAGAATCTCTTTTCCAGATGCACCTGCAGCGCGTCATAGTTGGAAATGTCGTTGGCGCGGAGGGTGTAGATGGTGCCGTCAACCGCGGGAAACGGACGCCGCGGCGCGGTCGGGCAGTTCTGGGGAGTATTGCCGTTGCTGGTGCAGAAGGCCACGTTGGGCTGGGCCTGATTGCCGTTATACATTCCGAACAGGTCGGATCCATGCGACCCGGCATAAGAAATGTCCAGCATCATGTCGCTCGGCAATTGGTACTGAAATCCCAGGTGCCATTGCTGATTGTGGGGCGTTGGCAAATTCGTGGCTTCCGAGAACAGCGTAGGCGTGTTCGGATCTGTGAGCGAGTTAGCCGGAAATCCCCCGGACAGATGGCTCAAGGTGACATTCTCCGGGCCCACCAGCGCGCAGTTTGGACCGCTGGGATTCGCGGCTGACAGGAAACACGGCTGGGTGAAGTTTTCCGTGACAAAAAAAGGCGGGTTGAAACCGGGACTAGGGTTGGAAAACGGTCCGTTCTCCTCGCCACCGTAGAAAATTCCATAGCCTGCACGGAAAACCAGCTTATCTGTGATCTGATAGGCGAGACCGAGCCGGGGCGCAAAAGCTTTCAGATCTGGAGAAATCAGGCCTGACGACCCATTACGCTGTATGGGAATGAAAGAAGCTATTGTGGGCGTTAATGTGGCTGTCTGGCCTTGCGGAACCACCAGAGAATCGGTGGCGAAATCGAAGTTCGCCAATTCGTTGTTCTGGGCTTTGACCGTGGTGAACACTTCATAGCGCAACCCAAGGTTCAAGGTCACCTTCGATGTGGCGCGAAAATCGTCCTGGGCAAACCACGAATAGTCGCCACGGTGGTAGTCAACGTTGTGCTGGTTGGTGAGCGTCGCAGTGTCCGGTATGCCCAGAAGAAACGTGGCAAATGCTTCGCCCCCCGTGGTGGGCGCAGCGGCATTATCGGTAAAATCGCTGGCAAAGCCCAACGTACCACGCGAAGCCGCGGGCTGAAAAATGGTGAACTCGACAAAACGCAACTCGGTGCCGAACTTCATCGAATGCCGGCCGTGGACCTTGGTCAGATTTTCAGCGATCACGTAAGCATTCTGTTTCTCAACCGATGGCAGGAAGCCCGAGCTTCCGATGGCTGCTGTGCCGTCAGCAATGGAGATGCTCGGCAAGCCGCCGTTGTTGGGTCCGAACGGGACGCCGGGGAAACCCAGCTGTGCGGCTACATCGTTGTTGTAATTCAATTGAAAACGATGAGAGTTGATGCGGTTGTAACCGAGACGCAGTTCGTTGACCGTGGTCGGCGAGAAGGTGTGGGTTTCGCTGATGGCCGCGCTGCGGTAGGAATCGTCCTGATAACCGTCCTGGAATGCACCGCCATCCAGCGCATTGTTGAACGGTGAAGGAATGAAGCTCGGCTGATCTTCATAGCTGAACCGGCCAAAGAGGTTGTCATGGCTGCTGATGGTGTGATCGACGCGGACGTCAAAATTATTTTGGGTTGTTTGTCGCTTCGGCTCCGCCAGAAAATTGGACCCGTTGAGATTCACGTTCGGAGCGGGAAACAGCGCCGAGAGCCGCGCGGCCAGCGGATCAATCAAGCCCTTGGGGAAAATATTTGTTGGATTTCCTGAGGCGTCAACTCCGATCGGCACGCCGCAAAAACCGCCCGGATTCAAATTGGAGGCCTGTGTCTGGTAGGTGTTGAAGATCTCTCCCACGAATGTTGGGTGTCCGCTGCAATCGCGAGCGACCTGACTAGTCGGATTGCCGTTTGCGTCGACGGCCATCGCCGCGGTGGTGGTCAAGAACGACGAAAAATTGCCGCTGATCTCAGCCGGCGTCGGAACCAGGACGAGTTGCGGCAGGGCCTGACGGATTCGCAGCCCCTCATAATCGCCGAAGAAAAAGGTCTTGTCCTTAATAATGGGTCCGCCTAGCGTGGCGCCGAACTGATTCTGCTGATACGGTTGCCGGCCGAATTCATCGAAAGCATTGCGGGCGTCGAGCACGTCGTTCCGCAGAAACTCGTAAGCGTCGCCATGAAACTGGTTTGTTCCGGATTTAATGACGGCGTTCATCACGGCGCCGTTGCCGCGTCCAAATTCTGCGCCGTAGGCGTTGGTCTGGACTTTGAACTCAGCGATGGCGTCAACCGAAGGTTGAATGACGTAGGCGCTGCCGTTCAATACGTCGCCCAGGTCGGAGTTGTTGTCGATGCCATCGAGCTGAAAATTGTTTTGCAGCGAGCGGGCGCCGTTGGAACTGAAGCCGAAACTGGTCTCCACGCGGGAACCCGGCTCGGCCGGGCCTACTCCCGCGCCCAGAAGGGCCAGCTGCGCGTAGTTGCGCCCGTTCAGCGGGAGTGTCAGGATCTGCTGGCTGTTGACCACCTCGCCGAGGTCAGAAGTCTCGGTTTCAAGCTGCGGACCCTGGGATGTAACTTTTACGGTCTCGGCAACTGTGCCGACTTGCAGCTTGACATCGACTCTCGGTAGCGCCTGCACATCCACCACGATGGGGCCAACTTCACTTCTCTTAAAACCCTTCGCTTCGACAGATACGTTGTAGCGGCCAACCTTCAGCGGACTGGCAGTGTATTCGCCCTGAGCCGTCGTGGTCGTGGTAAAGGTGGTACCGCGGTCCACATCAGTCACGGTCACTTTAGCTCCGCTGATGAGGGCGCCGCTTGGGTCGATGACGGTGCCGGCAATTCCTCCGGTATCTTTTTGCGCCCACGACACCGCGGCGAGAATCACGATTAAGAACGGAAGCAGGAGAGTAGTGTGGCTGGACCAGACTGAGCGAGATGCAAACCACGGAGTAGAACATTCCATTGGGCAGCTCCGTTACTTCGCATTGTGATGCGCGAATGCAGATTTGCACGAATCTATTCACTTTGTGCACGTTTGTCAATCTTCATTTTTGATCATGCTTGGTTTATTGGGCTCCGTTCAGATACAATTTCCGCGAGTTTGCCTATGCTGGCTGAAGAACGGCGGTTTCAGATCCGCGAGATTCTGGCAGCGCAACGCAGCGTGACGGCCGCGGAGCTGTGCGAGAGACTGAAGGTCACATCGGCAACCATCCGGCGCGATCTGGCAGCTTTGCAGCAGGAAGGTGTGCTGGTTCGGTCTCACGGCGGCGCAGTTTCACGCACCTCCAGTACGAATTTTCAACCCTCCTACGACGCGTTGCTGCGAAGCAACAGCGACGAGAAGCGGCAGATTGCGCGGGCTGCGGCGCAGTTGGTGCTGGACGGCGACACTATTTTTCTTGAAGCCAGCACCACGGTGCTTGAGCTGGCACGACTTCTGGTGCATCGCCATCGCCTGACGGTAGTTACCAATTCTCCTACCATCGTTTGCGAGCTGCAACGCAGTCCTGGCGTGGCCGTTCTCTGCACTGGAGGCGAGCTTCAGAAAGACACGTTTTTCTTTTTCGGCGAATGGGCCCATCGCGCTTTATCGGAAATACGACTGGACAAGGCGGTACTGGGCGTAAGCGCAATTGATCCGCAATACGGCGTCTCTACCGCCAGCCACGCGGAAGCGCAGATCAAGAAGATGTTGGCCCGGGCGGCCAAGACACGAATCGCGCTGGCCGATCACGGAAAGTTTGGCAGGCAATCCTTCGCCTATGTCGGTCCGGTCACCGATATTGACACACTGGTCACCGACTCCGACACCGCCCCCAAGTACATCAAGGAGCTTCGCGAGGCGGGTCTGCAAGTGGTGGTGGCAGAGGCCGGAACTCCCTCCCCAAGAAATTCCGTGCGAACACATTCAAACAGAAAGCATTGACAATCGCTCACATACACGCTACTTTGGTCGCCGAGCATTTGCCATCAGAGGGCGTTTTGAGCGATTGTGGCAAGAAAATCCGGTTGCGTCGCGTACTGGGCGGCGCGGAACATCGCGCCTTGGTGGTAGCGTTTGACCATGCTCTGGTCTTAGGTCCGATCCCCGGGACAGAGGATCCACTCGGCCAGATTGGACGCTTCGCCGAAGCCAAAGTGGACGCGGTGCTTCTGAATCTGGGCCTCCTTCGTCAGTTTGCAGAATCGTCCTGCGAAGGCCCTCTGCCCGCTCTCATCGCTCGCATTGATTGGACGACGGTCTGGTCGACACTTGCGAATGGTGGAGATGGCGAACTGCGCAGCGCCTTGCTCGCCAGCCCGGAGGATGCCTTGCGTCAGGGCGCAGATGCCGTCTTGACCTATATGGTCGTCGGCACCGGCGATATCGAATTCGAGAGTAAAGAGATTGCCCGAACTGCCGAGGTTGCGCGCGAATGTGAGCGAGTCGGCATTCCGCTCATTGTCGAATCGTTGGCCCGCGGCAAGGGCGTACAGAATCCCTGCGAGCCAAAATGGTTGAATCTTCACACCCGCATGGCGACCGAACTTGGGGCGGATGCGGTGAAGACCGACTACACCGGCGATTCCGCTTCGATGAAGACCGTCATCAAAGGTTGCCCGATTCCCATCCTTGTGCTTGGTGGCAACCGTCAGGGTTCCGATGAAGACTCCTTGGAAGTAGTTCGCGAGGTTGCACGAGCGGGAGCAGCCGGCGTTTTTTTTGGCCGCAATGTGTTTCAGGCCGCGGACATGATGTTGTTTTTGCGGCGTGCACGCGCTGTGCTCGACGACACTGAGTTGCTTGAAACGAGAAAATAATGGCGCAGCGCGACCAGATCGGAGTGCGACGATCGGGGGACATCCTGGACGGACGCGCTGGTTATCGCATCAGCGCAGAATGGGGACATGTTGCCGTACTGGAGGGTGGAGGGCACATCTGCGAGCTCAGCCTGAACAGCGTCCCGGGAGTGAATCCGCTGTGGAAGCCGCACTGGACGACGATCGACCCTGAGCGATACTCACCCGGCAAACACCGGCGCGTTTACGGGCCTCCGCCCGATGGCCGATTGCTGGCCGGCATCGCCGGGCATAGCTTGAGTTTTGATCATTTTGGCCCGCCATCAAAAGAGGAGACCGCGGCCGGGCTTACCACGCACGGCGAGGCGCCATCAATACGGTGGAAGAAGATGAGGAACCCGGCTTCAACTCGGCCGACGCTGAGCTACGGCTGCCCGCTTCCCGAGGCGCAGATCGATTTCGCTCGGACGATCTCGTTGGACCGCAAGCATCCAGTCATCTATTGCGAAGAGCAAGCGGAGAACCTGAGCGGCTATGACCGCCCGATTTCCTGGAATGAGCACGTGACCTTTGGCCCTCCCTTCCTGGAATGTGGGACGACGATCTTCGACATGCCGGCGACGCGAGCGAAAGTTTGTCCGCCGGGATACAGCGAGAGAATTTTTCTCCAGCCCGATGCGGAGTTTGACTGGCCTGAAGCGCCCAAAAAAGATAGTGGCCATCACAACTTGCGCACTACGGTGGATGGGCGCTTCGGTCACTATACCGCGCAACTGCTCGATCCCAAGGCAGAGATCGGTTTCGTCAGCGCCTGCAATCCGCGCCAGCGTTTATTAGTTGTTTATGCGTTCCGACGCAGCGATTTTCCCTGGGTCGGCAATTGGGAAGAGCGCAACAATCGCGCAGTCGCTCCCTGGAAAGGCAAGACTTTTTGCCGTGGCATGGAATTCAGCACGACTCCGTTTGCGATCCCTCGTCGCGACACCATCGACCAGGGTCCATTGTTTGGAGAACGGACGTATCGCTGGCTGCCGGCCAAGTCTAGCCTTGCGGTTCGCTTTCTGATCATGTTGTTCATGGTTCCAGAAGATTTCACGGGAGTAAAAAGCGTTACGATCGACCGCGGGGAAGCGTGCGTAACCGGAACTGGACCGCGCGAACGTCAACTGAGCGTCGCAGTGGGAAATTTTCTGCAACGTTGACCTGCCTCGAAGGGGAAGCATGAGCCTGCTGGCCGTAGATATTGGATCGAGCGCCTGCAAGGCGGTAGTGTTCGCCACCAGCGGAGAAATCCGGGCACAGCATTCTTCCAGCTATACGGTCGCATTCCCTGCCCCGGGGTTTGCCGAGATCGATCCCGAAAAGTTCTGGAACGCAGTGTGCTCATGCTGCCGAGCCGTTGGCAAGAACTTGAAAGATCCGGTTCGCGCTCTGGGACTCAGCTCGCACGGCGAAACGTTTGTGGCGGTCGATTCGCACGGCAAGCCCCTCCGCAACGCAATCCTTAACCAGGACAGCCGTGCCATTCCGGAGTCGGCGTGGTGCGAGGAAGTGATTGGGCGAGAGGCGTTATTTCAAATCACCGGCCTGTTCGCGCATCCTATGTATCCGATCCCGAAGATTCTCTGGCTGAAAAAGCATCAGCCGGAAATCTTTTCTGCCACGAAATCATTTGTCACGCTCATTGGATATCTGCTGCAGAAGATGGGACTTCCGCCTTATGTCGATTACTCGCTGGCGTCGCGCTTCCTGGCTTTCGACATCCGCAGGCGTTCCTGGTCGGATGAGATTCTTTCCGCAATAGACCTGGACAAAGAGCGCCTTCCGGTTCCAGTGGCCGCGGGCACCGTCGCCGGCAATGTCAATGCTAAAGATGCGAATTGCCTCGGCCTGCCTGCCGGAACTCCGGTTGTGTTGGGCGGCCACGATCAGCCCTGTGGCGCGCTGGGTCTCGGTGTGATCGGCGGCGGACGCGTTTCGGATTCAATCGGCACGTATGAATGTTTGGTCGCGGCATCGGACGCACCCAATTTGAATGTCAAGGCGCTGGCGGCCTCGCTCAATTCCTATTGCCATGTTGTTCCGGAAAAATTTGTGACCCTCGCGTACTTCTCGTCGGGAATCATGGTCAAGTGGTTTCACGATTTGTTGTATGCCAATGGATCAGGTGCAGTCTCTGCCAACACAACTGCGGAAGAGATCGAGGCCAGTCACTATTCGTTTCTTGAAAGCCACGCGCCGGCAGGTCTGACGGGCTTATGCATCACTCCGCATTTGATCGGAACCTGCAATCCTGAGTTCAATCCGCGGACGCGCGGCGTGATTGCCGGCCTTGGCCCCGGAACCGATCGTGCTCATATATACAAAGGCATCCTGGAAGGATTGGCCTGCGAACTGTCGATCGTAGCCGACAGTCTGGCGGAGGCTGCCGGCGATTTCCAGGACATTTATGTGACCGGCGGCGGTACGCGCTCGGAGATTGGACTGCAACTGCGCGCCGCGCTTACGGGGCGGCGTCTACATGTGATGGGCACGCCGGAAGCCGTCTGCCTGGGCACAGCAATTCTGGCCGGTGTAGCTGTTGGCGAATACGCAAGCATCGAACAAGCCGTGGCCGCGCTGGTCAAGGAGAGCGCAGTCGTAGCTCCTGATCACGCAATCTGCGCCAGTTACCGCGATCAAATCAAGCGGTACAAGGAGTTGAGGTCGGCGGCAGTGCGGCAATCTTGAAGGAGTTCTGCAAGATCTGATCGACGAGGAGGACCATTGATTCAACCCACAGTTGGTTTCATCACCTACGGCGTTCACAAAGACGGACTCAAAGATCCGATGGGCGTTCCATTCATTGATGACGCCATCGTGAAACGATCCAAAAAGGCCCTTGCCCAGACGGGGATGAAGATCATCCAACACGACATCGTGATCGCCACCAAAGCGGAAGCCCGCAGCGCTCTAAAGAAGATGAAGAACGACGATCGCATTGACATGGTTGTACTGTTCTCAGGAACGTGGGTTTGGGCGGCGCATCTGGTGGCGGCCATCCGCGACTTCGCAGCCAGCGGCAAAGCCGTCTTGCTGTGGACGCACCCGGGCTCGCAAGGCTGGCGCCCGGTTGGCGGATTGGTCATGCACGGGGGCCTGCTCGAAATCGGCGTGCCTCACAAATTTGTTTACGGCGAATCCGATGACGCGGAAACCATCCTCAAGATCGCCAGTTACGCCCGCGCTGCCCACTTGAAGAATTTTCTGAATATGTCGACGATCGGCACGTTCGGTGGTCGTGGCATGGGCCAGACCTGCGGTGTCGCTGACCCATCGCAGTGGATGCGGATGTTCGGCGTAGATATAGATTCGCGGGACACGGCTGAACTCATACGCGCAGCCGAAGCGGTTCCTGCCAAGAAAATCTCTGACCTTCAGCCTCGCCTGAAGAGACTGTTCGGCGTCGCACCGGAAAAGAACATCGTCAACGAGCGCTCGATCCGTCTTTATCTGGCCCTCAAGCGGCTCGTCGAAAAGGAGAAGTTTGATTTCTACACCATTCAGTCTTTCCCCGGCCTCGGCGATGACTACTCCGCCACTTGTTTTGCGCAAAGCATGATGCTGGAGGATGGCTTTGGCACTTCGACGCTGGGAGACTTCAACACGGCGCTCACGGTGCTGCTGTTGACCAAGCTAAGTAAAGAACGCGTTTACTACGGCGACCTGCAGCACATCGACAAAAAGAAAAAAGAAATCAAGATCATCGGCGACGGAGCTTGCCCGCCGTCGCTCGCCAGCCAACTGGGCCCAGCGGGATTTTCCGAACACGGCATTCCCACCGAAGGCGACGCTGGCGGTTTATCCGTCAAGCTGATTTGCAAAGTGGGAGAAGGCGTGCTGGCCCGCCTCGGCCGGGTCAATGGCGAATTCCAGATGGTGATTACTCGCGCCACGGTCTTTGAGCCACCCAAGAACCAGATTCAGCAGCGTCTCAAGGAGTGCGGCATTCCTTTCTGGCCACACGGGTTTGTCACCGCCCATTGCGACGTCGACAAAATGCTCGACAGTTGGACGAACGAGTACGCCTGCCTTGGTTACGGGACTGAGTTGTATCCAGCGCTGATCGATTTTTGCGAACTCACCGGGATCAAGCCGGTCTTACCCTGAGGCTGTAGAATGCGGGTAGGCTGGCGCCCGGGTGGCGAAACTGGCAGACGCACGGGACTTAAAATCGCACATCACACCTCGCTGATATTTTCCATATTATAGATATAAAGCAACTTGTTGACATAATGTTCGTCCGCGATATACTTACACATGTCTTTCACACTTTCGCGTTTTTGAAGGACGGCGGAGGTCATCCGCGATGGCGGAACAATACGACATCCTGGGCGGCAAGGTTCACGTCTACAAACGCCCGAACAGCAGCCACTGGCAGTGCTCCAGCTATTTCGCCGGCAAGAACCGCCGGTCGAGCACAAAGGAAGACAGCCTTTCTAAAGCAAAAGAGATCGCCGAGGACTGGTATCTGCAACTACGAGGAAAACTTCGTAGCGGAGAAATCAAAACAGAAAAAACCTTCCGCGAAGCATCGGAACTATTCCTTCGTGAATACGACATCATCACGCAGGGTCAGCGTAGTAAAGTCTACGTGGAAGGCCAACAGCGGCGCTCGCAGGGGCACCTTGTGCCGTTCTTCGGCCGCTTCGGCCTTTCAGAAATCACCGCTGGCAAGATTCAGGATTACCGCATTCATCGCCACGAAGAGGCTGTGGCCAAGCACGGCAAACCGCCGGCCCACAATACTATGCATCAGGAGATCGTGGCTCTCAGGCAGACCCTGAAAACCGCCATCCGCCATGGATGGATCGATCACCTTCCCGATCTTTCCGAGCCGTACAGATCATCCCCGAAAATCTCGCACCGGGCGTGGTTTTCTCCCGAGGAATACAAGAAACTCTACGAGGCGACAAGGAAACGCGCGCATGAGCCCAAGCAGGCGCGCTTCAAATGGGAATGCGAACAACTTCACGATTACGTGCTGTTCTCGGCCAACACCGGCCTTCGGCCCGATGAAGCGCGGCGTCTTCAATTCCGGGACGTGACAATCGTTGAGGACGAGGCGAGCGGCCAGACGATCCTTGAAATCGAAGTGCGCGGCAAGCGCGGTGTCGGCTACTGCAAGAGCATGACCGGCGCTGTGCGCCCGTTTGAGAGACTGAAAGCCAGATTACGTCCGCCACGCGCCTACGAAGAGGGCAGGGGCGAGAAGGGGCCGAACACCATTAACAACGGCTCCGAAAAATGGTGCCTTCCGCAACCGACAGACCTCATTTTTCCGAAATGGCAGCGCGAGCTTTTCAAGACGATTCTGGACGAGGAAAATCTCAGGTTCGACCGCGAAGGCCGGCCGCGAACGGCCTACAGCCTGCGGCATACATACATCTGTCTGCGCCTGATGGAAGGTGCCGATATCTACCAGATCGCCAAAAACTGCCGTACCAGTGTCGAGATGATCGAGAAATATTACGCGGCGCACATCAAGACGAATCTCGACGCCGCCGCCATCAACATCATGAGAGCAAAACCGAAAAAGAAACAAAACCAGCCGAAAACTCAAAATCAATCAAGACGTTTTACGCAGGAAGCTGACGTGTAAATTCACCCTGCCTTGCTCTATGATAGAAAACTGTAAACCGCGCGGGCGTGGCGGAATGGCATACGCAGCGGACTTAAGGAAAACTTGAGTGCTCGCCTGGGAAACCGGCGATGCAGAACTGCTCAAAGTCGGGGAAACCTGAAATGGCAATCCCGAGCCAAGCCCGGAGGGACACTCCAGCCGGGAAGGTGTAGAGACTAGACGGGCAGCACCTAATCTCCGGATCTTCCGGGGGAGGGTGAAGGGATAGTCCAGACCGCAAACCTGGCGTGAGCCCTACAGGCCGCGTCCGGGCGGCGAAAGCCGTAGACGGCATGAAAATCCGCAGGGCTTCGGCCTGTGTGGGTTCGACTCCCACCGCCCGCACCACTGTTCAAAGGGTCCTTGTTGGGGGAAGGGCGGACGCGGTGACTGCGCTTTCGGGAAGGAAAGCCCAGGCCATTCTCCGTAATAAACCCCACTAAACACATCCGCTTCATCACCCACCGAATCAGAAATTCGTTGCAGGCCGGACTTTCGCCCTCTACTGTCGAAATCAGGTCGGCTCTGAGCTGGTCCGGGGCGTAGAAACCCCTTTTGTAGCGACGGCTGGCATCGGCCGCAACGATGCCGCCTTTCGGTCCTTGGGCCGGGGGGCGGCAGTGCATGTTCAAGCCTCGCGGCCAAAGACTGCCGCGCCGTATTCGCTACAGCGGTTTCTAACCTCCGGCCACCAGGGCAATCGCCCTTGGTGGTTTTTTCATTTTGCGGCCGGAGAAAGATAATGCTTGGAGGACGACCCCCGCCTTTTTCTCTTCTCGCTATCCTGGCGCTGCTGACTCCGCTCATCGCGCAAGCCCAGACCTATTATTTCACCGGGAACAACCCGGCCATCCCGGGCGAGACGACCGTGGCGGTAACTTGCGACGGCGACGCCATCGGCGCCATCCGCTACAACACCGGCACTGCCGCTTTCGAAGGATGCAATGGCGTGGCCTGGGCCGATATCAGGAACGGCGCGATCGCCACGGCGGTGGGATCGCAGGGCGATGTTCAGTTCAACAGCGGCGGCATTCTCGGCGCCAGCGCGAATTTCTTCTGGGATAACACCAACGGGCGGCTGGGCATCGGGACGACTTCGCCCCAGGCCGCGCTGGACGTGAACGGCTACATGCGGTTGGCGAAAAACTCCGCCCAGCCGGTTGCATGTTCGTCAGCGAACGATGGCGCGGTCGCCGTGACCCATGTCTATACGCTTTGCCTCTGCAATGGTGGCTCTTCAATCTGGGTTCAGTCGAAAGACGGCTCGACGGCTTGTTCCTGGTAGCGCCGCCGGACCGCAACCCACGGCATATAGGTGTACACGGGATCGGCCACCACGACATCGCATCGACGACGGTCTATCTGCAGCTAAACCCTTCCCAGTAGAATGTTCGGTTGAATCAATTTCAGCGGGACACGCGGCCCACGACCGAAATCTTCAGAGCCATTGATCCTGTTGGCTCAAAAGTGACAATCAGGCCTGCCTCGGGCGTGATTGTCGAAGAATGCCAGTCCGCCTTGGAGAAGTGATACTTCTTCCCGTCGTGGGTTCTTATGACACCCATCTCCATATCGGCAGCGTGGGCGGAAACTGTTCCATCGCTCATGTTTCAATCATGAAAACAAAAAGCCTTTCCCGCAAGACTCTTTCCGGGCCGTCCTTTATAGAGGGCAGGGGCGTGCCCCATCCCTCAGATAGACCATCGTCGATGTGATACCGCCGAATTGCTGCACTGCACAAATATATTTTGTTGCCATAAGAAACAATTCTCTGCCAAAGTGCGCGGGCGCTAACAGCAATCAGTGGAGAAGGTCATGACCGACGAAGCTAAATCTGGCGAAGCAAAACAAACCGTAATAAAAGTCACCGCCGGTGGGGTCATGTTAATTCTGGCATATGGTCTCGCGCAGAAACTCCAGCATGGCGTGGATTTCCTACACAGCCACTTCACGAAGGCGGGCAGAGCCGAAGCAAAAGGTCTCGCCGAATTGTATGAGAAGGATTTTGGTCCCATCCGCGACATTGTTCAAACCGCGCTCCTACCTTCGCTGCAGCCGGATACGCGTGCCCTCGCGGACAGCATTCTCAAAAAATCCATGGACCCGGTTTCCTTTTTTCGGATAGTGCAAGAGTTCGGGGCGGCTATCCAGTTGGCCCCCCTAGGACGGGGCGATAAGGACTGGAATCAGCCGGTCACGATGGAAATCGATGGCACGGTAAAGCTGGGCGATCAGGTCTTATTCACGGCGTCGCATACCGGATGGCTTGCTGCGCGCGTAAAGGACAAAGACGCCCTGCTTGTCGCGGCGTGGCTAGGCCATGCGATTCGCGATGTTCCCGAACTGTTCGAAGGCCTCAAGGCCGCGAAGAATGAACAGGGATCGGTTACGCTGACCGGCGCTCCCGACCCGACCAAGCACGGGTATGCGGAAGGCGGAGCAGAGGCATGGCACGCCGATCTCTCTCGCCGCTGGAGCAATGGCAGGACAGGTGCGCAACTCGCACCTTTGTCGCCACGCCCGTGAAGACGGTAACCATGGCGCAGACCAAGAGCGTGCGCGCTTGAAAAAAGAAACCTTCGCCGCCTTGTTCCAAGCTGCAGGGAAAGCCCGCGCACATTCCTACGCCCCGATCTCAAAATTCAATGTCGGCGCAGCGTTTCTGACCGATACGGGCAACATCTACGCCGGCACCAATGTCGAGGAAGCCGGTTTCAATTTCACCATCCATGCCGAACAGGGCGCGATCGCTCAGATGGTCGTCGCCGAGGGCCGCACCCGCATCACGCATCTGGTCGTCATCGGCGGCGAACCTGCCGACGGCATGGCCTGCACACCCTGCGGCCATTGCCGGCAGTTGCTACTGGAATTTGCCGGGGATGATCTTGAAATAGCAGCGGCTGGTCCTGATGGCGATATCAGGCTGGAAACCACACTGGGCGAATTACTTCCCCATGCCTTCCGGCTTTCTAATATTTTAGACCGTTAGCAGCAATTGGGAACGAAACGGATCATGAGTGAAGGCAGCAGCGGCAACGTAAAAGAGATTTCTCTCGGCGACGGCTTCTTGTCGTCTGCGGCGGAGTTGCACGCAGCAGCGAGATTCACGCCCCCTCTCCTGAAAAATAGGAATTAATTCCCATAACATACATTATCACTCTGGAGTTATGTCACCACTCCTCCGACCGTCTGTCATCGCCAGAGCCACATAATTAAGTCCGCAAGTAATCCACAAAAAACACCGCCCGGCATGTCCAAAGATCGATGCGGGATCGACCGTGCGCGGACTATACAGGGCGGCTTGAGAGAATTCTGCACAAGCCAGGAACGCTGTCAAGGCAGGAAAATCTGCCCGCGCGCCGGCGCTCGATGCCGTAGCAATATAAGGAATACAATCCCTGAAAGATTCACCATCACAACAGAACTCTGCTACGTTAGTTGACGATATGCATCCACTCACCACTTTGGCCTGCGGCAACGCCAAGACCTCTGGCGCAATCGCAGAAGTTCATTCCCACCTGGCCAATAGCCTGGATCGCCTGCTTGTGCGGGCGCGCACTCTAAAGAACGATGGAAATCAGGTGGATCTCGCGCTGTTTGGTCCCTCGCTAGGAAGAGCGACGATCGAAGTCGCCTTGACCGCGATTCTGGCTCGATTTGATCCCTTTCGCGTGTTGGCCATTCGAAAGGCTCAGTTGTCCACTGACTACGATGCCAAGATCCGCAATCCTCTTGCATTCAACTGGACAAGCGATGTCAAAGGAGAGGATAACCCCAAGGACTGGGCCAGTAGACCCGGTATAAGGGACGTTCAGCGGGCCCTGTTGTGCAAGCACTTCAATGATCTCTTCTGGGAGGAGGCGTTCACAGCAATGATCGATGCTGTACCCTACCACAGGGGGAAAACGTGGATGGCAAAGTTGAAGAGAATCAATCCCGAAGGTTTTGTAACCAGCATGCGCACGAACGCGGACCGGATTTACTCCGAGCTCTCGAAGGGCGTCCATCATGAATTCGTTATCCCGATGACCGCTCAGTACGATGCCATTACCGTTGTTGACCTGTTGAGCAGATCATGGGAACTGGTCGGATCTCTCAGCATTACAAGTTGCTACTCCCCAGTCATTAAGCCGCTAGAAACCATAGATCCGCTCGACTTGTATGAGGAATCACAAGAGGAGCTGTATTCCTGATGACAGTCCAGGGAAATCTCGATAGAAATTTAGTGCTTGCAGCCGAAGACTTCGATTTACAAGAATTTCGTGCCTTGCATAAATTTTCTGCCAATGACGAACGAGTTGTCGCGAAGCTAATAGCCCACGGCCCTGTTTTACTGCAGGGCAGCCGGGGCAGCGGAAAAAGCGCACTAATGCGTGAAGCAGCTGAGCGGCTTCCCCTGGCTCCCAATTCTCCGGCATTGGGTGTGTACTTAAGCCTTCGGCACATGCCTCTATTGAGAAGTGCCGGTGACGAATACCAAAGGATTCTCTGCGAACTTCTTATCGACCGTGTTAACCGAATAGTCAGCGAAAGCCCCTACAGCTTCGACGCCAGCCCAACCCTTAGCAGCGTCCAAAAGGGTCTGACGGACCTTGCACAGATCCTGCAGAAACGCATTGTTCTTATGTTTGACGATGCTGCACACATAGGACGAGAGGCTTCACTCGCAGACTTCTTCGACGTATTCAGAACGCTTGGCAGCAGTGCCGTGTCATGCAAAGCGACCATTTACCCCGGAGTGACCAACTTCGGCAATCGCTTTGACGTTTACAATGACGCCACCGTCGTGGATGTCATTCGAGACGAGGATCAACCTGGTTTTGCTGCCTTGTTCGCAGAGGTCGTAAAGGCACGCTACCCAGAGTTGGCGGAGAGGCCATTTGCATCTGATCTGACGTTAGAGGACTTTGCGTCTTTTGTCGGCAAGAGCGTCCTTGGCAACATGCGCAGCTTCATTTTCGCTTGCAATGACGTGGCAAACTCCGAGGACAAAAGCGTTGGCCTTCCCACACTCGGCAAGTGCTTCTTGGAGATGACCACCAATTTTTATTGGCCGCTCATCGACGAAGTGAAGCCAAAATTGGGCAAGTACGTTCCGATCGTGGGCCCGGCCAAGGACATTGCGGAAACTCTCCTCGCAGAGTGCGGCCGACAGCAGAACCCGTCTGTAATCATCCACAGAGATATCATCTCGCGGCTCGCAAAGGCCTTCGAAATACTCGAATATGTGGGGTTCATTTCTAAACGAGAATCTTCTAAGGCGATGAAATCAGGAGGCAGAGGTAGTAGATACGCCATCAACCTGTGCATGCTTCTGGAGCATGTCCCAGGCACTCGTCTAACGGCTGACCTCTTTCAGAAATGGAAGATGAGGGACGATGAGCCAGTACAGCTGCACAGCAAAGCTACTTCCCTAGCGACCATCCGTCTCCCGGACCTAGCCGCTAACCAAGACCCTGAGATCCTAAACGACCCCGTCGAAGTCTTGCGCAAGTCTCCCGCATACCCATACGGGATAAGCGACCGCATGGTCGAAAAACTGCACGCCGCACAAATACTCACTGTCCGGAATCTCTACGAAGCCACCGAACAACAGCTTGATGCTATTGATTATGTCGGAGAATATCGAGTAAGGCAGCTGAAGAATGTAGTCGCACAAGCGATCTGGTTGTAGTCTTTCCGAACCATCACGACAAAGTTCCCGAGCACCTTCATGGCTTGCAGGCCAGTGCGTGTCTTCAAAGCCTACGCAGGATCTTCTCAACCAAAGCCTTTGCTGCCGCCTGATTGTCATTTGCGTCATAGACGATGTCAACGAGCTTTTGAACAAGGCGCCGGCGCGCGCCCCGAAATCGTTTCAAGTCTTGGTGCTTGGTTTTCGAATAAAACAATTGCGGTAGATTGGCATTGAGACGCAGCAAACGTTTGTGGCATGCGCTTCTGGTTTTTGCATCTAGGGCGGGCAGCGCCGCAATCTTCTCCAGCTGAGTGGCGCGATCCAGGATTTCATCCTTTAGCCGCGCGCGCCGACCCGCTGTAACAGCACCTTGGCGGAGGATTGCTTGACGATCCCTTATGAAGGCGATCCCCTGTTCAAATTGGCGAGTCCAGTTTCTTCTTATCGAGCTGGCCCTGCAACGACGCCCCAACTCGCCTGCCAAGGGTGAAAGCTGGCTAAGCACATTGCGGAAATGAACATTTTGCTCGAAATGATCGCGACGACCGTTAGGCAAGATCCGCTCATCAAGAATGTGGATTTCCCCAACCACCCACGAGTTGAACCTTGGTTCGCGGAAAATTTCATCCAGGAGGGCCGCTTCGCCTATCTGCATGTTGCCACTACGAAGACGAAGCCCCTTAACAGCGGAACTGTTCGGGAATGCGCCCAGATACCCGTGATGCAGAATCCATCCGACACCAGCGAGGGTGCCATCTGATCCGGGTATGGTAAGCAGCTGCAATTCCCCGAACCGATCAACGGTACCTTTTCTTACTTCAAACTGGTCGCGATGAGGACGATAGATCGGCCGTTCAGCACCATTGATTCCAATTTCGAGTTTTCCGAGGTTCACGTGCGACTTTAGCGCCTCCTCGATTTGTTCTCCATACTCGAACTCCGGCGCGAAAGGCACGGGCGCGACTTGTGAGAGGTAATTCTGAATTGCCGAACTGTCCATCAGTACATCGTTACCATGCCGGACGATACCCACAAGCTCGACCTCAAAAAAGTGCTTCGGGACACCTGTGTCCCCGAGAGTCCGAGTCGTCACGACATCGCTGACCAGTCTCTCAAGGTTATCGGCATACTCTCCACTTCGCAGCAACGATTTAAGCCTGCGGCAATCCCATCGAAGCTCGCTGATCTGTGTATCGTCGACGGCTTTCGTCCGGAAAATCAGTTCCTGGCAGTACCCGAGTCCTGCCAATCTTCCGACACCCCGAAAACCGCGAGCGCGGGAACCGCGCTTCTTGCTGGCGCCGAACGCAACCAGTCGTTCGACAAATTGCTCCCTCTCCAATCCGGTCCCGTTATCGCGGATGCGTACCACCCGCTGCTGTTGATCAACCGAAATCTGGACGCGCCCTGTCCCGTCCTTTCCCAGCACCCCTGTCTGCCTAGCCGCATCGATGGAGTCTGCCGCATTCTGGACATATTCACGGTAGATCGACAGCACATTGACATACATAGAACTGCTGAGCAGCTCCAGAACATCCTTGCCAATGATCGGCCGCTCGGCCACCGGAACCCAGTCAGTGCGGGCTTTTTGAATTTGACCGGCAGTGATTACGGTTAGGTTCGCGCTCATGGCGCCGAGACCATATGACGAAGATTGTGCTCACTCACAACCGCCCCGATATCTTCAAGGAGACCAGCGTCTTCAACGCGTTCGTCTTCCGGAACCTCCGGAGCATTCAGCTTTCGCGTCTTCTGCTTGGCCCAAATCCCCGCTTCCGCATCTTTCGATAGAGGGAAATAAAATCGTAAGACGTTCCTCAGTTGCGAATCCGTGGTCATAGCCGGAAGTCTGACAAATTGACGCGGGTCACAGGACGATAGAAGCTCCACGGCCATGGTCCTTTGCAGAGCGCTGAGCCGTCCAAATGCAGATTGATATTCATCGAACTCCGCGCGCCCGCCGCGATTCTCGTACCATTCCCGGTTAAAGATAAAGTGGTGCGGTCGAAGCAACAGGCTCTCGAATTGCTCGACAGTTTCCCCAAATGCCCTATTGAAAAATGCGGGATGTCCGCTCACTACGCCGTGTGTCGCCTGCAAGATAAGCTGCAGCGCCCGCAGTTGGTAGCGTGTCCATTTTTCTCCGATATGAGACCTTTCTGGAAGATCGGTTGGCTGATATCGCATCGGGAATGACCATATCCGAATTCCCAGATCATCGTTCAGCTCTACATTCAGCTTCATCCGCCCGTATAGGTCGGAAGGGCTGTCATGGAAGTTGTACAGCATGTAGTTTGACAATTCTGTTAAGCCGAACTGATAAGCATATCGGACCGCTTGCTCATAGGGCTTGCGTAGCCCCAAATGATCGAACGCGATCCGCAGCGGCTTTATGCAGATCGATGAAAGTTCCCGCAGGTACATAGGGTCCTTGCACAGAATCCGCGCGTCGACGCCCTGATTGAAATCCACCCTTCTCGATATCTCCCTACGATTGCGACTAATTTTCGCGTCCCGTGTAAAGCCAAGATCGCGGATTTCCGCCACAATTTCCTTAAAGCGTGGGGCGGCGACTACATTGTTGTCCATGAGAATCAGGTCCTTCTTTTGCCCGTACAGCTTCTCGATGTTCCTAACCATTGAGGTTATTGGCGCTATGTCCCGCTGCCCGCCCTCAAGCGTCGGAACCCCGCAGAAACTGCATTTTCGGATGCAGCCCCGTGATGCGTAGGCGAAATATGCATCCGTGACCGGGTACTGATATTTGACCTGGCTCAAAATGCTGTAGTCAGGGGTTAAATCCTCGATAGGCGTACTGCTTCGATCATCAGAGTAAATTTCTTCAGAAAACTCGTCCAATTCCAGCGAGATTGCTGGAGCATCTCCGAGCAAACCCTTTATGAATCTTATGCCCGTCCATCGCGGCTCCCGGACGAAGCGCTCATGCATTAATGAGGCAGCAATCCCTCCAACAAATATCTTGTCCTTCTCGCCATTCGCCGCCGTCACGGCGAAATCGATGCTTTGGGAGATTCTGGCGAATTCAAACGAGAAAAGAGTCGTGATATAAATACGGTCCCAGGCTTCTGACAGCACCGACAAATCTTCGCCCTTTATGAATCGTACGAAGTCGCGTTTTCCATGCGGGCCGTGATATTGAGCAATCTTCATCAGGCCCAGCGGCGGGTATTTGTTCTTGTACCCCGGTTCGATTAAGAGAATTCGTTTATTCGCCATGCTATGCAGTTCTCACTCAATAACCGCCTGCTCTCCCGTCCAGCTAAGCCCCACCATCACTTGAGGATAGCTTCGGCGCAATTAACGCCGGTTTTGCGAATGTGCCGTTTCTCACTTCGAGCATGCCAAGATCAACCAACTGCAAGAGACTCTGCCTGCTCGACGTTTTATGAGCTATGCCAGCACGAAAAGTGAAGTCCGTCACGAAATGTATCATTGACGCCTTGCCTGTACCGGAGTAGAGAATGCCGGGTCGGCATTCGACATCGAAATGCTCCGCTTCGCCAGCGTCTCGCAGAAACACATTCATGTACAGTGCTTGCCGCATTGAATCCGGTATCTCTGAATCCGAGTACCAATCCATGACCCGGTCGATCGCATCACGAGTGGCGCTCTCCAAGACGGCACTCTTTAGTGAGCGTCGCAGGTCATCCAGAAACGCCGCCTTTTCGCCGATTACATCGCCGTCCCTCAAGTGCTGCGTAATGATGAGCAGGAAGCTCCTCTGAAAATCGACCTGATTCGATATCAGCTTCTTGATCGCCTTCGGCCTGGAAAGATCCGCATAAACAAACCCGCCGAAGTAATCGAGATTCACAATATCATAGGGCCATTCCGGACGACGCCCATTCCTGTCGCGTCCTGTTAGCAATATCTGATCGAATTCACCATAGAGGGAATGGAGCCGGTGCTCCACATCCTGGACATTGGCCTGAAGAAACATTAGGTGTTGCTGATTTTCCTCCCGCTCGATCGTCGTGAACCGGTTCAGAAATTTCTCCCAGGCGATGATGTCAAGCATCTCCCATGCGGGAAGCCCAAGATAGTTCAACCGCTCTGCGCGGTTTCGGCACCATCGTTCGACATGTGAATAGTCATACTCACCACGAAGAAAGTCCTTGTTCCGATTCGTATTGAAAACCGCGTCCCGCTGATCGGCCATTAGTATTTTTTCCTGAGAGACTTGGAAATCCTTGCCGCCAGCTCATAGTAGCTCTCCGGATCATCTGCGAAGTGATCCTCCAGCGTATCCATGATGATCTGGAAGACCTTTTTCGCCTTGGCGGTCATATTCAGGTCGCCGGCAACGTCCGCGATACTGTTATCGCTCGTTGGCGATTTGGCTTCGTCAAGGTCTTTTTGAAGGTTGGTCGCGTATTTCTGCACTTCCTTGTCGAACTGCTGTACGTCGAGGTCAGTACACTTGTCCGCACGCTGCCTCAGCCTGCTAACGTGTTCATGAAGTTCTCCGCGAATCGATTTTAGCTCTGCCTTTTCAATCTGCCCGGTGCGCAGTCGTTCCTTCCAGGTCTGTAGTTTCTGCTTAAATCTCTCTCCATCTTCGTATGCCTTTCGATTGTTGCTAATCTCTTGCGCGAGCTTGTTCAATTTTGCGGGTATGCGCTCTGCCGCCTGATATAACCGCTTCCGCGAGTCAGTCTCGATAAAATCGGAACGGTCCGTCGTAGGCAAGACATCCTTATCGATGATGTGAATTTCACCGGTAAACCACAGCGCCCTTGGAAAGCTCTGCCCCCACAACGTGCGGACAGGGAGAGATCTATCGCCAACAGAGAATCCGAAGAGTTTGTAAACCAGCCCCGCAAATCGTTTCTTGTCGCGGGAGTCATCTCCGTCCACCGAAAAGATCTTCCCGGCAGGCCTGATCCGATCAAGTACCTGCTGACCTTTGGTAGCGAACCAGCACAATGCAACCGTGTTGTTGGGATTGGCCGGGTCGAGCACTTCTATGTACTCCGGCTCCGCAACCACCATGGCATCGATATAAGGTTTGAAAACCCTGATGCGATCCCCGTTCAGCATCGACAGATATACCGTCTTGGGAGAGTAGTCCGGAACATCCTGCCGAAGCCGTTGGGAGAGCCGCACGCCCCACTTGAATTCCGGCGAAAAATCCACTGGCGCGATGTCGCCTATGTATTCCTTGAGAACCTTACCGTCGAGAAGTTCGGGACAAGATTCGCTGATGCCCCGGACTTCCACAATCGTGTAATGATCCTTGCGGTCTATAGGGGCTGACCACAAATCCGTATGACGGTTGATAACCTGGCTCGCAGGTTCCTGGACGCCGCGTCTTTTGTTCGCGCTCACTTCCTCCCGCATTTCTTTGGCGCGAAACTCGAAGTGATGCAGCTCGGGATCACCGTAGGAGGTCGACGAAATCTTTAGCTTGTCAGCCACCGCTATGCCTGCGAGTCTTCCTATCCCCTTGTACCCGGCTTCGTGCCCGGCCCTCTTTTCAGAATAGGCAATCCGGCGCAGCTTCGACACTTCGTCGCCATCCATTCCTATCCCATTGTCAAAGATCAGAAGACTCCGTCCCTGGACGGACACCTTGATAACCGGCTCAGAATTATCCTTGATTATTCCTGCGATCGATGCGAAGGAATCTATCGCGTCGCTGGCATTTTGAATGTACTCGCGCACAATTTCGAGTTTCCGCGGATAGAGATCCTGCGACAGAATAAGGACAGCCGGTGCGTAAACCAGTTCCTCAGATTGCTGTGGCGGAGACTGCATTCTTTACGCCTCTTTCCAGAGCGTCGCCCGCGTCCTCAGATCAGCGATTCGCACCTCATGGCCGCGGTTCTTTGTGACAAACAAGGCGTCCCCCTGGTTGAGCACTGCAATCACGTCATGGATTTGTTCAGCCGATTCGTAATTGGAACACTTGGCCAGAATGAACCGGGACACTTTTAGATTAGGGTCAGTGGTCTGGAAAACCAGTTTTGAAGCACTGTTGGAGAAAGCCACCTCGCTGAAATCCTCGGGCTGTTGTGAGGCAAAAATAATCCCCAAGCCGAACTTACGTGCTTCGCGCAGAAGCAGATCAATGGGGCCTCCTTCGCGAAAGGAAAGATGATGTGCTTCGTCGAGCACACAGTAGATTCTCAATTTACCCTGGCCGTGAGATTTCAAATAGAAAAAGAGATGCCAGAGCAAGATTTCGAGAGTTACTTTCTGAGTTTTCCCTTCGAGGCCCCGGAATTGCAAAATGTGCACTCTGTGGTTTGGGTCTGCGAACAGACTTTCCCAGGACCAACCCTGATCGCCAGAATTAAAAGAACTCAGCATGAAGAATGTCGTCAGTCGCGCCGCCAGGCCGACGGCGTTCTTGGCATTTGCGTACTGCTTATCCGAAGCCAGGTCGTCGAGCGTCTGCTGAAGCTGCCCAAAATTCGGCGGATCGCTTTTCCATGTCGAGGGCACCGTTGTGAGGATTCCAACCTTTTCAAATGTCGTGAGTATCGCCTCGATCAAAACCTTTCGTTGAATATGCCCGAGATGATAGACAGCGTCGAACACGTCAGAAACACGCGTGGCAACTGATGCCGGCCCCTTTACATCTTTCGGGAAGATTTGCAGGGGGTTAAGGGAGATGCCTTCCTCGCCGATGCGATATTCGTGGACGTTCACATACTTCTTGTAGACATCATCCAGATTCTCTAACTCGAAACCCTGTGCGTAATCAAAAATGATTGTCGGCAATCCCCGTCGGGCCAGTTCCGCCGTCAAACACTGTACCGCATACGTTTTCCCAGATCCGCTCTCCCCCACGATCATCATGTGGGGGTTTTGAACGGTGGCGGCGCTCTGCGGATTCCAGTACAAGCCATCCCCGAACTCTTTGTCATTGCCGATAAAAACCCCTTCGTCCGCCGCCACTTCCTCCAGCGACCCGGTCGCGGTCTCCGTTTCTGAGGACGGAGAAGGCAAATCGCCGGGCGCGCTGTATTCTTCAATGATCGCGGAACCGCTCAGGTCTTCGCTTTCGCGGTTACCGGACTCGGGCCCTCTGGCATCCCCGGAATCCTCCCCGCCACGCCCCGGCACATCCTCGCCTTCTGAGGGATAGAAATATGCAAGGATGGCGCTTACCTGCGTCTTCTTGAGATCCAAAAGTTGTGCGATCCCAGAGGAATCCATCTGGGTATCGTGCAGCCGCTGTATTTCCTTCGCCAGAGCGTCCGTGATCTTTGGAGTCACGATTGGTCGCCTGCGTCGGTTGGATTCTTCACTCGGTGAAGGTACTACGTTGCGGGCTTATGCTGCAATAAGCCCACTATGAGGCGTAACCGACCTCTTATCACTTAACTGGATGCATCCTGAGTGTCCTGAACCTGGGTTTGCTCAAAGGCATCGACCGCGATGGAGTCGTCCGATGCCTGCCGGCACAGCAACAACGCATTCGGAATTTGGTTTAGACTCTGTTGACCCCAGAAAGGCGGTCACGACCGTGGGAAATCGAATCGCCCAGCCGAGAGAGCCTTCCATTGATCTGGTTCGAATTCTCAGCGAGGGAACCTATACGTCCTTCCCTCAAGCGTTGAAGGAATTTATTTCCAATTCCTATGACGCATATGCCACAGACGTCGCTCTCCGCTTTGACGACGATTTTTCTACACTGTCCATTCGCGACAACGGCGAGGGCATGACCTCGGATGATTTCGAAAATGTTTTTGCCAGCATTGCCAGAAGCGGCCGGACCGCACCCCCCTCCCCTGGCACAAAGCGCTTAGGCAGAGAGCGGATTGGCCGTTTCGGTATTGGTGCTCTGGCAGTCGTGGGAACAGCAGACCGTTTCACCATCAAGTCGGTGAAGAAAGGCAGCGGCAAAGGATTTGAGGCTTCGATTGATCTGAAATATCTCAGGACGAACTACCAGAAGGGTAAGGACCTGAAGGATGTATGGCAATTTGCTTTATCAGAATGGGAAGGTGAAAAGACTGCCACCCATTTCACGGAAATCTCCGTTGAGGGAATAAGGGACGATATCCACCAGATCCTGCAGAGAAGCGGTAAATGCCTGTCTGATCCGTTTCGGTTGATTAGCGAGCTGAGCGGGATCGAGGAATTACGCTGGCAGCTCGGAATTATCTGCCCGGTTGAATATGCCAACAAGTATCCAATTCCTGCGAAGGTCATAGACCCGGACAAGGATCACATCCTCGTCCATCAGTCGACTCGACTCCAAAGAAGCAAGTTCAAAGTGACCTTGAATCAGCTCCCGGTCAAGAACCCGACACTGTTGCCCAGCTACGACCCGGAACGGTCACCCGGTGCAGACGGGAAATTTCTTCAAAGGAAAGGTCTTGGGTATGACGTTGCGTACCTTCAGTCTGCAGCCAGATCGAAAGTGACCTATAAAGGATACGTTTGTGTGCAGGCACATCAGGTTTACCCGAACGAACTTCGCGGAATTTTGATACGTCTCCGGGGTGTCGCGGTCGGCTGGCACAGGACACTACACCTGGATGCTACCGTCGCCACGATGCTCACGTCCATGTCAGGCGAGGTTTGGGTCGATGGCCTGGATGAAGCGCTGCAATTCGATCGTGAATCTTTCCGTGAGGATCACCCTCTCTTTGTTTGGCTAAGGGACCGCATTCAGGAAACCGTCGATACGGAGACGACCCGGTTCAGGGACAGGTCAGCAAAACGGGTTGCCATGATCAAGAGCAAGCGGGCCGCAGCCACCAAGACGCCCAAAATCAAGAAAAAACAACCCACAGCGAAACAGCCTTCTGACTCGTATCTGCAGCCCGAGATACTGGAAAAAATGCCGCCATATATTGTCCGGCTAGTACCTCAGATCAATGGATCATACGAGCACGAGTGGTATGAAGGGGCTGCCATGGTATTACGGCGCCTCATGGAAACTCTGATCATAGAGCTCTATTCCCGGCGGGGTTGGAGTCAAGACGTTCAAGATCCCGGTACTAACGAATTTGTGCCACTCAAAGCACTGATCGACAAACTTAATGGCGACGGACGGCTGCATATGCAGAGGAGAACCATCGACGGTTTGAACAAAGTCAAGGAAGTGGGGGACACCGCAGCCCACGATTTCAGGATCAGGATCAGGAAATCAGATCTAGACAAGATTCAATCAGCCGTGCGCCTCACTTGCGAGCGCCTCATCTTTACAATCGGAGAATCTGCACCGACGGCGTGACCGAAACCGTAGATAGGGTTTGGGGAGAAACGGACACAGGAAAACCCCTCCTGCCACCGATGAGGCGGTGTATCGACGATTGGATTTGCATAAACGCGCGGGCACGTGTTCGGGTATCCTATTGACGCTATGTCGACAAGTCGACATACTCGTTTTCATGAGCACAAAAACCGAACCGCCCGGCCGGGCGCCTAGAACACGCCAGATCGTAGGCTTCAGCTTGCCGCCCGCCCTCGCCGCCGAGGTAAAGGTCGAGGCCGCGAAACGGAACCTATCGCTGCGAAAGCTCTTCGACGAGATGTGGGCACTCTACAAGACCAAGAAAGCCGCGTGAAGAAGCCGAAGATGCCCGTCAACCTCGACAAACCCCAGCAGTGGAAAGCCGACATCATCCAGTCCGTCGATATGTACAACGACTGGTTTATGAAATTCGCGCCGCAGGCCTTCCGCACCACCCGTGTCCAGACGACCAAGGACGTTGAAGCGGCGCTTCATGAAACCGACAACATCACCAACATTCAGCCTGCCCTCATGCGCAAGCATCCGGAGATCCTCCCGACCCTTCGCATGTCCACCTGCCCGCCTCTCGCCGTGGACCGCCTCATCGGCTTGGCCGGCGTCTCAACCAACCTCGTCAAGACGATGGAGATGAACAAGAAGCTCCCGCCCCGCATGAAAACGGCCGAGGTTGACCTCCAGCTCGCAAAAATCGCCACGATCATCGAGAAAATGGCCGACCCGGATATTTTCGTGTGGCTCGGCAGGAAAGACGCGCCCACCGAGACGGAGATCCACCGCGCCGCCACCATCGTGGCTGACCGGCTCTGCGGCGCCGTTGCCAACCCCATAATCCGCAACGCGCAGGAGAAACGTCAGCTCGCGGCGGTCAAAGCCTGGCTTGAGGCCCGCAGCTACAAGCAACTCCCCGGCGGAGACGGCACGCGCTTCGACGCGATGCCGCCCGGCACCTTCAGCTTTCGCACGAACGTCCCGGTGAAGCTCGAAGGCGGCGTGCAGAGCGTCAACATCCCGATCGACGCGGTCATCATGCCGAACAAATCCAAGGCGGGAGAATTCCCAATTTTCTTTGAAGCGAAATCAGCAGGCGATTTCACCAACACCAACAAGCGCCGCAAGGAAGAAGCCATGAAAATGGCGCAGCTCCGCAGCACCTACGGCAACAAGGTCCAGTTCAACCTTTTCCTATGCGGCTACTTCGACACCGGATATCTCGGCTACGAGGCGGCCGAGGGGATTGACTGGGTCTGGGAACACCGCATCGACGACTTAACCCTTTTTGGAATTTGAAGATGCATAACACGATCGACATTCTTGAACAGCAGCGCCTCACCATTCAGGCCGAGCTGGACGGCCAAAAGACGCCGTCCGAGCGAAACCGCCTCGGCCAGTTTGCAACGCCCACGGCCCTCGCCCAGGACATCCTCAAGTACGCAGCGACCCTCCTGCCCCGCGGCGAGGAAGTGCATTTCCTCGACCCCGCCATCGGGACCGGCTCCTTCTATTCCGCCCTCTCCAAAGTCTTCCCCCGCAAGCTCATCGCCGAGGCTCTCGGTTTCGAGATCGACACCCACTATGGCACGCCAGCCGCGCGCCTCTGGAAAGATTGCGGCCTCACGTTGAAGCTTTCAGACTTCACGCATGCGAAGCCCGCGCCCCGCTTCAATCTCATCATCTGCAATCCGCCATACGTGCGGCACCATCACTTGGAGAACGGCGACAAGAGCCGCCTGCAGCTTCACACGCAGCAGGCCAGCGGCATGAAGATCAGCGGCCTGGCCGGCCTGTATTGCCATTTCCTCGGCCTGTCCCATGCATGGATGACCGACGGCGGCATCGCCGGCTGGCTCATCCCGAGCGAATTCATGGATGTGAACTACGGTCAGGCCGTCAAGCGATATCTCCTCGATCGTGTGACGCTCCTGCACATTCATCGTTTCGACCCGAACGACGTGCAGTTTGCCGACGCCCTAGTGTCCTCTGCCGTTGTCTGGTTCCGAAAAACGCCGCCGCCAGCGGACCACAAAGTGAACTTCACCTTCGGCGGCTCGCTCTTCGAGCCGAACCTCACGCGCGAGGTTTCGGCCTGCGCCCTCGCCCACGAGCCGAAGTGGACGCGCTTTCCGGTTTCAGGCACGCGCACGAGGGGAGGCATTCCGACGATCGCCGATTTCTTCAAGATCAAGCGCGGCCTAGCGACGGGCGACAATGCATATTTCATCCTCTCGGAAGCCACGATCAAGGCGCGCGGCCTTCCGATGGAGGCCTTCAATCCCATCCTTCCCAGCCCGCGTTACATCACTGAAGACGAGATCGCGGCAGACAAGCATGGAAACCCCAAGATCGAGCGGCGCCTTTACCTTCTCGACACCAAGCTGCCCGAGGAAGAAATTAAGCACCGCTTTCCTGCCCTCTATGCCTACCTCGAAGGCGGCAAGGCGCGAGGGCTTCACGAGCGATATCTATGCCGGCATCGCTCGCTCTGGTACGGCCAGGAGAACCGCCCGCCCGCCCCCATCGTCTGCACGTATCTCGGGCGTGGCGACGCCAAAAGCGGCCGACCCTTCCGCTTCATCCTCAACAGCTCGCGCGCCACCGTTGCAAACGTCTATCTCGCCATGTACCCAACGACCGTCCTCGCCCGCGCAATGACGCGCGATCACGGCCTCATCCGTCGCATTTGGCGGGTGCTCAACGCGATTACGCCCGACCAGCTTCTCAGCGAAGGCCGCGTGTACGGTGGCGGCCTTCACAAGCTCGAACCGAAGGAACTCGCCAATGTGCCCGTGCCGGAAATCGCTACACTCCTACCTCACACTGAGCGCCCAGCGAAACAAGCCAACTTGTTCGCTGAACTCGCTCCCTGACGATTAGTCGCCCCTCGCCTTTTAGGAGTTACTGCATAAAAGTGGGTGATTTTTGCGCGCTAGAAAGAGCGGACCCGAAACAGGCATGGCCAGTATATAAATGTCTCCAGATGGGCGCTCCATACTGGACATCCGCCCCGCCGCCTCTTAAGAAGATGGTATGACGAAGCAGAAATTCCGAATTCTTATCCCTGTGCCCCCATGATCCTCAAGGGCAACCAGCGCGGCAGCGGGCAGAAGCTCGCCACCCAACTCCTCGACGCCGACAACAATCAACGCATCGATATCCTCGAAGTGCGCGGCGCCGTCGCGCAGGACCTGCACGGCGCCTTTCAGGAATGGCAAGCGCAGTCGATGGCGACGAAGTGCCTCAAATATCTCTACAGCCTATCCATCAATCCTGATCCATCGCGGTGCGGTTTCACCCGCGCGCAATATTTCGATTTGATCGAGCGCGTCGAGGAAAAGCTGGCACTTTCTGCACAGCCGCGCGCGGTAGTCTTTCACGTCCACAAGGATGGCCGCGAGCACGGCCATGTCGTCTGGTCGCGCATCCTGCCCGACGCCAGCAAGGCCGTTCACATTGCCCATGACAAGTTCAAGCTGCAGGCCGTCGCGCGGGAATTCGCCCGCGATCACGGCATCACCCTGCCCGCCGGTATGAGGAACAGGAAATCTCACTTCTGACCGGAAACCGATCTTTTCTA
>Ga0209517_10000305_pt1 | contig 86372 bp, 83 predicted proteins | sample PeaSoiMetSII2010_FD_187695 | JGI IMG/M metagenome (GOLD analysis project Ga0209517, IMG submission 187695) | Peat soil microbial communities from Weissenstadt, Germany - SII-2010 (SPAdes) (version 2) | ecosystem: Environmental > Terrestrial > Soil > Wetlands > Peat | place: Germany...
CCGAATAGCTCTGTCCCTGCCGCCAGGCCATCGCTGTCCCCCACATCTTGCGGTCGGACCAGCGAATCACACTTTACCTGGTCTAGAAACCCCTTTCAGCGATTCCAGCCAATGCGGCTATGCTCTAGGCGCCCGCGCCGGCGTGGCGCCGGCTCAAACGAAAAGCGCGGGACCGAGGTCCCGCGCTTATTGGCGATAAGGCGGTGCCTAGCTGAAGAAACCTGAATTGATGTGGGAAATGCCCTTCAGCAGGATCGTCGAGCCGTCGCTCAAGGTGATCAGCGTGTCGGCGCCGCCATTGACCTGCGTCGAGTGCGCCACGGCGTCCGCCGCGGTATCGGTGGTCAGATGGATGCGATCGCCGGCAGACTGATCGAAGCCCACCACCGTGTCGGTGAACTTGTTGCCGCCATCGGCGAAGGTCATGTTGGCGCCGCCGAAGTTGACCAGGCCTTGATTGGCGCCTGCGTTCGCGCCCGCGGTCACCGTATCCGCGCTACCGATAACGTTGATCGTATCGCTGCCGGTGCCCTGATTGATCTGTGACGACGAGCCAATAAAGTTGATCGTGTCGTTGCCGGTCCCGCCATTGATCGTGTCGGAGCTGGCGAAGACGTTGATCGCGTCGTTGCCGCTGCCCGCCGTGATCGTGTCGTGGGCGCTGAAGACATTGATCGTGTCGTTGCCGGTCCCGCCGGTTACCGAGTCGGAGCTGCCGAACACGTTGATCGTATCGGGTCCGCTGCCGCCCTGGGCAGTCTCGCTATGACCGAACAGATTGAGGGTCACGCCGGCGCTGCCGCCAATGACCGTCTCGTTGGCACCGAACGCGTTCAGCGTATCGTTGCCACTGCCATTATCGGTAACGGCAAAGGCACCGGAGATGAGATTGAGTTCCAGACCGCTCGGGCTAAGGAGCGCGAGACCTTGGTAGCCTGACGCGGGCGCGCTCGCGATGCCGCCGACAAAAACCTCAAGATTGAAGGCGCCGGGAACGGTCGGCGGCAAGCCCGTCCCCGTCGTCGTCTCGACGACGTTAACCGGCTGGCCCGGGGCGGTCGCGACGAACTGCGAACCGGCGATCGTTGCCATCAATACTCCCTGATGCACCGCAGCAACGGCCGGCGGCACGGCCGCTCGTGATCGCTGCGAGTTACATCAAACTTTACGCACATTCGACGCGCATTCCATACATCACGGCGCGCGTGCCGTCTGTTAGAAAGCTGGTTAAACTTGCGAAAAATCGCACGGACCCGGGAACCCCTCACCCGCCGCGCCATTGTGGGGAGACTAGCGCGTCATTTACGCGGGATTTTCGGAGTTTATAAGGTTAATTTAGCGGAGTCCGCTACCATCCTGTTTCGATTTGTTTCGGCGGGGGGATGCGCGAGAGGATTCCCCTGCTCGCGGACGCAATCCGTAATAATCGGCGAGAATGTCGTCGCTCTCCTCGCCGACCGCGACCGCTTCCGGCCACGTGTCGGCGCGGGCCAACTCGGCTAAGATTGCCGCGTTGATCTCTGCGGGCGTGCTCGCGAGCGGCAGCAGCGCGCCGACCCCGCTGGCGGCGATGCGCTCTTCGAGCGCGCCAAAGCCAAGCGCAATCGGGTAGAGGCCCAGCGCATAGGCGTCCGACAGCGCGTAGCAATAGGTTTCCGGCCAGATGCTCAAGAACAGCGCGACATCGCAGGGATTTTCCGCGAGAAGGCGCGGCAGGTCCGCGCGCGCGTACTCCCCGAGCAGCCGCACATTGGCGAGTTGCCGCAGCGGCGTCTCGTCTTCACTGTAGCCGAACAGGTTGAACTCGATCGGCAGGCCTTGCTTCAGCGCGTCGCGCGCGCAGCCAAGCAGTAGATCGTAGCCCTTGTTGGGCCCGATGGCGCCGATCACCGCGACCCGGGCGGCGACACCCGAACCCGGCCGGCGGATCGTCACCGAGCGCGCCGGCTCGGGGTGGTAGTGGACGGTGTACTTGACCCCCGGCATGTGCCGCTGCATGCGCGCCGCGACGTCATGGCTCGGCGCGAAGACCCGCCGCGCGCCGCCCAGCAACGCGCCATGAAACCGGAGCCATTCGCTCAGCCCCCCGCGGTCGCAGAACGCATCGTGGAGCTGCGGGTGCGGCTGGTTGAGCGCGATGCACCGCTCGCAAACCTCGACCGCGGGCTCGCCGCAATACTGGCGCCGCTCGTCGATCAAATCGATGCGCGGGCAGAAATACGAATAATCATGGACCGTCACGTCATATGGGCAGCCAAGCTCGTCGGGCAGCTTCGCCCAGCGTTCGCCGCCCATGATCTGGTGAAAATGGATGTGCCAGATGCCACCCGCTCGCAGATCGGCAAGCAGAGCCTCGGCTTCTCTCGGCAGCGCATAGACGCTCCTGGTGCCGATGGCGAGGTTGCGGATCGTCACCATGCCGCGGTTGTCGTTGTTGGCCTCGAGGATCAGCACATGACAATCCTCACGAGCCAAACGCCGCGCCATCTCGTCGGCATGAACCTCGCCGCCGCCGCCGTAGCGGTGCGAGACGAAGAGCATGAACCGGGTGCTGAGCCGACGCAGGCGGGCCCAGTCGATCGCCCGGCGCGCCGCTGCTACCGGATCCTCGCGCAGAAACTCCATCACCCGCGGGAAGTAGTCGGGGTAGAGCCGGTTGAGCGTATCGAGATTGGCTTCGAGCAGAGCCCGCCGAGCGTTGGTACCGAACGACACCGCGCCGTGATGGACGACGAAGACATTGGCGGCGAGCAGATGCTTCCAGCCGTGCGAAGCGGCTAGAATGCACAGCTCGTTCTCCTCGCCGTACCCGCGCTTCCAGCGCTCGGCATTGAACAGTCCGACTTCGCGGAGCATCGCCCGCTTCAGATAGGTGCAGAACCCGACCGCGGTCGGCAGCTCGACCGCGATCGCGTTATTGACCGCGGCGGAGAGCTGGTCGAGCGCTTCCCAGCCGATATCGGCCGGCAGGTCGTTGTCCTTGTTGATCTCTGGGTAGGAGCAAATCGTCGCCCGATTGGAGAGCGGCGTCACCGACCCGGTATTGCCCGAGCGATAGGCTGCGCCGCGAAGCCGGTCGATCCAGCCGCGCGGCACCAGCGTGTCGGCGTTGAGCAGGATGACGTCGCGGTCGGGGTGCAGCGCCATGCCGGCATTGGCCGCGCCGGGAAAGCCGAGATTGGTCGGGTTGGTGATCAACGTGATCGAACCAGCGCGCTCGAAATTCCGCAGCGCCGCGCGCAGCTTGGGGTCTGGTGAGCAATCATCGACAAGGACGATCTCGCACCGCGTGGAATTGGCCGAGCGGATCACCGATTGGATGCAGGCGATGGTCTCGTCGTACCCGGTGTAAGCCGGAATGACGACATCGACCATGTCGGAGACCCGCGCCGCGGGCGCCTGAAATTGCGGCGCATCGATCCGCAGCGTCACCTCGACAGGGCCGGCGCCCCGATCATAGGAGCGCAGCGCGGCCACGACACCGGGCAGGATCGCGTCGCATATCACCGAGTGCGTTCGGTCCCCGCCGCGAGACGCGGGTTCGTCCTGCCCGATCCCGGCGGCAACGGCTTCGAGTTGTTCGATGACCCGCGACATCGGAGTGAAGCGGGAGGGCCCGGGCATCACCGGGATGGCGGTGCCGGCTACGAAAACCTCGACCGCGATCTCGCGATGGCGGGAGACGGTATCGGGGATGCGGAACTCGAAGCCGCGCGCCTCAAACCCGCGCGCGGCGCGGATATCGGGGCGCGGCCGGTCGGCGACGGCGGCAATCCGCTCGCTATTGACGACGATATCGAGCGCGATTGGCCGGCCCGGGGTTTCACGGCAGTGAACCCAACCGCCACCACCATATTGGTCAAGCCGCTCCAGCGCCCCGACATAGGCGGCGCGAAAGCGGCGCGGTCCGGGCGCAACAGTGGTACCGGAGATGCGGTGGACAAAGCTGATCTCGTGCTCGGCGCCATCGAGGCACGAGGCAGGCAGTGGCTCGGCGAAGCCAAAACAACCATCGCCGACGCCGTGTGCCTTCAGCTCCTCACGCAGTCGGTCAGCGGTAATCGCGCGGACGATTTTGCCGTCGACGCTCATGTCGAGCATCGCGCGGGTCGGCTCGCGAGTGCGCTCACGCACCCAGCCGCCGGCGACGATGCCGTCGATCGGCTCGAAGATGCCGTCGATCTGCTTTGGCCCGAGGATCAACGGCGCGACGGTCAGTTCGTTGCCGTCGGCAAAGAGGCGTACCGAGGCTCCAGCGACGAACTTCTCCGGCGGTATGGTGCAGACAAAGCCGCTAAAGCCGTCGTGGTTGCCTTTGCCGGCGAGCTCGCGGCGCAGGCCGTTGGCGGTCGTCTCGGCGGCCAGCTTGCCGTCGACATACATCGTGATCTTGACGCGGCGGCGGCCGAAATCGCGGTCATAGGCCCAGCCGAAGATCGACCCGCCGATCAGGCCGTCAAGGGCGCCGATCGTGTTAAAGCGCTTGCCATCCGCAACAGGCTCGGCAAAGCCGACAGCGGGGGCGAGCGCCGCCGGCAGGACCGGGGATGGCTCGCGCAGGCTTGCCGCCAGCGGCGGTCCCGCGAGCCCAGCGATATCGCTTGTCTGTCGAGCTGGCCGCTTTGGGCGGCGCCGCGAGTCCATGCAAGAGCCTGTGTCCGGTCCCTCGAAATCCCGTGCGATCAGGCGTCCTGACGCTCGACCGAACGGCGCCGGCGGCTAGGGTCGCGCGTGCCGCCGCGGCGCCGGTCGGCGCTCATCAGCTGAACGCGGTAATCGGACCAGGCGAAGGCGGACTTGGTGCTGTTCTTGACACCGCTACCGAGCTGATAGGTGCCGGGAGGTACTTTCGACAACGAGAACAGCGAACCGAAGCCTGAATTGACGGTATAGACGGCATCGAGGTGCGGCCGGGCGTTCGAAACGTCCTGACGTGCCCAGTACTGATAAATCTGCGCGGCATAAGTGGCGTCGCTGACAACATTCTTCAGGAGGATGAAACGGCCAGTGTTTTCCGCGTCGGGGACAACCCCAGGGCTCAACATCCAGCCTTCGAAATGCGCCGTGGTGCGGACATCGACGATCACATCGTTCTTGATGACGCGGCCGTTGATCCGCTCGAACCAGCCCTCGATGTCGGCGCCGCCTTCCTCGCCGAACAGCTCGTCGAGGCTTTGTCTGTAGAAGACGGTCGCTTCGCGCTCCTGGCGCAGACGCTCGACCATCTGCCGCTCGCGGGTGAAGTAGTCGACGGTACGGCCGAGATGCTGAAGCTGGGCGCGCATTTCCCGCGCGTAGCCGCCGATGCGCTCGCGCAGATCGGGATTACCGATCAGGCGGATTTCGTCCACCAGGAGGCCGAACAGCTGTTCGGGATCGGTCTGCCCGCTCAAGGCTCGCAAGGTCGCCTCGAGATAGGCCGCCCCATATTTCAGATCGGGCTCGAGATGGGCACCCTCGGCCCATTCGTTCCAGGCGTTGATAAAGATGATGCGCTGGTCGCCGACGAGGTTCTGCCGGGTGGATTCGACCAGCCCGCGCAGCCAGTATTCGTAGCGGTGCGGGTCGGCGTTGTGGAAGATCAGCGCCTGGTCGCGCTTGCGCGAGGAGTTGTCCCAGCTGGGAAACAGCCCGCGATAAAGCGGGTAGTCGGGCACCGGCGCGGTCAGCGAATGACGCGCCACCAGCTCGTAGTCGCAGACCCATCCCTTGAAGCCGTCGGGCAGGCCCGGCAATCCCTCGGTGATCTGGCCGACGGCATGCCGGTGCGGCGGGAATTCGCACGCCGAATCAAAGCCGAACGGCCGCGGGTCGGAGATATCGAAGGTCTGTGCCGCGCAGAGATGGATGCCGGGCAGTCCGGCTTTCTCGCATTCCTCGCGCCAGCCGGCTGCGGTCTCCGCCGGAAACTTCAACAGGTCGGCACGGTAGAGCACCAGGAGCGGCATTCCATTGACGCGGATATAGCGCGGGTCCTTAAACAGCGGGATGACGTCGCGGATGAATTTCATGTCCGAGGCGGTGTCGTGTTCCTGCACGAGCAGCACCTCGCGGTTGCCGCCGTCCCAGCGGCGGCTCCAATTCTCGTTCGCCCAGCAGATGCAGAACGGGAAATCGATCGACTTGTCGGTGACGTAGCGCTCAAGCGGGTGCTCGAGAATGCGGCGGCCGTTGAACCAGTAATAGTAGTAGCAAAACCCGTGAATGCCATAGGCGCGGGCCAGCTCGACCTGGCGCCGCCGCACCTCGTCGATGCGCAAATCATAAAACCCCAGCTCACCCGGCAGGCGCGGCTGGTAATGGCCTTCAAAGAGCGGGGTGGCGCGCACGACATTGCGCCAGTCGGTGAAGCCCGGCCCCCACCAACGGTCGTTCTCCACGACCGGATGGAATTGCGGCAGATAGAACGCGATCAGACGAACGTCGAACGCGGCCTCGCCTTTGTCTCCGCTCGCGGCCACCGGCGCCATCCGCTCAACCTGATCCATGCCCTCACCGATCGCGCCGGCAGCATGACGCGGCCGTCCGAGCGACGATCACTACCGGAATTTCCTTAACCGATAATTTGCCGGAATTGCCGCCCATCCCCGACCGTCAGAGGCACGATAGCCCAACGGATTGATTGCGAGAAGTGCCGGCGCGCGCGCTGCGTCGCCGCAGCCTCGGGCCGGGCGCCGCTGTCCGGTTGATGCAATAGGGGTTGCGTGCTAAGTCCGTCGCCCCGCTCAGACGGAGAGGTGCCGGAGCGGTCGATCGGGGCGGTCTCGAAAACCGTTGTCCCTCTTACGGGGGACCGAGGGTTCGAATCCCTCCCTCTCCGCCAGTTTTGCCCCGCTTTCTCACCGCCGCAGCCGGGCCGGGTCGAGCGCCGGCAGGCGGCCGGGGTCGAATGGCGCCAGATCGACGCCGCGGGCGGCGCCATCGACGATCAGCTCGGCCATCGCCTCGCCGGTCGCCGGCGCGTTGAGGATACCCCAGACGCTGTGCCCGGTGGCGATATAGGCGCCGGCGACGCCGGGCGCCGGGCCGATCAGCGGTAAGCCGTCGCGGGTCACGGGGCGATAGCACGCTTGGCGCGCGAGGATTTTGGCCGAGCGCAGCACCGGCGAGATCGCGCGGCACATCGCTTCGAGCCGGTAGATCGCGCCACCGTCGGGGGTCACGCGCGCCGGATCGATCGGCAAGACTTCCTCGCCGGAAATCCCGCAGACATAGGTCGTGCCGTCGGTGCGCGGAAACAGTTCGGGGGTCAATACCGCGCCGCCCGGCTCCCGGTACTCCAGGAATGCCGCTTCGGCCGGGACTTGCGCACCGTGTCGAACACGAGGCTATGGCCCTTGAGACCGAACACCGCGGGCAGCGGCAGCCACAGCGCGGCGAGGATCGACCACGGGCCCATCGCGATCACCACCGCGTCTGCCTCGACGACCTCACCGCCGTCGATCTCGACGCCGGTGACACGCAGTGGGTTTTCCTCTCGCGCCAGGCCGATGACGCGGCCAAGCCGCAGCTCCGCGCCCAACCCCTCGGCGGCACGCATCATCGCGGCGGTGAAACGGGCGGGATGCACCTGCGCGGTGGTCTCCGGCGAGCCCAGCGCCTGGCCAATGGTCACGTCGGGCGACAGCCAGCCGAGCTCGTAGGCGCGGCCGCGGCTCGGTATACCCGCGAACCCGCCGTAAGTGTCCAGCCGCCGGTAGCCCCAATCTCCCGGCAGATCGGCGGCGAGTTGCGCATGCAGATCGAAACTGCGATGAGCGAGCGCCGCTAATGGCGAACCGTCGCACCAGTCGCGCGCCAGGAACCCGCCCGACTTGCCGGACGCGGCGCAGGCAATGCCGTTGCTTTCGATGACCGTTGCAACGATCCCGCGGCGGCTGAGGAAATAGGCGGTCGATGCGCCGATCACCCCACCGCCGCAAATCGCGACCCGCATCGGCGCTACTTCGCGGCCGCCGCCTCGCTGGCGCGCGCCTCCACGGCGAAGGCGCTCTCTGGCCAGGACAACCCGTAATGCTCGCGCAATGTGAGGCCTTCGTAGTCGGTGCGGAACAGGCCGCGCCGCTGTAACAGCGGGATCACCTCCGCGGCGAAGATGTCGAGCTGCACCGGCAGCAGAGGCGGCATGATGTTGAAGCCGTCCGCCGCGCCGTCGGTGAACCAATCTTCAATGAGGTCGGCGATCTGCTCGGGCGTCCCGGCGCTGGTGAAATGGCCGCGCGCGCCAGCGAGGTAGCCGAGCAATTGCCGCAGCGTGGCGTTCTCACGACGCACATAGTTGATGATGACCTCGGTGCGGCTGCGCGCCGCCTGCACGGTATCCGGGTCGGGGAAGTCCTCCGGGGTCAATGGGCGATCAAGCGGCAGATGCGAGAAATCGTGGCCGCCGAACCGATTGGAGAGCCGCCTGCGGCCGACCTCGGGGTCGGTCAGCTCGTTGACCTCGCGCGCCAAGCGCATTGCCTCGGCCTCGGTTCCGGCGATCATCGGGCTCAGCCCCGGCAGGATCAGCACGTGATCGGGGTGGCGGCCTTCGGCGGCGATCCGTTTCTTGAGGTCGGCGTAAAATTCCTGCGCGGTCGCCTTCTCGACATGGGCGGTAAACACGGCTTCCGCATGACGCGCGGCAAAGCCGCGGCCGGTATCCGACGACCCCGCCTGCACTAGCACCGGCCGACCTTGCGGGCAGCGCGGCATGTTGAGCGGGCCGGCCACCCGATAGAAATCGCCGCGATGATCGATCGGCCGAATGCGGTCGGCCTTGGCGTAGATGCCCGCCGCGCGGTCGTCGAGCACCGCGTCATCGGTCCAGCTGTCCCACAGCGACTTGACCACGGTCATAAATTCTTCGCCGCGGGTGTAGCGATCGGCGTGGCTGACCTGGCCGTCGCCACCGAAATTGCTTGCCGCCGACGCAAGCCACGAGGTGACGATGTTCCACGCGGCGCGGCCGTTGCTGATGTGATCGATCGAGGCGAACTGCCGCGCCAGGTTGAACGGCTCGGTATAGGTCGTCGAGCACGTGGCGATCAGGCCGATCCGCTGCGTCGACACCGCGACCGCGGCTAATACGGTGATCGGTTCGAGCCAGGTGCGCGCGGCCTGCGCCACGTCGCCGCCGAGCGCTAGCTGGTCGGCGAGGAAGATCGAGTCGAACTTCGCCGCCTCGGCGCGCTGCGCGAGGTCGATGTAATAGCGGATATCGGTCAGCGGCAGTGGCGACGAATTCGGATGTCGCCACGACGCCTCATGGTGCCCGCGGCTGTGGATGAACAGGTTGAGGTGCAATTGCCGCGTCATGGCGTCGATCCAATCAAGTGAACTTGGCGGCGAGCGGCTTCGGACCGAGCGAGGTCGGATCGAGCCGGCTCAAGGTCAGCAGCGTGCCGCAGAGCGCCGTCAGATCCTGGCGAGCGCTTTCCGACGCGAGCTGGCCGTCCTTGAAGTCACCGCCGGTGATATAGACGCTGGCCGGCGCGACCAGGGCGCCAAACCAGGTCAACACCTCGCGCAACTGCCAATCGACGCCAAGAAAGTGATGCGGTGAGCCGCCCATCGCCACGATGCCGACTGGCTTCGCCTGCAGCGCCTCGACCGGGGCGAGGTCGAGCAGGTTTTTCAGCACCCCGGGATAGCTGGCGCGGTAGACCGGGGCCGCGATCAGTACCGCCGCCGCGCCGATGATCCGTTCAACGGCCCGGCGGGTGCTGTCATTGTATTTGTCGAGCGGCCGGCCGTCACAGATCTCGATCTGCTCCTCGGCCAGACTGAGTATCTCGATGGCGATTTCGGCGCTCGCCGCTCCAGCCGCAAACGAAACCGCCGCGGCCAGGCGGCCAGGCGGCGTCGCCGCGCCGACAATCATCAACAAAGGCGCGCCGTCGGCCACCCGTCACTCTCCCGCCTGAAGCTGCCGCGCCGGCGACGGCACGGGGGCCAGCCCGAAATGGTCGCGCAGAGTGTTGCCCTCGTAGTCGCGGCGAAACAAGCCGCGGCGTTGCAATTCCGGGATCACTCGGTCGACAAAATCGGCGAACCCGCCGGGGAAATAGGCCGGCAGTATGTTGAACCCGTCGGCGGCGCCCTCGACAAACCACTGTTCCAGCGTATCGGCGATCTTCCGCACCGTGCCGCACAACACCCAATGGCCGCGCGCCGCCGCGGTCAGGTTGTAGAGGTCGCGCAGGGTTATCTTCTCGCGCTTCGCCATCTCGTAGAGCACATGAGTAAAAGTGCGGCTGCCCTGGAACGGCGGCGGCGGCGGCACCGGTCCGTCGAGGTCGTGGCCGGACACATCGTAGCCAATGCGGCTGGCGACCAGGGTCAGTGCGTTGGTGGGGCTGATGAAGCTCTGCAGTTTCGCCAGCTTGGCGCGCGCCTCTTCCTCGGTCGCGCCGACGATCGGCATCACTCCCGGCAGCACCGCGATCTCGTCGGGCGAGCGGCCGTATTTGGCCATGCGGCCTTTGAGGTCGGCATAAGCAGCCTTGGCCGGCTCCAGCTCCTGCACCACCGAGAACACGACATCGGCGGTGCGCGCCGCCAGCTCGAGCCCGCTCGGCGAGCCGCCGGCCTGGATGATGACCGGATGCCCCTGTGGGCAGCGCGCCATGTTTATGGGGCCCTTGACCTGGAAGAACCTGCCCTTGTGATTCAGCGGGCACACCTTGTCGGCATCGACGAACTGGCCGGTCGCCGGGTCGGCGACGATCGCACCGTCATCCCAGCAATCCCACAACCCACGCACGACATCGACGAACTCCTCGGCGCGGGCATAGCGCAGCTCGTGGTCGAGGTGCTCGTCGAGATTGAAGTTCTGAGCTGCTTTGGCGTTGGAGCTGGTGACCACGTTCCACGCCGCGCGCCCGCCGCTCAGATGATCGATCGAGCCGAAGATGCGGGCAACATTGAACGGCTCGTTGAAGCTCGTGGAGACGGTCGCGCCGAGGCCAATATGGGTGGTGGTCTGGCTCAGCGCGGTGATCAGCGTTGTCGGCTCGAATCGGCACAGGAATGAGGGGTGGTCGGTCGGGTCCATCACCATCGAGTCGGAGATGAACAGGAGGTCGAACTTGCCGCGCTCGGCGATGCGGGCGATCTCCTGCATTACCGGCAATTCCATATGGGTGCGGAACGCGCCCTCGTAGCGCCAACCGGCGGAATGATTGCCGGTGCCGAGGACGAACACCCCCATATGCATCTGGCGGCGTGCGGCACTCATGCGCTTCTCCCTCTCTCCGCCGGCAATTCTAGCATGCGCGAACCGGCCCGGGACGGGTAACATTGCAGGGTTGCACCCAAGCGGCGGCGGGAAACCATGGCATCACGGCAATTGCGTCTCGGCGCGTTTATGCGTCCGGTCGGCATTCATACCGGCTGGTGGCGCTATCCCGGCGCCTATACAGACGCCAACTTCAACCTTCAGCACCTGATCCGCTTCGCGAAGAAGCTCGAACAGGGGCGGTTCGACGCGTGGTTCATGGCCGACCATCTGGCCGTCCTCAACATGCCGATGGCGGCGCTGAAGCGCAGCGCGACGGTGACCTCGTTCGATCCGCTGACCCTGCTGCCGGCACTGGCGATGTTCACCGAGCATTTGGGACTCATCGCTACTGCTTCGACCACGTTCGAGCCGGCCTACATGATCGCCCGGCGTTTTGCCTCGCTCGACCATATCAGTGGCGGCCGCGCCGGGTGGAACCTGGTCACCACGTCGAACCCCGACGCGGCGCTCAATTTTGGCCTCATCGAGCACATGGAGCACGGCGAGCGGTACCGGCGCGCTCGTGAGTTCTACGACGTCGTCACCGGCCTGTGGGACAGCTGGGCCGAGGACGCCTTTGTCCGCGATGTCGAGGAGGGCCTTTATTTCGACCCCGACCGGATGCATGTGCTCGACCACCAGGGCGAGTTTCTGTCGGTGCGCGGACCGCTCAATATCTCCCGGCCGATCCAGGGCTGGCCGGTGATCGTCCAGGCCGGCGCGTCGGATGCCGGCCGCCAGCTCGCCGGCGAGACCGCCGAGATGGTGTTCGCCGGCGGTGGCGGCGGTATTTCCGAGGGCAAGAAGCTCTACGCCGACATCAAGGGCCGTGGGAAGGCCGCCGGGCGCGACCCCGACCACATCAAAATCCTCCCCGGCTGCCTGGTGGTCGTCGGCGACACGGTCGAAGAGGCGAAAGCGAAGCGCGCGCTCCTCGACAGCCGGGTGCACCCGGATAGCGGCATCGCCTCGCTGTCGATCGCGCTGGGCCACGACGCCTCGGTCTTCGACCTCGATGCCCCGCTTCCCGATATCCCCGAGAGCAACGCCTCGAAGAGCGGCCGCGAGCGGGTGATCGCCCGCGCCCGGCGCGATAACCTGACCGTGCGGCAGCTGGCGCAGATCGCCGGCAGCTATGGCGGCCTCGCGATGGTCGGCACGCCACGCACGATCGCCGACCAGATGGAAGAGTGGCTCTACGGCGATGCCTGCGACGGGTTCAACATCATGTTCCCCTGGGTTCCGGGTGGGCTCGACGAGTTCGTCGACCAGGTCGTGCCGGAACTCCAGCGACGCGGCCTCTTTCGCCGCGAATACGAGGGCAAGACGCTGCGCGAGAACCTCGGCCTGCCGCGCCCGGAGAATCGCTTCTTCCCCAAGGAAGGAACTCAGCGATGAGCAATCCGGCGTTCAAGTTCGATCACGTCCACATCATCAGCGAGAACCCGCACGCTTCGGCCCAGTGGTATGTCGAGATGTTCGGCGCCACCATCGCCGCCGACACAGTGGCGCGCGGTGCGCCGCAGATCTTTGTCGGGCTCGGCGGCATGACGATCCTCATCCGCGGCCGGCGGCCCGCCCGGTGAGGAGCCAGCTCCGGCGCGGCCGATCCGCCCGTATGCGGACTTTTCGAGCCACAACGCCTGGGGTACGGATCATTTCGGGTTCATGTACGAGGGCGACCTCGAGGCGCTGTGCGATGAGCTGCGCGCCAAAGGTGTCGTCCTCCCGGTCGAGCTAAAACGCGGCGTCAACGGCAGTCTGTTGTGCTACGTCGCCGCCCCGGACGGGGTCAGCATCGAGCTGATGCAGAGCTGAAGCGCCGCTTGGCATTGCGCTGGATCAATCACGGCGCACGCGACGTTGCCTATAATGCGACGTCGACTTCAGGAGGCATGCGATGCCCTTGCCGCTCCAGATCACCTTCCGCCACATGGACCCCTCGCCCGCGCTTGAAACACGGATTCGGCACAGGGCCGCCGAACTCGAGCAATTTTTCGACCGCATCACCGCATGCCGAGTGGTGGTCGAGAGCCGTCATCGGCACCGGCACCAGGGCAATTTGTTTGAGGTCCACATCGATTTAAGCGTACCTGGCTCGCAGCTGGTCGCCGGGCGCAACCACGCCTTCGACCATTCGCACGAAGATGCGCATGTCGCGGTACGCGACGCGTTTGACGCCGCGCGACGTCAGCTCGAGGATTATGTCCGAGCCATTCGCGACGAGGCGAAACACGCCAACGCCGCTCGCCAGGTATCGCCGATCGAGCCGGCCTGATCCTCGGATTCGCCGATCCCGGCGGGACTACGTGACGGCCAAATGCTTGTACGGCTGCACGCAAAACCGCGCCGCACCTGCGACGTTTTGTTTTCTCGCCTTTTCGGATAGTTTCCCCGATGGCGCAGCCCGGCTCACCGGCGCGCATAGGGGAGGGACGACCTAATGGCAGCAGTGACGGCGCGGGCCGGCGGCCCCGGTGCGGCGGTGCAGAATCTACCGTTCATTATCGGCGCTTCCTCGGTCGGTACGCTGATCGAGTGGTACGACTTCTACATCTACGGTGTCCTCGCGGCCGTATTCGCCACGCATTTCTTCCCAAAGGGAAACGCGAACTTGGCGTTGCTGGCGAGCCTGGCGGTGTTTTGGTTCGGCTTCATTCTGCGCCCCTTCGGCGCGCTCTTGTTCGGGCATATCGGCGATCTGATCGGCCGAAAGTTCACGTTCATGCTGACGCTCGGCATGATGGGCGCGGCGACCTTTCTTGTCGGCTGCATCCCGAGCTACGACAGCTGGGGCGCCCTCGCACCCGTTCTGATCCTGCTGATGCGCGCGATGCAAGGCCTGGCGTTGGGTGGCGAGTATGGCGGCGCGGCGACCTATATCGCCGAGCACGCACCCGACGGGAAGCGCGGCCTCTACACGTCGTGGATCCAGACCACCGCGACGCTGGGCATCGTGCTGGCGCTCCTGGTCGTGCTGATCTGCCGGCTGTCGCTCAGTGCCGAGGATTTTGACCTTTGGGGATGGCGCATTCCTTTCTGGATCTCGGCGATCCTCGTCGTGCTGTCCGGGTATATCCGGCTGCGGCTCGCCGAAGCACCGCTTTATGCGCGGCTAAAGGAACAGGGCAAATCCTCCGCCAATCCGATCAAAGAAACCTACAGCAGCGGGCGCAACTGGGGCCTCATGGCGATCGCGCTGTTCGGCGCTACCGCGCCCGAGGGCGTCGTCTGGTACACGGGGCAGTTCTATGCGCTGATCTACATGACCGCGGTTCTCAAGATCAACTTTGTCACCGTCTACGTCATCATGATGATCGCACTGACGGTTGGCTCGGTCGGATTTCTGTTCTTCGGCTGGCTGTCGGACCAGATCGGGCGGCGCAACATCATGACGGCCGGGTTCGCCTTAGCGGTGATCACCTACTGGCCGGTATTCACGTGGTTCACCACGTTTAGGGATAATCCGTTCGTCCTCTGCCTGCTGGTGCTCTACCTGGTGATTCTGGTGACGATGGTGTACGGGCCGATCGCCGCCTTCCTGGTCGAGCTATTCCCTGCGAAAATCCGCTACAGTTCGATGTCGATGCCGTATCACATCGGCAATGGGTGGTTCGGTGGCGGGGTACCGTTTATCGGTACGGCCATCACCCAGGCAACAGGCATCGCTCTCGGCGGCTTGTTCTATCCGATGGCGGTCGCGACACTCGGCGTCATCGTCAGCCTCGGCTTCATGCGGAAGCCGACGCATGAGATTAAGATCTGGGACGAGGTCGACGGCGCACCGCCGCTGGTTCCCGACCAGCCCTGACCCTGCATTTCGGACGAAGCGGGCCGGTTCACGCCCCGGCCCGTTTTGTTTGAGGAATCAACCGAACGCGGCGTCGCTGCTGCGCAGCACGGTACGCGCGTCGCCGACTCGGCGAGTGACACCGATGCGGTCGAGATATTCGAGGATCTCGATCGTGAGATTGCGGCCGGTGCCTGAGCGATCCTTGAACAACGTGGCGGTGAAAGTACCGTCGGGGTCAGACTCAGCCAGCTCGCGCGCCAGATCGGCGAGCCGTGCCACGGTCTCGGGCAGGAAATAGCGGTTGCTAGCGACCGGCGCGACCCGGCCGAAGCGCTCCAGCCGCTTCAAATGACGGATCGCCGCCTCCGGTTCGATACCGAGCGCCTCGGCCAACTCGCGCACCCGCGGTGGCCGCAGATCGTCAACCGCGAGTAGCGGCTCGACCCGCCGCCAAAGTTTCTCGTCGTCGCGGGTGAGGCGGGGCTGATGCGCGGGCAAGCGCAACACCGCCCCGTCGCGCGCAATCTGGCCGGCCTCGATCGCCGCCGCGAGCGCGGCATCGAGCACCGCCTCGGGCGCCAGGCCGCGCACCCGACGGATCAGCGCGGAGCGCGGGACACCGAGCGTGTCCGGCTCGGCGCGATGCCGTTCGGCGAGCGCAGACACCAGCTGCTCGCCAAGCTCGGCGAGGAACGACGGGCTCGCCGCATACGGCGCGCGGCGCTCGCCGAAGCAGGCAAGCCCGCCGGCAGTGGCCAGCTCGACGACGGCTTCGAGCGAAAGATTGCGGGTCAGCGCGAGTGGTGGCAGATCGACAAAGCCGACGGCGTCGACCAGCCGCTCGAGCGCGGTGCCGGCGTCCGCCTCCCGCATCGCCGCCAGTGCCGCCAGCCGCTCAGGCTTGGCCCGCCCGCGCCGCGGCGGGAACGGGTCGATGACGCGGCCGCCGGCGAGCGTGTTGATCGCGCCGTGATCGCGCAGTACCACCCGGTCGCCCCACAGTGCGCCGATCGGCCGATCGAGATGCAGCTGGACCAGCCCTTCCTCGCCCGCCGCGAGGGTGTTCCGGCCCAGCATCGCGACCCGCCCGACCTGATCCTCGGTGCCAAGATGGACATGCACCGGCAAGCCGGGCTTGAGCGGCACCGGCGCGGCGCGCGAGATTTTGAGCGCGACGTCGATGCGCCCGGTCGGCGCGTGCAGCGGCGGCGCCAGCAGCCAGTCGCCGCGGCCAGGCTCGGCACCGTCTGGGAAGTTGCCGGCAATATTGAGGGCGCAGCGTTCGCCGGCGACCGCGCGCTCGACCGCGCGGTTTTGGGCATGGACGCCGCGCACCCTGACCTCGATCCCGCGCGGGCTCAGCATCAGCCGGTCGCCGGAAGCGACGGTGCCGCTGGCCGCGGTGCCGGTCACGACCATGCCGATGCCGGCGAGCGAGAAGACGCGGTCGATCGGCAGGCGGAAACCGCCCTGCGGCGTCTGCGCCGCGCGCTCGGCATCGGCGACGGCGGCGCGCTCGGCAAGATGAGCGGCGAGCGCCGGTATCCCGTCGCCGGTGCGGCTCGATACGGTGAAGATCGGCGCGCCAGCATAGCCTGCGGTCGCCAGCAGCCCAGCGACCTCGGCGACCACCGCATCACGACGCTCGGCATCGACCCGGTCGATTTTGGTGACGACGCCCGTGACCTCGCGAATGCCGATCAGTTCGAGAATGTCGAGATGCTCGAGGGTCTGCGGCCGGGGCCCGTCATCGGCGGCGACGATCAGCAGCACCCGGTCGATCGACAACACCCCGGCCAGCATGTTGGGCAGGAAGCGCTCGTGGCCGGGCACGTCGACAAAGCCGAGTTCGGTGCCGTCGGGCAGGGTGGTGTAGGCGAAGCCGAGATCGATCGTCAGGCCGCGCCGCTTCTCCTCGGGCAGGCGGTCGGCGTCGACCCCGGTGAGCGCGCGTACCAGCGCGGTCTTGCCGTGATCGATATGCCCGGCGGTGGCGAGGATCATCGCGCCTTGAGCGCCCCAAGCTGCGCGAGAAACCCGGCCTCGTCCTCCAGACAGCGCAGGTCGAGCACCAACGCGCCGCCCGCGATATGGCCGATGATTGGGATTGGCAGGTCGCGAAACGATTGCGCCAGGCGCTCGACCGCCTTGCCCGACGGCGAGAGCGGGCGCAGCGCCAGGCCGGCGCTGGGCAGCAGCGAGATCGGCAGCGCGCCGCTGCCGATCTGGCTCTTCGTTTCGACGATTTCGGTCGAGGCAATGCCCGCGAGCGCCGTCGCTACCGCGGGCAACAGGCGCTCCGCCAGCGCCACGATCTCGTCCTTCGACCGCGTCAGCAGCCGCAAGGCCGGCAGCCGCTGGGTGAGCCGGTCGGGATCGGCGTAGAGCCGCAGCACCGCTTCGAGCGCGGCGAGGCGGATCTTGTCGAGGCGCAGCGCGCGCTTGAGCGGGTTCTTCGCCAGCGTCGCGATCAGATCGGCGCGGCCGACGACGAGCCCGGCCTGCGGTCCGCCCAGCAGCTTGTCGCCGCTGAAGGTGACGAGATCGGCGCCGGTTTTGAGCGCCTCGGCGACGGTCGGCTCGTGCGACAGGCCCCAGGTTTCGAGATCGACCAAAGTGCCGCTGCCGAGATCCTCGACCAGCGGCAATCCGTGCTTGTGCGCCAGAGCGGCGAGCTCGGGGGTCGGGGCCGCGGCGGTAAAACCTTGCACCGCATAGTTGCTGGTATGGACCTTGAGGATGAGGCCGGTCTGCGGCCCGATCGCCGCAGCGAAGTCGCGCAAATGCGTGCGGTTGGTGGTGCCTACCTCGCGCAGCGTCGTCCCAGCGCGGGCCATGATATCGGGCAGACGGAACGCGCCACCGATCTCGATCAGCTCGCCGCGCGAGACGATGGTCTCCTTGCCGGCGGCGAGTGCGTTGAGCACCAGCACCAGCGCCCCGGCATTGTTGTTGACCGCCAGCGCCGCCTCGGCCCCGGTCAATCGCTTGAGCCAGCCGGCGACATGGTCGTCGCGCTCGCCGCGTTTGCCGCCGTCCACCTCGTATTCGAGCGTCGTCGGCTCGCGCATCGCCTCGACCGCCGCCTCGATCGCTTCTTCGGGCAGGGGTGAGCGGCCGAGATTGGTGTGCAACACCGTGCCGGTGAGGTTAAAGACGCGACGCTGCGATTTCCGGGTGAGCCGGGCGAGCGAGGCCTCGCACTCGGCGAGGATGGTCTCGACCGCCGCCGCCTCGCCGTTCTTGCGCCGCTGAGCGAGCGCCTCACGCACCGCCTCGGTGACGAGGGCGCGGCCATGGCGGTCGGTGAGAACCCCAGCGCCGCGCAACACGCGATCGACCGAGGGCAGCGCCGCGCGGCCCTGACGCTGAGCCGTACTCACGATGCCGCCTCCATCACCGCTGGAGCGGTAAGGCAGCCAGGGTCGATGCGAACGCGCGGCGCGACTCCCGCCATCGTTTCGACCACGCCGATCACCGTGGCGGCGCGGTAGCCCGAAACACGCAACTCGGCGAGGCAAGCGTCGGCCCGCCCGGCGGGAACCCCGGCGAGCAGACCGCCGGCCGTCTGCGGGTCGACCAGCAGCGCAGCCAGCGGCGATCCCGGATCGGCATCGGCAAGCGAGCCCAGTGCTGACAAATTGCTCGCGTGCAGCGAGCTGGTCACCCCCGCCGCGATGATGTCGAGCGCGCCATCGAGCGCCGGGATCTCACCGGGATCGAGCCGCGCGTCGGCAGAGGAGGCCGACAGCATCTCCAGCAGATGACCGAGCAGGCCGAACCCGGTCACATCGGTGCAAGCGGTGGCGGCGTGGCTGGCAAAAATCGCCGAGGCCGCGGCAGCAGATTGCAGCATCGTCTCGATCGCGCCTTCGACCACGCGCGCTCGCGCCTGGCCGCGCATCTCGGCGGCGAGGATCGCGCCGGTGCCGAGCGGCTTGGTCAGAATCAGCCGGTCGCCGGGCTTCAACCCGCCTTTGCGCAGCAGCCGGCCGGGCCGGGTGCGTCCGGTCACCGCGAAACCGAGGCCCGTCTCGGCGCCCTCCGCGCTGTGGCCGCCAATCAGCGTCGCGCCGGCCGCGTCCAGCACCGCTACGCCGCCCTTCAGCATATGGAACAGGTCATGCTCGGTGATTGCGGGGTGCGCCCGCGGTAAGGTCGCGATGGCGAGCGCCGTTTCGGGCACACCGCCCATTGCGTAGATGTCGCCCAACGCATGGGTCGCGGCGATGCGGCCGAACAGATAAGGATCGTCGACCAGCGCTCGGAAGAAATCGACGGTCTGCAAGAGCGGCGGCGCGCCAGGAAAGGAGATCAGCGCCGCATCGTCGGGCGCGGCGAGGCCGATCTCGACCTTGTCGCTTCCGGTTGGAGCCAGCCGCGCCATGACGCGGCCCAGCACATCGGCCGGCACCTTGGCGGCGCAGCCGCCGCAGCGCATCTCGGCCGCGGCGGCGGTCATCACCGGCAGCTCGGTGTAGCCGCGCATCCAGCGCCGGTCGATCCATTGTTTGAGCCGCCACAACATCGCGCCGTAGGCCTGGTGCCGCCCGCGCGAGGTCACGGCCCTGCCGTCGCCGGTGCCAATCAGCGCCAAGGCGCGGCGCTGTGGCACCGCGCGACGAAGCGGCTGGCCAGCAAGAGCGCGGCGCAAATTCTCGGCCAGCTTCGGCCCGGCGCGCACCGCGTAGACCCCGGATTTTTCGCGCGGGTGCCCGCGCATCGCCGCGACGTCGCCAGCAGCAAAGACCGCCTCGTCATTGGGCGAGCGCAGGTATTCGTCGACTTCGACAAAACCGCCCGCGTCGAGCGCGAGCCCGGTCTCAACGAGCCACGGCGCTGCCGCCGCTTCGGTCACCCACAGCGCTTCGTCGAATTCGACCGTCGCGCCGCTCGCCAGGATCAGCTTGCCCGACTCGATCCGAGCGACTGGGTCGCCAGCGACCAAGCGGATGCCGCGCTCGCCGAAAATGGTGTCGAAGCGCCGGCGGACGGCGGCGTTGTGCGATGGAAGCAGCGCCTCGCGCGTAACGAGGGTGATTTGGGGCGCGTTCGCCAGCAGGCCGCTCAGCCGATGATGAGCCGACAATGTCAGCTCGACCCCGCCAGCGCCGCCGCCAACCACCGCCAGGCGCAACCGGTCGAGGCCTTTGGCCCGCTCGAGCAGCGCTTCCCAGCGTGAGGCGAAACGATCGATCGGCTTGACCGCGATCGTATGCTCGGCAGCGCCAGGCACATCGTGGCGGCGTGGCGTGATGCCGATATCGAGCGACACGATATCGTAGCGGATCGGCGGGCGGTCGCGGCACAGCACCTCGCGGCGCGTGCGGTCGAGCCCCACCGCTTCGTCATGAACGAGACGCGCCCCGGCGAAGCGCGCGAGCCGCATCAAATCGATGTGGCATTCGTCGAACCGGTAATGCCCGGCGACATAGCCGGGCAGCATTCCCGAATACGGGGTTTCGACATCGCGGGCGACGAGAGTGACGCGCACCCCGGGGATCGGCCGCATGCCGAAGCGCTTCAGCACCGCGACATGGGCATGCCCGCCGCCGACCAGCACGAGGTCCTGGGTGATCGGAGCGGTTGGTGGGCCGGAACGCTGCATCGCCCCCACTATGCCCGAGCGCGGCTCCTACCGCCTCATCCGCGGAAATCGAAGCGGAAGGCGTTCTTGTGCCGCTTGATGTGCCCGGCGGTCGGCTCGGGGAAATGCGCCGGCAGGATCAAGCTGTCGCTGTCGGCATGCTCCTCGATCAGCCGGGTGCGGCTGACGCGGGACAGGTCGGGATCGGTGCAGGCAAGCGTCGACCATTCCGGCTTCAGGCATTGCAGCGGGTGGTGCAGCACATCGCCGATGAACACGCCGCGATCGCCGCCCGAGCGCGCATGAATGACGACATTGCCCGGCGTGTGGCCGGGAAAGGATTCGAACCACAGCCCGTCGTCGAGCGCGTAGTCGTCGCCGACCAATAGCGCCTGCCCGCTCTTGACCACCGGCAGGATGCTGTCGCCGAAGGCAAGGGCGTGGGGTGAGTCGACGCCGCTGGCGTGAAAATCCCGCCAATGGTCGTATTCCTTCTTGGCCATCACGTATTTGGCGTTGGGGAAAGTCGGAACCCAGTTTCCGTCCTGCAGCCGCGTGTTCCAGCCAACATGGTCCCAATGCAGATGCGTGCACATCACGTAATCGATCTCCTCGGGCTTGACCCCGACACGGGCAAGATCGGCGATGAACGAGGTACGTATCCGGTGGAATTGCGGCCTTGTCGGCCGCTCCTTGTCGTTGCCAAGGCAGGCATCGATGAGGATCGTGTGGCGCCCGGTGCGCACGACGAAGCTGTGAAAGCTGAAGATCAGCTTGCCGGTGCCCGGCTCGAGCAGGCGCGGGCCGAGCAAATCGGCGTGCTCCTTGACCACGGCCGGATCGAAATCCGGGAAGAATTCGGCCGGATCGAAGAACGGACCCTGATATTCGGAGATGCGGTTGATCTCGAAACTGCCGATGCGGGTGGCCTTCATCTCGCTTCCTCCAGGCTGGGTCTCAACCATAGCCGCTGCGCGGTGGCGCGGCAGCCAAAAGTTGCCCACAAACGGGCCGTTCGCTAGGCTCATCCTATTCGGCGGAGGCGAGCTCGATGCGCGTACCATCTCTTGCGGTTGTCATCATGCTCGGGCTCGGCGGGACGGCGCTGGCGCAAAACCCCACCCCGGCTCCCGCGACGACGCCACCACCGCCCGAAGCCACCGCGCCAGCGCCGCCCGCGCCACAAGGGATCACCCGCGACGACTACATCACCAAGGCCCGCGACGCCGCCGAGAAGCGCGCCGCGACCCGCTTCGACGCGATGGATGTGAACCATGACGGCATCCTCACCCCGGACGAGATCGCCGCCTATCGCGCCGCCCATGCGCGGCACAAGACGACCGAGCCGCAATAGTCTGTCGAGAAGGAGGGAGCCATGCCCGACGACGTGAAAATCCTCAGCCAGGCCGCCAATTCGGCGCTGACGATCACCGGCCTCGACCATGTCGTCCTGCGCGTCAAAAGCCTGGAACGCGCGATGAAGTTCTACGGCGAGGTGCTGGGCTGCCCGGTCGAGCGCGAGCTGCAGACCCCGCGCCTAGTGCAATTGCGCGCCGGCACCTCGATGATCGACCTGGTGCCGTGCGGCCCGGACGAGCCGCCCAGCATTTCGATGGGCGGCCGCAACATGGAGCACTACGCGGTGCGCATCGCCAAGATGGACGTGCCGGCGCTGACCGCGCACCTCAAGAAGCACGGCATCGACGCCGGCGAGGTGCGCCGCCGCTATGGCGCCGAGGGCTACGGCTCGTCGGTCTACATCACCGACCCCGACGGCAACACCGTCGAGCTGAAGGGCCCGCCGGAGGCGGCGGCATAATCCATGCCCGATTTCTTTCCCGGCTTCACCGAGCGCCGGATTGAGACCTCCGGCGCCTCGATCAATCTGGTGACCGGCGGCAGCGGCCCGCCGCTGTTGCTGCTGCACGGCTATCCGCAGACCCATGTGATGTGGCGCAAGGTGGCGCCGCGCCTGGCGCAGGATTTTACCGTCGTCGTGCCCGATCTGCGCGGCTACGGCGACAGCTCGAAGCCGCCGGCCGGGGCCGACTTCGGCGCCTATTCGAAGCGGGCGCTGGCGCGGGACCAGGTCGAGGTGATGGCGGCGCTCGGCTTCGACAAATTCGCGGTTGCCGGGCACGACCGCGGCGCGCGCGTCACCCACCGGCTGCTGCGAGACCACCCCGACAAGATCACTCGCTCCGCCTCGCTCGACATCGTGCCGACGCTCTACCGTTTCGAGACGATCGACCAGAAGGCCGCGACCGGCAGCTGGCATTGGTTCTTCCTGATCCAGGGACGCGGGCTGCCGGAACGGCTGATCGGCAACGACCCGGAATTCTTCCTGCGCCATATGTTCGGGACCTTGCTGCGCGACCAGGGCGCGATCGAGCCCACGGCCTGGGCGGAGTACTTGCGCTGCTTCTCCAACCCGGAGACGATACGCGCCACCTGCGACGAATACCGCGCCGGCGCCTCGATCGACCTCGTTCACGACCGCGCGGATCTGGCGCAAAAAGTCAGGGCGCCGATGCTGATCCTGTGGGGCACCCATAGCGGTCAGGGCAGCGGCTACGACCTCCTCAAAGTGTGGCGAGACCACGCCAACGAGGTTTCCGGCCACAGCATCGACAGCGGGCACTTCATCCCGGAAGAGAAGCCGGACGAGGTCTATGCCGCGCTACACCGGTTCTTCAGCGAGGCATGACCCGGCGGTCTCAACGGCTTTGCGCTGGCGAGCCGTCAAGATAATCCCGCACCAATGCCGCCCACGCCCGGTTGGCCACCGCGCTTGGATGCCCTTCGCCGACGATTTCCAGATTCTCGCCGGGAAAGGCGGCCGGATCGAATCCACCGTCGACGACGGCAAGCCCGGCGTCGCGCAAGCGCTGCATCAACCGCGCGTCGGTGTAGCCGGCCGGCCGCAGATACCCCTCGTTCGGCTGGTAGATGACCAGGGTCTGAGCACCGTATTTGGCGCGCGTGATCTCGCCCGCGCGCGCCAGGATAGCGACGAACAAATCGATCCGGTCGGGCCGCGCGCCTTGTAACGCTCGCGAGATGAACGAGCGGTAGATCGAGCTGACATGCGACAAGGCCCGAAACACGATCGGCCAGCCTTCTTCACATGTGCCGTGGAAGATGGGTTTTCCGTCCTCCATCTCGTAGCGAGGCGCGCGGGCGATTTGGTTTTCGAGGCAGGAGGTGCGGTCGACCTGCCAGGGCGTGACCTCGATGACAAAGAGCCGTGGCTGGCTCACCACATCGTCGAACAAGCCGGTTTCGAGCCCGCGCAGAAATTGCTGCGGGCCGTAACCGGGGTAGCCGAGATTAACGACGTGGAAGCTGCGTCCGGTCGCGTCGGCGAACAGCTGTGGCAGCGTATCGGCGTCGGACAAGCCCTCGCCGAACGTGTCCGAGCCGCCGGCAAAAATGACCGCCGGCGCATCTGCCGCGGAGATGACTTGGCGATGCAGATGCGCATCGATCGTGTAATCGACGTCGAACACGACGCGCCCGGTCTTGGACTCGATCTTGGAGTGATGGAACACGCCGGACTTCGCCGGTCCCCAGCCGAGAACCGGCCAGGACACGGTATGACTGGTGGTGACGTCAAGCGTTCGCGGGACATCGATGACAACGATGTAGATTTCGATGGCAAAAAGGCAGAACACCAGCGAGGCGACGACGGCAAGGGTGTCGCGCAACCGGCCGCGGCACAGAGCGGCGAGATAGATGCCGCCGGCCAACGCCACGCCGAGAGACTGCACCCGGTGCCAACGGGGAGAGGGCCAGATCGCAAAATAGAGGCCCGCGACCACAATCACTGCAAGCACGCCCAGCCTGATCAGCGTGTCGCGGGACGGCGCGCCCAGCGCAAGCCCGAGGCCCGCGCGTCGGCGCTCAGCAGCCGGCGGCTGCACCTGCATTGCTGTTCCGCGCGGCGAACCGACAGTTACGCGAGCTTCGCCTTCAAGAACGCCGCCATACGGTCCCACGCCTGGGTGGCGCAGGCGATGTCGTAGGCGGCGCTGCGCTCGTTGAAGAAAGCGTGCGCCGCATCGTAGCGGTAGATTTCCGGCTTCGATCCCGCCATCGCGGTTTCCAAAGCATCGACCGCCGCCGGGGTGCACCAATCGTCCTTGTTGGCGAAATGGCCCTGGAACGGGATCTTGATCTTGGCCGGATCGGCGAATTCCTTGGGCGGGATGCCGTAGAAGCATACGCCCGCCGCACACTCGGGCACATGCACCGCGGCGGCGACGGTCAGCGCCCCGCCCATGCAGAACCCCATCACCGCGACCTTGCCGCCGCCCAATGATTTCAAATGAAGCGTCGCGCCGCGTAGGTCCTGGTGCGTCGCGTCGGGGAAATTGAGGTTCGACATCAGATGATTGGCCTCATCGGGCACGGCGGTGAGACGGCCCTTGTAGAGATCGGGCGCCAGCGCGTTATAGCCGGCGCGGGCGAAACGGTCGGCGACCCCGCAAATCTGATCGTTGAGCCCCCACCATTCCTGGATCACCACGATGCCGGGCCGGCCCTGACCGGCGGTAGCGAGATAGCCCTTGGTCTTGCCGCCGTCGGGCCGGGAAAATTCGATCATCGCGCCCATGTCATGCCTCCCCGCTGCACAAAAAAATAATACTGCTCGGTAGCGTTTAGCCTGATTCTGCTGGAAATTAACAGGCGCCGCTCTTCCACCGTTCGTACGATAGAACAAATCGTGCCACACGATTATGGCGATTTTGCCGTCGATCTTCAGCGCCCGAGAAACACCGAAACGAGATGCTCGCAGCCGGCGCGGTCCTCCTCGTCGAAGCGATTGAGGCGTGGGCTGTCGAGATCGAGGACGCCGGTGACCCTACCGTCTTCGATCAGCGGCACCACCAGCTCCGACTGTGAGACCGGATCGCAGGCGATGTGGCCAGGGAAGTCGTGCACGTCGGGCACGAGCACGGTCTCGCCGCGCGCGGCCGCCGTGCCGCAGACGCCGTTGCCCCATTGGATGCGGACGCAAGCCGGTTGACCCTGAAACGGACCGAGCACCAGCTCGCCCCCTTGGGTGAAATAGAACCCGGTCCAATTGAGGTCGGGGAGGCCGTGATAGAGCAGCGCCGCCATGTTGGCGGCGTTGGCGATGCGGTCGGGCTCGCCGGCGATCAGCGAGGCGAGTTGGCGGCCGAGGTCGCGGTAGAGGCCCGGCTTGTCGTTCATTCGCCCAGGGTCATTCATACGGCTTGTCGCCGGCGATCTGCACCCGGCGCATCAGCCGGAGATGCGGCCCGGCGTCGTGGATCGCGAGATGCTTGACGGCGCGATTGTCCCAGAACGCGACCGAACCCTTTTCCCAGCGGAAGCGGCAGGTGAATTCGGGGCGATTTCCTTGCTCGAACAAATAATCGAGCAGTGGCTTCGACTCGGTTTCGGTCATCCCTTCGAAGCCGACGGTGTACGACTTATTGACGTTGAGGAGCTTGCGCCCGGTTTCGGGGTGCGTGCGCACCACGGGATGGAGATTGACCGTCTCGCGCCAGCTGTCGTCGCCGCGCACCTTGGTGGCGCGAAAGGCGTTGCGGTTGCCCACCGGCCCGGCGACGAGACGGTCGGAATGCACCGCGCGCAGGCCGGAGAGCATTTTCTTCATGCCGTCTGACAGGCCGTCATAGGCGAGGTACTGGTTGGCGAACATGGTGTCGCCGCCATAAGGCGGGACCTCGATCGCATAGAGGATCGCGCCCATCGGCGGCTCCTCCATCATCGTGGTGTCGGCGTGCCAATCCTCGCCGACGATGTATTTATCGCCGGGCTCGCGGCGGATCATCACGATCTCGTCGTCGTCCTGCATGCCGCGGTAGTTGGGGTGGACGAAAATCTCGCCAAAGCGCCGGGCGAAGGCTTTGTGTTGCTCGCCGTCGAATTCCTGGTCGCGAAAGAAGATGACGCAGTGCTCGTTCAGCGCTGCGCGGATTTCGGCGATGACCGCGTCGTCGAGATCGTCGGCGATGTCCGGCCCGAAAATCTCGGCGCCGCACGCCCCGGCGATGGGCTTCACCTCGATCCGGCTGTTGCGCATGCGGGTTCTCCTTTGACCACGAAGGTTATGGTCCGGCCGGGTGAGGGTCAATCGAGGGAACTGCATCGATGACGTGCGTCCTTCGAGACGCGGGCTGTGCCCGCTCCTCAGGATGAGGATGGTTCTTGGATGGCATAAAGCGCACCACCCCGGCGCAGGCCGGGGCCTATGCTTCAATCGCACGAGAAGCCGAAATATGGGTCCCGGCCTTCGCCGGGATGGAGATTAGGATGACGCCGACGCACTGCTGCGGGCGCCGATCCGGCGTATATTGCAATGGTGATTTTCTCTCGCCGCACCGTGCTTGCCGCCGTTTCCTTCCTGCCGCTGTCGCGAGCCGCAAACGCCATGGGATATGCCGATTTGACATACGAGAACGGGATACTGTCGTGGCCGGGCGGATCGGCGCGGGCGGCGTGCGGGCTGGGTGGGGTGCGCGCCGACAAGCGCGAGGGCGACCACGCCAGCCCCGCCGGCACCTTCCCGCTGCTTTACGGTTTCTATCGCCCCGACCGGGTTGCGTGGCCCAAGACCGATCTGCCGCTGACGGCGCTGCGGCCTGATTTCGGCTGGTGCGACGCCCCCGACGACCCACACTACAACACGCTGGTCACGCTGCCCTATCCGGCCTCGGCCGAGCTGCTGTGGCGCGATGACGGGCTCTATGACCTGATCGTCGTGGTCGGCTACAACACCGACCCGGTCGTGCCGGGCAAGGGCAGCGCGATCTTTCTCCATGTCGCGCGGCCCGATTTCGCCGGCACCGAGGGCTGCATCGCGGCGGCGCGCGAGGTGCTCGTGCCGCTGTTGGGCTTGCTCGGGCCGGGCAGCAAGATCACCATCGAGGCCTGAGCGGAGCACGAGGAGAGCATCATGGGTCTGGCGGTGGCGATCCAGATGGACCCGATCCACACGATCAATATCGACGCCGACTCGACCTTCGCGCTGGCATTGGAAGCCCAGGCGCGCGGCCACGCGCTGTTCCATTACCTGCCGACCGCGCTGACCCTGCGCGACGGACGGCTCTACACCAAGGGCCGCACGCTCGAAGTTTTCCGGCGCCAGGGCGACCACCACAAATTCGGCGAGGACGAGGAGCTCGACCTCGAAGGCGTCGACGTGATCCTGATGCGCCAGGACCCGCCCTTCGACATGGCCTATATCACCGCGACGCATTTGTTGGAGCTGCTGCCGCCGGAAGGGCCGTTGGTCGTCAACAACCCAGCTTCGGTGCGCAACGCGCCCGAAAAGCTCTTCGTGCTGCGCTTTCGCGAGCTGATGCCGCCGACGATCCTTTCGCTCGACAAGGACGAGATCAAGGCGTTCTGGGACAAGCACGGCGAGATCGTGCTGAAGCCGCTGTTCGGCAATGGCGGCGCCGGCATCGTCCATCTGCGCTCCGGCGACGACAATCTGAGTTCGCTCTTAGAAATGTACGCGCAGATGTACCGCGAGCCGGTCATGGCCCAGCGCTACATTCCCGAGATACGCCAGGGCGACAAGCGCATCGTCCTGATCGACGGTGAGCCGGCGGGCGGCGTCTTGCGCGTGCCGGCGGCGGGCGAGGCGCGCGCCAATTTGCATGTCGGCGGACGCGGGGTGAAGACCGAGCTGACCCCGCGCGAGCTGGAAATCTGCGCGGCGATCGGCCCGACCCTCAAGGAGCAGGGGCTCTTGTTTGTCGGCATCGACGTGATCGGCGACTACATCACCGAGATCAACGTCACCTCGCCGACCGGCATCCAGGAGATCGGCCGGCTCAACAACGACAATCTCGCCGCCAAAATCTGGGACGCGATCGAGGCCAAGGTCGCCGACCGGGCGGAGCGACGGCCAGCTTAGAGGAGCGACGAATGCCCGATGCTTCCGGTTCCGATCCCGGCCGCCGCCGCGACACGCCGCGCAACGTCTTCGGCGAGCGGCTCGACGAATGCTGCACCAAGCCGCTGACCGGGTTTTACCGCGACGGCAGCTGCAACACCGGGCCGGAGGATTACGGCGCCCACACGGTGTGCACCCGGGTCGACGCCGATTTCCTCACCTTCTCGAAAGCGGCCGGCAACGACCTTTCGACCCCAATCCCGCAGGCCGGGTTCGAGGGATTGAAGCCCGGCGATTGCTGGTGCCTGTGCGCGGCGCGCTGGAAGGAGGCGTTCGACGCCGGCCATGCGCCGCGCGTCCGCCTCGCCGCGACGCACGAGGCGACGCTCGAGATCGTGCCGCTCGACACGCTGAAGAAATACGCGCTCGACCTCAGCTAGACGCAACTCGGCCCCTGCTTGAAACGCGGGGCGCCCGGTCTGATCTACCAGAGCGCAATTTGGCAGAGCGCAATTGGATGCCGGCCTCTACTAGCCGGCCGGGAGATGGGACATGGACCCCTCGACGGTCTTCGTGCTGATGTTCCTGCTGGTCATCGTGATCATCGCGCTGAGCGTGCTCGGCGGCTCGTTCTTCAAGGTCGAGCAGGCGCAGGTGGCGATCATCGAGCGCTTTGGCAAATTCGCCCGCACCGCCGGGGCCGGGCTCAACATGAAGATCCCGATGATCGAGAAGAAGGCCGGCCGGCTCAGCCTGCGGGTGCAGCAGCTGAACGTGAAGGTCGAGACCAAGACCAGCGACAACGTCTTTGTCGATATCGTCGTCTCGGTGCAATACCACGTCGTCGAGGGCCACGAGTTCGAGGCCTTCTATAAGCTCACCAACCCCGAGCAGCAGATCACCGCGCATGTCTTCGACGCGGTGCGCTCGCAAGTGCCGGCGATGACGCTCGACCACGTGTTCGAGAAAAAGAGCGACATCGAAATCGCGGTCAGCGCCGGGCTCAAGACCAAGATCAATGCTTTCGGCTATGACATCGACGGCTCGCCGGTCACCGATATCGCCCCGGACGAAAAGGTGCGCGCGGCGATGAACGAGATCAACGCCGCGAGCCGGCTGCGCGAAGCCGCCGAGCAGCAGGGCGAAGCGATCAAAATCAAGACCGTCAAGGCCGCGGAAGCCGAGAAAGAAAGCAAGAAATTGCAAGGCGAAGGCATCGCCGCCGAGCGCATCGCCATCGCCGAGGGCATCCGCGACTCGGTCGCCGCGCTGCTCTCGGTCAGGGAAGGCGGCGTATCGCCGGAAGAGGCGATGAAGACGCTGATCCTGACCCAGTATTTCGACACGCTGCGGGCGATCGGCGCGTCGAGCCGCGCCACCACCGTGTTCCTGCCGCATTCGCCGGGCGGGGCGGCTGATCTGTCGCGCCAGATCAGCGAGGCGATCATGGTCGGGAACCAAGCGCCGCACGAGCCGCCAGCGTCGCAATCCGCCAGTGTCCCGCCATCGACACCGGCCCGCGCGGCGTAAATGGCGGGTATTTTCGGCCGCCTGTTCGCCCGTCCCGCCGCCGAGCCGCGCTGGGTCGAGGTCGCCGAGCTGCGGCAACGCCTGGCGAGTGCGGCTCCCCCGCTTGTAATCGATGTCCGCGGCGCCGACGAGTTCGATGGACCGCTCGGCCATATCGACGGCGCCCGGAACATCCTGCTGCCCGAGCTCGGCGCACACCAAGGCGAGATAGCCACTGCCGGGCGGCCGGTGGTTTGCGTTTGCCTCACCGACAAACGCTCGGCTGCCGCGGCGATGCAGCTGGCGGAGGCCGGCCTCTCCGACGTGGTGGTGCTGCGCGGCGGGATGAAGGCCTGGCGCGAGGGTTAGCGCACGATGCGGATCACCATTTGCGGCATCCCCGAGCTTGGCGAGCATTGCGAGGCCGGGGTGACGCATGTGCTGTCGATCCTCGACCCGGACTGGCCCGACCCTGAGGCATTCAACGATTTCCCGCCGCATCGCCGCGAGGCGCTGCGCTTTCACGATGTGATCGGGCCGGTGTCCGCCACCGCCATCCTGCCGACCGTGCGCCATGTCGCGCAGCTCTTGGAATTCGGCCGTGAGGTGATGGCGGCCGGGCCGGAAACGCATCTCCTCATCCATTGCCATGCCGGCATCTCGCGTTCGACAGCATCGGCGGCGCTGCTCTTGGCGCAGGCCGACCCGGCACGGTCGGCGGACGAGATTTTCGCCGAGATCGCCCGGCTGCGCCCGCGCGCCTGGCCCAATTTGCTGCTGCTCGAACATGGCGAGGCGGCGCTGGGGCGGCATGGCGAGATCGTCCCCGCGGTCGCCGCGCAATACCGCCGGGTAGCCGAGGCCGACCCCTCCTTCGCGCTGTTCATCCGCGACACCGGCCGTGGCCGCGAAGTTGTGCTGGCTGAGAGTTTCCGGCGGGTCCGCTAGGCCGTGGGTTCACGGAGCGCGGTGCCAGATGCGGCAAGCGATGGCGTGCTGCCAAAGTGGAGCGCGCTTGCGCGCCTCGGCGCGGACAATTGACGGGTTCTACCCCTGGCGCCGCGCGATTTAGCGTTGCCCAAGACCGGCGAAGGGGCAATCCTGGAGCCGTGCCAAATCCCCGGAACCGGGGAATGTCGAAAAAACAACTGAACAGCAGGCTCACGAACGGGAGGTCAACATGAAGCATCTGACACGTCGCACGATACTCGCCGCCACCCCCGCGATATTGGGGTTCGGCGGCCCGCTGCTGGCCCCATGGCCCGCTCGCGCAGCTAAGAATTACGGGCCTGGCGTCACCGACAGCGAAATCAAAATTGGCAACACCGGCCCCTATAGCGGCCCGCTGTCGAACGCCAGTCCCATTCCGATATCGATGGCTGCTTATTTCAAGATGATCAACGAACAGGGCGGCATCAACGGACGCAAGATCACCTTCATCTCGGACGACGACAGCTATTCGCCGCCCAAGACCGTCGAGATGACGCGCAAGCTGGTCGAGAGCGACAATGTTCTCTTCACTGCGGGCCAGCTCGGGACGCCGACCAACAGCGCCATCTGGCATTACATGAACGAGAAAAAGGTGCCGCAATTGTTCGTCAGCACCGGCGCGACCAAATGGGACGACCCGAAGGACCATCCCTGGACCATGGGCTTCTTTGTGAGCTACCAGGCGGAGGGGCGCATCTACGCGGCCTATATCTTGCAAAATAAGCCCGACGCCAAGATAGGCGTGCTTTATCAGAACGACGATTTCGGCAAGGACTATCTGAAGGGGGTGGTCGACGGGCTCGGCGACAAGGCGGCTTCGATGATCAAGATGAAGACGTCCTACGAGACCACCGACACGACCGTCGACTCGCAAATCCTGGAGTTGCATGCGGCCGGCTGCGACGTCCTCATCACCGTCGCGATTCCCAAATTCGGCGCTCAGGCGATCAAGAAGGTGGGCGAAATCGCCTGGAAGCCGCTGCACATCCTCAACGGCATCGCCTCGTCGGTCGGCGTGACGTTGAAGCCGGCCGGCCTTGAAAACGCCAAGGACATCATTAGCGACAATTCCTTCAAGGACCCCACCGATCCCGAGTGGCAGAACGATGCCGGCTACAAATCGTGGTCCGCCTTCATGGACAAGTATTACCCGACTGGCGACAAGACCGATCAGCAGAACGTCTACGGTCAGTCGATTGCCGCGACGACCGTCCAGATGCTGAAGCAATGCGGCGACGACCTGACCCGCGAGAACGTGATGAAGCAGGCGGCAAGCCTGCAGAATCTTGAACTCCCGATGCTGCTGCCGGGCATCATGGTCAATACCAGCCCGACCAATTTCGCGCCGATCCGGCAGGCCCAGATGAGGCGCTTCGACGGCGAGCGCTACGTTCCCTTCGGTCCGGTCCTAAGCGGCGCGGTCGGCTGATCCAGGACGGCGGTCACCGTGGCCCTCAGCGCTGGCGACCGCCGACTGCCGATCCGGCGCTAAAAAATCTGCGCGCCACCCGGTGCAGACGTTTTATTGAGGTCGCGACCTAGCGCAGATAGGCGACGCGCAGCACGACGAACCAGGGGTAATCCGTGTCGGCCACCGTGCCAGAGGGGCCGACGAGCCTCCCATCGGCGCCGACGGGCACGTGCTTCATCGCCACCGTGTTGTCGACATTGCCGCCGATCACATCGAGCGAGCCGGGACGCTGGGCGACGACGATGTCGCAATGGCCGGGGAAATGGCCGGCCGGCAAATCCTCGAAGCGCACCGGGTGGCTCGCGCGCCACATGCAGATGAGATCGCCCAATTGCGGCGCGTATTGGGCCAGCGGTAGGGCGGTGACGGCGAGGTCGGAGCGCTCGCGCGCCGCGTTGATATAGTCGCTGTGGCTTGGCGAATAGGGGAAATGCGTCCCGGCGCCGGCCATCCGCATCACGTAATCGATGAACGCCGCCGACCAGGCGAACTCGCCGTCCTGGCCGCGCGCGAACTCGACGCCGTTCGCGTCGTGCTTGCCGGTCCAGCGGCCTTCCGAGGCGCCATAATCGAGGCCGAGCCACCAATATTCGCCGACCCGCTGCCACAGACCTTCATCGCGCTCCTTGCTGTCTGGATCCTCGGCCTGTGGCGAGACGACGAGCTTCTGGCCGAAAGCGCGCCATTCGCGGAGCGCGATCTCGACCGCAGCCGCGCGCGAAAATTGCACGTAGGGCCGCTTGGCGAAGGGCGGGATGTGGATGTCGGCGGGGACGGGCGGCGCCGACGGCGTGCTGGCGCAGGCGGCGAGACTCGCCGACAGCAATGCGGCGGCAAAAACCCGCCGCAGGTTAGAAATCATAGAGCCGGGAGGGATTGTCGACGAGGATCTTGCGGCGGGTCGCGGCGGTCGGCGCCCAGCGCGCCACCTGGTTGAGCGCGAGCCCGTCATCGATGTCGAAGGACGGGGTGAGCTCGGACAATTCCTTGCCCGGCTCAGCGTGGTGCGGGTGCGGCCAATCGGTGCCCCAGACGATGCGGTCCGGGTTGGCGGCGATCAGCGCCCGCGCCAGCGGCGCGACATCGTCGAAAGCCGGCGCCTTCACCGAGCTGCGGTAGTGGCCGGAAATCTTGACGTAGGCCTTGCCCGAGGCGACCAGCTCAAGCAACGCCGAGAAACCCGGCTGGGCGACGCCGCCCGAAGCCTGCGCGCCGCCGAAATCGTCGAAGACGATCGGCACGTCGGATTTGAGCACGTCATCGTGCACGGCCTCGACCACCGAGAGCCGCGTGTAGACCTGGACATGCCAACCCAAGGGTGCGACGCGTTTGATGGCGGCGGCGAGGTTGCGGCGCGACACCGCCGGATCGCTCTGACCCGAGGTTTCGAGATTGACCCGGACGCCGCGGATGCCGGCGGCGTGCATTTCCTTGAGCGCCGCGTCGGTGGTCTTGGCGTCGATCACCGCGACTCCGCGGGCGCGCTCCGGCCCCAGTTTGCGCATGCCATCGAGGGTGCAGGAATTGTCGGCGCCGTAGACGCTCGGCTGGACGATGACGACGCGCGACAGATGTAGCGCGTTCTGCAGCTGGAGGAGCAGGTCGGGGCCAGCCGGCGGCGGGGTATAGCCACGGCTCGGCACGAACGGGAATTCGCCCTCCGTGGCGAAAACATGGACATGGCAGTCGCAGGCACCGGCCGGCACAGCAAAATTGACCGCGGTCTTCGGCTGCGAAGGCGTGAGCGTGCGGGCGGTGCGCCGGGCCGCCGCGCGAGCCGGTCTGGGCGCAGCCGGCGCCTTCGTCGCGGCGGGTTTCGCCGCCGGCTGGGCAGCCGGTGTTGCCGCCGGTTTGGCTGGCGCGGGTTTGCGCCGCACAACGGCCGCCGGGAGCGCCAGAGCCTCATCCCAGAGATGGATGCCGCCGGTCAGCCCGTCGGTGTTAGAGACAATGGTGATGTCCTTTGGCAGGTCGAACTCGATCTTCTTAGCATTGCCGCCGCCGATATAGAGGTGGTCGAAATTGACCACGGTGCGGAGCACGGCGAGGGCCCGCTCGACGCGCTTGTTCCACTTTCTCTTGCCCTTGGCCTCGAGCGCGGCGTTGCCGATGTAATCGTCATAGGTCTTGTTGCCGTGCAGCGGGTGGTGCGCCAGCTCCAGATGCGGTACCGCCTTGCCGTCGGCGAAAATCGACGTGCCGGCGCCGGTGCCGAGGGTCAGCACCATCTCGACCCCCTTGCCCTTGATCGCGCCGTAGCCCTGGACATCGGCGTCGTTCATCACCCGCACCGGCTTTTTGAGTTGCTTCGCCAGCGCCGCTTGCAAGTCGAACCCGGCCCAGAGCTCGGTGCCAAGGTTGGGCGCGGTGATGACCTTGCCGCCGCGCACCATGCCCGGGAACCCGACCGAGACCCGCTCGAACGGCCCGAGCGGCGGTGCGGCGCCATCGATGACCCGGATCAACTCTGCGGGGGCGACCGGTTTCGGCGGAGTCGGCACTCGCACCGGCGGGCCGACGATTCGCCCGCTATCGTCGAGCGCGGCGAGTTTAATCCCGGTACCGCCGATATCGACGGCCAAGGTGCGGCGATCGCTCATTTTCGGCCTCTGGCCTCACTGTTCGGTGGCGGGACGATAGCGCAGGGCGCGCGCCGGGGCCATGGGCTGTGTCCGCGCGGCCACACTCATTTGCACTCGCGCTAATCCACACTACATAATGGCGAATTCGTCGCCGAGGTTGGGCTTGCCGCCCAAAGGAGGTCCGGTGACACAACCGCGTGCCGCCGACGATTTCGAGGTGATCCGCGAGCGCCTGGAAGAATTGCGCCGCGAGCGTGAGCAAATCGAAAACGCCAACAAAACCGACGACACCACCCCTGCGCCGGAAGGCGAGGACGACGCGACGGACACGGAAGCCGAGCGCGAAGCGCGGCGCCAAGGCGCGCCGCCGGCCTGGGTCCCGACGATTTTCCTGCCGCAGCCGACCGACTAGCAGCTGATCAGCCGGCCTTGGCAGCCCGCCGCAACGCCTGCGGCGGCTGGCCGAAAGCGCGGATAAAGGCGCGGCGCATCCTCTCGGGGTCGCCGAAGCCGGTGTCGGCTGCGACGCGCTCGATCGGCTCGGAGCCACTCTCCACCTGTTCGCGCGAGGCTTCGAGGCGCAGGCGCTCGATCGCTTTCGCCGGCGTCGTGCCGGTCTCGGCGACGAAGGCGCGGGCGAAATGGCGCGGGCTCATCGCCGCGCGATCGGCCAAGCGCTCGACGGGGAGCCGTTCGTCGAGCCGCTCGCGCGCCCAGGCGAGCAGCGGCGAGAACCGGCTGCCCGGGCGATCGGCCTCGAGCAGCGCCGAGAACTGAGATTGCCCGCCCGGGCGGCGGTGGTAGACGACGAGCTGCTGTGCCGCCCGCTTGGCGACGGCCTCGCCGAGATCCTCGGCGACAAGCGCCAGCGCGAGATCGATCCCAGCGGTGATACCGGCCGAGGTCCACACGTTGCCGTCGCGGATGAAGATGCGGTCGGGCTCGACGCGGAGTTGTGGGTAGGCGCGGGTAAATTCGGCGGCGCGGGCCCAGTACATCGTGGCGCGGCGGCCATCGAGCAACCCCGCCGCGGCGAGAACGAAAGCGCCCGAGCAGACGCTGGCGACCCGCCGCGCCCGCCCGGCAGCGGCGCGGACATACGCCAAAGTCTCGGCGTCGGCTGACGCTTCGCGCGTGCCCCAGCCGCCAGCGACAATCAGCGTGTCGAGCGGGTCGGCGGTGAAGCCCCCGGCAATCAGCTGCATCCCCGAAGAGCTCGTCACCGGCCCGGCGGCGCGCGCGATTACCCGCAGCCGGTAGGCGGGCGGCGCGGTCGCGTGTCCGGCGGCCTCGAACGCCGTTATGGGGCCGGCCGCGTCGAGCAGCTGGAAGTCCGGAAAGATCAGGACGGCGATGGTGCGCATGGCATTAAATAAGGGAAATAGTACCGGGCGGGCGCGGCGCCACGGACAATGCCATCAAGGACGAGGCTTTTCTGCGCGAGTTGCGCCGGCTCGCCGGGACGGCGCGGTTTGTGACCTCGGTGTGTACCGGGTCCCTGGTCCTCGGCGCGGCCGGGCTGTTGCGCGGCAAGCGCGCCGCCACCCATTGGGCCTGGCGCGATCTCCTGGTGCCCTTCGGCGCTACCCCCGATTCCAGCCGGGTGGTGCGCGACGGCAATGTGATTACCGGCGGCGGCGTCACCGCCGGGATCGATTTCGCGCTCAGCGTCGTCGCCGAGCTCGCCGGACCGGAGACGGCGCAAGCGATCCAGCTTGGGATCGAATACGCGCCGGCGCCGCCCTTCGACGCCGGCACCCCGGAAACCGCACCGCCCGCCATCCTGGCGCGGGTACGCAAGCGCATGATGGGAATGGCGGCGCAACGGTGCAGCGCCGTCGAGGAGGCTGCTGCCCGACTCGCGGCGCGGTAAGCGAGGTCAGACGATGCTGCAGCTGCGGCCGAACTGCGAATGCTGCGACAAGGAGCTGCCGCCCGATGCCTTGGACGCGCGGATCTGCAGCTATGAGTGCACGTTCTGCGCCGACTGCGTCGAGAACGTGCTTGACGACGTCTGCCCCAATTGCGGCGGCGGGTTTGCGCCGCGCCCGGTCCGGCCAAAGACCGAACGCCGGCCGGGCGTCTTGCTCGCGCATCAGCCGGCTTCGACCCAGCGAGTTCATCTCAAATACGACCGCGCCGAGATCGCCGCGTTCTCAGCGCGGGTGAGGAACGTCCCGCCGGTGGATCGCTAGCGCGCGGGCGTGTGCTTGGCCAGGAACGCCTGAACCTTGGCCTTCGCCGCGGTCAGCGCCGGCTCGGTCTTCCACTCGACGACCAACTCGCAGCCCGGGATGAGCTTCGACAGCTCCTCGGAGATCGGCCAGGGATGCGCCTCGTCATGGCCGGCAAGGATCAGGCATGGCGCCTTGATCGTCTTCACGAAGTCGCGGTCGGCGCAATAGACGAAGCCGGCCGCGTAGAGATTGTTGTTGAAGGCGTCGAGCAACGGCTCGTTGACGTCGGGCCGATCCTTAACGGTCTCGACCCAGCCATTGAAGTTGGCGGTGCGGCCGGCCATCGGCCCGACGCGGCCGATCGGCTGCGCCAGCACCGCCGCCGCGACCCGCTCGGGGGCCCGCTTCAGCATGTTGATGATGAACGAGCCACCGATGCATTGGCCGTAGAGGTGGCATTTGTCGATGCGCAGATGGTCGAGCAGAGCGATGTGGTCGTCGGTGTAGGTATCCCAATTGTCCTGCGCCGATATCGGCGCGCGCGATTGGCCGCCGGCATTGCGCTGATCCATCGCGATGACGCGATAGTTCGCGGCGAATTCGGTGGTCGGGTTGATCGGCGCCGAGGGCTGGCTCCAGACATCGATTACCGAGCGCAGCCCGGCCGGCGCGAAGGTGAGGATCGGGAAGCCGCTGCCGAACTCCTCGTAATGGATATGAGCGCCATGATCATCGAAGCTGGGCATGTCAGGGGCTCCTTTCGCTAGCCGGCACGGCGTTGGCGCGCTTATGTCTTCTCGACATTCCACAAGAGAAACGCCGGGGCCGTGAGCACGCCCGTCAGGTTCTTCCGGAAAGCGGTCTTTGGCCGCCACTGGCCTGTCGGGATATAGGGAACGACCTCAAACGCGCGCAACTGGATCGCGTCCGCGAGCTTCTTGCGCTCATCGGGGCTCGTCGCGTTTAGCCATTTCGTTCGTAGTTCTTCGATCTTGTCGTCGGTGGGCCAGCCGAAATGACCTTTCTCGCCGTTGGTGCGCAGCGCTGGGTTTTCCGCCGGGTCAAGCAGATCCGCGCCGACCCAGCCAGTAGCGAAAACGCTCCACCCGCCTTTGTCCAGCGGCTCCTTGATGGCGCGACGGGTCACCAGCGTGCCCCAATCCATCGATTGCACCTCGACGTTGAGGCCGAGCTTTTTCATCAGATCGGTGACGACGAGCGCCTGAGTGTGCGAGACCGGCTGGTCGACGGCGTCGAGGACGACGATTTTCTCGCCCTTGTACCCGGAGTCGGCGACCATCTTTTTCGCCTTGTCCCAGTCGCGCGGCCCGGTTAGCGCCTGCGAGCCCGCATCGCTGGCGCTCGGCCCGCCGCAGGCGAAGAACGATGGGCAAAGCTCCCAATTCGCCTTGTCCCCGGCGAGCGCGGTGAGGAAATCCGCCTGGTCGGTCACCGCCATGACCGCCTGCCGCAGCTTCTCGTTATTGAAGGGCGGCTGGAGGTGATTGAACTTGACCATGATCGGTGAGGGAAGCGCGTCGGCCGGCTGCACGACGATGTCGGGGTTTGCGGTGAGCACCGGCAGCACATCGGCTGGCGGGTTTTCCCACCAATCGGCCTCGCCGGCATTGAGCGCGGCAGATTTCGTCATCGCATCGGGGATATAGAGCCACTCGACCCGGTCGACTTTGACCACCTTGCCGCCCGAGGCCCAGCTCGGCGGTTCCTTGCGCGGCACATAGTCGGTGTTCTTGACATAGACCACCAAGTGGCCCGGCTGGAACTCGTCCTTGACGAATTTGAACGGGCCGGAGCCGATCGCTTCGGTGATCTGGGTAAAGGGGTCGGTGTTGGCGAGGCGCTCCGGCATCATGAACGGCGCCAGGCTCGATACCTTGGCGAGCGCGTCGATCAATAGCGAGAACGGCTCCTTCAGTTTGATCGAGAAGCTCTTCTCGCCGTCGGGCTTGATCTCGTCCAGCACCAGCGCCAGTGACTGACCATGGGTGTCGCGCGCCATCCAGCGCTTCACCGAGGCGACGCAATCGGCGCCGCGGACCGGGCTGCCGTCATGGAAGCCGAGCCCGTCGCGCAGGGTGAAATGATAGGCGAGCTTGTCGGGAGAGACGGAGAAGTCGCCGACCATCTGCGGATGCGTCGCGAATTCCGCGTCCATCGCGAACAACGTATCGAAAACCATATAGCCGTGATTGCGGCTGATATAGGCGGTGGTCCAGATTGGATCGAGCACGCGCAAATCCGATTGCGCGATGAAGCGCAAGGTCTTCTTGTCCGCGCTGCTCTGAGCGCGGGCGCGCGGCGCGGCGGCAAGCAAGGCCGCCGACGCTGCGGTGGTGTTGAAGGCGCGGCGGGTCAAATTGCGCATGATCGAATTCCTCCGGTCCAACGGCGGTCCGATATCGCCGAGCAAGAACTGCACCATTCCGTGACCGGCATAGCTCTTGCGTGGCCTCCCAGCATGACCGCGTTTCGCGGTGTGAGTGCGCAAAACTATAGCGTAAGGTCGCCGCCACGACCAAGGCGAGCGGGAGACGGCATGAAGAGGCTCCGGCGCGGGGTGCGGGCGGTGATCGCAGCGGGGATGCTGACCGCTTTATTTTTGCCGGTCTGCGGTTGGGCGCAGGCTCAACAAACGACCTTGCGGTTCATCCCGCAAGCCGATCTGCGCAGCATCGATCCGATCTGGACCACCGCCTATGTCACCCGCAATTTCGGCTACATGGTCTTCGACACCTTGTTCGCACTCGACAAGGATCTGAAGCCGCAGCCGCAAATGGTCGATCACTGGTCGGCAAGCAACGACCAGCTAACCTGGCGCTTCACACTGCGCGATGGGCTCAAATGGCATGACGGGCAACCGGTACGGGCCGCCGATTGCGTCGCCTCGATCGAGCGATGGGGTAAGCGGGATCCCTTCGGTCAGAAGCTGATGGAGTCCGTTGCATCGATCACCCCCGACGACGACAAGACCTTTACGATCGCGCTCAAGACACCGTTTCCGCTGATGCTCAACGCACTCGGCAAATTGTCGAGCAATGTCCCGTTCATGATGCCGGAGCGGCTCGCCAAGACCGACCCGTTCCAGCAGATCCCGGAAGCGATCGGTTCGGGGCCGTTCAAGTTCGTCAAGGCGGAATGGGAGCCGGGGCACAAGGCGGTGTTCGTCAAAAACACCGACTATGTGCCGCGGGCGGAGCCGCCAAGCTTTGCCGCCGGCGGCAAGGTGGTGAAAGTCGACCGCGTCGAATGGCTCTATATCCCCGATAGCGCGACCGCATCGGCCGCGCTCAATGCCGGCGAAGCCGATTGGTTCGAACAGCCTCCGTCCGACCTGGTGCCGGTCTTCGCCACGAACCCGGATGTCGTCGTCACCACGGTCGATCCGCTCGGTAATATGGGCGTGCTGCGTTTCAACCAGCTGCAACCGCCCTTCGACAATTTGAAGATGCGCGAGGCGGTGCTGAATCTGGTCGACCAGAAGGACTACATGGAGGCCGTCGCCGGCGATCCGAAATACTGGAAGACGTGCTACGCGCTGTTCATTTGTGGCACGCCGCTGGCGACCGATGCCGGCGCCGATGCGCTCGAACACGCGCCCAATTTCGCCAAGGCGAAGGCGCTGATCGCCGAAGCCGGGTACAAGGGCGAGAAGATCGTCCTGCTCGACGCTACCGATCAGCCGATCGTCCATGCTCAAGCGTTGGTGACCAACGCGGTGCTGACCAAGGCCGGGCTCAACGTCCAGGTCGACGCCAACGATTGGGGCACGCTGATCACCCGCCGCGCCTCGAAGGAGCCGATCGACAAGGGCGGTTGGAACCTCTTCCACACCTGGACCTCGGCGCCGGACATGCTGTCGCCGGCGCTCAACGGGCCTCTTCGCGCAAACGGCGCCAAAGCCTGGTTCGGCTGGCCCGACGATCCCAAGCTCGAAGCGCTGATCGATCAATGGTTCAAGGCGCCTGATCTCGCGGCGCAAAAGGAGCTGGCCAGCGCCATCCAGGTCGAGGCCTACACCAACGAGATCGATTACGTTCCAACCGGCCTGTTTCAGGTACCGACCGCTTACCGCAAGAACGTGAGCGGGATCATCATCGCCCCGGTCGTATTCCTGTGGAACGTCGAGAAGAAATGATGCCTCCGGCTCTCATCCGAAGGCGCTCCACTTCCGGGGCGGGAACAAGAGGCTAGCGCATGCTCGCCTATGTCGTGCGGCGCATTCTCGCGACCATACCGGTGATGGTGGTGGTCGCCATCTTCGTCTTCGCACTCCTGCATTTGAGCCCCGGCGATCCGGCGGCGATCATCGCTGGGGACAGCGCGACCGACACTGACATCGCCCGCGTCCACGCCCAGCTCGGGCTTGATCGCCCGTTCTATATCCAGTTCGCCAGCTGGGCCTGGGGCTTGCTGCACGGCGATCTCGGCATCTCGATTTTCACCAACCTGCCGGTGATGAAGCTGATCGGGCAGCGGGTCGAGCCGACGATCGCGCTGACCGTCTCGACCCTGATCGTCTCGGTCTTGGTGGCGATCCCTCTCGGCATCCTCGCGGCGGCGAAGGCCGGGACCTGGGTCGACCGCGTGGTGATGGTGTTCGCGGTACTCGGCTTTTCGGTGCCGGTATTCGTCCTCGCCTACATACTGATCTACGTTTTCTCGATCGCGACCCACCTGTTGCCGGTGCAGGGCTATGTCGGTCCAAGTGACGGGCTGCGCCCCTTCCTGTCGCATCTGGTAATGCCGAGCATCGCGCTTGGCTTCGTCTACGTCGCGCTAATTGCGCGCATCACCCGGGCGAGCATGCTCGATGTGCTGGCTCAGGACTACATCCGCACCGCGCAAGCCAAGGGGTTGCCGAACGAGAAAGTCCTGATCGGGCATGCGCTGAGAAACGCGGCGGTGCCGATCGTGACCATCATCGGCATCGGTGTCGCGCTGTTGATCGGCGGGGTCGTCGTCACCGAAACGGTGTTCGCGATACCGGGGCTTGGCCGCTTGACCGTCGACGCGATCCTGCGCCGCGACTATCCGATCATCCAGGGCGTCATCCTGATTTTCTCGGCAGTCTATGTGCTGATCAATTTGCTGGTCGATTTGAGCTACGCCGTGCTCGACCCGCGCATTCGTTATTGAGACCGGTAGCGATGGCGGTTGCCCCCACCGACCTCACCCTTACCGTCGCCCCCGCACAGCGCGGCCGGGTCGCGACTTATGTTCGCCGCCATCCGACGATCGCGATCGGCGGCGGCCTGTTGGCGCTGATGGTAGCGATGGCGATCTTCGCGCCCTATCTCGGCACGGTCGATCCACAGGCGCTGGCGCCGGCGAAGCGGCTCAAATGGCCGTCGGCCGAGTATTGGTTCGGCACCGACATGTTCGGCCGCGATGTCTATAGCCGGACGATCTATGGCGCGCGGGTGTCGCTGGCGGTCGGCATCAGCGTATCGCTGCTGGCGATCGGCCTCGGTATGGCGATTGGGCTGGTAAGCGGGTTCAACCGCTGGGTCGACGCGATCGTCATGCGGGTGATGGACGGGCTGATGTCGATCCCGGCGATTTTGATCGCGATCGCGCTGATGGCGCTCAACCGGGCCAGCCTGCGAAACGTTATCCTGGCTATTACCATCGCTGAGGTGCCGCGGGTCACGCGCTTGGTCCGCAGCGTGGTGCTGACCTTGCGCGAGCAGCCCTATGTCGAAGCCGCCATCGCGAGCGGCACCGTCAGCATAAAGATCCTATGGCGGCACATCGTGCCGAATACGATGGCGCCAGTACTGGTTCAGGGCACCTTCATCGCCGCGTCGGCGATGATCACCGAGGCGATCTTGTCGTTTATCGGCGCCGGCACGCCGCCCACTATCCCGAGCTGGGGCAACATCATGGCCGAGGGACGCGGCCTGTTCCAGCTCGCCTACTACATCGTGCTTTTCCCCGGGATCATGCTATCGGTCACGGTTCTGGCGATCAATCTGCTCGGCGACGGGCTACGCGACGCGCTCGATCCGCGCCTCGCGCGGCGGCTGTAGGCCGATCGTGTCGGTGGCAGAGCGTTTGTCGCCGCCAGCGGTCAGCGAGATTGACGCTTCACCCGTCGCGGCGCCGGCGACGCCGCTGCTCGATGTCGAGGATTTGCACACGTGGTTCTTTACCCGCGACGGCGTGGTGCGCGCGGTCGACGGCGTATCTTTTCACGTCATGCCGGGGGAGACCCTGGCGATCGTCGGCGAGTCGGGCTGCGGCAAGAGTGTCACCGCATTATCGGTGATGCGCCTCGTGCCCTCGCCGCCGGGGCGGATCGTCTCTGGGGCGATCCGCTTTGAGGGGCGCGACCTGTTGTCGCTCAGCGACGCGGAGATGCGCGACATCCGCGGCAACCAGATCTCGATGATCTTTCAGGAGCCGATGACCTCGCTGAACCCGGTGATGAAGATCGGGCGCCAGATCGGCGAAATCCTGATGCTGCATCAGAAGCTCAGCCGCCCGCGAGCGCGAGCGCGGGCGGTGGAGATGCTTCGCCTCGTTCACATTCCCGAGCCCGAGCGCCGCATCGAGCAATACCCGCATGAGCTCTCGGGCGGCATGCGGCAGCGCGTCATGATCGCGATGGCGCTGGCTTGCAACCCGAAGCTGCTGATCGCCGACGAGCCGACGACCGCGCTCGATGTGACGATCCAGGCGCAAATCCTCGATCTGATGCGCGAATTGAAGCAGAAGATCGACGCCGCGATCGTCCTTATTACCCACGATCTCGGGGTCGTCGCCGAGATGGCCGAGCGGGTCGTCGTCATGTATGCCGGGCACAAGGCGGAGGAAGCGCCGGTCCGGGCTCTGTTCCGCCGGCCGCTCCATCCTTACACCAAGGGACTGCTCGGTTCGGTTCCTCGGCTCGGCGTCGCCTCGGCGCAGACGCCGCCGCGTCTTGTCGAGATTCCCGGTACCGTACCGTCATTGAAGGAGCCGATCACCGGCTGTGCGTTCGCGGCGCGCTGCTCGTTTGCCACCGATATCTGTTGGCGGGCGATGCCCGCATTCGAGGAAAAGGAAGCCGGGCACTTTGCGGCGTGTTTCCACGCCGACAAAGTGGCGGTGGCGTGAGTATGGTCAGCGCCGCTCCGCTGCTGTCGGTCAAAGGGCTGGTCAAGCACTTCCCGGTCAAGAAAGGGCTGTTGCAGCGAACGGTCGGCCAGGTTCACGCGATCGACGGCATCTCGTTCGACATCGCGCCCGGCGAGACGCTGGGCCTCGTCGGCGAGAGCGGCTGCGGCAAATCCACGACAGGCAAGGCGATCCTCAAGCTGATCGACCCGACCGCGGGCGAGATTAGCCTCAGCGGTGAGCGGATCGACCGATTGTCCCGACGCGAGATGCGGCCGTACCGGCGCCAATTGCAGGTGGTCTTCCAGGATCCCTATTCCTCGCTCAACCCGCGTCTCAAAATCCGCGACATCATCGCCGAGCCGCTCGTCAACTATGGCATTGCGGAGCGACGCGCGATCGCGGAGCAAGTCGAAGAGCTGGCCGGCAAGGTGGGCCTGAGGTCCGACACGCTCAACCGCTACCCGCACGAATTTTCGGGCGGACAGCGCCAGCGGATCGGCATCGCCCGCGCGCTGGCGTTGCACCCCAGCCTCATCGTTTGCGACGAGCCGGTATCGGCGCTCGACGTGTCGGTGCAAGCCCAGGTCATCAATCTGCTCGTCGATTTGCAGCGCGAGTTTTCGCTGGCTTACCTGTTCATCGCCCATGACATCGCGGTCATCGAGCATATCAGTCACCGGGTCGCGGTCATGTATCTGGGCAAGATCGTTGAGATCGCCGAGCGCGCCGCGCTGTTCACCCGCCCGCAGCACCCCTACACCGAGGCGCTGCTCTCGGCGGTGCCACTACCGGACCCGGACATGCCGAAGAAGCGGATCGTCCTGCAGGGGGACGTACCGAGCCCGATCAATCCGCCGCCCGGCTGCCGCTTCCACACGCGCTGCCCCTATGCCTTCGACCGCTGCTCGGCGGAAGAGCCAGCGCTCCAAGAAATATCGAGCGGCCACCATGTCGCCTGCCATCTGAGGCAGCCGGTTTAAAAGCGATCATGTTTCGCGTGGATAGAAGCCGACGAAGGACAAGGCTGGCGGAAGAGGCATCCGCCGCTGATTGCAAAGCAGGGCGATAAACTGCCCGAAATGCCCTCCGCCACCGGGCTGCATCAGCAGCGCAATGACCTCAGCCGCGAGGACCGCCCCTCCAGTTCAACAGCCGCTTCGTGCGGTATCTCTTGCAGCGTGGCGCGAGAAACTCGCGTTCAAGGCTGATGGCAGGGATAGCGACATAATTCCGTCGTTCTCCACGAAACTCCAAACCTATTCTGCGAAAGTCTCCCTAATCGATGTACGGAGTCAGAGGGAGTCTAAGCAAATAGGCAACGCGTCTGATTTGGGTCTATTCGCTGGAGGCGTCGGTGCGGCAATTAAGTCCCGATACAGAAGGATCGCCTCGCTATTGTCGCTGAAAAGACGAGGCAATGTCTTGTTGGCGAGGCCAAGGCACCGGTTGGGGGAGTCATGCACCGCATTTTGCTAGTCGACGACGACGTAAGCCTTACGGAGATGATCCGTGAATTCCTGGAGCTAGAAGGCTTCGCCGTAAAAGCGGCCCATGATGGGCCTGCATGCCTGCGCAGTGAGCTTAAAGAAATCGATCTTGTCGTGCTCGACGTTATGCTACCGGAGCTATCCGGATTTGAGGTGCTGAAGCAGCTAAGACAGAAATCAGACGTCCCAGTGATCATGCTGACGGCTCGTGGAGAGGACGTAGACCGGATCGTCGGCCTCGAAATTGGTGCGGACGACTACGTCGCGAAACCGGTCAACTCGCGCGAGCTCGTCGCCCGTATCCGAGCTGTGCTGCGGCGAAGTGGCACGCGAGACGCAGTGCATGCGGCCGAAATCGCGGTCGGCGAGATCCGACTGAGCGCGGCATCTCGCAATGCGTGGGCGGATGACGAAAAGCTCGATCTGACCAGCGCGGAATTCAACCTACTGGAACATTTGTTGCGCAACGTCGGCCGTGTCGTGCCGCGTGAGGAGCTTTCCGCGGCAGCCTTCGGTCGGAACCTCTCCCTGGCGGTCGCTGATCGGAATGTCGATACGCTGGTCAGTAAGGTACGGCGCAAGCTCGGCCCTGGTATCGACCATGACCAGCGGATCAAAACCGTTCGCAATGTAGGCTACATCTACGCCCTTCCCTCGGCCTAGTCGGACTTAGCGACCCTCAAGCCCGAACGCCGAAATCCCAAAATCGCAGGAGCATCGCATTCGCGGCCGACGAAATCGGTACCGGCTTTTCGCTACGCTGCCTCTCGCTGGAACTGCGGCATTCTCGTGTTGCATTGCCTGTACCGCTGCCAACGCCGACGGTGGCTACGAACTCGGACATGGCCTCGACCTGGGCCCTCTGAACATTGCGGGATACAGCAGTGTCGTCGCCAACTTTCCGGCACCGGGGCAAAAATCGCTCGTTCTCGACGACCTAAGTCTGTTCGTAACGGGTCATTTTAGCCAGTTTTTCAATCCCTTTACCGAAGCGGAGCTGTCCCATCTAGACATTCTACACTCGGGCAGCCTGACCGGCGGTAAGGGCCACGGCGATTTTGTGCTCGAACGCCTTTACAACGATTCTTACCTGACCGACAGCGTCACTCTCCGACTCGGCAAGATGCTTACGCCTGTCGGCGAGTGGAACGTAATTCACGCTTCCCCTTTGGTGCTCACCACAGTGCGGCCGGCCGTCACCAACCGTAACTTCAGCGAATATGCGACCGGTGCGTCTCTTCTTTACAGCGACCCGACTACAAGCTTGCCGGAGGTACAAATTTACGGGCAGCCGGCAGGTGAGCTTTCGGAAAGACCCACCAGCCTTATCTATCATCAATACAAGGCGGTGGAGGGCGCACACGTCAGTTTGCCTCTTGGATTGCTCGATAAGATCGGCGTCTCGTTTCAGCAATCCAAGGATGTGCACGGCGTCAACCAATCTCTTTATGGTCTCGATTTTCATTACACACTCAACAAGTTAACGCTCCAGGGCGAAGCGACTTTTTCCGACATCTCCAATAACGGGACCGCCCTCGGGCGTGATACCGAGTGGGGCGCCTATGCATCCGCCTCTTATGCGCTCACAGACCAATGGTCGGTATATGGCTGGTACGAGACCTTTGCCGAAAGAAGCGCTCCGTCCACCGCGCATGATGTGCTGTTTGGCGTCGCCTACCGGCCACATCCGGCGATCGTGTTCAAGCTTGAGTATCTCCAGAATATCAGCGGGCACCCGGTAAACCCCACGGGAGTTTTTGCTTCCTGGTCGGTTCTGTTCTGAGCCGCGATGATGCATGCGCGGCTCCTCGGCATCGCGGCTTTTGCGGCGTTTTTCCTCGTCGGAACGGCAAAGGCCGAAGGGCTATTGATTATTGCCAATCCATCGGTAAATGTCGCGACGCTCAGCCTCAGCCAGATTGCGGCAATCTACCTGCTGCGGATAACCACTTGGCCAGACGGCAGTCATGTCGTTCCCGTCAATCGGGAGGCAGCGAGCCGAACCCGAGAAGAATTTACCTCGGCAGTGCTGCAACAGGACAACCCTAGTCTCGCCGCGTATTGGAATGAGATGCATTTCATGGGGAGACAGCCGCCCGCGGTCCAGGAATCCGAACAAGCAATGGTGGCTTTCATCCAGAATGTACCTGGCTCGATCGGGTATATCAGCGCTTCGGTCGCGCCCCCTAACGTGAAGATTCTTGCCTATGTACCGTGAGCTTTGGCAGACCGTAGTGAACTCGATGACGAACTTCTTGGCGTTATCGATTCCGCGACGGATATTTGCGGCGCTTTTAAGCATTTATCTTCTTACTTATTTGGCGACTGCAGTAGTTTTTTATTCGGGGGTACGGGCATCAATGCTCGAGTCGGATGCGGCCGCACTCAACCATCTTGCCGATGTCAAATACGAACAGATGTCCGACCTGATCGACGCGCTGGCGCGCGATCTAAGGGCTTGGTCCGAACTCGAGGTCATGAACGATCTTGTTTCGGGCGACATCGACAAGCGTGTAACCCTGACCCTCGAAGCGCTGAAGCGGCTCTATGGACTCGACGGAGACATTTACGCGTTCGATGCTGCCGGCAAGCCGATCGCGAGCACCAGAAGCGCGCAATTGAGCGCGGGCGGGATTAGCATCCCCTCGCGATGGCAAAACCAAACCGGGCAGCTTGCCTTCGTTGATAAAGACAGGGATCCGACCACAAACAACGAAGTCGTCGTGCTGTCGATCCCCGTATTTGCCAGTTTTGACCATTCCTACCGGATAGGTACGCTGATCCTCACGCAACCTTGGTCTTCGATTGAAAAGCTCCTGACCACGGCAGAAAACGGCACGATGCTTCTCGAAAGGAGCGTTGGGACCGTAATTCTGGCTGCTAGCCCCGCCGATTTGGCCAACCGCATCCCGCTAATCGATACGCGACTTTTTGAGAGCGGAACGAGCGCTGCATTCGTCATCGGGCGTTCGGCGCCACGAGACGGCCTCACACAAAATTGGCGACTGGTGATGCTGCACAGTTCGACGACAGCCACCAAGCCGCTGCACAGGATTGCCATTGAGCTTCTCATGCTCGGGATATTCCTCGGAATGCCAATCGTATTTCTGGGGCGTTGGCTGTCGCATCGGCTCACCGCACCGATCGCAGATTTGACCCGGGTCGTCAGCGAGATTGCCGATACTGACAGACTTGATGCCCGAGTTCCGGTCACCTCATCGGACGAACTTGGTTCGCTGGCGCGCTCGTTCAATCGCATGACAGACAGCCTTGAGCGCACCACGCGAGAGCGAGAAGAGTTTGTCCACGAGCTAGCGGCGCTGAACCAGACTCTCGAAGCAAAGGTTGCGGACCGCACCAAAGAACTTCAGGCCGCTATCCGAGCTCAGCAGCGCTTAGTTGCCGACATTTCTCACGAAATCAAATCGCCGCTCGCCCGGCTCAGCATGGCGCTCGGACTGGCCTCGCGCTCGGCCGAGACGGACAGACAGCGCCAGTTCGACCGGATCGAAAAAGAGATCGCGAACATTGCCGCATTGGCGAGCGAGCTTCTGACCTTAGCGAGGCTCGACGAAACCGCGGTGGCCCCTAAATTTGCCCCGATCGCGCTCAATCGGCTCATCAAACAAATTATTGAAGATGCCGTTTACGAGTCCCCTCACCGGGCACAGGATGTGGCCTTCCGTGGAAAATCCGTGACGCTGCTTGGCAACGGTAATCTGCTGGGGCGCGCGATTGAAAATGTCGTGCGCAATGCGATCTTCTACACGACGGAGGGAACACCTATCGAGATCACCTTAGCTCAGACCGAAACGGGCACCGCATTGATCGAGGTAAAAGATCACGGTCCTGGGGTTCCTCCAGCATCGCTTGAACATCTCTTCGAACCCTTTTACCGCGTCGATGCGGCCAGGGCTCGGGAGACCGGTGGCGCCGGGGTAGGCCTCGCGATATGCCAGCGCATCGTTCAGCTCCATGGCGGTTCTGTACGGGCCAAGAATAATGATCCACATGGCCTCATCGTGGTTATCGATTTGCCGATCCGAGCTACCGGTGCTGATACAGGCGACAGGGCAACGAGCAAGACTGACTCGCGAGCCGGACTCCGGATTTAATCTTTATGCGCCACTCGACACGTCGGGATACCTGGCGCGACATGGTTCAACACAGCGCGGATTTTTCGATCGGCCATCTCTAGGTGAGAGCGCAAGGACATGCTTCGCAGCAGACGGCTATTTCGGGATGCAGTCGAAATCGACCGTGGTCAAATGCAAGATGCTCATCGATTGATCCCGCATTACCGCGCGCTTGTTGTGGCTATCGCAGCTCGCTTGCGCGACGTGCTGGATGTCGTCGAGCGTCGTGAAGTTTGAGTCGTATTTGATCGTAATCCACTCGGAGCTTTCAGCCTCGACCTCATAGGCGCGGCCCCATACGACGACGCATCCCGACAGGAAAAGCGCCAGCCCCATGGCAAATGCGACTCTATTCATTGAAAGTTTCTCCGGACGGCGATGGGATCATCGCTGGTGGCGATCGCCTCAGACGACGCGATAGTCGCGAGGCCAACCTGGTAGCGCTGGAGGGGATAGGCTGGCTTGACCCCAATAGTTGCAGCGCAAATCCGACAATCCCCAGCGCGCTGCTCGCCAAACCGCCCGTACCGATATGAATGGCCAGAAGCCGCTCGAAGGTCTGGGGATACGCGCCCAGCACTTGCAACGTCCGCCGGCGCAACTCGTCATGCGAGCCCAGGTTCAGCAACAAGCGCCCGGCGAGCAGCGGCATACGGCTCATTCGGGTGTGAGCAATACGGTAACTGGCGAGGTCGCCGCTGACGAGGGCGCGTCCGAGCGCGACGGCTTGGCGGAGAGCTAGTGAGAGGCCCTCGCCTGTAATTGCGTCGACCGCGCCCGATGCGTCACCGACCAGTACAAATGGATCCCGCGCCACCGCGCCTAGCCTTGCAGACATCGAAATTGCGCCCCGCATTGGTCCGGTGCGCACGGCCTTTCCGAGACGTTTGGCGAGTTCTGGGAAGAGGGCCAACTCGGTAAGGCTTGGGCTGCGGGGGTCGCCCAAAACGGCTACGCACACCTCGTTTGGCCCCACCGGCGTCACGTAGGCCTGAGCCCGCGGACGCCAGTAGACTTCAACGAAATCGGTCCACGGAGTTATCCGAAAGTGCTGGCGTAATCCAATACGACGAGCTCCTGACCACGCTGGGGGCAGTCCTGCCCGCAGGCGGACTCGCGATTGCAGGCCATCCGCTCCAACGATCCAGCGGAAACGGATCATTTGGCCGCCGATTTCGGCGGTAGAACCCCGGATGTCTTCTACCGGTGCCCCCCAGCGCGTTACAACGCCGGCATCCTCCGTTTTCGCCAATAGTAGACGATGCAAATCGATCCGCCGGATCCCAAGCCCGCTACCTTTCGAAAACGCGGCTTGTGCGGACGAGCCACCCTCCAGAAACCTGATTCCCCGAAAGGGTACGCCGGTGTCAGGGTTGATCCCAAGCTCTCGGAGTGCGGCTACGCCATCGGGCATCAGGCCTTCGCCACATGCCTTATCGATCGGCGGTCGCGCGCGATCCGCTAGCACGACGTCAAGCCCATGGCGTCGAGCGGCCAAGGCAACCGCGAGCCCTGCGGGGCCGCCGCCGATTACGCAAACATCCGTTTTCACGGCCGGCCGTCAGGTTCTACCAGCGCAACAGGATCATCTCGGTGCAGAAGCCCGGCCCCATAGCCAGCAATACGCCGAGGGTTCCGGGAGGAGGAGGCCGGGTCGAAACGGTGTCCTCAAGGACGAGCAGCACCGAGGCTGACGAGAGATTTCCGAAGCGCCGCAAGCTGTCCCATGACCGGTCAAGCTCGCCATGGCTCAAATCAAGCGTGTCTTGAATGGCGTCCAAGACCTTGGGGCCGCCGGTATGGATCACCCAATTGCCGATATCCACTCGGCAAAGATCGTACTTGGCGAGGAACTCATCGACATCGCCTGCCAGGCGCGACCGGATAAAGTCCGGAAGGCGCGGCGAGAGCACGATGCGGAAGCCGTTCTCCGATATGTCCCACCCCATGATGTCTTCTGAATCGGGATAGAAGACCGAACCGCTACCCAGAATTTCGGGAGCGACGCCCGATAATGAGCGATCACCGTCGCCAATGGCTTTTCCTGAACCGGTAACGATGACCGCTGCCGCCCCGTCGGCGAAAAGCCCGGTCGATACCAGGTTCGCCTTCGAGAGGTCGTCAGGCCGAAACGTTAGCGAACACGCCTCAACCGCCAGGATGGCGGCGGTCTGGGTGGGATATGCCAGCGTGTGATCAGCTGCACGGGTCAATCCGAGTGCACCACCGACACAGCCAACCCCGAAGATCGGCGTACGTTTGATGTCGGATCGCAGACCAAGATGGTTAATTATCCGGGCGTCAAGCGAGGGGCTCGCGATGCCTGTTATCGAGACGACAAACAGAGCATCGAGCTCGGAGCGGCTCATCCCGGCATTACGGAGCGCTTTATCAAGCGCCTCGGAGCCTAGTTCCTCGGCAAACTCAATCCACGCTGAGTTCGTCTCGCCCCACGAGCGAAACTCAGGATATCGCTGGACCGGAAATGCCAGATGTCGCGAGGCGACGCGAGTGCGGGCATGAATGCGATCGAGCAGTTCGGGATTATCGAGCTTGTCGGCCCATAATCGTTTCAGCGCGTTTGTTAGAGTCGCCTGGGAGTAGCGGTATTTCGGTACGGCGCTGCCTACCCCCACTATTCTCGTTCGGCTCGCGTCTCGGAGCTGAGGGTGGCGAACTTTTCCTTCGCTCGCGAAGACGGCTTCGTATGTCATGTATCCTGCCTCACGGTGTTCATAGCGACGCGACTGCCCGTCGCCCGATACCGAGGGCTTCCGACCAGAATGATTTCGAGGAGTGCAGCACGTTGACGACCTGCTCGATCGCCGCCGCATAGCGGGACAGGTGCTCGTCACCGGCAACCAGCGGCGGGGCGATCTTCAAGGCCATGAAATTGTTGCCGCAAATCTGGCTGAGGATCCCATGGTCGCGGAACAGCCGCATGACCAGCATCTGACCCAGCATGGCGGGATCGATTTGAGTCATTGCCAAGTACGGGATTCGCAGCTGCCAGGATTGCGGAGGCTTGAACTGGATTGCGTTGAGCAAGCCGAGACCCCGGATTTCGCCGATCATTTCATAGGGAGCCAGGCGCCGCCGAAGCGTATCTCGCAGCGTCTCGCCGGCACTGGCGGCGCGTGGCCCGAGCTTCTCGCCTTCCAGGATGTCGAGCGTCGTCAATGCCGCCCTCATCGCCAGGCTGTTCTCGCTGTAGGTCGATGTGTGGATCACGGCGCGTCTCAGCGAGCTGTAGACCGATCGATTTATTGCTTCCGACATCAGCACGGCGCTGCACGGGATGAGCCCCCCGCTCAGCGCCTTGGCGAGCACGACCATGTCGGGCTCTACGCCAAAGTGGTGGGCGGCGATAAATGGCCCAGTGCGATATAGACCGGTCTGTACTTCGTCGAGGACAAGGAGGGAGCCGTATCGCCGACACAGTGCCTGAGCGGCGGCGAGATAATCGGGCTGCGGTACGCGCACACCGGCTTCTGCCTGGATCGGCTCGGTGACGAAAGCGGCGAAGGCCTTGGTCGCCAGCTTGCGCTCGAGAGCATCGATGTTATCGAAAGGAACCGGCTCGGTATTGGGCAGGAAGGGGCCGAACCCGTCCTGCCAGAACGGATTGGACATAAGCGATAAGGCGCCGCAGGTTAGGCCGTGAAATCCGCCAGCTGCGTAAAGGATGCCTTGTCTGCCCGCATGCGCGCGGGAAAACTTGATAACGGTCTCAATGCCCTCGCTGCCAGAACTGGCGAAGAAGGCTTTTGTCAATTTGCCGCCCGCTCGCCGGCAGAGTTTTTCCGCGAGTTCGCCGGCGAGGTCCGATACGTGGCTCTGCAACATCGCCGGGCCGGCTCTGTCGAGCTCGTCCTTCAGCGCCGCCACCAGCTGGGGATGGTTGTGCCCGATATTGTGAACGCAATAGCCCGATATGAAGTCGAGAACGCATCTCCCGTCAGTGGTGTCGAGCTCCGCGCCGCTACAGCGCGCGTAACTGACATTCATCTGCAGAATATCAAGAAGTCTGCCCCATTGCGGGTTGACGAACCGGTCATATCGAGTCGCGACCGTACGATCGACTGAGGCTTGCTGCAGCACGGGATTCCCCAAGACGCCTCAAAGAGCCGCCTCTTGCTGGTGATGCAGCGATCGGGCGAACATCATTTACATTACAGCAGCGTTCCGGGAGGAAATGTCGATTCTTGTGAAGATAGATGGCAAATCTTCGCAGTCATAATTCATCTGCTATTCTGACGTTTAGCTGCTGTTTTGATGTTTATCCTGAATTTTTGCGTATTTTTCTTAGATAAATCCCATTCAACTATGATTGTCTCCATACAACTCGACACAAGAGCTTCGTAAAGTTGCTGCGCGGTAACAGTGGAGCAGCGGCTTGTCTGAAGTTACGCCCGGTCTGTCCTTCGGCTCGCCAGACGCCGGTGGCGCGAGCGACGATGGCGCGTCCGGAGCCGAACCGCTGGCTGGCCGGCCGTCGCCTCCGGTCGCCGCCCCGTCCCGCTTGTGCCACCGGATCGCTGTCGGGCCGCGTCGGCTCGACAGGAATATCCGCATTGTCCGCCCGCCACATACGTTGCGTGTGCGGGTGGAAGCATGCATTAGCGACGTCTACGAACGGGCCTTTGGCGCAAGCGACTTAGCGTTTCCACGCCGCCTCGTTGCCTGGCTTGACGACGCCGACCATCCGGTTTGCGCGGCAGGGTTGCGCAAAGCCGCCGATGGTTTCTTTTCGGAGATCTATCTCGATTCTCCGATCGAGCAGGTCTTGCTGATGCGAACTGGCGAAACCGTCGCCCGCAATCGGATTTTCGAGGTCACGACCTTAGCGAGCCGTAACCCGGAAGTCTCGCCGCTGTTCATCCGGCAACTCGCTCTGCTCGGCAAAGTCGCCGGGTTCGAGTGGTCGTTTTTTACCGCGACGACGCGATTGCGAAAGCTGCTTTGTCAGCTTGGGATTCCAATCGTCGAACTTGCAGCAGCCGATCCCACTCGGGTCGCCAACCTCGATAGTTGGGGAAGTTATTACACGCAGTCGCCGCTCGTCTGCGCGGTCAGCAAACAGGGTCTCGATGGTTGGACCGTGCCGATTCCAAAGGTCTTGGCCGATGCATGAGCTGCTAGCCGCGCTGGGCTGTCGCGCCGAGAGCGGCGGCAGCCGTCAGGCGTTCGATGACGGGGTAACGCGGCTCGAATATGGGCATCTGGCCAGCCGTGTCGCCGGAGCCGCCGAGGACCTCCGATCGCCGAACTCCCCCTCAGTGATTGGCGTTCTCGGCGGCAACCACGTCGAAACCGTCGTCGGGCAACTCGCCGGTTGGCATGCAGGAAAAATCATCGTCCCGCTGCCTCCATTCCTGCCCATACCGCAGCTACGTCATATTGTGGCTGACGCCGGGATTTCTCACATTCTCGCCACTCCAGAGCTGGCCGATACCGCCGCGTGCTTGGCCTTGCCGTTCACCCTGATTTCCGACCGCCTTGCACAGTGGACAGCACCGGCGCCTTCCGGTGCGGGCACGATCATTTACACGTCTGGCACGACAAATCGGCCGAAAGGCGTACTGCTCGAAAGCGGCCAACTCGTCTGGAGCGCGCGCGCGCTGGCGGAAGCGATCGGGGCCGATCAGGACGATGTCTATCTCTCGGTCCTCCCCCTAGCGACCCTACTCGAAACCATCAGCGCAGTGGTTATTCCGATCCTCGTGGGCGCTCGCGTGCGGCTTGAGCCCGCGCTGGCGGCGAATTTCGGCGAGGTCAGTGGAGGAGCCCTCGCGACGGCCGTCGCGTTGCGACGACCAACCTGCATGGTCTTGGTGCCACAACTACTTGCGAATTGGGTCAGGCGACTTGGGGACAGCTCGGTCAAGGCGCCCGATAGTTTGCGCGTTGTCGCCGTCGGCGGTGCATCACTGGCGCCGGCGCTGGCTGAGAAGGCCTGGCGCCGTGGAATTCCCGTGTACGAGGGCTATGGCCTTTCGGAATGCGGCTCGGTCGTAGCGCTCAATCGTCCCAGTCAACGCAAAGCCGGAACTGCAGGAAAACCTCTACCGGGTCTCGATGTCCGGATCGTGGACGGCGAAATCGTCGTGGACGGGCCGCCTGTCATGGATCGGTATCTCCACGGCTCGCCCGTGGGTCGCAAGTGGAACACTGGCGATTTCGGTGAGATCGATGAAGACGGGCACCTAATCGTTCACGGCCGCCGCGACAACGTGCTCGTCACACCGCTTGGACGAAACATCAGCCCGGAATGGATCGAAGCCCTAATAAACGCCGATCCGCGGGTGCGGTGCTCGGTCGTCACCCATGTCGAAGGCCCTTACCTCACGGCGCTAGTGGTGCCGTCTGTTCGAGGTGAGGATTGGTTTGACCGCGCCAGTGCTGAGAGCATCGCCTCGCTGATGTCCGCATGCTGCGCCGGTGCGCCGAATTACGCGAGGCCGCGCCAGGCTGTCGTCATATCCGCACAGGAGTTGAGTTCCCAAGGGCGTCTCACCGGCAACGGCCGCATTGGGCGCCGAGAAGTACTGGATTGGTATGGCGCTCTGTTGGCGCGGACAAGCGCGGCTCTGCCTGACGCAGAGGCACGGGAATCCGCGCAGTGACCGCGTACGACCAACTTCTCACCGAGACGACCGACGCTCGCACCGAGTTCCTCGGCATCCCCTTGCTGACGCGCGCGGTGACTGGAGATGTGCCGCTCACGCTGTATCTCGCATTCCTGCGCGAGGCCTATCATCACGTTCGCCATACCTGTCCATTGCTGTCGCTTGCCGCGACCAGGACCGAAGACGCCGACTATCGCAAGGCGCTCCACACCTATCTCAACGAAGAACAGGGGCACGATGAGTGGATCCTCGCTGACATCGACTCGCTTGGTGGAGACGCCAAGGCGACGAGAGTGGCGGTCCCGGGTCCCGCCTGCCGGGCAATGATAGGCTATGCCTACTACGCGATCGATTGGATAAGTCCCTACGCCCTATTGGGCATGGTGCATGTCCTCGAAGGAACCTCGGCGCAACTCGCCGGCAAGGCCGCCGACGCGCTCAAACGGTCATTCGGTTTGTCCGGTGACGAGGGGTTTAGCTACCTTGTGACCCACGGCGAACTTGATGCGGACCACGTCGCCTTCTTTCACGAGTTGGTAAACGATCTTGCCCCATCGGCGATCCGGCCGATCGTCGATAGCGCAAACATCATGTATCGCCTTTACGGCGACATCTTTCGCGACCTCGAGCGCCGGACCTAAAGGCCGTCATGCCTGTCGCCGGCGACACCGTATTAATCACCGGCGCCGGGTCGGGCATCGGGCGCGCCCTTGCCCTCGAAGCGTCGAAGCGAGGTATGAAGCTCGCGCTTGTCGGCCGCCGGCGCGAAGCGCTCGAGGAGACGCGGCGCCAGCTGCCCTCCACTTCGGAATGCCTGATCATTCCTGGCGATGTAACGGTTCCGGACGATCGTCAGCTCATTCGCCGCAGCGTCGTCGAGGCATGGGGGCGACTCACCCTTCTCATCAACAATGCGGGGGTGGTTACGGCCGGGCGGCTGAGCTCTCTGCGAGACGACGATCTCGATCGCTTGATGGCAACCAATCTGTCGGCGCCGATCGCCTTAACGCGCGACTTGCTCCCGTTGCTTTGCGCCGGTGCGCCGGCGCGCGTCGTCAATGTCGGCTCGCTGGTGGGCGACATCGCGATGCCGCTTTTTTGCGCCTATTCGGCCTCGAAATTCGGTCTCCGCGGATTTTCCAACGGGCTGCGCAGAGAGTTGAAGCCGCTTCGCATTGGCGTCACCTACGCCGCGCCTCGGGGAGCCGAAACACCGGCAGCAAGTGCGGCTGCTCAATTCCTTGAACCGTTCGGAATGCGCCTCGATAGCACTGCATCGATCGCGGTGGGGCTCTGGCGCGCAATCGACCGTGGCGCCGACAATCAATATCCGCGCACCCGCGAGCGGCTCTTTGTGCTCGTGGAACGGCTCTGGCCGTCGCTGATCACCGGCACGTTGACGCGCCAACTCCAGCGCGGCGGAGGCTACCTGATTGACACGGAAACGAATGAGCTGGTCTCGCCGACCGAGAGCATCTCGTCAGTGCCGCAGAAATAACGCCGACGATGGAGAAATGCCATGCTGCGCAAACTAAACCGGACGATCGCGGCGGTCTTCATGGCTGTCGTTTTGTTGAGTATGCCAGTCGCTCGAGCTGCCGATCAGTCGCCAATGGCCGTCGAAATCCGCCGCATCGACAACGAGTGGGCCCGCATCGCCTACCAGCTATCCAATGCCGACGAACAAGAAAGGCAGATGCGGGCGCTAGCCGCGGAGGCAGCAGCACTGGTCGCGCGATACCCGGACCGCGCCGAACCGCTGATCTGGGAGGGCATCGTCACCAGCTCCGAAGCCAAGTATGTCGGAGGCCTGAGCGCGCTTGGTCTGGCCAAGGATGCCCGCGACATGTTCGAAAGAGCGGGCCGGATTGACTATCGGGCGGTCGATGGCGCCGTACCAACGAGCCTCGGCGCGCTCTACTACAAGGTGCCAGGTTTTCCGCTTTCCTTCGGCGACAACACACGTGCCCGCCAGTATCTGGAGCAGGGGGTGCAGATTTGCCCGGATTGTCTCGATGCCAATTTCTTTTACGCCGACTTCCTGTTCGGAGAAGGTGAATACGCGAAGGCAGCCACTGTCCTGAAGCATGCGTTGAACGCTCCGGCAGACGCCGGGCGGCCGGTCTGGGACGCCGGGCGGCGGGCGGAAATTCGGTCGCTGCTTTCGGAGGTCGAGCAAAAGCTGGCCTCGCGGCAATAAGACGCCGGTCCATCACTTGTGTCTTCGCGATGACCCTATGGTCGATGCTCGGCCGGCAGCTCCACCACCCGCAAGGGGTCTTCGGCAGCGGCGTGGGAACGCTTATGCGGGTCATAAACTCACGGCCAAATGCGCTCGCCATTGCCGCTTTGGAACTGCAGCCGACAGACGAGGTGCTGGAGCTCGGATGTGGGCCCGGGCACGCCGTCAGCATGATAGCGAAGCAGCTGAGGGCCGGAACGATCCACGCGGTCGATCAGTCTGAGACGATGCTGGCGCAGGCACGATCGAGAAACCGGCTCGCCATCCAAGAGGGCCGCGTACGCTTATACCGCGCGCGGATCGAGCAACTGCCCTTCGCGGACGGCTCTATGGACAGGGTCTTGGCAGTAAACGTCGCTTATTTCTGGCCCGATCCGGCAGCAGTGTTGAGCGAGATAAACCGCATGCTGCGTCCCGGCGGCGCTCTGTCGATCTATGTGACGGATGCCTCCGTGATGCGCCGCTGGCCATTCGCCGATGCGGCGACCCATAGGCACTTTCGGCGTTGCGACCTTGCCGAGGCCTTGCAACGCGGTGGTTTTTGCGAAGCGATGATTACCTCTGTAGCAATGCCCTTGCTTGGGGATAGCGCTGGGCTCCTTGCCATAGGTCGAAAGCGGCCTTGCCGCGCGGACGTCGCATAGAATGAATAGCCAAACGTAATAGCCGATCATGATCTCGCTAAATGCCCCTTTCCACCCAACCCGGCGGTTTGGTGCCGCTAGCGTGAAGGTCGGCTAAGGGGCAATATCCGCCGAATGTCACTCGCCAACTCATCGGCAACTTCGCGCCGATCCCGGCCGTTCGCATTACAACGAGGCTCGGCCCAGGCGGACCCTATGCCGACTTTGCCGGCAGCCGGCACGGATCGCTAACCGCGCACACCTCGACGGCGATGGGCCGGTGCCAAAGGCGCTGCCTGCGATCAGGTGAGAAAGGAGAAGCTGATGCTGGCCCTGGTTCTCTCGCCTGGCTCTCACGTGTTCGAACCGCCCGATCCGTGGTAGACCCGCCTCGCCCAGGGCGATGACGTGATAGAATGAGAAATCGAAGGGAGGATCAGATGAGTGTCGAACTCAATCACACGATAATCCCGGCGAAGGACAAATGGGCCTCGGCCAAGTTCCTCGCCGATATGCTCAATCTCGAGGCGGGGCCGGAATGGGGCCATTTCGTTCCGGTCAAGACGGCGAACGGCGTGACCCTCGATTTCGACACGCGCGAAGAGTTCCGGCCGGGGCATTACGCCTTCCTTGTCAGTGACGCCGAATTCGACGCGGCGTTCGCCCGCATCCGCGCTCAGGGTGTCCGGTATTACGCCGATCCGCGGCGCGCCAAGCCCGGCGAGATCAATCGTCTGCACGGCGGTCGCGGCGTCTATTTCGACGATCCCAACGGCCATTTGATGGAAATAATCACCCACCCCTACGGCGACCGGCCCGAGCAGGTATAATCGTCCGCGCGCCGGCGACGGCACGCTGCACCGCTGAGGGGATTTCGCGGTGAGCCCTTGATGCACCTTGAGCCTTCCTCCCGGCAGCGCGAGTTGATCGATCTTGCCCGCCGTCTGGCCCGCGAGCGCTTCGCCCCGCGCGCCGCCCGCCACGACCGCGACGCGTCGTTTCCCTTCGACGACTATGCCGATCTTCGCGCCGAGGGGCTCCTCGGCCTGTGCGTGCCCGAACGCTACGGCGGGCTCGGGGCCGACTACGAAACCTACTGCCTGGTGGCGGAGCAGCTTGCGCAGGGCAATGCCTCGACGGCGCTCACCTTCAACATGCATTGCCTCACGATGCTGATGATGGGCTGGATCGCCGACAACATGGCGATGCCTGCCGACGCACGTGAGCGCCACGAGAAGCTCCGGGCCGCCAAGTTCCGCGAGGTTGTCGAGGAAGGCGCGTTCTACGGGCAGCCCCACAGCGAGCCGGTGGAGCAGGGGCAGACCGACACTCAGCTCAGTGTGGGCGGCCGGCGCTTTGGCACCACGGCGCGGAAGGTGGAGGGCGGCTACATCGTCAACGGGCGGAAATTCTTCGTCTCCCTGGGCGGCTGCGCGCCGTATTACGCCACCCCCGCGATCCGGCTGGGCGACGAGCCGTGGATCGAGCGCACCCTCTATCTCCAGATACCCAAGGACGCGCCGGGTGTGTCGTTCACCGGCGACTGGGATCCGATGGGGATGCGCGCCACGGTCAGTCGCGACATGGTGCTCGAGAATGTGTTCGTCCCCGACGATTCTGAGGTGCTTCCACCTGGCCTCTTCGGAGCGATGTACAACGCCTTCCCGCACCTCTTCCTGAGCTTCTCCGCGACCTTCCTCGGGCTCATGCAAGCGGCCTATGACGGCGCCATCGCCTACCTGACCGGCAGCATGCCGGGCGCGCCGGCCCTGCATACCGAGCTCGCGGCGAAAGGTCATGCGATCGCCGAGATGCTCTTCGCGATCGAGGCCGCCCGCGCGCTTTACTACCGGGCCATTTCGGAGGCCCAGGTCGATGGGCCGCTAGAGGCGGTTCAGCGCGCCCGGGCGGCGCACGTCACCGTGCAACGCGCCGTGGTCGCGGTCACCCAGGAGGCGATCCGTGTCTGTGGCGGACGGGCCTTCCTTAAGCGTTATCCGTTCGAGCGCTACGCACGCGATGCGCGGGCCGCCGCGCTCATGCGCCCGTGGACTGAGGAGATGGCGACGCAGCAGGCCTGGGAGGCTGCGCTTGGTCTGGACGGGCTGCGGGGCGATGCCGCAGGGGCGTGATCGCACTTCCGGGCAAAGGTCGGGCTTGGGGCAACTGCTGCCGAACGTCGGTCGACGGCTCAATGTCTGCTCGACGCCGATCTCGGACGTTCAGATATTCGTCGATCAACCGGTCAGATCGACCCAAAGCCGGCGTTCGGGTTACCGCCGCTTCGCGCCAGGAATGCCCGTTAGGTCCGGGCTACCTCTGGCCCTCGAAGGGCTGGTCTGCCACCGCACCCGCCTGATCACACCATGCTCGGTCGCGGCTCCGCTCTAGAAGCCCTCGAAAACCTTTCCGCAGAGATCAGGCGAGGTCAAAGCGGTCCAGGTTCATCACCTTGTTCCATGCCGCCACGAAGTCACGCACGAACGCCTCCGTCGAATCGTCACAGGCATATACTTCCGCGAGGGCTCGGAGCTGGGAGTTTGAACCGAAGACGAGATCGACGACGGTGCCCGTCCACTTGAGCTCGCCCGTCGCCCGATCGCGCCCTTCCAACACGCCTTCGGATGTGGGGGACTTCTGCCACTCCGTTCTCATGTCGAGCAGGTTCACAAAGAAATCATTGGTCAACGTCTCTGGCCGCTTGGTGAAGACGCCGTGTTCGGACTGCCCGAAATTGGCGTTCAGGACGCGCATCCCACCGACAAGAACCGTCATCTCGGGAGCGGTCAGCGTCAGCAAGTTCGCCCGATCCACCAGCAGCTCCGCCGCCGGTCCCTGGTGTCCCTTCCGGAGGTAGTTGCGGAACCCGTCTGCGGTCGGCTCCAGTACGGCGAACGAGTCCACATCGGTCTGCTCTTGCGATGCATCCGTGCGCCCGGGGGTGAAGGGAACCTTCACCTCGTGCCCGGCCGTCGTCGCCGCTACCTCGACGGCCGCGCAGCCGCCCAGAACGATCAGGTCTGCCAGCGACACCTTCTTCCCGCTGGACTGCGCGCTGTTGAAATCCTTCTGGATCGCTTCCAGTGTCTGGAGGACCTTCGCCAGTTCGGCCGGCTGGTTGACTTCCCAATCCTTTTGCGGCGCGAGGCGAATGCGCGCCCCATTCGCCCCGCCGCGCTTGTCGCTGCCACGGAACGTTGACGCCGACGCCCAGGCCGTCGTGACCAGTTCGGAGATGGACAGGCCAGACGCGAGGATTTTCGCCTTCAGAGCAGCAATGTCCTGCTCCCCGATCAGCGGATGATCCACAGCGGGGATCGGGTCTTGCCACGGCAGCGGCTCCTTCGGAACGAGCGGGCCGAGATAACGCGCGATCGGGCCCATGTCGCGGTGCGTCAGCTTGAACCACGCCCGGGCAAACGCGTCTGCGAACTGATCCGGATTCTCGTAGAAGCGCCTTGAAATCTTTTCGTAAGCAGGGTCGAACCGCAAGGCGAGGTCAGTGGTCAGCATGGATGGAGCGTGACGCTTTGACGGGTCGTGCGCATCCGGCACCGTATCGGCGCCTGCGCCATGCTTGGGTTTCCACTGATGCGCACCGGCCGGGCTCTTGGTCAGTTCCCATTCGTAGCCGAACAGGTTCCAGAAGAAGTTGCTGCTCCACTTCGTTGGCGTCGTGGTCCAGATGACTTCCAGGCCGCTGCCGATCGCGTCACCCCCTTTGCCCGTGCCGAATTTGCTCTTCCAGCCGAGGCCCTGCTCCTCGATGCCGGCGGCTTCCGGCTCTGGGCCCAACAGTGACGCATCGCCAGCGCCGTGGGTTTTGCCGAAAGTGTGACCGCCAGCAATCAGCGCGACCGTTTCTTCGTCGTTCATCGCCATACGGGCGAACGTTTCGCGAATATCCTTGGCTGCCGCGAGGGGATCCGGCTTGCCGTTCGGCCCTTCCGGATTCACGTAGATCAGGCCCATCTGAACGGCGGCGAGAGGATTCTCGAGGTCGCGGTCGCCGCTGTAGCGCTCGTCCGCCAGCCACTTGCCCTCGGGGCCCCAGTAGATGTCCTCTTCCGGCTCCCAGACGTCCGCGCGGCCGCCGCCGAAACCGAACGTCTTGAACCCCATCGACTCCAGGGCGACGTTGCCGGCGAGAATCATAAGGTCTGCCCACGAGATTTTCCGACCGTACTTCTGCTTGATCGGCCAGAGCAATCGGCGCGCCTTGTCGAGGTTCACGTTGTCCGGCCAGCTATTGAGCGGCGCAAAGCGTTGCGTGCCGGAGCCGGCGCCGCCGCGACCGTCGCCGACGCGGTACGTGCCCGCGCTGTGCCACGCCATCCGGATGAACAACGGCCCATAGTGGCCATAGTCCGCCGGCCACCAATCCTGCGAGTCCGTCATCAAGGCATGGAGGTCCTTGATCACGGCATCCAGGTCGAGGCTCTTGAACTCCTCGGCGTAGTTGAACTCCTCGCCCATGGGATCGGACAGGGGAGAGTTCTGGTTGAGAACCCTCAGGTTCAGCTGATTGGGCCACCACTCACGGTTCGTGTGTGCTCGGGTCCCGCCCGTGAACGGACACTTGCGTTCACTTGCCATGCTCTCTCCGATCGCGTTCCGCTCTTTCCCGTTTGATATATCGATGCGGTGACCGAGCATACTTAGAAACCGATACCCGGCTTTGATCTAGGTCAAGGCGCAAGCAAGGTTGCGCACGAGCGATGGCGGTAGCGTCGCGATGCCCGGTCTGTGTCACTTTCGGAAGTTGACGTGACTTGGAATGGCCGCTTATCGGCGGTTCAACAGCGTGGTCTTGAATGACGCATTAAGGGCAGGAAAAGCCGTTCCAACTGCAGAGGTCTGAGTGACCGAGAAGCGCCGATAGCAGACCTTCGTGCGGCTGCAAGCCACCGGCCACCGCCCGTGTCCATAACCGCATGCCTGACCCAGCCGAGGCTCACCAGCGTCGGCAGCGCCGCGGCCGTGGTCGCTGTCGCGGATGGCTCCTCCTATTTTGTCGTCTTTACGAAAACACCGTCCCAGGGTTCTGGCGGGGTGGCCCTTAGCTCGGCGCACCGCGCGGCCATGATGAGCGGTGGTGAGGTCGGCGTGCTGGTCCCGTGCGGGTATGCCACGCGGTGGCACCAGCATTCCTCGGCGGCGGAGAAATCGCCGGCGCGGTAGCTTTCGAGCGCGGCCCGGTACTGAGCCGGATAGGCCTGCTCGGCGTCGTCGGCAGCGGATTTTTCGGCGACGAGCTCGTAGATCGCGATCGCGTCCTCCTTGCCCTTGACTTTGATCCAGTCGAGTTCGCACAGCACGAAACGATCGGCGACCGCCGCCGCAGTCGCTGGCCCGAGCACGATGCGGCAGCCGTAGTCGTCGGGCACGCCTTCGAGACGCGCGGCGATGTTCACGGTCTCGCCAACCGCTGTGTAGTTGTACCGCTGCGGCGCTCCGACATTGCCGACAACCGCCGGACCGCTGTTGAGGCCGATCTTGATGGCGTAGCCAGGCTCGCCTCGCGCATCGGCCTCTCCCTTGGCCTGCATCACGCGGTCGACCGCCCGCAGCGCCGCGCGAGAAGCGGCAGCTGCGTGGTCGGGGTTCGGTACCGGCGCGCCCCACACGCCCATCACCGCGTCGCCGATGAACTTGTCGACGTAGCCGCCGGTCGCCTCGACGGCTTCGACGATCATGCCGAGATAGCGGTTGGTCACCGCCATCAGCACCTCGGGCGGCAGCTTTCCCGACAACGCGGTAAAGCCGGACAGGTCGGCGAACATCACGGTGACATCGCGGCGCTCGCCGCCGAGATGCAGTCCGGCCGCGCTCTCGGCCAGTTGGTCGACGATTGTCGGCGCGAGGTAATGGCTGAAGGCATGCTGTACACGTCGGCGACGCCGTTCCTCGACGAGGAACCGGACAATATACGCGAGGACCATCGACAGGGTCGCGGCGCCGGTCGGCAGGGCGAGCGCAAACCAAAACCCAAAGCCGAGCAATATAAGCGCGCCGCCGAACAGGGCAGCGGCGAGAACGGCGAGGCCCAAAACTGCGAGCGTTGGTCTCAGGAGAAAGCCCATCAACGCTCCGAGTAGCGCCGCGACGGCCGCGGCACCCGTGCGACCGATGGGCAGGACTGGACGGACCAGATTGCCGGTCAGGACCTGCTTCACTGCTTGGGCGTAGACGAAGACGCCCGGTGTCGTACCAGCGTCGGCATCCGATGCGCCAACCCGATCGAGAACGCAGCGGCCAGGCGCGCCAGCGCGAGCGCGCGGCGGCGACATAAAGCGGTCGGGGGTGCGCTTGCGGTCTTCCTCGGCGAGGTTGGTTCCGACCAGCACGACCTTGTCGGCAAAGGCCGCGCGAACCGCCGTCGGATCCTGATCGAGGCATCTCAGCACATCGATCAACCGGTAGGTCGGTATCGCTTCGAGGGGCGCCGCCGGCGCCAGCATCAGCCGGCGCGGCATCGGCGGTCCCTTAGCGCGCGTGAGCAGTGCTGTGGCCATCGTCGGCGACGCTTCCCTCTCGCCAATGTGAAAATCGCGCGTTACCCAACGCTGAATGCCGTCGGAATCGGGAGTAAGCTCGATTAAGGCGAGTGCGTCGATCCCGGTCGCCCCCCAAAAAGGGTCGGCCGGGTATGCGTGGGCTGAGCGGCCCAGCACGATCCGGTCGCGCGCACGCCGCAACGCGACCAGAAAATCGCGATCATACTGGTTCTGGACGCCCGGAAAGCGGTTGGCCGAATACTCGAAGATCATGTCGAAGCCGATTGCCCCAACCCCGCTATCGGCCAGCCCATTGATCAGCTTGGCCCAAATCGGGCTCATGAAGATTCGTGGCAGGCCCGCCAGTTCGTCGGAGTCGAGGCTGGCGCGGTCGAGCGCGATCACCGCGACCGGCTCGCCGGCATTGCCTGGGCGATGGCTGGTCAGGGCCAGCGATAGGTCGTAGAAAATGCCGTCAACGGGGTTCATTCGCTCACCGGCGAACAGCCCGGCAATGCCGGCGAGTGTCGCCGCGATCATCGTTGCAATTGCGCGCTGGCGCCGCGCCAGAAGACCGGTTCGAGGCAGCCGCTCTATCCTTAATCGACCCGCTCGATGACAAGGGCATTGGGCCCGGGTGACGCGACCCCGACAAAGGCTATCTCCATCGGGCTAGACTGGTCGGCCATCGTCAGCCGGAGCGTGTAGAGCGCGCTCAGCAGCAGGGGCGCCGTGCCCGGCGGGCAGCTCGCGTGACGTCCGGCAAGAATAAGACGCAGCAGCGGCTGGTCTGGACGGTTATCGGCGTAGATCGCCGCGGCCCGCACCTGGCCGGCGCGACTGCCGGTAAACACAATCTCGGGATTGACTGGCCAGAATTGCGGCAACCCACGCATGATCACCCCGCCGGTGGCGCGCCCCGCACTGTCTGCATCGGTAATCGTGTAAATACGCGGGCAAGACCCCGCTTTGTCGTTCACTACCGTACCGTCGGTGCGATAATCCGTGAGGGTTAGCGTTACGCTGCCGCCAGCCACGGTAACCAGTTTGCAGCCCCGATAGTGGAGGAAGGTCAGCTGCGCGCCGGGCTCGAGTCGGACCGACGTGTCGGCGGAGATTTCCGTCATCTCGGCCATCGGCGGGATGGTGGTACCGGTCACTTCCATCACCATCCCGGCAGGCGGTTCGGTGGCATCGGCGGGCAGGACGAACAGCGCGCCCGCCGCAACCATCAGCACCAGCGACGCTCCTCCAAAAAAGAAACGCATCTGCCGTCCCTGTCCGCTGCTGACGATATGGCCGCGCCGAGGTGGGAGCTGAGTTATACCGGCCTCGTCGAGATCGTAATATACGGCTGCGGACGTTATCTCCGGTTGATCCAGATCAAAGCTGATCGGCTGCGTCACCCTATGCTTACCGAAGGAAGGTCAAGCACGCATTTTCGGGGATCGAGAGGGCCACGTGATCCGCGCGGCTCGCGGGCACGATGATCGAAGCGGTGCTGGTCTGAGACGGGCTAGCGGAGGAGCCATGTTCGAGACCGCCGAGCTCGGCCATCATCTTCCCAAGGCGGAATACCGCCAGATCGTGCCGGCGCTGCGTGCGCAGCTACTGGAGGCACAGTACGACCTGTGGAAGAACGGCAAGTTCGCGGTGATCATGCTGATCTCCGGCGTGCGCGGGGCCGGCAAGGGCGAGACCGTCAACCTTCTCCACGAGTGGATGGATCCGCGCCACATCCACACCCACGCCTTCGACAATCCGACCGACGAGGAACTGGCGCGGCCGCGGATGTGGCGCTATTGGCGCGCGCTGCCGCCCAAGGGCCGCATCGGCATCCTGTTCGGGTCGTGGTACACCACGCCCATCATCGATCGCGTGTTCGGCCGCATCAAGGAAGGCGACCTCGCGCGCGACATCGACGAGATCAACCATTTCGAGCGCATGCTGGCCGACGAGGGCGTGCTCATCCTCAAATTCTGGTTTCATCTCGGAAAGGAGCGACAGCGCAAGCGGCTCAAGGCGATCGAATCCGATCCGGAGACTCGCTGGCGCATCACCCAGCGCGATTGGGACTTCTTCAAGAAATACGACCGCTTTTACCGCGTGAGCGAGGACACGCTGAGGCAGACCTCGACCGGCTGGGCGCCCTGGATCGTGGTCGAGGGAGAGGACCCCGCCTATCGCTCGGTCACGGTGGGCCGAGCTCTCCTCCAGGCGATGCGCAAGCGACTCGATGCCAAGCCCGCAAGAACACACGGCCGCACAATCGAGGCCGCGCCGATCGCTACTCCGGTGGACAACCTTCACATTCTCGACACGATCGATTTGACGCAAACGCTTACCAAAGCGCGCTACGCGCGCGATCTTGCGAAGCTGCAGGGGCGGCTTGCGCTGTTGACGCGGCATCCGCGCTTCGTGGAGCACAACGTCATATGCGTCTTCGAAGGCATGGATGCGGCCGGGAAGGGCAGCGCGATCCGGCGCCTCACCGCAGCCCTCGATGCGCGGCTCTATCACACCATTCCGGTCGCGGCACCAACCGACGAAGAGAAGGCGCAGCCCTATCTATGGCGCTTCTGGCGGCACATCCCGGGCAAGGGCCGGTTCACCATCTACGATCGGAGCTGGTATGGGCGCGTGCTGGTCGAGCGCATTGAGGGCTTCTGCTCCGAAGCCGATTGGATGCGCGCCTATTCCGAAATCAACGAGTTCGAGGACCAGTTGAGCCGTAACGGCACGATAGTGCTGAAGTTCTGGATGCAGATCTCGAAATCGGAACAATTGAAGCGGTTCGAGCTGCGCGAGCGGACGCAGTTTAAGCAGTTCAAGATCACCCGCGAGGATTGGCGCAACCGCGAGAGATGGAACGAGTATCAGAGCGCCGCAGCCGACATGATCGAACGCACCGGCACCACGAAGGCGCCCTGGAACCTGATCGAGTCGAACGACAAGCACTTCGCGCGCGTCAAGGTGCTGCGCGCCACCGTCGCCGCGCTGGAACGGTGCCTCGACGGGGCGTGAGACCCTCACCGCGTGAGCCGATATAATGTGTCGGCAAGCTTCCGGCTGGTCACGCGGCGCGCAAGCATGAGGAGAAGCGGCTGATGCCCGATTCTTGGCGAACCGCCGGCGAGCTGTTTCGCGCCGGCCAACTCACGGCGGCCATCGAGGCAGCCAATGCCGCGGTGCGCAACAGCCCTGGAGATTTCTCCAAGCGAGTGCTGCTCGCCGAGCTTCTGGTGTTTGCCGGCAACATCCAGCGCGCTGACCTCATCCTCGACGCAGCGGAGAAAGCCGACCCGATGACCGGGGTCGTCGTCGCCGAGTTTCACCAGTTACTGCGCGCCGATACGGCTCGTCATCAATGCGCGACGGAGGGGCGCCCGAAGCGCTGCGCGCCTCGCTCGCCGCCCGGGTGGCGTTGCTTGCCGGCGATCTCGCCGAGGCGGCACGCCATGCTGGCAAGGCGGAAGCCGTTCGCCCGCGCGTTGCCGGCACCTTCCAACAGCCGTCCGGCGAGATGACATTCGATGATTTCCGCGATGCGGACGATCTGTACGCTGGATTTTTCGAGGTCCTGACCACGACCGGGAAGTATTTCTGGGTTCCGACCGAGCGCGTCACTTCGATCGAGTTGCATCCGCCGCGCCGTCCGCGCGACCTCGCCTGGCGCCGCGCCGCAATATCGGTGACCGACGGGCCAGACGGTGAGGTCTATCTGCCCGCGCTCTACATTTCTGCCGCGGCCGAGCCGCGCGACGACATCTGGCTCGGCCGCGTCACGGACTGGCTCGGCGAGGATGAGGGCCTGGTGCGCGGCGCGGGGCAGCGGGTGTTTCTGATCGGCGCCGACGCCTATGCCATTACCGACCTTTCGGTGCTTCGCTTCGGCGCGTGAATAGCCGCAACCTTGTTCGCCGCGGATCGAACCGAACGACGCAGGTGCAACTGCCGCTGCTCGACCGGCCGAAGCGGAGGAGGCGTTCAAGCACGGCGTGCGGCGCGACTTGGAGGCGCTGTTTAATGTGCGGCGGCGCTGAAGCTCCTGGCCCGAAGGGCTTCAGCGAGCTCGGGAAATCGTTGCTCGGATACGGCATTGTGGATTTTGCGTCGGGTGCGTTCAATGAGCCCGAGCAGCGCGACCTGCTGCGCGCCCGTGTCGAGTGGGCGATCCGCACGTTCGAGTCTCGCCTTCCAGCGGTGCGGGTGATGTTGGTGCGCCCTGCCTCTTTGGAGGCGACGCTGCGTTTGCCGATCGACGCCGTATGCGCACCGAACCGGCAGCGAACCCATCGCGCTCGATACCCTCGTGGATTTGGCCACTGCCGAGGTGCGGGTTAAGGCGCGCTCGGATATCCCCGGCGCGGCGCCCGACGATGTCTGACGCGCTGCTGACTTATTATGATCGAGCTTAACGCGCTTCGCCGCCTCGCCGCGCATCTCAAGATCGCCGCGCGGCTCCGCCCGACCGCAGACGCGGTCGACAATCGTTGTTTCCAGTTCGCGATCATCATCGCGCCAGTTAGTCTGCAACGTGTCGCGGCCAAAGCTATGCTGCTTTCGGACCGGACGCGACTGGTTCGGATCTGGCACACAACCTCACACCATCAAAGAGGAGGTGCACGATGAAAGCTGGTGTGGTTTATCCGCAGATCGAACTCGGCGGCGATACAGGGGCAGTCAAGGCGTTTGCCCAGGCGGCGGAAGACCTGGGTTACGACCATATTGTGATCTACGACCACGTCCTCGGCGCCGTTCATGCCGGCAGGGAACCGAAGTTGACCGGCCCTTATACAGAAAACGACCCGTTCCACGAGCCGTTGATCACCTACGCCTACCTCGCCGGCGTCACCAAGAAACTCGAATTGGTCACCGGCGTGATCATCCTGCCGCAGCGACAGACGGCCCTGTTCGCTAAACAGGCTGCGGATGTTGACCTGTTTTCAGATGGCCGGCTTCGCCTGGGCGTCGGTATCGGCTGGAACTGGGTGGAATACGACGGTCTCGAAATGTCCGGACACTTTCGTCGTCGCGGCAAGCGGCAGGAGCAGCAGATTGCTCTGATCCGTAAGCTGTGGGAACAGCCCGTGGTCGACCATGAGGACTCCGACCACCGGATCGACAGGGCCGGGATCTTGCCGCGGCCGAAACGGCAGATCCCCATTTGGCTGGGTGGTTCCAGCGAGGCCGCGTTCGACCGGGCGGCCAGGATCGGGGACGGCTTCCTGTTTTCGGGCCGGACTCAAACCGAGGCGGTCCAAATCAAGGCGAGGATCGAGGCCAAGCTGCACGAGCTCGGCAGAGATGTTGATGCATTCGGCTTCGAGTCCATTCAGCAATACAGTCGCGGAGACAACCAATGGCCTGGCGATATTGCGGCGTGGCGCGAAGCTGGGGGGAGCCACATATCCGTCGTGACGATGGGCGCGAACCTCACCACGGTGGACGGTCACATCGAAGCCATCAAGCGTTGGTGTGACGTCTACAAGTCGGTCCGTTAGAGCTCTGCGCATGGCCCAGTATCTGCACCGGACGGCTTTGCAGTGAGCAGGCGCGGTGAGCAGCCTGAGGGTGATCGATTGCGCCGCCGACGCTCCCTAGCCCAGCTGGTCCTGCGCTAACACCGACCTCTGCCCCGGTTTCTCTGCTCAGTAATACACTGATCGCCCAGCCCCGCCACTTGCCACCACCAGCTCGCCAGAGACCGCCCAGGCCTTTTCCGAGGCCAGGAAGGTCGCGACGAACGCGACCTCCGAGGCGTCCACCATGCGGCAAATGGCATTGCCACGCGGCGAATCTGGAGCGAAGTCCCGCCGCTCCGCTTCTTCCGGGGATACGCCCAACTGGGCGGCGCGGGCGGCGAGCAGGTTAGGCGTGCGCTCGGTGCGGGTCGTACCGGGATGGATGCAATTGACCGTGATCCCATGACGGCCCAGTTGGACCGCCAGCGTTTTTGTCATGTGCACCAGGCCGGCATTGCGGGCGCCGCCGCTGAGATTCCCGGCGTTGCGGGCGTTGCCACCGCTGATGTTGATGATGCGGCCCCAGCTCGCCGTCTTCATAAACGGAATGACGGCACGCGCGCAGCGCAGCGCGCCCACATACTTCACGTTGAAATCCTCGATCAAATCCTCGTCGATTACGGTTTCGATCGGGCCGGTCGCGGTGGCCGAGCCCCCTGGTGCAGACCCGCTGTTAACTAGGATGTGCAGCCCGCCCAGCTGCTGTGCCGCCTCGGCGACCATGCGGTCCACCTGCTCCTTGCTGGTGACATCGGCTGCAAGGGGAACGACGCGCCGGTTTGTCTCGGCCGCCAACTCCCGCGCCGTCGCCTCCAGATCCGCCTTGTTCCGGGCCACGATCGCCACATCGACCCCTTCGCGAGCCAATTCCCGCGCGATGGCTTTGCCAATGCCCCGACTGCCGCCGGTCACGATCGCATGCTTGTCGTGCAATCCGAGGTCCATGGCATTCTCTCCCTGTCAGAGTGACCGCGATATGCTGGCCCCACTGCGCATTGTTCTTTCTGAGAGAGCCTGGTGCAAGGGTTGCCAGGTGCTTCCTGCCGCCTCCAGGATTTAGTTGATGGGGTATCTGCGACAGCTTTAGAGGAAGGCGATAGCCCACGAGACCTGTAATCGAGAAAGGATGATCACGCCGATCTTCGTTATCAACAACAGGAAGGCCGCTGACGCGGTGGTCGAGCATTTTCTCCGCTGCTTCGATGACCGTTGCCATCGGCGATATGGTGATGACCTCAATCGACATCAGGTCGCGAGCCTTCTGGTCTTCATGACACTCCTCGCACGACTCGGCAAATCACCGAAAAGGAGTGGTAAGTCAGGCTTTGAATTTCCGCTTACTGCCTGCGCAACCTGATCTAGATCAAGGCCTGCTTGGCAGAGGGCGATATCCTGTTGGCAGCAGGAAACTTGCCTACGGAGATGCGCGTGAGATCGCCGTCGGCCGGGGAGCGTGAGGTGCTAAGCGCCAATGGGCCCCGCGTAGGTCCTCACTCAGGTCGAATAAGGAGCAAAATCTGATGCATCCGATCACCGACAAAGCCGAAGTGGCAATCGATTTTCCGGACAAATTTTACAGCGGCGGGTTCGGCCGCGATTGCAAGTTCGAGGCCCGTGCCGATGCAGAGGAGATGCTGATCCGGCTGGTGCGGTCAGAGGGCGAGAAACGTGCGGTACAAATCCACCTGCATCACTTCCTTTTTGCCGCAATTCTCGAGGATTTGGCTCGCTCGCTTGCCGAACGCGAGCCGATTGACGAAGTGCACCGCGTGCCGCTGCGCGATGCCGCGCGGCTTCTCGCTGACGAACTGGAGCGCGTTAGCGCGGATACCCGGCTCGCGAGGTAGCCGGGTGCCAGGTGTCGCTCGCCAGTCCATCGTCCGTTCTGCGCCGACAGCGGACATTTGTCGTGCAGCCCTAATGCGGCGCGAACCCGGTCAACCGAGGCCGATGCGGCGGCGGAAAACGGGGTCATTCAGCGCAAGCTCCTTGCCCACAAGATCATCGGCAGCAGCGGCGCAAAGGTAACAGATTGCTGCCGCCAGATGCCCCACCGGCGCCAGATCGATCCGGCGGATCTGGCTGATCCCGGATGCCCGGATAGCGGCCTGCATGTGGGTGTCGATGCAGCCGCAGCGCCTATCCCCCGGCTTGCGCCGGTCACGATCGCCACCTTACCGGCGAGGTCGGTCATCAAGCGCGCTCCCTCGGTGTCGGCTTCGCTGAAACGACACTCCCGGCTAACTTAGATCAACTCGCTGATCTGCCCCGAGGGGTTTCGCCCAGGGAAGTCCCTACACCGTCCATCGGCTTCAACCGAAAACGCGATGCGGCGACGGGAATTTGATGAATGCCGGTCGTCTTGATGAGTACGATCGGACGCTCGGTTATCGGCTCGACACAGAGAGGCCGGGCAAAGAGCTGTCCAAATGGGAGGACCCACCGACCACCGCCGCGGCGCCTCCCCGTCGCTGACTCGCTTGGCTACGCTCATGGGCGACCGGTGGCGCGGCCTCGCTGCCGTTGGTAGGGTGCTTTTTCGCGCAGCCGGGAGGAAAGCGACATGGACGAGCTTGCCTTTACCTCCGCAACTCAGCTGGCCGCTCATATGCGCGACCGGCGTGTCGGCTGTCTCGAATTGCTCGAGCATTATCTGGCGCGCGCCGAACGCCATAATACCGTGCTCAACGCGATTGTGGCGTGGCAGCTCGACGGAGCTCGCGAACGGGCGCGGGCGGCCGATGCCGCACTGGCGCGGGGCGAGGTCTGGGGCCCGCTGCATGGCGTGCCGATGACAGTCAAGGAGTCGTTCAACGTCACCGGGTTGCCGACAACCTGGGGCAACCCAGTGTGGAAGGACAACATCGCCACCGAAAACGCTGTGGTGATCGAGCGGCTGCTGCAGGCCGGCGCGATCATCTACGGCAAGACCAACGTGCCTCTGATGCTGATGGATTCACAAAGCTACAACGACGTTTACGGGACGACCAACAACCCGTGGGATACCACCCGCGGGCCGGGCGGCTCGTCGGGCGGGGAAGGCGCAGCGCTGGCGGCGGGTTTATCGGCGCTTGGCGCCGGAAGCGACATTGCTGGGTCGCTCCGCAACCCGGCGCATTACTGCGGTGTTTACGGCCACAAGCCGAGCTGGGGACTCATCCCGTCGCGTGGCCATTCGCCGACCGGCGCGCTGACCCCGACCGACATCTCTGTGGTCGGCCCGATGGCCCGTTACGCTGAGGACATCGATCTTGCGATGCGCGTGCTCGCTGGACCGGATTACCTGCAATTGCCCGCTTGGGGGATCGAGTTACCAGCGCCGCGGGCCCGCCATCTGCGTGATTTCCGGGTGGCAGTGTGGCTGTCGTCCTCGCTGAGCGAGATTGACGCTAGTGTTCGCGATGCCATCGGCGCGGCGGTCGCCGCAATCCGGGTCGCGGGAGCAAGCGTCGACGAGGAGGTGCGGGCGCCGCTCGATGACGCGGAACAGCACCGGTTGTTCATGCTGCTGCTGCGGGCGGCGACCGCCTCGCGCATGAGCGACAAGGATTTTGCCGCGCAGAAGGCGATCGCCGCGGAGCTCGACGAAACCGACATCAGTTTCCGGGCCGCGGTGGCGCGCGGCGCGACGCTGGATCATCGCGCCTGGGGCATCGCCAACGAGTTGCGCACCAACCTGCGCTATGCGTGGCGGGAGTTCTTTCAGCGCTACGATGTATTGCTGACGCCGGTGGCAGCCACCGCGGCCTTCCCACACGATCACAACCCCGATCGCGATCGGCGCCTCATTTCGGTGAACGGCCGGCGGGTCCCCTATGGCGACCAGCGCTTCTGGGCCGGGGTTCCCAGCCTCACCTATCTGCCGGCCACTGCTGCTCCGGTAGGACTTACCGCGGCGGGCCTCCCAGTCGGCGTGCAGATTATCGGCGCGGAGGGCGAAGACCCGACGACGATCGAGTTCGCCCGGCTGCTGGCCGCCGAGATCGGCGGCTTCACCCCGCCTCCCGGCTTCATCTGAGGTGCGCGGCGCCGATCAATTTGGCGGACGATCTCAACCTGCCGCGTGCTAGCGTTCTTTGTCGACTCTCGATCATCAGAGTGATCCTCCAGGCCGGCTGATGGCTAGCGCCCCTTCTCGATGTTCCACAAGAACGCAATCGGCGCGTCGACCACGCCCGTCAAGTAGGAGCGAAACGCAGCGCGGGCGTGGTACTGCCCCAGCGGGATGAACGGCACGACCTCGAAGGCGCGCTGCTGGATTTGCGCGGCGATCTCGCGCCGGGCGGCATCGTCTGTCGCCGCGAACCACGCGGCGCGCAGCGCCTCCAGCTTCTCGTCGTCCGCCCAGCCCGGCAGCACGCCCTTGGCTCCGGGCGCGCGTAGGTTTCGGGTCGTGGCCGGGTTCAGCATGTCGTAGGCGGCGAATGCGGTGACGAACACGTTCCAGCCGCCCTGGGCGACTGGGTCCTTCGAATAGATCCGCTTGATGACTGTGCCCCATTCGGTCGTCGCGACCTCGACGTTGAGGCCGAGCCGCTTCAGCAGATCGGCGGTGACCGTCGCCTCGGCGTGGAGCTGCGGGATGTCGGCGGGGTCGAGCAGGACGACCGGCTCCCCGTTGTAGCCCGCCTCGGTGACCAGCTTCTTCGCCCTGTCGTAGTCGCGCGGGCCCGACAGCGCCTCCGAACCGCGGGTCACCTCATCGCCGAGGCAGGCATAGACCGAGTAGCAAGTGCGCCAGTTCTCCTGATCGCCCGCCATCGCCGCCATATAGTCCGACTGGTCGACCACCTGCAGCACGGCCTGGCGCATCTTCACGTTGTCGAACGGCGGCTGCAGCCAGTTGAAACGCATAGTGCCGACGAACCCTGGTGAGTCCTTGATCTTGACATCGGGATCGTGCCGCAGCCCCGCAACGTAGTCGTTGGGCAGGTTCTCCCAGGCATCGACCTCGCCGTCCTTCAAGGCCTGTAGCGCGGTCACCGCGTCGGGGATGTAGATCCACTCGACCCGGTCGACCTTGGCGATCTTGGCGCCGCTCGCGCCGTCCGGTGGCTCGGCGCGCGGCACATAATCCGCGTTCCTGGCGAAGACGACCTTGTGGCCCGGCTGCCACTCGCTCATGACCATCTTGAACGGGCCGGAGCCGGTCGGGTCCTTGATCTGCGTGTAGGCGTCGATCTGGGCGAGCCGCTCGGGCATGATGAACGGCGTCGGCGAGGTCATCGTCGCGAGCGCATCGATGACCGGGAACGGGCGTTTCAGCGCGATCTGGAAGCGCATGTCGTCGAGCGCCTCGATCGCTGCTGCGGCGTCGAGCAGCGTCTGGCCATAGGAGTCGTTGCGCTGGCCCCAGCGCTTCAGCGAGGCGACGACATCGGTAGCGCGCACCGGCTGGCCGTCATGGAATTTCAGCCCGTTGCGCAGCGTGAATTCCCAGGTGAGCCCGTCGTTGCTCGCCTTCCAGCTGTCCACCATCTGCCGGTGCGGCCGGAACTCGTGATCGAGTGCGAACAGGGTGTCGTACACCATGTAGCCGTAATTGCGCGTGATGTAGACGCCGGAGAAATACGGATCGATGATCGTCAGGTCGGCGTGCGGCACAAAGCGCAGCACTTGGTTCTCGTCCGCCCGCGCCGTTGCGGCAAGCATTAGCGCGGTGGCGAGCGCGATCGCGGCGAAGCGGGATCGGATCATCGCCCGGCTCCTTTTATCAAGTGCTACGGCACACGCGTGCCGCCTTCGGCACCGCATCCGCAAGGCGGATCCCCGAAGAATAACCGCAACCCGCAGCTTCGCTACGACTCTCGCCACCGCTGTGTGAAGGTCCGCTTCTCTATCGCGGCCCGTGTCAAGCCGCGCCCTGATGAAAACCATCCGACTGAGCCGCTCGAAGCCATGGGCGCGCGAAGGTCGGCAATGGGGGGCAGGAAGAGCCGTTCCAACTGCAAAGGCTGAGTGACCGAGAAGCGCCGTAAGCGGACATTTATTAATTCGCTGAGAGCCGACTGGTGTCGACCCTAAGCCGTGGGGAATTTGATGCCGCCGAGAACGATGTCGACAGTTTTACCGTCGGAAGACAACGGCAGGAAGCAGGCCTCGAAGTCACGATGAGCTCTGTCGGGGTGCCAGTGCGCCTTGCCTGCGCGAAACTTCGGCACCCGCCCGGTCGCTACCGCATCGAGGATTTTGATAATTAACTCCGCAGCGGGTGGCTCCATGATTGAGCCGGCGGCCTGTCCCGTCAAATTACGCCCGACGAAGTTCACCACTTCCTCCCCGACAAGGCGAACGGTGTAGCCGCCGCCGTCCGCCACCACGGTATACATGATGATGTGGGGTAAGAGCCTGGGGATCGCTGCTGGATCGATGTCCTGGCGGGATGGCATCGCACGCTCGCCACGCACAGCGTCCCAATATTCATAAAGCGCACGGATGTCGGCGTCGCGCGGTGCACCGATGAAGGTCGCCTCGGTTAGCGAGTTGGCTGCTCTGATCATCGCGTGCTCCCTCGCAGCATTCCGTCTGCTGGCTTGGTGCCGACTCTTTCGCTGGGGGTGTGGCCTGAAGCGAGCGGCCGTTGTGCGCCGAAAGCGGCCATCTAGCCGATCGATTTTAAATTGCGGCTTTTGTCCACCATTCGCTTGCAACGCGCTCTAGTTCATCAAGCGACGCAATCTGTCGACGATCGTGAAACTCGCCCCAGGCCTTGTCGGAAAGGCTGGGAAGTCGCGCAGCATTACCATCGTAGCGGTGGATACGGGTCTGGATCACCGTTGGCGGCGACCGCGCCCGAGCAAGGAACACATCTGGGGTGATTGGCTGAAGAAGCACGTCGCCGCGACGATGGCCAAACACAGTTCGTCCGTGCACGTGGTGAACCCGCCGGGCGAGGCCGACAAGTTCCGTGTGTGGTCTCGGTCGGGCGACCCCTTGCAGTCAAAGGTGCGGATAGTGTGCACGACCTGCAACAACACGTGGCTGTCGGCCATTCAAAACGCGGCCAAGCCGCTGCTGATCCCGATGTTCGCCGGGCAGACGTGCGTGCTCGGCGTCCCTGCGCAGACGATGATCGCGACCTGGGCGGCGATGGCGACGATGACTGCAGAGCACATGAGCAAGGAACCGAGCTTGATCGCCGTGTCTCAAGCCGACCGGGAATGGCTATGGAAGAACGGGACGCCGCCACCAGACTGGCGAATTTGGATTGGGCGGTTTCAGCGGCACAAGTTGCCGGAACGGTGGACGCATTGTTCGGTGTCGATCCACGAGCGCGAGCCGGTGATCGCGGCAAACGGCATGCCGCAGTGCAATACCCAGACGACCACGTTCATGGTCGGTGATCTGCTCGTGCACACGATGAGCGCCGCATTCCCGGACCATGCGCAGGATTGGGATTGGCGTACATGGCCTCGTGGTCGGCAAGTGCTGACTCAGATTTGGCCGACCGTCGAGTCGGCGACGGTATGGCCGATCCAGTCGGTCAGCTTGATGGATGCCGACGCCTATCACATCGCGCGCGCCTTTTTCGGCTGGGCTGACGCGGTTGGGCGTGCCGCGACCACCGGGCTCGTGATCCGTCCATAGAAGGCGGAACGCGTAATGTCGACCGACCCGAGGCGGCTGATCAGGCCGTCGATTGATCCGTATCTGCTATGTCCGTGCGGTGGCGACAAACAGGCTGCGGCGTGTTGCCTCGGCGCGGACGGCAACGTGCGCAAGTACGTGCAAAGCATCCGTCCTCGGCCACCAACGACGGGCCAGCAGCAAGATGGGTGCTATCTCGGCCACACGCACGATTGCGCCGGAGGTATATCGCGCGAGCACTACATCTCCGAGGTGGCACTTGAGGAGTTGAGCGAGCCAGCAGTGGCAATTGACGGCGTCTTCTGGCTCCCGCCGGGCGAACGCAAAATCGTCGGTATCAACAGCCTCACGGCGAACATCCTGTGTGTTCGGCACAACTCAGCGCTATCGCCGCTCGATACAGAGGCGGGCCAGTTCTTGCGCGCCATCAAGCGCATCCATGCCAGCTTGGGTAGGAAGTCCCTGTCCCGGAAAACGCTGATCTCGACTATCAGCGGGGAAGCGCTGGAGCAGTGGATATTGAAGGTGGCATGCGGGCTCTTCTACTCCAAGATCGCATCGCAAGAGCGGCAGCAGATCGCCCGTGACCACGCGGTCGAAGAGAGCATCATCGCCGAGGGCCTGTTCTCAAAGCGTTGGCACCGGAATTGTGGGCTCTACATGCGGGCGGCGATCGGCCAACTGGTGCCTGGGGTCAATGCGATCTCACTGGCTCCCGCGACGGCGGTATACGAGAACGAGAAGCGCTACGTCGGGATCAGAGTCAGTCTGATTGGACTGGAATTTGCGGTGGTTTTTGATCCGCGAGGGGTCAATCCCTCGCAGCTTGCGTCGGAGGGTTGGCACTTTCGGCCCACTGACGTGAGCTTTAGATCAGGACTGCGAAGGCATTGGTTGATCCTCACGTGGCCAGCCGGGGTTCCAGGGCGCGTGATCGAGATGACGATGACCCATAAATGAGACGGAAGACCGAAGGCGTCAGACATCTCAGCGCGCAATGAAATTCGCCCAGACACCCTCCGGGTGCCAGATCGCCTCCATCTCGGCGCGCGCCTGCGCCTCTTCCATACCGAGTACATCGCGGCGATACCGGTAGATGAACGCCGAGACCCGGTAGTTGGCAATGCAATGGACGTGCACCGGATCATCCTTCAACTGCTCCATCACGGCGCAGAATTGATCGAAATCCTGGTCAGTCGGGTTCTGAAAATCGACCGGGATGTGGGTATACGAGATTCCGAGACGCTCCAGGCTGCCCCTCTCGTCCGGGAGGGCCTTCTCGTGCGTGTGGAGCGCGAGATTCACGACATGGCGGATACCGAGCGCCTGGATGTCGACCAGTTGCGGCTCGGTGGGTTGACCCGACGTAGTGATCCGGTCGTCGAGCCGACGCCAGTTATAGATCGCTTCAAGATCGGCCATCAGTCGTCCGATTTTGGCTTCTCGGGCGGAGGAGCCCGCCGGGAACTCGGTTGATCGGGGCGGACAGCTTGCCTCGAAGATCAAAGCCATGCCGCGCGAGCGCATCGAGCCCCTTCGAGGTGGCCTTACCCGACGCTCGTGCGAGCTTTTCCAGCTTGGTCTTGTCCAATTCCTGCTCCTTCGTGCGTCACCCTACAACGGCTCAATCCGCCACGTTATTGTCTCGGAGGCGTGTGAGCGTCGTCCGACGACATTTGCCGCGAGGCAGTTGCCGGGTTTCTCCGCAGCGCGGATTTCAGCCCAGCCGACGTGTTCGGCGTCGGGTACTCGGGTGGCACCCGGAAGGCGATCTTGATCTCCGAAAAGTCGGTGGAGAGCTTGGCACGTCCGCACATGTCAGCAACCTAGCCGTTCTCATCTAAGCGAACCACGCCAGAACCTCGTCGAGTGAGCACGGCACCCGGACGACGTGACCGCCGTGCAACTGGATCATGGTCTCGTCGCGGCACTCGTCGGCATCATGGATGATGCCCACGGACTGTGGTCGGACCGCATACCGAATGCCGTCGAGCGACTTTATCAGAATGAATCCGCCCGCGATTCGCTCGCCTTGTGCGGCCACCTCTTGCCTCCGCCGGATTCTGAGAACATAATAGGAACATACTGCTCCTTTCCCCCCGGAGGCCGCAATGCACTTCTTCGAGTTCCCAGAGGACGCCCGCTGGAACGACGACCGTGACGCCGTCGAGTTCAGCGTGATCCTTCGCCCTTACGAGGGCACCGTGCGGATCGCGCGCCGCGTCTTCCAGGGCCTACTCGATCAGCGCCCAACGCCGGAACGCTGCGTAGAGGCGTTCCACCTTCAACGGACGCGGTTCGAGATGATCGCCGAGAGAAAGCTGCGACGCCGGCAGTTGACCGATACAGGCGATGTCGAAATTACGGGCCGGGATTTGCGCGAGAAGACCCCGCCTGCCGGCCAGGGTACCTTGTTCCTATCGGCCCGCCAAACGCCCTGCCGTAATGGCTAGGGCGGCGGTGCTTTCTCGAAGGTCTCGTCACCCGCGCCAAACACCACCCACGGCTGCTTACTCCGGGTCCAGATGTGCCGGGTCGGTCTGAGCCATGACGTGTCGTCGAGCGTGCCCGCCCGGACACGGATCACACCATCCCTCGGTGGGCTGGCAACCCAAGACCCACATTCGGGACAGACCCACCGCGTGTTGGTCCGCCCGCTGTCAGCCATGCGCTGGAGCGGTCGCGGTTCAACCCCGCTGCGATGGAAAGCGCTCTCCGCGACCACGATCCCTATGCTGAACGCACTGCTGGTCAAACGCTGGCAATCCTTGCAGTGGCACGTGTAGACCAACTGCGGGGTTTCGGTGATCTCGTAGCGGATTTTGCCGCATTGGCAGCCGCCGGTTTGTGGAAACTTCATGGCCATACCCCCCGTCGCGTGGCGTTCCGGTGATGGGCTAGGACGCTGTCGCTGCTTCTGCAACTGTGACCAAACCTCAAACAAAACGGTATGGGCCGGGTCATCCGCGACCGCGTCGACGATAGCACCGCCCAGCATCCCGAAGGCATCGTCCTCGGTCTCGTCGATCTGCAAGAGCCCGAGGGCCTCAGCGATATAGTCGCCGATGAGTTCCGGGTCGGTCGTCGCCTCGGATTTCTCGATGCAGTCGGCGATCACCGTCATAGGGTTTGGTTCGGCCATAGGCGTTTTCCTCTGACCCTACGTACGCCGACAAGCCTCAGTCGCTATAAGGCTGTCCCCACCGATCTTCATATACGACCTCGGCGAGAGGGACGCGACGGACAGGCCCAAAACGACCCATCGGATAGCCGATCGGGAGGATCGCGTACGTGTGCATGTCAGGCGGCAGGCCCAGGGCGGCTTCCACCTTTTTCTCGAAATTCAGATAGAGCGTCGTCAGGGTCGCGCCCAGGCCGAGTGCTCGCGCCGCCAACAGCATGTTCTGGACCGCCGGATAGATCGAGGAACCTGCTGTTCTCGTCGGTGTGGCACCTTCGAGACATGGCACGATCCAGATCGGAGCTTCGTGGATGTGGTCGGCGAGGTATTGGGCCGCGCCGAGCATCCGCTTAAAGCGCTCTGGCGTCGTTCCGGGAGCCGGTTCGCCAGCGCCATAGCGAGGCGCGACCACATCGTCCCAGGCGCGCTTGTAGTAGGCCCCGACCGTCTGTTTGACCTTGGCGTCCCGGACGACGAGGAACCGCCAGCGCTGCATATTGCCGCCGGATGGGGCGGATACCCCTGCCTCCAGGATTTTACGGATCAATTCGGCCGGCACCGGGTCGGGCTTTAACCGACGCATCGACCGAGTCGTGGCCATGATCTCGAATAGGTCGTGGGATTCTCGCATGACAATCCTCAAGCAGAGATGGTCGTCTCCATATACCAGGATAGACGAAGGCCATGGTGGAACTCGGGGTATGTGGGTAGGCATCCTTTGACCATACGCCACGATGAACGACGTTGATTTCGAGCGGCGCGCGGCGACGTGAATCTACGCCGAGGGGTCATGCGGCTTGGAATAGGCCTAACGGTGCTGTGGCTCGTGTTTTGGACGTGCGCCTGCATAATCAGTCAGCCGTCGTCAGAAAATGCACAATCGCTGCCCCCACCGCTCTCGCGCGCGACGGACATCGTTCTCATAGCCGTCGTCATTCTGGGCATGCCGTGGGTCTTTTCAGGTTTCCGGCCAAATTCGTAGCCGTAAGCTAGGTCAGGGTGTTGGGCATGCGAAACGGAAGGGCAGACCGAGTGAACCGAAGCACTTATATGACCGTCACCGCCACGCTGTTTCTAGTGGTTGGGTTAATCCATCTCCTGCGCATCATCCTCGGGTGGCACGTGGAGATCGGCGGCTTGAACATTCCGTTCTGGGTGAGTTGGCTGGCCGTTGTTGTGGCCGGTTTCCTCGCATACTTCGGCTTCATGCAGAAGCGGTAGTCCGTTCCTGCAAATCCCCGCGATACTCGAAATGGACGCTTGAAAGGTCCCGGCGGTCCGCAGACCGCCGAGACAAGGGTTGAGGGGAAACGCTAGTGCTGGATGCGGGACGGGAAAACCGCCCCGCATGAAAAGAACACGCAAACATGATGCCATTATGTCAGATCAATCCGCGCTCAGTCGGACATACGCGGAAGGTGAGCTTCAGCGCCACCTGCTGATCCGCGAGCACCGTGCCGACGCGGAGATAGTCCGTGTCGATGAGATGCTCGAACAGAATGGAGGCTATGCCACCCAAGCAGGGGCCGGAAGGCTGATCGTCTGCGAGACCATCGCCAGTGGCGTGGCGTCCACCGGGGTCCTAATTTGGGCGATTATCCCCTACTTTACTTTTTCCTGAGAGGTCGCTATAATCGGAGCCATCAACGGAGATACCACGATGGCCCGCAAAAAGCAGCCCAGCAAGCCGATCCACCAGATGACGATCCCGGAATGGGAAGCGACTTTCCCGGACGAGGATGCCTGCTGCGCCTACCTCGTCGGACACCGCTGGCCGGAGGGCGTCGCCTGCCCGCGCTGCGGCAACGTGAAGGTCAGCAAGCACGGTACGCTGCCCTGGAACTGGCTCTGCAACGCCTGCGCGCCGCCCGCTACCAACTATCGCTTCTCGCACATCGTCGGCACGGTCTTCGAAAATACCAATAAGCCCCTTCGCCAGTGGTTCCGCGTGATCCACCTGATGCTGACCAGCAAGAAGGGGATGAGCGCGCTCCAGATTTACCGCATGATGGGCTTCGGCTCCTACAAGACGGCTTGGTACATGTGCCACCGCATCCGCGCTGCACTCGCCAACGAGGACTTCCGCAAGCTCATGGGCATCGTCGAGGTGGACGAGACATTCGTAGGTGGTCTCGCTAAGAACCGGCACATCGACAAGCGCGGTGGAGGCGGCGGGACTGGCGGGATAGGCTCCGGCAAAACCCCAGTCGTCGGGGCCGTTCAGCGCAAGGGGAAGGTAGTCGCGCGGGTCATCAACAACGTGCGCGGCGATACCCTGCGGGAGTTCGTGCGCGGCGCAGTTTCCGAGAAAGTCAGCCTGCTCTGCACCGATCAATGGGGCGGATATCGCGGGCTGGGTAAAGACTTCCCGCACGGCGTCGTTGACCACAGCAAGGGCCAGTACGTCGTCGGCGCGATCCACACGAACACGATTGAAGGCTTCTGGAGCATCTTCAAGCGCGGCGTGGTCGGCACCTTCCATAAGGTCAGTGCCAAGTACCTGCCACTCTACGTCGCCGAGTTCCAGTTCCGGTACAACAACCGGGAGAACGAGGACATCTTCGGCGAGGCGATCCGGGGATGCTAAAATTAGCGGTTCAGGCATTAGTAATACTCATAGGGGGAGCATTTCTTCTGGTCTGGGTCGATAACATTCCCAGACCACAGCCCGCTCAATCGAGCCACTATCAACGTGCCAAAGAAGCCGACACAACATATTGCGGCGATCACACCCCAGAAACCTGGGGGAAAAGGCTCGCCTGCGATCCCGTAGCGGGATTCACAGGGTTGCTTGCTCTGTTCACCTTTGTCTTGGGTGCCGTAGCTATTATTCAAATTGATTTTTTGAGACGCTCCGACAAGAACACTAAGCTGGCCGCCGAAGCCGCTTCTCTCCATGCGAAAGCTGCTGTTGGTGTAGAGCTTCCCATGGTTTTCCTTAGTGAACTCAGCCTGTTTCAGCAATCGCCATACAACAAGACCGATACAATTCCAGTCATCGACAATCCACCAGCGTTCTACTTCTTTCCCAAATTTACATTCGCTAACCATGGGCGCTCGCCAGCGCAGGTCGCCGAGATCACTTGGAATCAGTACGTCGGCGAGGTACTTCCCGAAGGATTGTTGCGCGATATTAAGGAATGGGAACCTACCGGAACTATGATTTCTCCACACGGAGGCACGTTTATCTGTGAAAGTTCCAATAGAATATTGCTCCTCGACGAGGAAAAGGCTGAAATTAGGAAAAAGGAAGCTAGACTGTGGCTTTTTGGCGCGATTTCCTATCGCGATTTCCTGGGAACTCTGCACGAACGCCGCTTCTGTGGTGTTTGGTGGTGCCCAGACCAACCTTCCCTTACTCCATGCGGATTCGGAGAAGGTGGCCCAGAGAGCTACCATGGCAGCAGTTAGAACACCGGCCTGTCCGAGCCAGGATAGAGCATGGCTGGCTAAAAAGTAAAGTAGGGGATAATCGCCCTAATTTGACCACGGTCCCTTTGGGGTCGATTTATGAGGGCGCTTTCCCTTTGGCAGCCTTGGGCGAGCCTCTGGTGCTCCAAGCGCAAGGTGCATGAAACCCGGCATTGGCGATGCCTGCATCGAGGCTGGCTCCTGGTTCACGCCGCAAAGCACTTCGAGAGAGACTTCGCACTCGATGACCCGCTTCGTATGATCCTAGAAGATGAGTTTGGCACTCGTTGGGCACAGGATCTCCCAACCGGCGCGTTGATCGGAACGGTGAAGCTGGTCGATTGCCTGCCAACAAGACTGCCGTTCGGTGATGCCGCAGCGAACGGCGATGATCGAGAGTGCGGAGATTTTTCGCCTGGGCGGTTCGCCTGGAGACGCGATGAGTTTCGACTGTTCGAGCGGCCAATTCCGTATCGGGGCGCACAAGGTATCTTCAACGTTCCTGACAACCTGATCCCCATATAGGTGCGGGCGCGGTGACGTGACCCCCTGAAACTCCTCCAGGCGAAGCTAGAGTCCGACCCAACGGAAGGGACGGACGATGAAGCGATCAAGGTTCACGGAAGAGCAGATCATCGCGGTGCTGCGGGAGCAGGAGGTCGG
>Ga0209517_10000307_pt1 | contig 86256 bp, 76 predicted proteins | sample PeaSoiMetSII2010_FD_187695 | JGI IMG/M metagenome (GOLD analysis project Ga0209517, IMG submission 187695) | Peat soil microbial communities from Weissenstadt, Germany - SII-2010 (SPAdes) (version 2) | ecosystem: Environmental > Terrestrial > Soil > Wetlands > Peat | place: Germany...
CGTCGCTTGGCATCGTATGCCAAAGCCCTTAAAGAAATGGGCTATAAAATCGAATCATTAGCTGCCTAGGGGACGTTCGTTGCCCCCTGAAGTTTCACAAGAGTAACTTTTCGAGACATACTCTGTACTGAACGACAAAAATCACTATCTTAGCGGAGGTCTACGATCACATCGGCTGAACGGCGTCCTATGACCGGGCAGAGGGCTGTCTTGTGCGTTTTCTTTCGGAAAAGAGGAGTCAAACATGGCGGTGAGCAAAGCGGTTCAGGGCGAAACCGATGTGAATTCTTACCGGTGGGTTATTTTGGCGCTGGCCGCAACCAGCTTTATTCTCACCTTTGTCACCCGTTTTGCATGGCCTCCTTTGATTCCGATCGTCGTCCCGATTCTCGGGATGAATATGAGCCAGGCCGGCGCATACATGAGCGCCTTCTACATCGGATATGTGATAACCCAGGTCCCGGCAGGCGTGCTGTGCGACTTCGTCGGCATCCGCCTCATGCTGTCATTGTGCCTGATAGTCGAAGGCATATCCACCTTCGCCATGGGTTATATTACCACTTATGATTCGGGGTTTGCTTTGCGCGTTATCTGCGGGCTTGGCGCCGGCGCTAATTTTGCCGCGTGCACGAGGGCGCTGATGGAATGGTTTCCCGCGAAGGAACGAGGCACGGCTATGGGTATTTTGCTGGCTTCTCCTTCCGGCGGTATCCTTCTTGCCTCTCTGATCGTTCCGCCTTTGAACGCGCTGTTAGGGTGGCAGGCGGTCTTTAAGGTCATAGGGGTGGTCACACTCGCCGCAGGCGTGCTTATCTACATTTTAATGCGATCTTCGAGCACGGCTAAAATGGGGGGCAAAGTCTCGGAGGGTTTCAAGATCGTACTGGGCAGCAAAGACCTGGTCCTCACTGCGCTATGCGGCTTTTGCCTGCTGTGGTGCGAACTTGGTACGGCCACCTGGACCTTTGCTCATATCAAGCATCTAGGAATATCACTGGTAGCGGCCGGGACAGTGATGATGTTCTATGCCGTAGGCGGCGTCCTCGGCCCTATTCTTTCCGGCCTGATCTCGGATAAAATAGGAGGGCGCAAAAACATACTCATGCTCTCATTGGCGCTCACGGCGCCCATGACAATTATTTTCGGCTACCAGTCCAGCATTTTCATGCTCTCCGTCATGGGATTCATTTTCGGATTCGTATCCTACTCGGGAAACCCGCATCTGACAGTCCTGGTTTCGGAATTTGCGGGCCAGCAGTGGGCGGCCACGGCGAACGGGACCTCTAATTTCTTTTTTCAGATGGCTTCCATAATAGGTCCGTGGGTCATGGGATGGTCTATCGACGTCACAGGATCTTTTTCTTCCGTCTGGTGGATCATGGCCGCAGGTCCGGTACTCGGCATTTTTATGCTCATACCGGTAAATCCGGCAAACACGAGGGATTGAAAACTCTCTACACTTTCTCTTCCGGCACGAACCGCGCTGCGAGCCATCCGGCCGCATAGCCGTAAAGAGCGAATAAACCAAGCAGGGTGGCCGCGTTTATCAGCATATCCGTGGATAACCAGTTGAAAGGCTTTTCAGGGCTGCCCGCAGCTATGTGGAGTTCTCCGGGCGAGCCGGCCTCAACGCTGGTGAAAGCAAATTTCAGCTCGCTTCCATCGAGGTCTTTTTCCAGAGCAAATCCCTCCTTTTGGTTCAGCATAGCCTTGATTACAGGCGCATCGGGCATGGAGCGGCCGAGCCACTCGTCGACATGCGGATAGCGGGCAAGAATTGTCCCTTTCGAGTCGACAATCATGAGCACGCCCTTTTCGGGAAGCGAATTTTCCGCAATCCCGGCAAGGGCATTCAAATCCACAGAGGCAAAAATCACACCCTCCGGCTGACCGGTTTCACCCGGGAAGGGGTAAACCAGACTGATCGAATGTTTTCCACTTGTGCGGGAAAGCGATTGGCCGCCGCCAACGAACCGGCCGGTTCGAACGGCCTGCCGGAAATCCTCCGTCTCAGCTATGTTGGTCCCGGCCGAACCTGCCGAATCGCAAAATACATCACCTTTCACGTCGGCAGCGCCAATGTTTTGGAAAAACTGCTGGTCTTTCACAATTTCCGAAAACATGCTGCGGCAGGATTCGGGATCTTCCCGGACTATCGGGGCGGATTTGGATAAAGCGGTAAATAGAAGCCGGGTCTGGTCTTTAAGCTGCCTCTCAGATGCCGCCACGTACTGAACCAGCCTCGAAGCCGAATTGCACGCGTCGGCCTTTTCATTCTTCCATTGCTCGTAAGCCGGATGAATGATTGAATCGGTGGCGGGTAAAAAGAACAGAGGAGCCAGAAAAAAAATCTGAAGCCGCAGCATCTTTGAATGAGTCATTTATTATCCTTTGATGAGTTACAAGGGTAGCGCCGTCTTCCACGGCGGAGTTCTTTTTAATGGGCTTATTATCACAATGCGGTATTCTACAAAATGCCCTATGCACATATTTTGCTTTTTATCGGCATCACGGGTATTATTTTACGCGAACTTGGGCACTTCGGATAATGAGGGCGCGATATCTCTATACGGATTCGGGTGGATGAAGAAAACTCTTGAAAGGTGCAAACCCGCAGTCAGCCGGCACTGGCTGGTTTTTGCCGCCGGAACGGTCTGGCTCTCTGTGGGTATCGGCCTGACAGCGGCAGCCTGTTTTTGGCTCTACCATTCGGCGTGGCCTCTGCGCCTCATTATTGGCGGGATAAGCCTCATCCTGGGGGTGATCGTGTATTCTTTTGGATTTTCCCGGATTGTGAGAAAAAACCTCACCCGGATCGGTGGCAAACCTGAAGTGGTTTGTCTTTTCGGATTTCAGGCATGGAGGAGCTATTTCTTAATCCTGGTTATGGTGCTGATGGGTTATACGATCCGGCACCTTCCCATTCCGAAGTACATTGACGCGCTGATCTATTTTACAATGGGATCGGCCATGATCCTGGGCAGTTCGCAATATTTTCGGGGATTTTCAACGGAGAATGGCGAATAAAGGCAAGCAGCAGAAAATTTTCTTCAAATTCTTTCCAAAATATTGCAAAATCGGCACTGTTTTAGCTATATGAAGGAGCGATCGTTGGCGGTATCCGAGCGGAAAATCTATACGATGAAGTTGAGGGGCAAGGCGTTGGAGCTGGGCCGCCGCACGCTAATCATGGGCATTCTCAATATTACTCCCGATTCTTTTTCGGATGGAGGCCGATTCGCTGATTACGAACTGGCGCTGGCCCGGGCTTTTGACCTGATTTCGGCGGGCGCGGACATCCTGGATGTGGGAGGCGAATCGACAAGGCCCGGGTCGGACCCCGTCCCGATCGAGCTGGAGCTCGCGAGAGTGATTCCGATCATCCGCGCAGTACGTGAGAAAAGCGACATCCCTGTATCGATAGATACCGCTAAATCCGAAGTAGCCCTGCGGGCGCTTGAAGCGGGGGCCGACATTATCAACGATGTAAGCTCCCTGCAGTTCGATCCCGCCATGGCGCGGGCGGTATCTGAATCGGGAGCCCCGGTCATCTTGATGCACATGCTTGGAACACCTCGCACGATGCAGGTCAATCCTGTGTATGAAAGCGTTATTTCGGAGATAATCGCATTTTTGGAAGATCGGATGAGATTTGCCGTCCAAAATGGGATAGAGCGGAGTCAAATAATAATCGATCCCGGCATTGGTTTTGGCAAGACTGTTACGCACAATCTGAACATAATAAGGGACCTTGATTCCTTTTCGTGCATGGACCGCCCCATATTGCTCGGCGCCTCGCGCAAAAGATTCATAGGCAAAATTCTCGATCGCACTGAGGGGGAAAGAGAATTGGGGACAGCAGTGGTAAATACTTTTGGCATTGCATCCGGCGCCCATATCCTTAGAGTGCACGACGTTGCTTTTCATCGGGAAGCAGTTCGGATGGCTGAAGCTGTTAGAAGCTTGTGTGAGTTTTAAGTTTTAAGTTTTGAGTTTTAAGATGGAGGTTCTATGGGAAAGCTTTTCGGTACCGATGGAATAAGAGGCGTTGCAAACGTTTTTCCAATGACAACGGACCTGGCAATGAAGGTAGGGTCCAGCACGGCGCACATCTTCAAAAGTAGTCACCGCCGGCCAAAAATTATCATTGGAAAGGACACTCGCCTCTCCGGGTATATGATCGAGACTGCCATCACATCGGGAATTTGCGCAATGGGAGTTGACGTTTTGCTGGTCGGACCTCTGCCCACCCCAGGCATAGCCTACATTACCAGCAGCATGCGTGCAGATGCGGGCGTAGTTATTTCAGCCTCGCATAATCCATATGAATATAACGGAATCAAGATATTCGGAAACGACGGCTTCAAACTTCCAGACGAGATCGAAAACTATATCGAAGAACTTATCCTCAATGGCGAAATAGAACGGCTGCCCAAGCCTTCGGCATCGGAAATAGGCCGGGCGAGACGCATCGATGACGCACACGGGCGCTATATCGTCTATCTGAAGAATACATTTCCGAGGGACCTTTCCCTGGAGGGGATCAAGATCGTAATAGACTGCGCACACGGGGCCGGTTACCGGGTTGCGCCCGAAGTTTTCGAAGAGCTCGGTGCGGAAGTGGTGCTTACGGGCGACAGGCCAAACGGCAAAAACATAAACAAGGATTGCGGTGCGCTTTACCCCGAACACATGGCGTCGATTGTTCGCGAGCAGGGGGCCGCCGCCGGTTTTGCCCTTGACGGGGATGCAGACCGCGTAATTCTGGCGGATGAACAAGGTGAAATACTCGATGGCGACCAGATGATGGCCATTTGCGCAAAGCATTACATCGAGCACAACAAGCTCAAAGATAATACGGTTGTCGCAACGATTATGAGCAATCTTGGATTCGAAGTGGCCCTGCGGGGGCTGGGCGGCAAACTGATCAGGACCCCGGTTGGCGACAGGTATGTGGTGGAGCACATGCGCCAGAATGGTTACAATTTCGGGGGCGAACAGTCCGGCCACATGATCTTTCTGGACCACGGCACCACAGGCGACGGCATACTGTCGGCCCTCCAGGTTCTTGCCGTCATGCTTCGAGAAGGACGTCCCCTGTCCGAACTCAAAAAGATCATGGAGCGATACCCCCAAAAGCTGGTGAACGTTCCTGTCCGCGCAACCAAACCTTTGGACCAGGTGCCGGAAATAGTGAAGCTTCAGCATGCCATGGAACAGCGGCTGGGAGCGGAAGGCCGAATGGTGATCCGCCCTTCCGGGACCGAACCCGTGATCCGGGTAATGGTCGAAGGGGCCAGCCGTGAGGTCATAGAAGACGTTGCATACTCCATGGCCTCATGCATCCAGAAGCATATGACAGGGCAGGATTGAAATGCTGCTGGCAATAGATATCGGAAACACCAACACCGTGCTTGGCCTGTTCAAGAAGGGCAGCCTGGAACACGACTGGCGTATTCGCACAGAAGTCAACATGACGATTGACGAATACGCGATAATTCTTCGAAGTCTGTTTTCGGTACATTCAATTTCCCTGGACAGCGTCAAAGACGTGATCATATCGTGCGTAGTGCCCCCTGTGCTGAACTCCGCCGAACGGTTTTGCCAGAGCTACTTTCATACAACTCCTCTGGTGGTCGGACCTGGAATCAGGACGGGCATGCCGATCCTCTACGATAATCCGAAGGAGGTGGGCGCAGACCGGATTGTAAATGCCGTGGCGGCTTACGAACAGCACAAAGACGCGGTAATCGTGGTCGATTTCGGAACGGCGACGACCTTTGATTATATTTCTGAACGGGGAGAATACATGGGCGGGGTGATCAGTCCCGGAATAATGATTTCGTGCGAAGCGCTTTTTCAGAAGGCGTCAAAGCTGCCCAGGGTGGAGATATTCGCCCGCCCGCCCTCCATACTGGCAAAAAATACTATCGCATCGATGAACGCAGGGATCGTATTCGGCTATGCGGGCCTCGTCGAGGGGATCATCTCCAGGATCAAAAAGGAAGTAAACCGTCCGATGTATGTGATTGCAACCGGCGGTCTGGCCCCGTTGATAGCAAGCGAGTGCCCGCTGATCGACGCAGTGGACGATTATCTTACCCTTAAAGGGCTGAGAATCATTTTCGAGCGGAATACAAAGCCGGCATGATCCTCAAATGAGCGAAAAACCAGAATACAAAAAAGTGGGACCGGGAAGTTCCATTGCGCTCGTGGCGCCGGCAAGCCCCTTCGAAGCCGATAAGTACGAAAAGGGCGTGCAGGTTCTGCAAACAGCCGGATACAGGGTGGTTCCCGGCAGGAATATATTCAACAAACAAAGCTATCTTGCCGGGACCGACCAGGACCGGCTGCACGACTTGATAGAGGCGGTCCTTGACCCCAATGTCGATGCGATCATCTGTATAAGGGGCGGATACGGCAGCGGGCGGCTCCTGCCCCGAATTCCTTTTTCCAGCTTCCGCCGCAATCCCAAGCTTTTCATCGGCCACAGCGACATCACTTTTTTGCATCTCGGGCTGATGAGCTGCGCCGGATGGACGACTTTCCACGGTCCCAACCTCACGGGCATGGGCGAAGCGCCGCAAAGGGCGCAAAGCGTCCTCAGTGTCCTGTCGGGGGAGGCTTCTTACCAATGGGCAATGGAGCCTGAGCAGGTCCTGAAACCCGGATTTGCCACCGGGCGTGTGCTGGGCGGAAACCTTAGCTGCCTCGCTCACCTGGTTGGAACGCCATACATGCCCGATGTCACCGGCGCGCTGCTCCTGATCGAAGACTGTGGAGAGGCCCTCTACCGGCTCGACCGGATGATCAATCACCTTAAGCTGGCCGGAATACTGCCCCTGCTTGGCGCAATCCTGCTCGGTGAGTTTACCGGCTGCGCCGAAAACAGCGATGTATGCGCAATGGTCATAGATCACGTGGGTGAATATACCTTTCCCGTTGTATGCAACCTACCCTTCGGCCACGGAAGCCGCAACGATGTGATTCCGTTCGGCGCGCCCTTTGTGCTGGATACCAATGAACTCATGCTCAAGATACTCGAAGCTCCAGTTGCCCGCTGATTCAGAATCGCGCCTGGATGGCGAATTGAATGCGGCTATTGGTCAAGGCGTCTTTTCCGGGGCATCTCTTCTCGTTTCCCGGGGCAGAACATCCGTTTTCGAACGCACCTGGGGAACGGTGGAATCGGACGGAGTTCCCGTGGCCCCGTCCACCCGGTTCGACCTGGCTTCCCTGACAAAACCCCTGGTCACTGCTAACCTTTGCATGGCAGCCATTGAACGCGGGCTTTTCAACCTCGACGACAGGCTTTGCCGGTTCTTTGCCGGTTCGGTGCCCCGCGATAAAGAGGGGATCACGGTAAAAAACCTGCTTTCACACTCATCTGGACTGCCGCCGTACGCACCTTTTTACCTGGAACTGGTCAAGCTGCCTCCTGAGGCCAGGCGAAACGCACTTGCGCCAATGATTCTGCGAACCCCCCTCGATACTGCTCCCGGAAAGGCAGCCCGCTACAGTGACCTGGGCTATATGCTGCTGGGGTTGATTGTCGAAAAGCAAATGGGTGACAGGCTGGACCGTCTGGCCCGGGACTATTTATTCGCACCGCTTGGAATAGATGAACTTCATTTTTGTCCAACCAGCCCTCAGTCCTCAGACCTCAGCCCTCGGTCCTCAGTCCTGACTTATGCCGCCACTCAGCTCTGTCCCTGGAGAAAGCGGCTTCTGTGCGGCGAAGTGGATGATGAAAATGCATGGGCGCTGGGCGGAGTGGCCGGACACGCCGGGCTTTTCGGCACTGCCCGTGGGACCTTCGAACTGCTTTGCTCCTTATGGGACATTTATGAGGGCCAACCCGGCCGGGGGGCCCGGTTCCCGAGCCCGCCCTCACAAAAGATCGGGCGCGGACTTGAAGCATCGCCCGCGTGGCCACCGGGTGTAGCGGGAGACCCGCAACGTAGTGAGGGTCCGCCCCGCCGCCCCCTGCTGCCCCGGGACATCGTGCGGCTTTTCTGGACCCGGACCGAAACCGCCCAAGGTTTGAGTGATTGGTGTCTGGGCTACGACACCCCGAGCCGCCAGGGTTATTCAAGCGCCGGACACTGTTTTTCCGCAAATACGATCGGGCATCTCGGATTTACGGGTGTCTCTTTTTGGCTGGACCTTGAAAAACGGGTACTGGTTATTCTGCTTACCAACCGTGTCTATCCAACACGGCAAAACGATGCAATCAGGCAGTTAAGACCAGTCTTGCACGATATCATAATGAATACAGTCGTCAGTGGCCAGTCTTCAGTGGCCGGAAAGCTTCTCTGCGACCACTGACCACCGGCCGCCGGCCACTATTTCAAAAAGAGGGCAAAAATGGACACTGACGGAATAAAAAAAATATACCTGGTGGGAATCGGAGGGATAGCCATGGGGACCCTGGCGACGATGCTCAGACAGAGCGGCTTCGAGGTGGCCGGGTCCGACCAGAACCTCTATCCTCCGATGAGTACGCATCTGCGGACTTTGGGGATACCGCTCTTCGAGGGATTTTCGCCGGAAAACCCGCAAAAGTTCGCTCCCGATCTTTTTGTCATGGGCAATGTAATACGGCGGGAAAATCCGGAAGCTCAATTCATTATGGCGCAGGACAGGCCCTGTCTGTCGATGCCCCAGGCAATTTCCCGGCTTTTTCTAAGTGGGCGAAAAAGCATGGTTGTAGCCGGAACCCATGGAAAGAGCACAACCTCGTCTCTTCTCGCCTGGGTGCTCGAGCAGGGCGGAAAAGACCCCGGGGCCTTTATCGGCGCCTTCGTCAAGGATTGGGGCAGGAGCTATCGGCTGGGATCGGGTGATTATATGGTGCTGGAAGGGGATGAATACGACACGGCATTTTTCGACAAAGGGCCCAAGTTCCTGCACTATCAGCCCTATATAGGGATAGTTACAAGCATAGAATTCGATCATGCGGATATTTTCGCCGACATGGACGCCGTTTTGAAAGCATTCCGCGACTTCATCAGGCTGGTCCCCGAGCGGGGATACCTCATCGTGAACGCTGACGACCCAAACTGCGTCTCGCTCTCATCGCAATGCAAAGGACACGTTATTACCTACGGCCACTCTCACCGCGCAGACTGGCGCATCAAATCGGTTGATTTCCGCTCGGGTGAGGTTTCTTTTCGGCTTGCAAACCCCGGGACCTTTCGGGAAGAGACATTCCGGTCCCCGCTGGCCGGCAGGCACAACGTCTGGAACCTCACTGCGGTGATCGCCGCCTCGCGCATCGCCGGAATGAGCATGGAGAACATTCAGGAGTCGGTGCTGGCTTTCAACGGAGTAAGGCGGCGCCAGGACGTGATAGGGGAGTTCGCAGGGGTCCTCGTAGTTGATGATTTCGCTCATCATCCGACCTCCGTTCACGAAACGCTTCTTGGTCTCAAACTATTTTATCCGGAGCGCCGCTTGATCGCCGCCTTCGAACCCAGGAGCAACTCCAGCAGGCGCAACGTCTTCCAGGACAATTACTCGCGTGCATTTTCAGCCGCAGACCTGATCTGCATCAAGCAGCCCCCTGCCATGGGATCGATTCCCGAACCCGAACGCCTGGACGCTCAACGTCTTGTAAACGATATCCGCAAACAGGAAAAAGACGCTCACTTCTTTCAGACCACAGATGAATTGGTGGGATTTCTGCTCGAGTCGGCTCGATCCGGCGACCTGATCGTCTGCATGAGCAACGGGAGCTTCGATGGGCTTACTGAGAGGTTAGCAGAACAATTGAAAGAGGAAGACAAAAGACAAAAACTTGGACAGGATTAACAGGATTTACAGGATTAAGACAAGTCTGTATGATTCCTAGCATCACAGGTATCTGTTTCGAGGGATTGAGGATGTCACGAATTCTTCTGCATACTTGCTGCGGCCCATGCTCTATCTACCCGGTTTCGGCCCTGCGCAGCGAAAATTTTACCGTACACGGATTTTTTTATAATCCTCACATCCAACCATACCAGGAATTCGAAAAAAGGCTCAGCACCCTTCAGGCGTTCGCGGACACAGAGAAACTGGAAATCATCGTCAGGGCCGACTACGATCCGGAAACTTTTTTCCGGCAGGTTGCGTTTCGAGAAACGAACCGCTGCATCTACTGTTATTCTCTGCGATTGGATGCGGCGGCGAGACTGGCAAAAAAGAGCCGCTTCGACGCGTTCACCACAACACTTCTCTACAGCAGGCGCCAAAAGCACGAACTGATAGCCTCCATTTGTGAAGAAGCGTCCAGAAAACACGGTATTGCCTTTCTATACAGGGATTTCAGGTCCGGATGGAGTGAAGGTCAACAGAGGGCAAAAGCGCTCGGCATGTACAGACAGCAATATTGCGGATGCATCTATTCTGAAATGGAAAGGTTTTATAAGAGCAGTAAACAGTGAGCGGTGAGCGGTGAATAGAAAAAACAAAACAAAAGCAGTGAAAATTGGACACTAATAAAAGCCCTTTTTCGAGTGAACTTGAACCTTGCGGCATCCGGGTCGATGAAAGCGGCGATTGGTTTTATAACGGGAACAGGATCTTTCGCACGCAGATACTGGAAGAGCTGTATGCAAGACTGGACCAGTTGCCTACCGGCCAATTCATACTTTCGGACTTCAGCGGCCCCTGCCTGCTCGATGTGGCCGATACTCCCTTCGTGGTTTCCAGGGTGGATCTTCAAAGAGGCAAGTCCGGCAGTGAGACAATACTGATTCGGCTCAAAAATATTTCACAGCCGGAAGCCCTTGATCCCGATACGCTGGCGGCAGGAAAGTCCAATGTTCTCTATTGCCGGGTGGCCCAGGGGCGTTTTTGGGCCAGATTCTCCCGCCCCGCCTATTACCAGCTGGCCGAGTTGGTGCACGAGGACGACACCGGACAAGGCTTTTATATCGGGCTTAACGGAAACAGGCATTACATTGCAGTGATCGAATAGAAAAACGGCCCTGGCATGGTGTCAAAACTTGGGTGCAGGGCCGTTGCGTACTGCGTCAATTAAATGTCGATCCTCATATTATTTCATCGAGCATTTGACCGGCGATTTTACTCGGGTTTATCTGATAGTTTCCGCTCTCCAACTGGCTTTTGATCTGCGCTACCTTTTCGGTGCGGACTTGATCGGTCCCCGTAATCGCCTTTTGGGCTTGGGCCAAGTCCTGATAGTTCTTTGAGAGCTGCACCTGGTCTGAAGAAACACCATTTCCAACCATGGCTTTAGGTTTGGCTGCTGCACTCGTATTCTGCACAGCGCTTGTCACAGGTGGCTGGATTTTCGTTATATTCATTTGCTTCCTTCCGCTACCGGTCCGTCGCCGACTACGGATTCCTTTCCTGCCGGGCCGACATCATCCTGTTTAGGGCACATATTTTCCAAGACCTGACTCGTCATCCGCTCCATCATCATGCGCTTACCTTCGCCCGAAATTGACACTTTTTCGGAGTTCGAATCTGCGCCGCCGCTGTCCCTGCTGCTCTTTGCCAAAAGCTTGGAGCGCTGCAACTGCCGGGTATAGGTCCGTAAAACGCTTTGTACCCGGTAGTCGGTGATAACCATGTTGCTAATCCTCCGACCTTTATATCGGCATAGGATATCTGTTACTTAAGACAAAATTGCTTCCCGAACAACTCGAATCGTACATACCCTCTTTCGTCGGATTTTGCCATCCTGTTTTCTTCTTTCTTCGCATGCGTGACATTTCCTCTCTTTCCACTTCTCCGCACCCTCCGCTTCTCTGCGTGACATCCGAGTTTTGAGTCGCAACCTCAGCGTCTCCGGGTGGCATGAAAATTGTTTACAGTTGATTCGGCTGACATTCAATAAGGCTTGAGATTTTTCAAGGAGGGCAGTGTGAAAAGAGTCGATTGCACACAATGCAGGCATTTTTTCATAACCTGGATGGTCGGGGCACCATTCGGCTGCTCGGCATGGGGCATTAAGGCGCCTCAGTATCCTCACAATGCCGTATATTGCTCATCTGGAGCCCACTGCCAGCTTTTCAAATCCAAGCCCGGCAAAGAGGGCTCGTCGGGCAAATCCGTGTAACCAGTACCGGACTCACAGGGAGGTGTTCAGGCCATGAGTGATCCCACTAGCGGTCGGAGTGAAAAGACCGGAGATAGGAAAAATTCGCATCCGGATACGGCAAAAATTTCCGGCCAGGAAACCACCCTCAGAAAAGCGATCGAGGAACAGGAAGAGGCAGTAAGGATGCGCGATTTGTTGAGACGATCCGTTGCAGCCCTTTCCACCCTGGCAAGAAACGAGAGTGCGGTCGTCTATGAAAGGCTGGCTGATTTCAAGAACTCAGTGCAAAAAGCGACTGCCATCGATGAGATGGAGAAAAGCCTCTCCGCCCTGAGAAACGCCATAGCCAAGAGCGAACAGAGCGTCGCCGGGAACGGCCAGGTTATGTGCGCCACCCACGGCAGGCTTGACGAACTGGTTCCAATGACCGGCCCAAATGGCCACGGCGAAGAGCTCCAGTCGACCTTTCTCAGTTTGGTCTCGGAACTGGACCACGACTTTGGGGAAGAGTACTCCGGGCGCCTGGTCCTGCTTCGGGAAAAAATCGAGCAAAGTGCAAAGATCGAAGATATCGTGGGGCTCAGGGTTGAGATCATCACACTCGTTCAGACATATAACCAGATGATAAGTGAAGAACGCAACCTCGTCACAGAGTTTATATCAGAGATTGGGGCCGGTCTCCTCGAAGTCGAACGGCATTACCTGGTTTCCATCAATCAGACAGGGGAGAGCCATAACGAAAACAAAAGATTCAACAGCCTTCTCGAAAATCAAGTAGACGAGATGAAAAGTTCAGCCCAGCTCAGTACAACGCTCGCCGAGTTCAGGGACCTGGTCATGTCCAGGCTTGCCTCTATACGGTCGGCCCTGGAAGAGAAGCGCAGGTCTGAGGCATTGCGCCAGGAAGGGCTCAAAGAGGAGATGGATTCTCTTACTGAAAACCTGAGCCGGATGAAAAAAGAAGTGGACCAGGTGCACGAAAAGCGCAGGGCGCTCGAAAAAGAGGTCCTTATCGATCCGTTGACCGCAGTAGCCAATCGGCGCGCCCTTAAGGAACGCCTTAAGAACGAATTGTATCGCTTTCAAAGATATCGACAGTATTTTTCGATGCTCCTTTTCGATGTGGATCATTTCAAGCTGATAAACGACCGTTACGGCCACTGGGCCGGAGACAGGTGCCTCAAGGAGATTATTAAACGCTTAAAGCCCATTCTTCGCGAAACGGACTTCATCGGACGGTGGGGAGGAGATGAATTCCTCGTACTCTTTCCGGGTACCGATATCGAGAGTGCGGCTGCGGTTGCCGAAAGGCTGCGCAAGTTGATTGAGAATACCCGATTCGTCTACCACAAGCAGGAAATCAGCTTCACGGTAAGCGTAGGGGTAACCGAAATTCAGGAAGGCGACCAATCCCAGGAAGTGGTCTTTAACCGGGTGGACAAAGCCATGTACAACGCTAAGAAAGCAGGCAGAAACATGGTAGCCAGGATTTAAAGAACAGGACTAAACCCAGCTTCGCTCCCTGAGGGCTGAGGACTGAGTTGAAAAACACCCTGCTACTCGGGCGGGGATAAAACCCTCCGCTGCATCAGGCGGGCTTTATCCCCGCCTGCTTTTGAACTTTACAATTGCACCCTGAGTTCTTCCGTCAAATGTGATCACGTTTCAATACGCTGCAAACTTGTTCCGAAAACCTTATCGATACGCGGAATTTTAAAGCGGTCTCCGAGCTTTGGAACTCGAAGACGGCCCCATCGATATTGTGCTTCTGGATAATGTGCTCGGCGCCGTCTGCACTAAGTTATCGTGCTTACAGGGCGTTGGCGGCATTTGACCTGCCCCGCTACCAAATTTCTCATACCCAATTTAAAGCTGTTTTAAATAGTTCAGCAGAGTGCCGGGAGAGCGTCGGCATAGAGAGTGGAAAAACGCTTTTGAAAATAGTATAGTGAACCGCTTCCAACCGGAGCAGGCGCTTTACTTCGCATGGAGGCCGCCGCCGGAGGAGGAGGCGAACCCGGCCGGCGGTCCCACCGCCTGCTTTACGAACTAGTTTCCACCCGGAAAGGGTCCTTTTCCACCCTGGCGGCGTCAATCTTCGGGTTTGTTTGTGCGGCGTACCCAGGTACGCCTCCGCGCAAGCCCTCGATTTCCTTGCCATGACGAAAAATGCCTCCTTTCCGAATTGGAAACTGTAAGTGTCACATCCGGAGTTTCCGGATGGACAAGAACTAGCGGGACTTAGTTCAGGATGATCTGGGTATCAAGAATCCATACGTATGGAAGACTTATAAAGTTCAGCCACACGGTGTTTGCCCTTCCGTTCGCTCTGGCGGCCGTGCTGCTTGCAAACAGGCACCACCCGGTGAGTTTGCAGACCTTCGCGCTCATCGTGATTGCGATGGCTTCGGCCAGATCGGCGGCTATGGGATTCAATCGCTTCGCCGATTATCGCTACGACCGTCTGAACCCCCGGACGGCAAATCGCCCTCACGTGACGGGCCAGGTTGACCTGTTCTCCGTACTTTTCTTTATTTCTTTTTCGGCGGCTGTTTTCATCGCCTCGGCAATCCTGCTCGGACATCTTTGCATGATCATGTCCATACCGGTCCTGGTGGTGCTGTTCTTGTATTCGTTCACAAAAAGGTTTACCAAGCTCTGCCATCTGGTTCTGGGTTTTGGCATCGGTTTGGCCCCTGCCGGGGCATGGGTCGCTATCAGCGGTACGTTGGATTGGAAAATACTTTTGCTCTCATTTGCGCTCATGACCTACATCGCAGGATTCGATATTCTGTATTCGTGCCAGGATATTGAGTTTGACCGTGCACAGGACCTGTTTTCACTGCCGGCGTGCTGGGGGACCGCAAAAGCCCTGATTTTCTCCACCGGACTGCATGTGCTCACGCTTGTCTTTCTGCTTCTGGTCTATTTTGCCTTCGATCTGGGAAGAATTTATCTTCTTTTCCTTTCGCTCATCAGCGTTTTGATCTTTGCCGAGCACAAGCTGGTCCGTCCGGATTGCCTCGACAAGGTTAATGTTGCCTTTTTCCACGTAAACAGCGCAATATCCATTCTGCTCTTCCTGGGGGTCCTGGCGGCGACGTGACGAAAAGAGCATACCAAAATCTGGGTGAATTCATATCTGAGCTGGAAAAAGCGGGTGAATTACTCCGCGTAAAAGCCCCTGTTTCATGTGATTTGGAAATCACTCACATCACCGACCTGGCGTCCAAAGCCCCCGGGGGCGGTAAGGCCCTGCTTTTCGAGAATGTCCGTGAATCTCGCTTTCCCGTTATTACAAACGCTTTTGGAAGTGAACGCCGAATCTGCATGGCCCTTGGAACGGAGTCCCTGGCCGGCCTGGCTCACCGGATCGAAAGGTTCGTGCGAATAGAGCCCCCGAAATCACTCCGTCAGTTGGCCGATCTGCTTCCACTGGGGCTCGATTTGATAAGATTTCTGCCGCGAAGGACCTCGAATGCCCCTTGCCAGGAAGTCATATACCGGGGAGATCAAATCGACCTTTCCATACTGCCTGTCCTCAAGTGCTGGCCGCAGGACGGCGGTCCCTTTGTCACGCTTCCTGTCGTAATTACCCGAAGTATGGAAACCGGCAGACGAAACGCCGGCATGTACCGTCTCCAGGTTTTCGACCGAAACACGACGGGAATGCACTGGCATATACACAAGGACGGTTCACACTATTTCCAGGAATACCGCAGGGCCGGCAGGCGCATGCCGGTCGCGGTCGCGATCGGCACCGACCCGGCGGTGACTTATGCCGCGACGGCCCCTCTTCCAAGGGGGATAGATGAGATGATGCTCGCCGGCTTTATCCGCAAAAGACCCGTTCAGATGACGCGCTGTGTCTCTGTAGACCTGGAAGTTCCGGCTGAGGCCGAATTCGTACTCGAAGGATATGTCGACCCTGAAGAACTGCGTCTGGAAGGACCATTCGGCGACCACACAGGGTACTACTCACTGGTCGGCGAATATCCGGTCTTCCATCTCACTGCGCTGACACACCGCCGCAATCCGGTTTACTCCGCCACCATCGTCGGGCGGCCTCCGATGGAAGACTGCTGGCTTGCCAAGGCAACCGAACGTATATTCCTCCCGCTCCTGGGAGCCATTCATCCCGAAGTTCGCGATTTTTGGATGCCTTGGGAAGGAGTGTTCCACAATGTTGTCGTGCTGGCTATCGATAAGGAATACCCGGGCCATGCTCGAAGGATCATGAGCTCCGTATGGGGGCAGGGACAAATGAGCTTCTCCAAGGCCGTGGCGCTTTTGGACGGCGGAGTTGACCTCAATAATCCCGGAAAGGTCATCGAGACGATTCTGGATGAAGTTGACCTGGAAAGCGATATCTACATCGCCGAAGGCGTTCTGGACGTTTTGGACCACAGCGCCCCCGATCCTCTTTTTGGGTCCAAAATTGGAATCGACGCCACAAGGCGCCACCCGGATGAAAGGCAGAGATCCAAGCCTTATGCAGGGCCGATTCCGGCGGATAAGGAGATAGAAAAAGGCATAAGGGACACATCCTGCATGCTCTGCGCTTTTCATTGCCCACCCATCGGCGCCAGAAACCGCCCGCTGCTTCTTAACTTCGCCAAAGACGGCACTGTTGCGGGCAGGACCATTTCCGAGGGCTTGCTTCAAAAACCACAGCTAAGGGCGTTCTCCATACTGGTTCTGCTTGATGCCGGCATTGACCTGCGGGACTATTCGCTCGTACTGTGGAAGGTATTCAACAACGTCGATCCCAAAAGGGACATCCTTGTGCACAGCGGCCGAATGGTGATTGACGCTACCAGCAAAGGCCCCGAGGATGGCCATGCCAGGCCCTGGCCGGCCGACATCGAAATGGATCCCCAAATAGTCAAAAGGGTCGAAGAGAGGTCAAAAGAGTTGGGAATAGAGGCGGTGGGACCGCCAGCCAGGTTCGCCGCTGCCTTCGGCAGCGGCAATGCAAAAGCAAGGAGAGACGACGTATGAGTGCCACCCGATCTATTTTTCTCCGCGCCCTCCGCGTCTCCGCGTGACATCTGTCTATTTTTAATTCTCCGCGTCTTCCGCGTCTCCGCGTGACCTGATTTGCATTGAAAAAGGCTGTCAAAAGTGGTATAAGTAGATGTTTTAGTAGCGGTTTCAATAGCTTATCTTCTACGCTCGAACTTTTGCTTCAAAAACGACCAAAGGGTATTGGAGCGAACAGAGGGATTGATCAGTTTATGCAAGATGTCGATATAACACCCCCTTTTCCTAATGAGGAATATAACGCCCAACAGATAACCGTGCTGGAAGGCCTGAGCGCAGTGCGAGTGCGCCCTTCGATGTACATCGGCAATGTTTCCACCGAAGGTCTTCATCATCTCGTCTATGAGGTGGTCGATAACAGCATTGACGAAGCTCTGGCAGGTCATTGCAACCATATTCGAGTGCAAATTCACCTGGACGGCTCCGTCACGGTCGACGACAACGGGCGCGGAATTCCGGTGGACCTTCACAAAAAGGAAAACATGCCGGCCGTAACGGTTGTTATGACAAAGCTGCACGCGGGCGGTAAATTTGATGATTCGACCTACAAGGTCTCCGGCGGTCTTCACGGAGTCGGGGTATCCGTGGTAAACGCGCTCAGCGAGTACCTGGAGGTGGAAATCCGACGCAACGGCAAGGTTTACTTTCAGCGCTACGAGCGCGGAGTACCGAAAACCGAGGTTTTGACCACGGGCGAAACCCAAAAGCGGGGCACGCGTGTAACATTCAAGCCCGACTCGACCATTTTCGAAGAAACGGAGATGAGTTTCGACATACTTGCGGAACGCATGAGAGAGCTTGCTTTTCTGAACAGCGGAGTTCGAATCGAGCTTGTTGACGAGAGCGTTCCAAAGGAAAAGGTGTTCTATTATGAAGGGGGCCTTGTCTCGTTTGTCGAATACCTGAACCGGAACAAGGAGCCCCTGTTTGCCGAGGTCGTTTCCATATTAGGCGACAAGGGGGGGATCGTAGCGGCTGTAGCCATCCAATATAACGCCACCTATAACGAGAAGATCTTCACCTTCGCCAACAATATCAACACCAAAGAAGGCGGGTCTCACCTGGCGGGCTTCAAGGCGGGCCTGACGAGGTCTATCAAACAGTATGCCATTCAGAACAAAACTCTCAAGCAGCCGGACCTGGAGCGCCTGACGGGAGATGATGTGCGCGAAGGCCTGACGGCGGTTGTAAGCATCAAGCTTCCTTCGCCCCAGTTTGAAGGCCAGACCAAGACCAAGCTGGGAAACAGCGATGTGAAGGGCCTTGTCGAAAATCTGGTCTACGAGGGGCTTTCCACCTACTTTGAGGAAAATCCGAAGATCATCAGGACCATCCTCGACAAGGTCTTGGAGGCGGCAAGGGCCCGAGAGGCCGCACGGCGTGCAAAAGAGCTCACTCGAAGAAAAGGCGTGCTGGGCGATCACTCCCTTCCGGGTAAACTGGCCGACTGCCAGGAGCGCGATCCCTCAAAGAGCGAGATTTTCATAGTGGAGGGCGATTCGGCCGGAGGTTCCGCTAAACAGGGCAGAAACAGGGCTTTTCAGGCCATACTGCCGCTGCGGGGCAAGATATTGAACGTCGAGAAATCGCGTTTTGACAAGATGTTGGAAAACCAGGAAATCCGAAACATGATTTCCGCGCTGGGCACGGGAATCGGCAAGGACGAATTCAATGCCGAAAAGGCGCGCTATCACCGCATATTCATAATGACCGACGCCGATGTGGACGGCGCGCACATTCGCACTCTTTTGTTGACGTTTTTTTTCCGCCAGATGCCCGAACTGATCGAGCTCGGATACCTCTATATTGCGCAGCCGCCGCTCTATCGCCTGGCGGTCGGCAAAGCGGAGCATTACTTGAAGGACGACGACAGCCTCGACGCATTTTTGCTCAAGCGCGCTTCAGAGAAGAAAAAGCTGCTTGTGCCGGGCCGCGACGAGCCGCTTCCGCCCGAGGAACTGATTAGCCTTCTCAAGACCTTCTCCAAGTATGAACAATGGCTGGAGCGTCAAGCCCAGAAAGGGATGTCCAAGAAGCTGCTCGAGCAGATAATCCGAATTTTCGATGAAAACAGGCTCGATGAGGCCGACCCGGAGACATGGGCTTCAGTTCTCAGGGAGAAACTGCAAACGATCGGCTATGAAGTGGTTTCTATTGAAGTTGAGGAGGAGTATCGCGGCTACGACCTCGATGTTATGGAACCATCCAACGGGCATAAAAAGAAACGGATCACCTACGATTTCCTCGCTTCCGCCGAATTTCGCAAACTGCTCTCACTTTACAGACAACTGGCCCTCCTGCACGCCACCCCGTACGTTGTAGAGGACAGCCAGGGTCAGCAGACCTTCGACGATCCGAGGACTTTTTTTCAGCACCTGATGGACGAGGCCCGCAAAGGCACGACTATCCAGAGATATAAAGGTCTCGGTGAAATGAACCCCGAGCAGCTCTGGGAGACTACAATGAACCCGGAAAAAAGGACTCTTCTCCAGGTGAAGGTAGAAGACCAGGTACTCGCCGATGAGCTTTTTACATGCCTCATGGGGGACCCGGTGGAACCCAGGCGCGAATTCATACAGACCAATGCACTCGATTTCCGTGAGCTGGATATATAGAGGAACAGATGGATCTCAAAACCATAAACATTGCTGACGAAATAAAGCTTTCATATCTCGATTATGCGATGAGCGTCATAATCGGGAGGGCCATACCCGACGTTCGCGACGGCCTCAAGCCGGTGCACCGGCGCATTCTTTTTTCGATGCACGAGGCCGGTAACGATCACAACAAGCCTTACAAGAAGTCGGCGCGCATCGTCGGCGAGGTCATGGGTAAGTTTCACCCGCATGGAGACGCCGCCATCTACGATGCGACGGTCCGGATGGCGCAGGATTTTTCGATGCGCCAAGTGCTCGTGGACGGCCAAGGCAACTTCGGCTCGGTGGACGGCGATCCTCCGGCCGCCATGCGGTACACGGAAATCCGGATGTCCAAGCTGGGCATGGAGTTCATGCGGGACATCGAGAAGGAAACGGTCCCGTTTCAGCCAAACTACGACAATACGCTGCTGGAGCCGACGGTTCTTCCGAGCCGCTCGCCGAATCTGCTTTTGAACGGCTCATCGGGAATAGCGGTCGGAATGGCTACAAACATTCCTCCGCACAACCTGCGCGAACTTTGTTCCGGCGTTCTTGCGCTCATCGATGATCCCGATATGACTATCAAGGGGCTTATGGGTCACATTCCCGGCCCGGACTTTCCGACGGCAGGCTTTGTGTGCGGTTGCGATGGAATCGCAGAAGCCTACGAGACCGGCAAGGGCGTGATAAAGATGCGCGGCCGCGTCGATGTCGAGGAATCGGGGAAAAAGCAGCACCTGATAATCACCGAACTTCCCTTCCAGGTGAACAAGGCAAGGCTCCAGGAACGCATCGCCGAACTGGTCAAAGTCAAAAGAATCGAGGGAATCACAGATATCCGCGACGAATCGGACCGCCAGGGAATGCGCGTAGTCATCACCCTGCGCCAGGGAGAAGATCCAAAGGTCGTCGAAAATCTACTCTACAAGAACACGGCGCTCGAAAGCACTTTCGGGATCATAATGCTTTCCGTAGTGGATAACAGGCCGGAGGTTTTAAGCCTCAAGGCGATGCTGCAGCATTTTATCGATTTTCGTCGTGAGACTGTGGTAAAGCGCACCCAGTTCGAGCTAAAACAAGCGGAAAAGCGCGCGCATATATTGGAGGGATTGAAAATAGCCCTCGATAACCTCGATGCGGTAATTTCCCTCATCCGTGCCGCTCAAAATCCGCCGGAGGCCAAACGGAGCCTCATAGCACAGTTCGAGTTCTCAGACGTTCAGGCCCAGGAAATACTGAACATGAGACTCCAGCGTCTTACCGGGCTTGAGCGTGAAAAAATCATTAAGGACTATAATGATATTATAATGGAGATCGAACGCCTCAAAGGGATACTTGCCTCCGCCGCTTTGGTCGATCAGATTGTCCGGGATGAAACTCAGGAACTGATGAACGAATTCGGCGATGCTCGCAAGACCGAACTGATCCAGGATCCCGGCTCTATTTGCATCGAAGACCTCATTCCAATTGAAGAAATGGTGGTAACCATTTCGAGGGCCGGCTACATAAAGAGGACCCCGCTGTCGGTCTACCGCAACCAGAATCGTGGCGGGAAGGGCCGAAGCGGAATGAGCACCCGCGAAGAAGACGTTGTGACCAGCCTTTTTACGGCCATGTCGCACGACTACCTGCTTCTGTTCACCAACCGCGGGCAGGTCTTCTGGCTCAAGGTCTATGAGATTCCGGAAGTGGGACCCTCTGCGCTTGGAAAAGCGGTGGTGAATCTTCTTCCACTTCAACCTGGAGAAAAGATACAAACAATCCTGCCGGTGAGCGAATTTTCACCCGGCCACTATGCGGTGATGGCCACCAAAAACGGCATAATAAAGAAAAGCGATCTGTCCGTTTTCGCCAACCCCCGGTCCAACGGCATACGGGCGATCGTCATGGACGACGATGACGAACTTATCTCGGTGGTGATCACCGACGGTGAGCGCGATCTTTTCCTTATGAGCCGCGAGGGCAAGTGCATACGGGTAAAAGAGGATGAGTTCCGGCCTCTCGGACGCGTCAGCCGCGGTATTCGAGGGATGAAGGTCAAGGGGGGCGAACTGGTCGGAATGGATGTCATCGATCCGCAAAAGTGTATGCTGGTGGTTACGGAAAAAGGATTTGGAAAACGCACGTCCGAGGAAAGCTACCGTTGCCAGGGCCGTGGCGGACAGGGAGTGCTCAATATCAAAGTGACCGAACGTATCGGGCACGTGATCGGTTTCCGCCAGGTCGGCGAGGAAAACAGTATCATGCTGATAACGGACAGGGGCCGCCTCATAAGGATGCCCGTTTCCCAGATAAGCAAAATCGGACGGGTAACTCAGGGAGTGAAGCTGATTGGCCTCAACGAAGGCGAGAAAGTGGTGGACCTCACCGTACTCGACGAAACGGAAGACTCCAGTGAAGACTCCAGTGAAGAGATTAGAGAGGAAGAATAGAATTTGTCTAGAGATATGGGGACGGTAGGTGTAATCGGAGCCGGAAGCTGGGGTACCACTATCGCCCATGTGCTTGCTTCCAAGGGTTTGAAAGTCAATCTCTGGGTGTTCGAAGAAGAGCTAAGCGAAATAATCCGCAGAACGGCTGAAAACACTGTCTATCTTCCCGGACACCGGCTTCATGAAGGTGTGTACGCTAACAGTTCGATCGAGGAAGTGACCCGTGCAAGCAGTTTACTGATAATGGTCGTTCCTTCCCACGTCTATCGCGGGGCAGTCATGCGTATGCTGCCTCACTTGCGGCAGGACTCCATAATCGTAAACGCAACCAAAGGCATAGAGAATGACACGCTCCTGACAATGTCGGGCATCTGGAAAGAACTCCTGCCGGCGCAAAACCGCGTAGAACTGCTCTGCCTCTCCGGCCCTTCTTTCGCCCATGAAGTCATCCGTGGAATTCCTACCGCTGTAACGCTTGCAGCCCCGAACCTGGAAACCGCCAGGCAGGTTCAGCAAGTACTCTCGACCGCCAGATTCCGCATTTATACCAGCCTCGATGTTACCGGTGTGGAAGTCGCCGGAGCTTCAAAAAACGTCATAGCCCTCGCAGCAGGCGCCTGCGATGGTCTATCTTTCGGGTACAATGCCCGTGCGGCCCTCATTACACGCGGCCTGGCCGAAATTTCAAGGCTTGGCGTCAAAATGGGCGCTCACCCGCTAACCTTCTCAGGCCTCGCTGGAATAGGAGACCTTCTGCTTACCTGTACCGGAGACCTGAGCCGGAACCGAAAGGTAGGAATGCAGCTCGGACAGGGCAGAAAGCTTAGCGATATCCTTGGCGAAATGCGTCAGGTGGCAGAGGGAGTCATTACCGCCAAATCGATTCACTTCCTTGCCGAAAAAATGAACGTGGAGATGCCGATATGTGAGCAGGTCTATCGCGTACTCTACGAGGATAAGGACCCGCTGCTGGTTGTAAGAGAACTCCTGGACCGCGACCTCAAACACGAGATGGAATTCGATCCTGATATTTGCCCGGTCAATGATAAAACCCGTTAGAAAATTGCAAATTTGTGACTCCAGGCGTATTCCTTAGACAACTCATATAGTTAGGAATATTCTTATAGACATCTCTCTACTTCTGTCCACCTGATCGTGGTCATTGATAATTCTCCAATTTTGCCGATAGTTTCTACCCATTTCCTACCGCAATAAATCCCCCTGTAACCTGTCTAAAAAATTACTAATTTAGCACTCTGGTTATTTCACCATGTTCATCGATATCTGAGGATAAAGAACATGAGGAACATAGTTGTTTTGCTTCCTATCCAGGTCACGCCAACCCCTTCCCTCCCTTTTGCCGATGCCGGCAATTCGAGTTGGACCTTCCACCCCGTAAACTACCCGGGCGCAGCCCTTACCGTTCCCCAGGCCGTTAACCTGATCGGAAAGGCTGCCGGTTATGCCGGCACTATTGTGGGATTCTATTACAATGACGGTTGGCATGGCTTTTACACCACCGACTTCACAAATCAGGCAACTTTTGTCAGTATCGACTATCCGGGCGCAGCCAGTACTATTCCAGGCACGGGCGGCACTCTTGCCACAAGCATAAATGACAGTGGGTGCATCGTAGGATATTGGACCGATAGCCGCGGCGGCGTGCACGGCTTTATCTACGATAACTCGGGCGCCGCCGGTTTTGACTGCTTAGACGCAGCACAAACTCATCCCATCGGTATAAACGACGCCAACGCAATCGTCGGGCGCTATCTGGACGGCAACGGCAACTCGCACGGCTTTTACACCACCGATCCCACAGATCCCGCAAGCTTTGCCGGCATTGACTACCCGGGCGCATCACAAACTCTGGCCACCGCCCTCAACAATCACGGCCTCATCGTGGGGCACTATCAGGCCGGAAAGAGTGCGTCCCATGGATTTATCTACAATCACACCACCGGTGTTTATACCGGTTTCGACTACCCAAGGGCCATCGCCACATTTCCCTCCGGCGTAAATGATAACGGACGGATTTCAGGATACTATACCGACAACAGAGGCGGCCAACATGGGTTTTTTTGGCCTCCTTTCACCACGATTGACTATCCCGGCAGTACAAGCGGCACGAATGTCTTCACTATAGGTGACGCTGACACACTCCCCGGGGTGTACAACGACGTGGGGTTCGTTGCACTCTCTTCTTCCCCCGCCAACTGATACCAAGCAGTTTTTAGTTGTTAGTTTTCAGTTTTGAGTTAACTCAAAACTCGAAACTCCTAATCACCTGCCTTGCCGGATGCTTATCTTTAATAAGAAGTATTCGTTTTCCAATTGCAGGAAGGAGGCCGCATATGGATTTTGTCTTCCAGGATGAAATCAAAGAACTCATGCGAAGTAGAAACGATTATTGTGTATCGCTTTACCTGCCGACCCACCGGGTCGGACGGGAGACCGAACAGACTTCCATACGACTCGAAAACCTGCTCAGGGGCGCCGAAAAGCAACTGGTAGCGCAGGGAATGCGTTCTCCGGAAGCCAAAGATTTTCTAAGACCAGCTCAAGATCTTGCAAAAGACGGTTTTTTTAACCGCCACCTGGCTGACGGACTCACTGTTTTTATCTCCGGGGACCTGTTCAGATACTTTCGGCTGCCGATCCATTTCGATGAAAGGCTGTTCGTGGGCCGGCAATTCTATCTCAGGCCGCTCATACCAATGCTGCATTGCTGTAAAAAATTCCACATTCTGGCCGTGAGCAGAAAGTCGGTGCGTCTGCTGGAGTGCACCGAATTCGAAGTGAATGAAATCGAACTCAAAGGCGTGCCCCTGAGCATGCAGGAAGCACTCGGTTATGACCAGCAATCGACTCCTCTTTTCCGAATGGCTTCCCAGGGTTCCGGCCGCGGGGCCGCACCCATGGTCCACGGGCATGGCGGCGGCAGCGAATCGGAAAAGGAGCAACTCTGGCATTATTTTCAGATTCTGAAGAACAGCCTCCATCCATATTTTAAAGAGGACATACCTCTGGTGTTTGCCGGGGTGGACTATCTTTTTCCCATGTTCCGGCTGGTGGATGTACATAAGAATACCATTAACGAATCCATCGAAGGAAATCCAGACGAACTGGGCTCTCTTGAGCTTCTCAAGCGAGGATTACCCCTCGTATCGTCCTATTTTGACCGGGAGAAAAGACGGGCGATCGGACGCTACATGAATCTTCTGGGAGGGCTGCTTACATCCGATACTATTGAGGAAATAGTGCCGAATGCGGTCGCGGGACGAGTTGACACGCTTTTTGTCGACAACGACAGGCAGAAATGGGGAAAATTCGATCCCGCCTCGGGCCAGGTCGAAATTCATCCCGAACAACATCGCGGCGATGAAGACCTGCTCGATGTGGCTCTCAACCAGGCGTACCTCAACGGAGGAGACGTCTACGGACTCGATCCGGCGGATATGCCCGGTCACAGTGGCGGGGCTGCTATATTTCGATACTGATGGATTACGTGGCAGGGGAGCTCAGCGTGGCGGTGACGCTGCGCCCACCCTTGCAACCCTAATAATCCCCTCTCCCCTTTAAAAAAAGCTGAGGAGCAAAGCGGGGTCTCGCTTCTCTTCTAGACACGAAGGGCCATATCAAACCCGTCTTTTACCGCATCCGAAATTTTTCCTATTGCTTTGGCATCCCCTATTACCAGAACATCGGACAGGTTGGAAGGCGCCGCTCGAGCCAGATCATTAACCGGCATGGAACCGGCTGCAAGAATGATTGTGTCCGCGGGGATCGACTCCGTCCCATTTTCGGTTTCTACACGTAAGTATCCCTCTGAAATATCGAGAATTTTCGTTTTAGTGCGGATATCCACCCCCATGAGCTTAAGATTTTTAAGCAGTACCCATCGGGTGCTTATGCCAACATTTTTTGCCGGTCGCTCGGCCCTCACGATGATGGTTATCTTACGCCCGCTGTTGTAGAGTAAACTGCGAAGCTGTTCCAACTCTACCGCCCGGTGGTATGCCAGAAAGGAAAAGGTCTCGGCAGTCGGAACGCCGAGATTTGCCACCAGCATGGCCGTTTCACATCCGATAGCTCCTCCTCCGATAACGACCACTCTTTTTCCGATATCGGCAATGGCGCCACAGAGCACATCCCAGGCATTTATGACGTTGGGTCCATCGATTCCAGGAATATTCAATTTCGCTGGTTTGGCGCCGGTTGCAACCACCAGGAGGTCTGAGGCCTCAGATTCGATTATTTCGGGAGTCAGCGGGGTGTTAAGCTTTATTTTTACATTCGAGGACTTCAAACGATTCTCAAGACTTGTCACGGCTTCCAGGTAGACGCTTTTTCCGGGCAGTGGGCCGATCAGGTTTATTTGACCGCCCAATTTATTGTCCTTTTCATACAAAGTAACATCATGGCCTCTTTGGCCGGCAATTAAGGCAAACTCCATACCGGCAGGGCCGCCGCCGGCCACGAAAATCCGCTTTTTTACATCAGCTTCGCGAATTTCCGTCTCCGCCTCCCGCCCGGCTCTAGGGTTGAGAGTGCAGCATACCCTTGAACCTGCAAAAATTGCATCGATGCATCCCTGGTTACAGCCAATGCAAGGTACTCGCTCGTGCTGTCTGCCGGTCAGCACCTTTGTCGGCAGATCAGGGTCCGCGATGAGCGGTCTCCCCCAGCAGATCATATCCGCTGCGCCGGAGCGCAAAGCCTTCTCGGCCAGACTTGGGTCTCCCAAGCGGTTGGAAGCAAAAACCGACACGCCAACTTTCTCCCTGATCGCGCGGGCCAGATACAGATATGCGCCAGGAGGCACCTCGCTGGTCACCTGCGGAACAGTCGTCTCATGCCAACCCCCGGTGACATTGATGGCGTCAACCCCAGCTTTCTCAGCGGCAATGCAAAAAAGAGAAGACTCTGCGAGGGTATTGCCGCCTTTTACGAAATCCTGCCCGGAGACCCTTATCCCCATGGGAAAGTCTTTTCCAACAGCATTTCTCACTTGGGTTATGACTTCCAACCCGAAGCGCATCCGATTCTCGACCGAGCCGCCATATTCGTCTGATCTATGATTGGTAACAGGAGATAAGAATTCTCCGATTAAGTAGCTGCCGCCAGTCAATATTTCCATATAATCAAACCCTGCCGACCTAGCCCGCATTGCCGCTTTGACATAGGCGTCCTTAACTTCCTCTATGTCCTCTTTGGTCATGGCGCGAGGCAACTCTCCACTCAAGGGATTGGCTATGGCGGATGGAGCTATTGGTTTCATCCCGGTCATCTGTTCAGATGCATTGCGACCTTGTTGCATGAGCTGTATGCCAATTTTGACATCGGTGGTTTTGTGAAGCAGATCGATATATTCCAAAAACGGGTCTATATGGCTGTCGTCGAAAAGGCCGAGGATAAACGGAGAGCTGCCGACTCTATCAATTGCCACGGGGCCGATTATCATTAGGCCGACCCCTCCCTTTGCCCTTTCCAGGTAGAAGGCCTTATAACGTTCTGTAAGACTGTAATCGTCGGTATAGAAGAGCGCCATCGCGGGCATAACGATTCTATTTTTTATGGAAAGACCATTGATGTCGATAGGCTCAAAGAGCTTCACAAATTCCATGACGCCACTCCTTATAACAGTAATTGATTTCTTCTTGTTCTTGGAAGACTTGAGTCGATAGGCGTCTATGGCCCCTTCAACTTCTTTTTGACCCCCAGAACCGGACAAACAGCCTGTAGAAGCACGACTTGAGCAACGGATCCAAGTAGAAGCTTGCCCACCCTGGATCTGCTTCTTATGCCCACGATAATCTCATCGACTTTGTTCTGTTCCGCGATCAAGAGAAGATGCACTCCGGCATGGTCATCGAACCCCCGATAGGCAAGAAGCGTTTTACAGGGAATGCCCCGCTCATCAAAAAAGGCCTGTACTTCCTTGAGGCCCAGTTCTGTAGGCTCAATCCTCTTCGGATAGGATTGGTCATCACTTATATGCGATGCTACCGCAAGAACTTCTCCCTTGAAGGCACGAGCACGTTTTTCGGCTTCTTTTACCCCTTGTTTTGCTTCGTCCGAGCCATCGTAACAGAGCATTATTTTCATATTTCCGGTTCCTTCGATCATGAGTCTAATTCCTTAAGAGAGTTGTATTGATCTAGCACTTCCGGGTTAGCGAGGGCAAAACGGTTCTCGACATCCTTGCCATGAATGATATTGCGTACTGCCAGTTCCACCTTCTTGCCGCTAAGAGTGTAAGGAATATCTGCAACAGCGATGATCTTGGCCGGGACATGCCTGGGTGTGGTATTTTGGCGAATCGTGCTCTTGATGCGTTTCAAAAGCTCTTCATCCAATTCGCATCCTTGGCGGAGCTTAACAAAAAGGATGACTCGAACATCATTTTCCCAATCCTGTCCTATCACAAGGCTGTCGAGAATTTCCGGAATGGTTTCGACTTGTCGATAAATCTCGGCCGTGCCGATGCGCACTCCGCCCGGATTGAGCGTTGCATCCGAACGCCCATGGATGATCACTCCACCATGCATGGTGATCTCGATGTGATCACCATGGGCCCAAACGCCTGGATAAGACTCGAAGTAGGCGCTTCGATACTTCCGGCCTTCGGAATCGTTCCAGAACCCGACCGGCATCGAGGGGGCAGCCGCGGTGCATACCAGTTCACCTTTTTTTCCAATGACCGGATTGCCGTCTTGATCGTATGCCTCAACTTTCATCCCTAGTCCCCGGCATTGCAGTTCCCCGGCATATACCGGTCCTATCGGGTTTCCGAGCATAAAGCAGGATATGATATCGGTCCCCCCGGAGATGGAAGAAAGGACAATGTCACTTTTGATGTCCCGATATACGTATTCGAAGCTTTCAATTGAAAGTGGTGACCCGGTGGAGAGCACCGCCCTGAGCGGAGAAAGGTCGAAAGCCTTACCTGGTTTTACACCTGCCTTTTCGATACCGGAAAGATACTTTGCGCTTGTTCCGAAAACGGAGACTTTCTCGTCCTGTGCAAGGCGCCATAGAACATCAGGATTCCGGTGAAAAGGAGATCCATCGTAAAGAAGCACACGTACCCCCAGGGCAAGCGAGCTTACGAGCCAATTCCACATCATCCAACCGCAGGTCGTATAATAAAAGATGGTGTCTTCACGCTTCAGGTCAGTGTGTAGCTTCAACTCCTTCAAATGCTGAACGAGCGTTCCAGCCGCCTCATGCACGATGCACTTCGGAGCGCCGGTCGTACCGGATGAGTACATAATGTAGACGGGATGGTTTGCTGGGAGTTGCTCGAAAACCAGTTCGGGAACCTCTCCCCTAGAGAGAAAATCATCGTAAAGCACTCCCTTGGGAACACCCGAAATGTCAGGCTTGGAATCGGTATAGGGCACTACGATAATGTGTTCCACCGTGGGCAATTCTTTTGCGATTCCCCCAATTAACGAGAGGGAATCAAACTTCTTTCCGCCGTAACTATATCCATTGGCTGTGAAAAGGACTTGGGGACCGATCTGTCCAAACCTGTCGAGCAAGCCTCCGGAACCGAAATCGGGAGAACATGATGACCATGTCGCGCCGATGCTGGTTGCCGCAAGCATAGCCACCACGGTTTCAATCATATTCGGCATAAAGCCGGCAATGCGGTCACCCGGCTTTATGCCGATATTGCGCAAAGAACATGCTAGGCGTGCGACCTGGTCGTAAAGCTCCGCGTTGGTGATACTGACAGTGGATGCGGCTTCTCCCTTAAAACTAAGGGCGACCCGATCATCCCTGTATCTGAGCAAATTTTCAGCAAAGTTAAGCCGCGCCCCTTCAAACCACTTGGCTCCGGGTAGCTTGGAGGCCTCGTCGATGATAAATTCATAAGGCTTGCTGAATATTACACCGGAGTAATTCCAGACAGCTTCCCAGAAAAGGGGGATTTCATTAATCGACCACCTGTAAAGCTCGTCATAGCTGGAAATTGACATGCCATAGCGTTCGTTAACATACCGGATAAACTGATACATATTGGTGCTCTTCACTCGTTCTTCCGAGGGTTCCCAAAGCAGTTTACTCATCATTACCTCTTATGTTCATATGTGGAGATTGGGTTAGTCCCTTTTCCGCTTTGGTTTCATCGGAAAGCGTATCAATCAGCAAGTCAAGATCGTTAAACGTATGTTCGCCGAGAATGTTTCCACCCGGTATATCCACATTGCCAGTCAGGGCTGGAGAAATGCCCACCGCTCTCCCATTTTAAAAAGCGTTCGTATTATGTTCAAGGGCATTTCCCCATGTCAGCGCAGCCGGCTTGCTTGTAGCGTACATTCTGGCTGCGGCCCTGATCTTGTCCGCCGACACCCAGGTTATCTCCGCCGCCCACTCCGGCGTGCACGGATGGACTCTTTCTTTCAGTTCTTCGAAACCAACGGTCCATTCTTGAACGAACTTCTTGTCATATAGTGATTCCTCAATAATCACATGATTGAAGGCCAACGCCAGCGCCTCATCCGTGCCGGGTCGCACAGGAAGCCAGATGTCAGCCATCTTGGCCATATGGGTTTCGCGAGGATCGACCACTATGAGCTTTTTGCCCTTGCTCAAAAATCGCCTGACACTGAACTGGCTTTCGGCGTCGGGGCCTGACACGTAAGGGTGTTTACCCCAGCACAAGAGGCATTCCGGGTATACGTTGCTGCCATAACCGTAATCGCTGATAATCAGATCGCCGTAAGTCAGGCATGAGACAATAATGCGTGGAATAAAACACTGAGCCGTGCCAGGTTCGATCCAGTTCGGAGAACCCAGTGCATGGGTAAACCGCACAACATGTGGAAAGTAATAGCGTCCGGTTCCATGGGCGACAGCGATGCTTTCAGGACCGTATACGTTTCGAATATCCTTTATCTTTGCGGTCAGAATTTCATATGCCTCGTCCCAGGTTATCCGTTCCCATTTTCCTTCTCCGCGTTCTCCTATGCGCTTCACAGGGTGGATAATTCGATCCGGATGATATAGATGATCGATACTGGCCAAGCCCTTAGCGCAAATCATTCCCCGACTAATTGGCGAGTCCGGGTCACCTTCGATCTTAATGACTTTTTCGTCCCTCAAATGCACAAGAACCCCGCACCCTCCGTGGCACATTCTGCATGCACTTTTGAGTACTTTATCTCCGGACATTTATCGTCTCTCCTTTGATGCATTAAACGGGGAAGACTTTCAACTCCGAAGGCTTTGTTTCGCCAGTGGCCCGGACATTAGCCTTTGGACCCATCGCCCGCTGCGGCAGAAGAAATCGCGCAAGAGACGGCAACAGAATCAGGGTGCCCAACATATTCCATAGGAACATAAAGGCGAGCATGATCCCCATATCCGCCTGGAACTTGATCGGCGAAAAAGCCCAGGTGGCAACCGCCGCAGCCAGCGTAACTCCCACCAGTATGACGACCCTGCCCGTAAAAAGGAGCGTTCGGTAGTACGCATCGGACAGGGTCCTTCCTGCCCGCAAGTGTCCCAGCATGACGCTTAGCAGGTAGAGTGCGTAATCCACGCCGATCCCGACACCGAGTGCAATCACAGGTAAAGTCGAGACCTTGACTCCAATCCCCAGCCGAACCATGAGCGCTTCTGCCAGGATGGATGTCAGCATTAACGGAATGACCGCGCAAAGAACAGCGCGCCAGGAGCGGAATGTGATGTAGCACAACAGAATTACCGCGCCGTAAACCATAAACAGCATCTGACGGTTGGCTTTCTTGACGACAATATTGGTCGCTGCATCGATTCCAGCGCTGCCGGCGCCCAGCAGGAAGGTGGCATTCTCCGTGTTGTTTTCAGCGGCGAAGGCCTCGACCGTATTAACCACATCGGTCAGAGTATCGGCCTTGTGGTCCTTTAGGTAGGTGTACACGGTCAACAGGTCACAAGTATCGTTGTAAAGCCCTCGTGGCGCATTGGAAGTGATCGCATTTACCATAACCTGGTTGTGCGGGACCTCGTACCATTTCAAGCTGCCTTCACTTAGCCCTGCAAAGACTTGCCGGTTGAGCAGCGCCAGGGAATTCGTAGACTCCACCCCTTTCAACTGGCGCAGGTCCCACTCCAGAGCGTCCAGCCGAATCACTGTATCGTAGAGGCTGCACTTGCCCATGGGGGTCTCCACAAGGACGGCGAGTACGTCGCTGCTGGCCCCGTAGTTGGCCTGCATGAAGGCGTTATCGCGGTTGTAACGGGAATCTGAACGCAATTCCGGCGCACCGGGGTCGAGGTCCCCTATTTTCAAGTCCCTACTCACTGCGTAGCCTCCCACAGCCAGAGCTACACTGCATGCAATGGCTGTGACGGCCCACCGGCGCTTGGTGAACAGGTCAAGAATTCTCCAGACGATGTGCGGGGCTTCCCCCGACCTGCCGGCCTCTTCCGCCTTGAGGCTTCTAAGCGCGGCTTTCGGGCTCACACCCACGTAGCTCAAAAATACCGGCACCAGGATAAGGTTGGTGAAAATGATCACGGCGACCCCCATGCTGGCAATGAGGGCGAGTTCCTTGATTACATCTATATCGATGATCATGAGCACCGCAAAGCCCACGGCGTCGGCCATGAGCGCCGTCAGCCCTGCAAGAAACAGTCTGCGGAAAGTGTAGCGGGCGGCGACCTGCCTGTGCGTACCGCGCCCAATGTCCTGCATGACGCCGTTCATTTTCTGGGCGCCGTGGCTCATGGCTATGGCGAACACCAAGAACGGCACCAAAACGGAATAGGGGTCGAGTTCATAGCCCAGGCTCGATGAAAGCCCCAGTTGCCAGATGACGCCTATAAGCGAGCAGGCAACCACCACGAACGTACTCCGGAGGCAGCGCGTATACCAATAGAGCACGGCAAGTGAAATCAGGAATGCTACGCCAAAGAAAAGAAATATCTGGCGGACGCCTTCGATGAGGTCCCCCGCCACTTTGGCAAAGCCAGTGATATGGATCTGAATGGCATCGCTTTGATATTTAGTCCGAAGTGCTTCGAGGTTATCCGAGAACTTCCCGTAATCCAAAGGCTTCCCTGTGTTGGAGTCCTTTGAAAGCAAAGGGACAAAGATTATGCTCGACTTGTGATTCAAAGCCACGATCTGGCCGATTTCATGCGACCGCTCAACGTTTCGTCGAACCTGCTCCACGCTTTCGTCCGATCCGTTATAGTCGTTGGGGATTACCGGGCCCCCTTCGTAGCCCTCTTCGGTAACCCCAACCCAGCGTGTCCCAGGTGACCAAAGGGACCTCATGTACGCGCGATCCACACCGGGCAGTAGAAAAACCTCGTCGGAAATCTTTTGCAGGGTGCCCAGGTAGGCAGCATCGTAGATCGTTCCCTTTGTCGCCTCTACCGCGATCCGCACCGCGTTCCCGAGTCCTCCGAGATCCGCCTTGTGCTTGAGATAGTTGGCTATATAGGGATGTCCGGTGGGAATGGTCTTCTCAAAGTTGGCGTTCAGGCGCAGGTGAGCAGCCTGGTAGCCAAGCACGGCGGTGATAATGATGCACAGTGCAACCAGCACCCCACGGTTGTTAAAAAGTATTTGCTCTACAATCGAACCGGATTTTTTGTCGAATTCTTCCAGGTTACGTATGACCGGTTGAACCTCATCATGACTTCCGTGCATCATTGAACACCTCCGGTCTTTGCTTCACGGGCTGCCCCGGACAGCGGAACTCGAATGACTCCTCCAAGACCCACAGTCACAAGGGTTTTTCCATTTCCCAGTGCTATCATGGCAGCCACCGGCGGCAGGGGTTGAGTGTCAAGCAGATACAATGTCCGTCCCTGATCTCGACTCTCCAGGAGAGACCCTGCCTGATTGGCGAAGACCAGGGTCCCGTCAGGGAGGACTGTTGAGGCGCCAAGGGAGACCGGCACGGGGTCTTCCCCCTGCGTAAACGACCTTCCCTGGTCTGCGGTCCAATAAACGTTTCCGCGAAGACCCCCCAATACGATCACGCCGGACCTCTCGGCGTCGAGTGTGAAGAAGGTGCCGCCGTACGGTGTTTCGATCCTCGTGAATTTACGCCCTTTATCGGTTGAGCGCAGGAACAGCCCCTGCTCACCCGCTATATAGAGATCGCCGCCGACAGCCTGGATTGCGTAAAGGTGGCTGCCTTTGGGATTTTCGACGTGATCCATCCAGGGCTGCCAAGTTTTTCCGCCATTTTCCGTGCGAAAAATCAACCCATAGGCGCCGACTATAAAGCCGGTTTGGTTGTCCTCGAAATAGAGGTCAAGGAAAGGCTTGTCGGGTCCGTCGTTAACAAGGAGTTGAGCGGCATCAAGTTGCTTTCTTGCTGTCTCACCATCGGGGCCGCCACGGTCTGCGTTGGCCATGGCCGCTTCCACGGCAAGTTTTGCCCCTGCCACGCCGTCGAGTTGCTTAGTCCAGGTCTCGCCCCTGTCCTCCGTATGCAGCACAATGCCAGAATGACCTACTGCCCAGCCACGGGTCGGTGTGAGGAACTTTACGCAAGTCAAAGACACTCTCGTTGGCACATCAACCTGGCGCCAGGTCTGCCCCTCATTATCCGAGAGGATCACGAGTCCGCGCTCCCCTACGGCAACCAGCCGGCTGCCGGCCAGAGCCACATCAAGCAGTACGCATTGGGCAGGGTTGTGCACCTGTAGCGCGGGGCTGTCCAACGGGTCCGACACTGTCAAGCCACCGGCAAAAACCGGCCCGGGAACCCCGACAATCAGGACTAACATAAAAGCAACCACTATTCGTTGCATCTCATCTCCTAAAAACTTCCGGCTAACGGCCGATTAACGCACGCCCTCGCCGGCTAACGCCTCAGGCGTGAAAACACGGTCAGAATAATACGGCATAATCTTGTACTGCTCGGGTTTACCGTTCAGGAGCACATTAACGAAGAACGTGCCCCCCAATAAATCGTAATCACCCCAGGTAGTATTAATGGTCGCAGGAATATCGGGTGCCGTGGCGATGATGGTAAAAAGAGTACGCCACAGTTGTCCATTAGCGTCCCAACGGTCGGCCAGTGCCGCGATCCAGGTGTCCTCGTCCAAGTAGTATAGATCCCTGGGGGATGTGTTACGCTGGCCTTCGCGAAGTTTTGCTTCCACGACCCAGACACGATGGAGTTCCCAGCGCACGTGATCCGGGTTCATATAATGCTCTCCCAGTACTTGATCTATCGCGGGCGCAAAAGTCTTATTAGAATTGTAAGGGATGTACATCTCCTTTTTCCCGACAATATTCCAATCAAATGGGCGTAGCGAGTCAGCCCCACCGAACACGTCCACCTCATCGAAAGTCGAGACTCCGGCCGAAAAAGGGGTGGGAGTGTCACAACATGAAATAGGAAGCCTGCGCACGCGTCTTTGTCCTGTCAGATAGGTCCAGGCCATGGTCTTATCGGGATCATTTTTCAAGATGCCCACGAGTCCTTCGCCCGCACGAATCGGAGGCCCGGTGTTGATGGTACGCACGACCCAGTTGTCGCCGTTATATGTCTCCAACGAGCCATCTTTTTTGTAATAGGGCATCTGGGTGTCGTTAGTACTCTCATTCAACACCACGTGCTTGCCGTCCGCGGTCCCCATGATGCCGGTAAAGGTCATGTGCCAGGAGGCGCCACGCCAGCGTACAAGATGGTTCCACATTAGCTCAGCGCCGCTTTTGGGTATCGGGAACGCAACACCTCCATAGGCCCCCCCGAGGGTGTACCCGTTGAGCTTGGCGTTTGTTGCATTCTTGAAGGTATTGTCGTAAACCCATTGGGGAGCCGCGTTGGTGCGCCTGGTCTGGTAAACATCAATCCGATAGTCGGGGTACTTCTTCATGAGCGCCTTAACACCCTCGGTAAGCTTGTCTGTGTACTGGTCCATGTTCTTGGCCGAGATCGAGTAAAGCGGTTTGTCTTCCGGGAATGGGTCAGGTCTTTTGCCGCCGTTTACAAAACCTGGGATAGGCGTGGTGTACCCTCCATCCCATGCCGGAATGGTTCCTTCCTTGTTTCCTGCTTTTTCCGCTCCAAGCGGTGTTAGCGTAGTCTTGAGCTGCTCCGCTTCCTGAGCGGATACGGCCGCAAACGCGTTGCCGCTAAGTCCCAGCAACGCACAACAACTGCCGACAACGATTACCTTTCCTAATGTTCTCATCCGCTTGCCTCCATTAAAATGTATGTGTAACCGAGAATTGGACATAATCCCTATCAGCTAAGCTCTGATCAAATGAGAATTGGTTATTCGAATTCAGGGTTGTGCCCGGAGCTCCATAGAAATCAGTGAAGGTTAGGTGAAACCGCCACGTATCCAGGTAAATTACCTGTATCCCGAGGTTGAAATCCCCTCCCTTGTTGGGTCCGAAGTTATCGATCACCGAAGATGTGCCTATGGGGAAGTAGGACATGCCGATCGGAAAGGTGAGATCAATCCCTGAACAGACCTGGCGATACGCCGGTTCGTAAACAAATCGGAACCCCACGGCATTCCTGGTGGTATTGGGGTCCAGAGCGCCCGGGTTATCCGTGATGCAAAGACGCTCGTTCCAGGCAATTTCTCCAAGCAGTGTGGCTTCCTTCGAGATAAAGGATGGACCGAAGGAGGTTAGAGTCGAAATCTGAGCGTGTATCGAGTCGCCGACCGCATATAAGGGATGGGAGCTGTTGTCGGCCTGCACTCCAGGCAATACCGTCACCGCATCGCTCACCAAAGGCGTATTGACGCGCGCGGATACTTCTCCTGCAAGGTTAACTATACCGATTGATGTGCTCGCGCTGGCGCCGTACGACTGGATTCCGTCCGGGTATACAAGGGCGTACTGGCCGACCTGGCCTGTTGCAGGGTTGACCCCGACACCAGGGTAGATATAAAGCTGCGGAACTTTCTCGTTGTAGCGAATAGCGTATAGGCCGAAGTCATACTCTCCACACCGGAAGCGGGCATCAATCCCTCCCTGGCCGGAGTCACTCCCATTGATATCCTGTCCGTGGTACATAGCCGCCAGAGGTCCGCCCGGGATCAGGGGCGGTCCCACGAACAGACGCTCTGCGCCGGGACCGAAAAAATCCAAAGTCGAGAAATAACTATCCACCCCGGGCAACCTCGTTTGCTCCCAGGCGAGCTGATAATAGGCGCCTATCGAGAACTGAGGGCTTATCTGCAACTGTCCGCCGATTTGCGGGACGGGCCTAATAATTTCCTTAAACTGCGAGTTCGGCACAGAGAGGAGCTTGATGACATCGATGGGCGCCATGCCATTGGCAATTCCATTGTTTCCAAAAAACAGGCTTTCACCCCACAACTGTGCGAACTGTCCGCCACGCCAACTCAGAGTGGACGAGCCAATATCATTGGAGCCGAAGACGAAGCCATCCAGAAGCTCCGCGTCCAGGCCATGCAGCTTTTGGGTTTCGCTGGGAAAGCTATTGCTGGACCCTAGCCCATTGTAAGTTGCAGGAGAATTATTGTCGTTTGATGCACGAAAGTAAAACGGGTCGTACCATCCTGCCGCACTAAAGCGTACGCCATAATTTTTGTATTTAACGTCAAACTCGGACAACAGGTCGAAACGGGCGGAGTCAAAGCCGGCACGGAAGGCACGATCTCCATCGTCCTGGTTGATGTTGGAGGTCAGCACGCTTGAAGGATTATCCAGCCGATAGAGGGTGCTGAATTTGGCCGTATTATCCAAGCTGATCGTTAGGTCCGGGTCACCCGTGTCGAAGTTAAAGGCCTGTGCAGGCTGGACAACCAGAAATAAAGCAAGGATGGCCGCGCCCAGGACAGTCATCCACCTTTGATGCCGCAAATCCGAAACGTATGTAGCTCTTTTCATGATCTCTCTCCTCCCATTTAGCCGAAGTTCACCGATCTCGTTCATCGCCCCATCTATCCCTACCGAGAGCCTGTTCCTGTGCATCTCCGTTTCAATAGCCCCCCAATTCCATGACCGCCTCAACCATGGCCGCCAGGTTCTCCGGTTTTGTCTCATCAGGAAGGCCAACAGAAGCGTCAATGATCAATCCTCCGTTATCACCAAAGATCTCGATCAACTCTTTGACATCGTCCCTAACTTCCGCAGGCGAGCCGGTAGTCATAAGCGAAGAGGGAACATTGCCCCAAAAACACATCGTGTCTCCCAAAACTTCCTTGGCTTTTCTGCGATCAACTACCTCGAAGTGGCCGGCAACTTTGCCCTTGGGCAGTTCTTTGAGAAACTCGAGCCGGGGGGTGTAATTGCCCTCGAATAAAGGGACGGGGGTCAGCCCGGCGTCCAGCAGTCCCGAGATTAAGGCATTGAGACACGGCCAGTAAAACCGGGCGTACTGATCGTTTGACATGAAACCGGCGGCGCCCCAATGGAGGGGAATAAAGACACGGGAGCAGCCTGTGTTTTTGGCCGATATAATTCCCTTCTGTATTGAGGCCGGAGTGAGCATCTCGATGGTCTCCAGAAGCTTTTCCGGTGCGCGGTACATATCTGTCATTGCGCCGCGCATGCCCCTCAGAAAATCCCCCACGCAATCGAAGGCCGTCAGGGTTACCCCTCCAAATGCGAGGGGATAACCTGCCTCCCTCATCTCCGTCAGATATTTGGTGGTGGCCTGTCGATACCTCACGAACTCTTCTCCAAGTGCAACAAGCTGCTTCAGAAGATCGAGGATCGAAGGCTCCGCGGCGATCTCCGGGAGGATAAAAGCAAGATCGTATGGGTTTGAAAGCCAGTAGAGAGGGGGTAGGGCTAATTCTGCCAGAGGTGCGAGGGTTGTCGAAATCTGAGGCCAGATTTTCTTGAGAGTAAAACCGTTCGGATCGGTTATGAATTCAGCGTATTCCGTCGATTTTAGTGTCCCGTCACAACTGAATTGAAACGGCTGGTCATCTCTAAGCAAACCTCCCGGCCATTTGAATCCTGTCAATCCCAGGTTCTCGAGAAATCTAGCTGGAGGAAAGGCTAAGGGAGACATGGCAGTATCGAGATCCAGACGGACAGTCATATTCTTCATTGACTCGTAGCGCTGTTCGTAAAACAGCATCGCGTCTTTGTTGGAGATGCCTGCGGCACGTGTTGGATAGTAATGAGCTATCAAAGGAGCTACTGGAACCCGATCCGGCTTTTTTAGCGCTATGGCGTCGGTTAAACGCTTTTCCCTTTCCTGGAATGAGGTGTGGCTAAAAGAGTCCAACTTACTCCTCCTTTTCGTTGGATATTGACGGAGAACCGCCTTTGTAAGTATCGTCCACCGACAAGCACTTTGGATCAATTGCGGTGTGATCCGCGGACAGGAAAAGTGAGCAGAAGGTCGAACGGCAGAATGGGGAGCGCGGGAATGTTGGCTCATCGTGACTGAATTACCAGTCAGTTACGAAAATAGCACAAGTCGAAATTGCTAGTCAAGAATTTTTTCGGCGGTGAGTCAAACCTGCAAAGAGTGGAAAAAACAGCGTTCAAACTTGATCTATCGATGGTCCGTCAGTTTTTCCGCCGTAATTTGAATAATTTTGACAAGCCCTTTTTGGGTCCGCCTTTTTCGGCTTGCCATGACAGGCAAAGAGGTTTAGACTTCTTTCATAATCGGCTAATGACCTGGCGGTCAGCGCATCTATGTGCTGTAGGGAGGACTAATTTTGAGAATGCTTGCCCGGAAAGTGGATTCAAAATCGGCCCCGATGAGTATTTCTGAATTGAGCAAGGTGTCAGGATTTTCCAAATCTACGATTCATCACTACCTGAAATTGGGTCTTCTGCCTCCGCCCAACAAAACCAGGGCTAATTTGCACGTATACAATGCAACCCATTTGAAGTGGCTCCGACGTATTCAGCAAATGAAGGAAACAGGAAACCTCTCGCTGACGGAGCTAAAGGAATTGCTCGATAAGGGCCTCCTGACCAGCGATGACGCCTCCGCCCCGCAAACCGCATCCTCACCCGATGTGCAGCAGATGGAAACCGATGTCCTGGACCTGCAACAGGCCAAGAGGTTGCATATCATCGACAAGTCAATCGCCTTGTTTTCCAAATTCGGCTACGAGGCGGTAAAAGTCAGCGATATCACCGACGCGCTGCAGATGGGAAAGGGCACCTTTTACCTGTACTTTAAAAACAAAAGGGAACTCCTGCTTGCGTGCTTCGATAGACTCTATTCACTGATCTTGCCTCTGGAGATGTGGGATGTGGTTCGAAACGAGAAGGATATTTTTCTCAAGCTGCGCCATAGGTGGTCAGGGGGAAATGAGAAATATTCTTCCTTCTCAGGGGTGCTGAGTCTCATTCGCACTTCATGCTTTTGGGACGATGAAGAGGTGAAAGAAAACGCGAGAAGGGCCTATGATGTAATTATTGCACCCATCAGAAAAGATCTGGAAGTGGCAATCGCCAGCGGCAAAATCAGGGCGATGGATGCAGAACTGGCGTCTTACGCCGTTCTCGGGGTAATGGAAGGTCTCTCCTTTCGCCTTACTCTCGATTCAAGGTATTCCAATAAAGAAGGCGCCGACTTTATTTACCCATTCCTCATGTCTGCTCTTACTGCCGATAAACCATGCGAAGCCGTGGAAAAAGTCGTTGAGGGCGCGCGCATGACAGTAACCGATATGAACGGAACGGCCATCGAACTGAGCGGTACGCTCTTCAGTAACTCGCCTTACCTCACCGGAAAGCTGGGTGATGCGGAAATAAAGGTCGATCCGTTGCTACTATCAACCATCGCAGTGAGTTCCGCAGATTCAAAGAGGATCGCCCTGCTCTCCGCAAAAAACGGGCAGGAAATATCGCTCGAAATCGACGGCGATACCATAATTGAAGGAGATACACCTTTTGGCAGTTTGCAGATTCCCTTCGCGAAAGTGTCTGAAATATCGTTCCATGCGAATGAAACTTAGCCCATCCCGGGCACAATAATTTTTTTGCTTCCTTTGTAATCCATAGAAAAAAACCCCGAAAAAATCCTTGACACCAGAGTCGCGTCCAGTTATTGTGCGCATACTGACTGATGCGTCAGTCGTAGTAGTTGAGGCGTCGGCTTTCCGATGCTCGGTGATGACAGTGCCCTGTTCGCAGATATCCTCGCTCGCTCAAGCTCTTTTTTTTCATTTGGACCGCTTACTCTCTGTGGCCTGGCTTTCGGCTATCACGCCCGATCTATAAAGGAGAGATGATGTTCACCCTGGGAGATATTCCTCGAAGAGGCGCTCGCTTATACGCTAAAAAAGAAGCCCTGGTCTTCGGAGGCGCCCGGCTGACGTACGCACGGTTTGACCAGAGGGTCAACCGCGCAGCCAATGCGCTCTTAAACTTGGGATGCCAGAAAGGCCAGCGCATCGCCATTCTCTCGGAAAACAGTGGAGAGTATCTCGAAGTCTACTTTGGAGCTGCCAAAGCCGGCCTGGCCCTGGTGCCTCTGAACTTCAGGCTGGCTCCCGGCGAACTCGTTCAGATCGTAAATGATGCCGAGCCGATAGTGTTTCTGGCAGGCGATGGATACGAAAGCGTGGCATCCATCATCAGGCAAAAAGTGCGATGTGTCCGGACATGGATAAGTCTGGACAATCCGTCTGAGGGATATGTGTCATACGAAGAGATTCTGAGGAATGCTCCGGATTGTGATCCTCTGGTGCAAGTGGACGAAAACGAGCTTGCTGTTCTGATGTACACGGGCGGAACTACCGGCCTTCCCAAAGGCGTAATCCTTACTCACAGAAATCTGCTCTCCGCAACCCTCGGCATGGCACTCGGCTGGCAGTTCAACGAGTTCGACACCACCTGCATGTTCCTGCCTCTGTTCCATGCATCCATATGGCCGGTCTTCGTTTGTATGATGGTCGGCGGGAAGGTCGTTTTGATCAGGCGTCCTGAACTCGGAGTCATTCTTCAAACAATTCAGGATGAAAAATGCACCCATATGAACGCAGTCCCCACAATCTACAACTGGCTGCTGGATTATCCCGGTCTGGATAATTTCGACTTGTCAAGTCTTCGGCTCATTATCTACTCCGGCAGTCCGATGCCTGTTGAAATCCTCAAGCGGTGCATGAGCAAGTTCGGCAACATTATGGCCCAGGGATACGGTCTTACTGAAGCCGCCCCGCTCGTCACAATGCTCCTGCCTCACGACCACGTGTTGGAAGGGCCAGGATCGAGGCTGCTCATGAGCGCCGGAAAAGAATCGGTCCCGGTCGAGGTGATGGTGGCAGGAGTGGATGGGGCGCCATTGAAAGCCGGAGAGGTCGGGGAAATCGCTGTACGTGGACCTAACATTACAGTCGGCTATTGGAAAAGAGAAGAGCTGACAAAAGATAAAATACGGGATGGCTGGCTGTATACCGGCGATGTGGGGCGGCTTGATGAAGAGGGATACCTTTATTTGATAGACCGCAAGGCTGACATGATCGTCACGGGCGGTGAAAACGTCTATCCGACGGAAACGGAAAACGTTCTCTACCAGCACCCGGCTGTCCACGAGTGTGCCGTTACTTCAGCGCCGGACCGGAAATGGGGAGAAAGGGTACAGGCGGTAGTAGTCTTGAAGGAAGGAGCTATAGCAACGGAGGAGGAGTTGATTGCATTCAGCAAGGAAAGACTGGCGGGATACAAGTGCCCCAAGAAAATCGAATTCTGGGACCAGATACCAAAGACCCCTATCGGCAAATTGCTTCGCAAAGATGTGAAAAAAGAGTTCTGGAAGGACATGCATAGAAACATCGGTTAGCAGAAAACAATAAGCCCTTTGAAAGGAGATACTATGTCAGACAATAAGTTCCCCCATTTACTCAGCCCAATCAAGATAGGTCCGTTCGAGCTCAAAAACCGTATCGCTCTGGCCCCGATGAACGAGACAATGGCAGGTCTAAACGGTGAGTGCACAATGCAGGAAGTTGCATATTACGCCACCAGGGCAAAGGGCGGGACAGCATTGATAACGACCGGCGCCATTATGGCGACCAGACTTGGTTCACGTTTTGTATGGGGCCGGAACATGCACTGCTTCAATCCTGGGCACCTGCAAGGACTGGGCATGCTCACCACACACATTCACTATTTTGGAGGCCTGGCCAGTGCTCAAATGAGCATGGGATTCGGACGGCAGGGACATTCTTATGATGAAAATGAGCTGGCGCCGGCCCCGACAGCAGGTCTTCCCTATGAAGCGGCCATGAATACCCAGACAAAAGGACTGGAAAAAGTTTTTGCAAAAAGCGAAAGGGCGCGCGGGTTTCTGGTCGGACAGATGACGCGGGAGATGAGCATTTCCGAGATCCGCAGCGAGCAGAAAGAATATGCCCAGAGCTGCCAACTTGCTGTTATCGCGGGTTTTGACATGATCGAGATACACGGCCCCCACGGATATCTTGAGCACGAGTTCCTCTCCCCCCTCTCCAACAAAAGAACCGATATGTATGGCGGGGAATGGCGGAATCGTAAACGCCTCATCAATGAAACGATGGAGCAGGTCCGTTATGCCTGTCCAGGCGTTGCTGTTGGCGTTCGCATCAGCGCGGAAGAGCACGTTGAGGGCGGATTGACTCGCGAGGAGATGATTGATCTGGCCAAAGACCTGGAGGCCAGAGGCGCGGACTTTATCAGTCTCTCAGATGGCGGAGGTTATGAAGAGACATGCCATCTCGTCGGGACCGAAGAAGCTGCCGCACACATTCCTGGTGCTGGAGCGGATTTCAAGAAGGCATTGAAGGTCCCTGTTATCGTTGCATCCCAGCATGATCCGGTCAAGGCCGAGGCCGATATCGCGGCCGGAAAATTTGATATCTCCGCCATGGCCCGTCAATTGTTTGCCGATCCGGAGTACGCAAACAAGTTGATGCAGGGGCGTGCCGATGAAATCGTTCGCTGCAAAAGATGCAATATGTGCCTGATGCGGTGCCTCTCGGGTATTACTCCCGAATGTCCTCAGAATCCATGGCTGGGGAGAGAATACGCTGACCCTGAATATGGCTTTGGAGCGCGCCGGAAGCATGAGTCAATCCTCATGAAAGGCGTGCAGAATGCGCCCATGCCGGCATTGGAAAGACCGTGGTGGAAAACGGAGATTCCCCTGCTTGAAGAACACTGGAGAGCATTTCGCGGTCCCGGCCCAAGGAAATAGCTTAATTCAAAGGCATGTCCCTGATAGGTCCCTTTTGGCCTAAAACCTCGGGGGACCTGAAACATATGTCAGACGAGTGAGGAAGACAGTCGCGGAACTTCTGGAAACTGACACTGACGGGAGACAAAGGAGCATCAAATGGCAGAAGAATTTAATCAGGACGGCTTCTTCAAAATAGATCCGGAAGCGCACCTGGTGGGAGACAGTGAGCCCTTCGAGTATTTTCCAGGAGTCAAGCTGTGGTGGCACTCAATTGCAGCCATTAAGCGGCCGATGATGCAGGGAATGCCCAAGTCCTTCATGGAGACGCTTGAACCACACGAATTGAAGAAGGCTGCCGATCCGGAGTCGCTGCTTGCAGCCATGGACAAATACGGCGTGGATATTGCCTGCCTGCTGCCAGAGTCGATGATGGACACCACGGGGTATACGGGCCGGTTTTGCAGCAATGGTGAAATGGCGAAGGTGGTCGAGTCGAATCCGGACCGATTCGTATATCAGCCGAATCTCTCACCAATAAAACACAAGGGCGTCAAGAACACGATCTGGGAACTCGAATATTGGGCAAAAGAAAAGGGTGCAAAGGTTTTGAAATATTATCCTCCCGAGGATACCCACATAAACGATCTCGACCTCTGGCCATTTTATAAAAAAGCCGAGGAACTGGACATCGTTCTCAACATTCATACGGGCTTCGGCTGGTGTGCGCCCGGCAAGTTCAGCAACGGCCTTCCCATGTACCTGGATGATGTGGCCCGCGATTTTCCTGATTTGAAGCTCGTAGCCTTCCACATGGGATACCCTTATTGCGACGACCTCAACATGGTGGCAATGGCTCACAAGAATGTCTACGTCTGCATAAGCCTCGTGGTGACCTGGGCCCTATCTTCCCCGCGCAAGTTCGCCAAAATGCTCGGCGAGGCCCTGCGATGGGTCGGTCCCGACAAGATCATCTGGGGCAGCGACGACCCGGGACTTCACATGCAGATGGCCTGTGCAGTCAGGGGATTCATGGATTTCAAGATGCCGCAAGAACTGCAGGAACAATACGGCTATCAGGATGTCACTGATGAAGATAAACGAAAAATCTTTGGCGAAAACTTGGGAAGACTTATGGGCATAGATATCTCGAAAAGAAGAGTTCCAGGCATAAAAACAACTGTGCCATTGAAGTGAAGGGAGAATAGTGTCATGTCCAAGGCGGAGTTTGCGATCATAGGCACCGGAGAAGTTCCCTGCGGCATTTACCCAGATAGAAGCGAGTTCGAGATAGCTTACAGAGTCGCCAAGCTGGCTATAGCGGACGCAGGGATAGATAAGAACGAAATTGGAGCCGTTCTCAATGCGGCCCATATCATGGGTTCGGAGTTCAACACGGAGGCCTTCTTCGGACGTCTCCCCGAAGCGATAGGGGCGAAAAATTGTAAGATCGTTGCCACTACAGTATCCGGGGGAGGATCGAGCTTTTCGATAAGGAAGACGGCCGAGGGCATTCTGCACTCTGGTGAAACCGATTATGTCCTGGTTATACATGCCCAGCGTTTTTCCCAATTCGCCGCAAACGAGCAGATAAACTTTTTTGCCCATGCGGGGTCCGACCTGGAGTGGGAAGTCCCTTACGGCATGACCTACAATGCCCTCGCAGCGATGATGACCCAGGGCTACATGGCCTATACCGGGACAACAGTCGAACAGGTGGCAAGTGTATGTGTGGCCTGCCGTAAGTGGGCAAATCTACAGCCCAACGCCATGTTCCGAGATAAGCCCCTTACAGTCGATGACGTGCTTAAAAGCCGAATGGTTGCATATCCTTTGACCGCAATGATGTGTAACGTCCTGGCGGATGGTGGATGCGCCTACATCATGACCACTGCTGAAAAGGCAAAAAAGGTCTGTTCCAGGCCTGTCTACGTGCTGGGAGAAGCCTCCGACTTCAGTCATCGCAGCATCGTAAATCTAAAAACGAAGAATATCGACAAAATGTATGAGTTCTACGCGCCCGTCGCTCAAAAAGCCTATGAGCGCGCAGGCCTCGGTCCGAAGGATATGGACATTTTCGAAGTATACGGAGCTTATCCTATCACTTCGCTAATGTTTTTGGATTCCTTGGGCATCGTTGAGCCGGGCAGGTCCGGCGCACTTGTGGAATCGGGTGAAACAAGTCCTGGAGGAAGATATCCCACTTCCACCAACGGCGAAGCTATGAGCTTCGGGCATACCGGTACTGGAGTAGGATTTTCGGTTTTCGTGGAAGGCATTCGTCAGCTCCAGGGTAAAGCCGGGAAAGCACAGGTCGATGGCGCCAGGTTCCTTATAGAGGATTGTGGCGGCGGCGCCTTCATGGATGCTCATTTTACAGTTTTGGGCAACGAAATACCGAACCCCACACTTTGAATCCAGAGTTAAAAGCCCAAGGAGCAAACCATGATCACTAACATGAATATCAGAGAGATTCTAAAGCAGAAGCTTGGATGCAAGGATGAAGATTTCGATAGACCAATGCCCGTACCGGCACCTTGGTCAATGCCCTTTTGGGATGCCGCCAGAAAGCGCAAGCTGGTTCTCAAAAAATGCACATGTTGCGGTCACATAGACCATCCTCCCTATCTTTACTGCACTTCCTGCTCCGAGGAAGAATGCGAGTGGATAGAAGCGTCCGGCAAAGCCACTCTCTATGCCTATGCTGTGAACGTCTATGGGGTACCTTTTGCGTTTATGGAGGACCTGCCCTACGTGCTGGCTTTGGTAGACCTCCCGGAAGGTCCGCGCATGATCTCCAATATTGTAGGCTGCGATCCAAAAGACCTTAAAAACGGCATGGAACTGAAAGTGGTCTTTGATGATGTTTCCCCAGAGATCACTCTGCCTAAGTGGAAACCGGTTTCGAAGTGAAGGGACGCATAATGACAAAGCACTACGAAAGACTCCTCTGTGAGCGTAAAGGCGACAGGGAAGAAGCATTGTGGATCGTCCTCAATAACGAAAAGATGCGCAATGCTCTCGACGATACGATGCAACGCGAGTTGCTCGATGTCCTTAATGAAATCGCCTTCGACCACAGCATCCGTTGCGTGGTCGTTACAGGTGCAGGCGAGAAGACTTTTTGCAGCGGCGGTGACATCACGGCATTTCAAACCATGAACAATCTGACCGGATACGACAACATCCGCCAGAGGGGCAACGCTATTCAGCAGCTTATCAGCAACATGGAAAAGCCGGTGATAGCCGCTGTAAACGGGCATTGTTATGCAGGCGGACTGGAACTTGCTCTCATGTGCGACTTCATCTACGCCACCGGAAAATCCACCTTCGGGCTCCTGGAGATAAACCTGGGACTCCTTCCGGGCTGGGGCGGCACGGTGGGACTCCCCAGGGCCGTTCCCGTTCGGCGGGCCAGGGAGATGATCTATCGCGGAGAAATCATAGGCGCTCAGGAAGCATATGATTGGGGGCTGATAAATCGGATATTTTCCACGCGGGAAGAAATGGTGCAGGAACTCGAAAAGGTTGTCGCCGAGATTCTTTCCAAACCCGCAATGGCTCTACGGGCGGCGAAGGCTATCGTGAACGCGTCTATAACCTGCGTCAGCACCGATGCCATTATGGCAATCGAGCGGGGCAATCTAATGTGGTTGATGCCCTCGGAGGATTTACAGGAAGGGGTCGCGGCTTTTGTCGAGAAGCGAAAACCCCAATTCAAGGGGCGATAAAGGAGCACCAAATGGATTTCTACTTCACAGAGGAACAAAGACTTATTCAGGATACCTACCGCAAATTTCGCGAGAAGGAATTGACTCCGCAATACGTTCGATGGATCGACGAGAACTGTGACTACCTTCCCGAGGACATGCTGCAGAAGCTGGCCGAACTCGGGACAATGGGGATCACGATCCCCCGGGAATATGGCGGTCTTGGCCTGGGAATGACGGAGTTCTGCATCATCACCGAAGAATTATCGACTGCCAACCCCGCTGTGGCCATGTGTGCGCTGATCGGACTATCTTTCGGTGCTACGCCCATCATGGGTATCGGCAACCAGGAGCAAAAGCGCAAGCATCTTCCACGGATCGCTGAGGGGAAAGAGAAGTGGGCGCTGTGCATGACCGAGCCCGGCGGCGGCACCGACATCCTGGGGGCCATAACAACATCGGCGGCAAAGGATGCCGACAGCTATGTCGTTAACGGTACCAAGATGTGGATAACAGGCGCACACAAAGCCGATTACCTTATGACACTCGTTATAACCGACAAGACAGTCGATCGCAAAAAAGGCCTCTCAGCCCTGATCATCGATGCAAAGAGCGAGGGGATCACCATTCGTCCCATCCGGAAACTTGGAATACACGGATGCGGTGTGAATGAGGTACACTTTGAAGATGTAAGGGTGCCCGCCGAAAACCTGCTCGGAGAGGAAAACCGTGGCTGGTACCAACTGCTCGGGACCCTCAATCCCGAGCGAATCTCAACATCACTCTTCTCGCTGGGTATTGCAAGGGCCGCCTTCAACTACGCCCTCCAATATTCGAAAGAGAGAAGGGCCTTCGGGAAGACTATCGGGAGTTTTCAGATTTTGCAGCACTACCTGGCCGATATCGCCATTGAGATCGAAAACGCACGCAACCTGATCTACAAGTGCGCATGGCTGTGCGATACAGGCCAGAAATATGATGTTGAAGTAGCGATGGCCAAGATCGTGGCATGCCGTGCTTCCGAGCTGGCTGCCCTCCATGGAATGGAAATCCTGGGAGGCTACGGTTTTGCTATGGAGTACGACATGCAGCGGTACTTCAGGGATTATAAACAGATGAAATTTTCCCCCATTTCCGACGAAATGGCCAGGAATTATATAGCCGAGGTAGGGTTTGGACTTCCCAGAAGTTTCTGATGAGCCCGTTGGATACCGGAATAAGGATAACAGTCGATGTCTAAAGAAAATGATGTAGTGATCGTATCGGCAGCCCGAACTGCGATTGCCAAATTCGGTGGAACGATCAAAGACGTAAAAGCTTCGAAACTGGCGGCGTTTGTAATCGAGGAGGTACTCAGGAGGGCCGGTAATCTGGAGGCCAAACTGCTCGATGAGATCATCCTGGGTGAGTGTACTCAATGTTTCGATGAGGCCAATACGGCTAGGACGGCGGCACTGGTGGCCGGTCTTCCAGTCGAGATACCTGCATTCACAGTGCAGCGCAATTGCTCGTCATCCATGCAGGCCCTTGTTTCCGGCGTCCAGGAGATACGCAGTGGAGATGCCGATGTGGTGCTCGTTGCCGGGGTTGAGTCGATGAGCTGTGCTCCCTACTACATGCCCGATGCAAGGTGGGGGATGCGCCTCATGAATCATGAGGTGCTCGATGCCCTTTGGGAGTCGCTCCACTGCGGCAGCAAGCTCCTGGGGGCCCCTCTGATAATGGGGATTACCGCCGAGAACCTGGCGGAGAAATACGGCATATCACGTAAAGAGCAGGACCAGTTGGCCATGGAGAGTCACAACAAAGCGGAAGCCGCCATCAAGTCAGGCCGCTTTAAAAACGAAATAGTCCCCATTGAGGTCACGGGGAAAGGCAACCGGACGGCCCTGTTCGATCAGGACGAGCATCCTCGGTTCGGAATAACCATTGATGACCTGGCCAAGCTCAAGCCTGTTTTCAAGCCCGACGGCACTGTAACGGCCGGCAATTCGTCCGGATTAAACGATGCCGCCGCCGCCGTAATTCTCATGACGAGAAAAAAAGCCGGAGAGTTGGGTCTAACGCCTATGGCGGCAATAGTTAGCTATGCGGCGGCGGGTGTCGATCCGGCCTTGATGGGTTACGGACCGGTGCCATCAACGCAAAAGGCTTTAAGCAAAGCAGGAATGGGCCTCAAAGAGATCCAGCTGATCGAATTGAATGAAGCCTTTGCGGCACAATACATTGCCTGCGAACGAGGCCTCGATATCGATCGATCTATCACCAATGTGAACGGAAGCGGCATCAGCCTGGGACATCCGGTCGGATGTACCGGGGTTCGCCTGGTGGTTTCTCTCGTTCATGAAATGATGCGCCGTGGTCTTGAAACGGGCCTTGCCACCATGTGCGTTGGCGGCGGGCAAGGAATGACTGTGATCATCGAAGCCAATTAACGACAAGATGGGCCGGAGCGCTAATCAGGGAGGTTGGGGGCAATGAGCGAAGCTGACAAATCCAGAGTGTACCCAGGTTTTAGATGGTTGATACTGGTTTCGGCAGTTCTTGGTTATATCACCATGCAGGTCATGAATCTGTCCTTTGCCCCGATACTTCCTCAGATTGCACAGGACTTGGCAATAAATGTCGGCGCCGCTACGAATCTCATGACCGCTTTTCTATTTTCCGGCGCTGTTGCGCTCTTTTTTGCGGGAGCAGTTTGCGATAGGTACGGCATTATGGCAGTAATCGTCTCCGGTTTTGTCTGTGCAACTGTTCCTGCCGCTCTCATACCCTGGGTCGACATGAGCTATGGAGGGGTCCTTTGGGCACGCATATTTGAAGGGCTTTCATCAGGCTTTTTTCTGAGCGCAATGGGACCGATAATTGCCCTCTGGTTTCCGCCGCGCGAAAAAGGTCTTGCCGGAGGCCTTATGGGGGCATCGGTTGCCGTCGGTTCCGCCGTAGGCGTTGTGGCCGGCCCCGCCATTTTTCTTGCTACAGGCAGTTGGCGGCAGATGTCGGGATGGCTCTCCCTTTTTGGATGGCTAGGCTTGGCCTTCGCCCTGGTACTTCTTCTGGTTCCCAAACCTCAACTTCCACCCCAGTCGCAACCTGCTGCTCAATCGGAAGGAGAGAGAACAGTTTTCATACAGGCCATGGTCTCGTGGGTAACCTTGGTCGGTCTCATTGTCACCTTCTTTGCCGGATGGTGCCTACAGTGTGTGTTCAGCCTGATGCCGGGTTTTCTTTCGGCTGACAAGCCTTTAGGCGCCGGGTTCGGTCCTATGGCCGCTGGACAGCTTATGCTGGCCGTCACTGGTGCTGGAATCATATCTCCAATAATCGGTGGGATACTTACTGACAAGCTTTTCAAGGGGAATGTGAAACCTGTAATGACAGCAGGCCTTTTTTTGTGTCCTATCGTGATCTATGCGATCCAACTTTCCGCTGTCCATACTGTCGTCTATTTTCTTGTAACTGTCCTGGCGTTGGCCGGAATGGCTGTCCAGGTCGTATATACAGCTATTTTTATCTATATCGCCAAGGTTTATCAATCTCAGATCGTCGGTAGGATGACAGGACTCTGGGCGGGTGCCGGGGCCATCGGAGGTGTGCTCGGGCTGTTTCTCGGCGGTCTGGCTGTAAAGACTTCAGGGAACTACGGTCTGGCCATTACACTCGTCGCCCTTGCCGGCTTGGCCGGTCTTGTTTCAGCCTTGATCCTCCCGAAAGCAAAGGATCTCAAGGTTTTAATTATAGATTATCCCGGATAGTCGTGATCATCTGCTGGATTTCTTCAGCCGCGAGTTTGCCGTCTTTTCTAAAGATCAGTGTCCCGTTCTTATCGAATACCATGATGTTACTGCTGTGATCGGAGATCTTCCAGGCTTGGACCAGCACTTTCTTGTAATCCCTGACATAAATGGTCATGGGATATCGTTGTTGTTTTTCTTTTAAGACTGAATTGATAATAAAATTGGGCAGCATGGTGGCGGCCATGTTGACGATTCCGTAAGATTGGAATTTATCTAACGGGAACTTTTCCTTTTTCAGGGCTTCACTGGCAGGGTTGTTGGTATCGCTTTCGTCAGGAGCGACATAAAAGATGACCGAAACTATTCCGTACAACTCATCGCTGCTCCAGGGTTTTCCGTCCAGCCTTCCGCCAAGTTCTTCCTTTAATTCCACCTTGGAGGGAACTTCCCCGGTTTCCAGGGCCACCGCTTGATTGATTTGAAAAAGGGCCGACACGAGAATCAGGATTACCAGGTATTTCATGGAGACCTCCTTTTTCCAATTGCCCTTCGGGGCTTGCCCATTATTCGTAATTCCTAATTCCTGACTGCGCTTTAGAGCCGCCACCCGCTCAGTTTTTCGAGCATCGGATAATTGGTCAGATCATGGTGGATGGGGGTTACGGAAATGTAGCCCTTTGCCAGTGCACAGGAGTCGGCGTCGGGACTTTCGTCCTGCTGGATGGATTCGTTTGCGAGCCAATAATAGACATTATTTCGAGGATCTATCCGGCGGTCGTACTTTTCGATGCACTTGAGGTTGCCTTGCCTGGTTACGCGAATCCCGCGAATTTGGTCCGCCGGCAGGTCAGGGACGTTGACATTTAGGCATACGCCGCGCGGCAGCCCCTCTTTTCCAACCATGATCACCAGTTTTGGAATGAATTCCGTTGCTCCGCTGAAAGTGAGAGGCGTAAAAGAATCGATTGAGACCGCAATAGAGGGGACACCGAGCACGGCCGCTTCCGTCGCAGCGGACACCGTGCCCGAATAGATCACATTCACCCCTACGTTCGCGCCGAGGTTGATACCTGATACTACAATCTCGGGAGGTGGGTCCATTAGTTCGTTTACCGCGATTTTCACGCAGTCGGCAGGGGTGCCGTTCAGGGCGTAGCCAAAGTAATGGCCGTTTCTGTTTACCGTTTTGATCCGCAAAGGCGAGACCCATGTAATCGCATGCCCTACGGCGCTCTGCTCGGTTTCAGGAGCGACAACCGTCACTTCGTGTTCTTCGGACAACGCCAGGTAAAGAGCCTCTATTCCCTTCGAGTAAACCCCATCGTCATTGGTCAGAAGAATCTTCATAATTTTCTAATTCCGCTTTCATCTTGAGGGCATTCATGGCGGATTCGATGCCTGCTTCAAGTGCCTTCCTGTTGAAATCTTCGGTCCCGCCGGCAATCTTGCTCATGACCGCCGCTTCCAGACTGCTCAGGGAGACGGCCCCGGAAAGCACAGCAAGGGCGCCAAGGGCAACAATGTTGGCCCCCATTTCTTTACCCAGCTTTTCGCGGGCAATCCGGGTAAAGGGAATTGCGATGGCCTTCGTAGTGGGGAGCTGCTTAACGAATGTCGAATCGACTATAAGCATTCCGCCTGGTTTGAGATCGAAGAAATAGGCATCGCATGATTTCTGATTCATGGCCAGCAGTAGATCAGGTTTTATGGCCTTCGGGTAGTCGATTTCCTCGTCGCTTATCACTACTTCCGCCTTGCTTGTGCCTCCACGAGCTTCAGGACCGTAGCTCTGGGTCTGGCAGACGTACCTGCCGTCGTATATACCGGCTGCCTCGGCAAGGATGATTCCGGCAAAAATCAGCCCCTGCCCCCCCGAGCCGCTAAGACGTATTTCATAGCGGAGTTGAGGAGTTTTGAGTTTTGAGTTCGGGAGTTTTGAGTTTTCAGTTTTTAGTTTTGAGTCAGTTTCCAAGGGATTTCCTCAATCCTGTTAAGAGCTTACAAATCTCCTCGCAGCCCTGGAGTTTTGAGTTTTCAGTTTTGAGTTTTCAGTTGTTGGTATCACACTTTGTTCGTGAGCGATTTTCTCAATCCTGTTAAAAGCTTACAAATTTCCTCACAGTCCGCAAGCAGCTTTTCCGATCAAATTGAGTCGAGGTAACCAAGCCGTTGAGCCAGTAGAATCCAGGTTTCCAGCTCAGCGACCGATCCTCTGGCTATTCCAAGAAACTGACGGAATTCTCCCGAACTGTTTCTGGCCTGACCTTCGGCTATATTTGAAGGTATGGACGACCCAGCTTTGCCCATCTGTGAGATCAGACCATACATTTCTTCCCTGGGGAAGGAGCCGGTACACGAATAGATACTCTCGGCCAAGTCCATTGATTTCTGTCAGACCACCAAATCCCGATAGCTCCTTGAACCAGCCATATCTTTGCCCAAATTCCTTTGAGGTTTTTAGTTTTGAGTTCCTGGGTTTGAGTTCCTGGTTCGATGGAACATCTCTTCACTGGCGCAAAACTCTCGGAAGCTAACTCAAAACTAAAAACTAAAAACTCAAAACTCTTTCGCCTTCTCTCGAACCTTGTCGTATTCCCGGGTGTAGACGGGCAGGTCCCGGTCAGCCAGGATACCGATAGTAAATTTTCCCCGGAGTTGCTCCTGTGACATCTCTTTGGCTTTTTCCACCCGAACGGCGGCTTCTTTCTGCCAACGCAGCATCTCCACAGCACCGCCCATCTCGTTTCTTCTTCCATACTGTGTATGGCAGTGGCTGACTGCTTCAACAACTGCGAACCCGCGCTTGAGGATAGCCTTGCTTATCAATTCATCGAGCATCGAAGCATGAAATACCGTGCCCCTGGAAACCATGCCCGCCCCGGCAGTTACAGCCAGTTCGGCAATCGAAAAGGCGTGTTCGATATTTCCGTAAGGGGCGGTCGTGGCAAACGATCCGTACGGGGTTGTGGGTGAATACTGCCCGCCGGTCATGCCGTAGATATTATTGTTCACGACAATGGCTGTAAGATCAAGATTGCGGCGAGCGGCATGGATAAAGTGATTGCCTCCGATTGCAGTGGCATCCCCATCACCCATTATCACTATCACGTTGAGCCCGGGGTTGCCCAGTTTTATGCCGGTGGCAAATGTGAGAGCGCGCCCATGCGTCGTGTGCAGGGTATTGAAATCGACATAAACTGATATCCTTCCCGAACACCCGATTCCGGATACTATGACGATTTCGTCTTTTTCGAGTCCGGTGCTGTCGATTGCCCGAATCAGGGAGCCGAGCAAGATGCCGTTTCCGCATCCCGGGCACCAGACGTGAGGGAATTTCTTGTCATGCCGCAAATATTTATGAACCAGTCTCGTAAGTGCCATAGGAGTTTTGAGTTCTCAGTTTTTAGTTTTGAGTTTTGAGTTAAAAACTCTTCAATTCTTCACCAATCGTGTCAGGATCTCCCCCGGAGTTATCAGACTACCGTCAACGCGGTTAAGGGTTTCCACACGGGTGGCTCCCTTGTTTACTCTTTTGACCTCCCGAGAGATCTGTCCCATGTTGAGTTCCGGAACAAGGACCATCCTGACTCGCCGCAGCACCGCTTCAACCGCCTGCCTGGGAAAGGGCCAGAGCGAAACAAGCTGGACAAGACCGGCCTTTACTCCAAGCCCGCGCGCCTCCCTGACCGCCCGGCGAGCCGAACGCGAGACCGAACCATATGCGATCACCACAATCTCGGCGTCCTCTGTCATTTCCTCATCTATTTGCTCAATATCGGGCAGGTGCTGCGTAATCTTTCTGAAAATGCGATTCATGAACGCGGTGATCTCGTCCTGACGCTCGGTCGGAAATCCACGCACATCGTGAATGAGACCGGTAACATGATACCGGTATCCGTCGCCGAAAACACTCATCGGCGGCACTCCGCGGCTGTTATCCTCATAGGGTATGTACCAGTCGGGAGGCACGTCGGGCCTTATACGATCTATCACCTCAACCTCTTCGGGACGAGGCAGGTAGATCTTTTCGCGAGTGTGCGACACGACTTCGTCGGTCAGCAGGATTACCGGAGTGCGATATTTCTCGGACAGGTTGAATGCACGTACTGTGGTCGTAAAGCAATCCTGGGTCGTGGACGCCGCCAGTACGATTATCGGGTGGTCCCCGTGTGTACCCCACCTTGCCTGCATGACATCGCCCTGGCCGACCCTGGTGGCCAGACCGGTGCTGAGGCCTCCCCGCATCACGTTCACTATTACGCACGGGACCTCAGCCGCACAGGCAAACCCGAGGTTCTCCTGCATCAGAGAAAAGCCGGGGCCGCTCGTCGCCGTCATCGACTTGACCCCGGCGAGCGAGGCCCCTATAACAGCGCCAAGGCTTGCGATCTCATCTTCCATTTGTATAAAGACGCCATCGACAGCTGGGAGCCTCGATGACATCACCTCGCTGATTTCGGTGGCAGGCGTTATGGGGTATCCGGCAAAGAAACGACAGCCCGCGGCAAGTGCGCCTTCGACTATGGCCTCGTTGCCTTGGAGCAAACACTGGCGTCCCGGTGGTCTTTTCAATGTCAAACCGGCTCCCCCTTTCCTACACGCTCTGCTCGCCATTCCTTGGGCGAACGCTAATGGCGAAATCCGGACAGTGCATCTCGCACCAGCCGCACCCGGTGCACCGGTCAGAATCGACCTTTGTGGGAGCCCCCTCATCGTCGAGAGCGATACATTCCCGCGGGCAGAACGCGACGCAAATCCCGCAACATTTGCACCAGTCGCGAAAGATATCTATCTCGAAGCGCTTGACGTCCTTTGGTTTGGACGCCCGTCTTGCTTTGGGGGGTTGGGTCTGGCTGCCGCTTTTGCGCCGTTCGGACGTTTGCCTTCCCTGTTGATCGTTTTCCATATGCCCTCGAAATTATAAATATAGTAAGCAGATATTTATAAACGAAAACCACAGTTTTGAAAAGTGACGAACTGTCGAGATCGAATGTAGAACTCGTGGCGAACTCAAGACCTGACAATTTTCCCATTGCTGGTAGAAATAGACGACTGTTGTTTGACATTCGTTGCTAGAATTTCTATTTTAGGTCGGCTGTAGGGACACACTGTCTCGTAACCCATTTCGGCTTGGTTCGGAGAAGCAATATTGCGATTCGCAGGAATTTTATATCCGACCCAAGGCATGACCGTGTCGTCTATTTTCCGATTTTTCCCATCCTCCTTCGGCTCGAAAAAGAAAGGGCAGGAAATGAAAGGGTTTCAAAGCTACCTGGTGATCGTTGCCGCCATCCTTCTGCTTGCTTCATGCTCGTCTGTCCAATCGCCGCTCGCCCAGTTAAAGCCGCTCACCGCGGGTGAGGCCAGGCTGACCGAAATTGAGATGCCCGAACTGATACGCGAGGACCTGCCTTACGACGTAATTTTAAGGGTAAATTCCGAGGAAACGCCGCAAATCAGCAGGGTCTGTTTCCGTTGGCTTTCGGAGGGAATCTCATCCGCCTCGCCATCTCTTAACTGCTATGCGGCAAGGGGAGATTTTGGGACTGGAAATCCTTGCTACTCCCGGACTTCAGTGATAAGCCCCGGTTCTGATTCCTTTTGCGTTGAAGCCTCAGATATCAAAACCGACGTCCCGGGAAGGCTGATTGTCAGAATTCGGCCGACAGGCCTCCTGGACTCCTATAACAAGCTCGAGGGCCAGGCAGAGTATGTTTACGATGGACAATTGAGGGTGACAAACGCTGTCAAAACATCAGTAACCATCGACAAGCAGGAGTGAGGAATTAACTCCTAATTGTTTTTCCAGTTGTCTCCAATCCCATGGAACACAGGTCTTCTCTTTTAACTTCGGCCAGGGCCAGCCACAGGGAAGCGGCGATTCGAACCGGAGTTTTTCCCCTCGTACAGGATGATCGACTATAAGCTCTTTGGCAAAGAGGGCTATCTGCTTCTGCGGCATCGGTGCTGAGGCTCCGTAGCGCAGGTCTCCGGCAACCGGGTGGCCCATGTGCGCGAACTGGACGCGTATTTGGTGCCTGCGTCCGGTCTCCAGTCTTATTCCAACAAGAGTGCGGTCGCGGTCGATATCCAGCACGTTGAACGAAAGTCTCGCCTCCTGCGCCCCACGGGTTTTCTCGGGCACTACCAGACTGGACCGATTCTCCCTTCTTTCGATAAAATTAACGATGCTGCCCGATTCTTTCTTTAATTCTCCCTCCAATACGGCTAGATAATATTTTTGGGCCGTCCCGGTGCGGAACTGTCCGCTGATCCTGGCGGCGGCCTTGGAAGTGCGGCAAAAAAGGATCACTCCGGCAACAGGCCTGTCCAGACGGTGGACCATCCCGAGAAAAACCCGGCCAGGCTTTTTGTACACATCCTTGACCCAGATCTTGCCGAGTTCGAGCAACGAGATTTCTTGGCTCTCGTCGGCCTGGACCAGGAGGCCGGCAGGCTTGTAGAGGACCAGCAGATGATTATCCTGGTAAAAAATCGGCCATGAAGTATGGAAAAAGTAGTCCCCATTCATAGTGTGTCCAGGTTCGGATTTTAATTTTTATGTTCACAGTTCACCGTTACTCATCGCGGAGCGATGCAATGCCGCCACAAAGACACGGCACGGGACCCGATGCCGGGCAACTTTCAAAGATTTTACGCGCCTCGGGTTTTCTCCTGCCTCCGGCCCAGGCAGCGCAGCTATGGAAATACCACCAGTTACTGAGGCAATACAACAAGGAACTTAACCTCACCCGCATACACAATTTTGAGAGCATGGTGCGCAAACTCTATATAGATTCTATCATGCCCGGCCGGATCATCGAACTGCCATCGCCTTTAATGGACCTTGGCAGCGGCGCTGGAATGCCTGGAATACCCCTTAAGATCGTCAATCCCAAAATAGAGATCATCCTGGCCGAGAGCAGGCGCAATCGTGTTGAATTCATGGAGACAGTCCTTGCTGAGCTGGGCCTCAAAAGAATAAACATTTTGGGACGCAGCGTGAGCGCTTCGACCGAGGCTCAGGTAAACGGCATAATAACCAGGGCCCTCGAAGTAATTCCCAAGACTTTGGAAAGAATTACCGGATCGCTGGCCAGGGGCGGGTTGGCGATCTTCATGAAAGGACCGGAATGCGGAGAGGAAATCGAAGAGGCTCAAGATCGCTTTGGCCATCGTTTCCGGCTGACAGGCGACCATCATTACCGCTTGCCGGATTCTTCAGACGAACGCAGACTGGTCGTGTTCGAGAGGCTGGATTCACCGGCCTGGGCCAGAAAAGCTGAACTTGCAAAGGAAAAACTGGTGAGAATCATCGAGAGCGAAAACAATGAAACATTTCGAAATCTAAAGAAGCTCCTCACGCCCCGAGGAATACGAAAACAGCTTCACGTGCTCGTTTTTGGGCAGAAGCAGGTATCTGAAATGCTGGTGCTGCGTCCCGAAAAGTGCGTGGCATGGATCAGCCGCGCAGACCTGGACCCGCCGCCTGACGGTTCGCCCGGACATCTGATGTGGTATCAGCTCCTCGCCCATCTATATGAGACTTTGGACCTTTTCGGAACTTCTTACCCGGTATTGCTCGTGAAAATCGATGAAATTCCCAAGTGGACGCCCGCCGACGGCCTTCCCGAAGGATGCACCCTCTTTGTACCGTTTCAGGACCCGGAAAATGTGGGAGCTGTAATCAGGTCCGCCGTTGCGTTCGGCGTTTCAGCAATAATACTGCTCGCCGAAGCGGCCAACCCTTATCATCCAAAGTCCGTCAGGGCATCAGGAGGGGTGGTCTTCAGCGCCAACCTGCTGGAAGGTCCTTCGATACGGGATTTGCCCGATGACCTGCCGGTTGTGCCACTATCAAGCGAAGGCATAAGAATATCGGACTACGAATTTCCGGCAAAAATGGGGCTTCTTCCGGGAATTGAAGGACCGGGATTGCCTGAAAAGTTTCGAAAGGCGGCAGTTTCGATTCCCATTTCCGGGAATGTCGAATCGCTAAACGCGGTAGTCGCCACGGCAATAGCACTATTTCAGTGGACTGAGGCAATGAACAAAATTAGAAATTAGAAATTAGGAATGAAGGTTTGAAGTGGAGATCGGTTGTGAAAGAGAATGTGATTCAGGAGAAAAGTTACACATTCGCTCTTCGGATAGTGAAACTGTATCGCTGGCTATGCGAGGAAAAGAAGGAATTTGTGTTGTCAAAACAGATTCTTCGCAGTGGAACATCGGCAGGTGCAAATGTGGAAGAGGCCATTGGCGCACAGTCTGAGAGGGACTTTCATTCAAAAATGACCATCGCTCACAAGGAGTCGCGTGAAACTCTTTACTGGCTGCGGCTTCTCCACGACTCGGGCTATATTGATGAGGGCGCATTCCGGTCACTCTTCGCAGATTCGGAAGAATTAGTAAAGATTCTTAGTTCAATAACAAAGACCATGAAAGCAAAGATTGGAAATTAGGCTGATCACGGCTAAAGATTGCGATCTTCATGGCGGACATCCATTCCTAATTGCTGATTCGGGAGAAAATCGTATTTTCAATTCCTAATTCCTAACTTCTAATTCCTAACTATTTTGAGGGGCCAAAATTATCGTTACGCGCCGGTTTGCTTTCCTGCCCTCCTCGGTAGCGTTGGAAGCAGCAGGCTTTGACTCTCCCCACCCTCGGGCTTTGATCCGAGATGGTGATATACCCTTGTCAACGAGGCTCTTCTTTATAGTCCAGGCCTGCAATTCCGATAGCGCGAGATTTTTCTCTTCCGAGTGAACGCAGTCTGTATGAACGTCAACTTTTATGTTCGTGTCCGGGTATTTTTTCACCACCTCGGCCATCTTAGCTATCTCCGCGCAGGTGGCTGGTTTCATGCTGCCGCAATCGCTTTCGAAAAGCGAGTCGCACTCTATTGTTATGAATACGCCCCCTTCGCGCCTCTCGATTTGCGTTCCGTCGAAACGACTGAGAACGGATTGCAACTCAACTCTTTGCCTGTCCAGACAGTCGGGCCCGCAAACACCCGGAACGGCCCGTTCGTTTGCGTTATTGCCTGCGCATGCAGCCAGGGCAAGAGAACAGAAAATCACCCAAAACGGCCACCCCCGTCTCATCTCTTTCCCTCTTTCGAAAATTTAGTATTAATTAAGATTTCTTAGTGCATAACAGAATCAAAATGTCAATGCAAGTCCGATGACAATTGAAATCAGTCTCGCGGTTCTGGTAAGCTTGGTTTATGACAATACTCTACCGGGACTTCAACTCTTATTTGCGGGAAATCTTCGGTTGCCGTGTCCAGAAAATATCGCTGGATGCGGGGCTCGGCTGTCCGAACCGCGACGGGACCGTAGGGCGGGCGGGCTGTATATACTGTAACGAAAAAGGTTCCGGAACCGGGGCTATAAGCTTTGCCGGCATCTCCGAACAGATCCGGGCCGGCAAGGAAGGGCTTGCCAGGAAGTACAAAGCAAGAAAATTCCTGGCCTATTTTCAGTCATTCTCAAATACATACGCGCCCCTGCCCAGGCTGGCCGCCCTATACGAAGAGGCCCTGGCAGATCCCGATGTTGCAGGTCTCAGTATTGGGACTCGACCCGACTGCGTTTCCGATGAAATACTCGACCACCTTGCAACGCTTGGGAAAACGCATCTCATCTGGCTGGAATTCGGTCTCCAGTCGGCAAACGATGAAACGCTCAAACGCATTCGCCGGGGTCATTGCGTGGCGGCTTTCACCGATGCCGTCCAAAGAAGCCGTGTGAGAAAGATCCCCGTTTGCGCGCACGTAATACTCGGCCTTCCCGTTGAAACCATTGACGATATGCTCCATACGGCAAGGTTTCTTTCTCTCCAGGACATACAGGCGGTAAAAATACATCTGCTCTATGTCATAAAGGGGACGGCACTCGATGAGATGTACCGTTCCGGTGCATACTCGTGTCTTTCTCGCGAGGACTACGCGGCCGCTGCAGGAGAATTCATCGCGCTTCTTCCTCCGCGCGTAATCATTCAGAGACTCACGGGAGACCCGCACCCCGATGAGCTTGTGTCTCCGTTGTGGGCCCTCGACAAACAGCGCAACATCGAAGCCGTCAGAGCCTATATGGAAAAGAACCGCCTTTACCAGGGAAAGAATTTTGGGAGTTTTGAGTTTTGAGTTTTCAGTTTTGAGTGTATAGACAAGGGGAGTTTTTAGTTTTCAGTTTTTAGTTAATGATCGAACCAAGAACTGAAAACTGAAAACTGAAAACTGAAAACTCTTAAGGAATACATGGATGGCGCCTCAAATTACCGATATCGAAAAAATGCGCGAGCGCTTGCTTGCACTTATACTGGAATATACTTTCCAATATTCGGAGACACCCACCTTCAAGCTGGCGCATGGAGGGACGAGCCAGTTTTATTTTAACTGCAAGCGGGTCACTCTCGACCCTGAAGGTCAATACCTCATAGGAAATCTCGTTTACGAGGCTATCAGGGACCTCCGGGTAAATGCTGTCGGAGGACTTACCCTCGGGGCCGACCCAATGGCCAATGCAACCGCTTACAGCTCATGGCTGCGAGGTCAGCCGATCCAGTCATTCGTTGTGAGGAAGGCCCGGAAAGACCACGGAATAATCGCCTCGATAGAGGGAAAGATAAAAGCCGGGGACCGAGTGGTGATAGTTGACGACGTGGTTACGACCGGCAGTTCGACCCTGCAGGCAATTTCGGCATGCCGGGAGGCGGGGCTTGTGATTACCGGTGCGCTCGCCCTGGTCGATCGGCAGGAGATGAACGGCCGTGAAAATATCGCAAAACAGGTCCCCTGGTTCAAAGCCCTGGTAACTCGCGACGATGTCATGCGAAGGTATCGTAATACATAACCCTGGTCCCTTTCCGCACTTTTCCATCCCGCCTATGTTTTTTGCGGTGTTGCGCCTCTTTATCTGAATTCCGCAATGGTTATCTTCTACCAAGTAAGTTCGGCAGGCCTAACTCAGATAGTCTGAGCCTGGGTCTTCCGGCGGATTTTAAAATATAGGTCCGGGAGAAATGACATGGCGAACATATTTGAAAAAGACAAATTGATAGCGACCTGTTCCCCGTTCGCCAGCAGCGATATGGGCCAAAATCCTGTTAATGAACGAGCCTCAGGGGGCTTTGATCAGTACTCGCATACTTTCGGGAAATACCTCTCGGATAAGGAGGGTGGCAAGAAATTCTCGGAAGAAGAAAAGCTGATGAGGGAACGGGCCAAGAAAGCGAACAGAATTTACAAGCAGGTCTGCGAAGACCTCCAGTTAGATGCTTGTTTCTTTAGTAATTTCGACGAATGGAGCAAATACGTCGAGGGCAAGATGAGCGATGCCGAATTCCAGGGCCATGCAATAGTGCGAGCACAAGAAATGATTGTTAACCAGAACTGACGGCATCCTGCGGAAGGTAAAATAACCGGGCAACGTCCCGAACGGATAAAAGGAAAGCAATTGTTTTCTAATACTTTCTGGCGAACGAGCGAGCCGCATTTCGAGTGAGTGGGAATGCGGCTCGTATCATTTCGGGGGATAGAATGCAAGCAGGGCGAAGCGCGCAATATTGGATCGACAAACTGGATCTGGCCGAGCATCCGGAGGGTGGTTTCTTTTCACCGGTTTTCCGCGCATCCGAGCAAATCGGCAGGGACGGGCTCCCGGACCGTTTCACCGGAAATCGCGCGATTGTGTCTTCCATTTACTACCTGTTAAAAAGGGGCGGGTTCTCCGCCTTTCACAGGCTAAAATCCGTCGAGATTTGGAATTTTTTCGAAGGCGATCCGCTCACGATACATGTACTCGATCCGCTCGGCGGTCTGATTGAAAAAAAGCTGGGGCCAAACTTCGATAATGGAGAGTCTTTCCAGGTGGCGATAGAGGCCGGCAACTGGTTTGCGGCTGAACAGCGCGGCCCTGGAGAGTTCACCCTGGCCGGGTGCACTGTCGCGCCCGGTTTTGAGTACGAGGACATGGAGATTGCCCAAAGGAAGGATTTACAGGCTAGCTATCCTCAATACGCGGAAATTATCGAAAGGTTTACCAGGGTATAAAGAAAAATTCCAATCGTGCGGTCTGCAAGAGGCCGTTTAAATCTGAGGCGCCACCCCTAGCATGTACTGTCGTAGTACCGATTACCCCTTTTTCCTAAAAAGGGCCGCTATTGCCTGTGAGCCTACGTCCGGGTTTACCATTTCGAATGATTCGTAGCCGGGAAGCACCCTGCTGAAGCCGTAGACCAGGTAATAGGCCCCCGGGCGGCCGCGCTCGGCGATCTTTTCGGCAAAAACGTCGTGGAGTGTGATGTAGGTATAAAAAAGGTCCACATCCCCGAACTCAACCCCCGTCTTCGACCGGATTTGATCAAAAGTCCACTCGTCCAGTGAACTTCCCTCGGTGAGGAAGATATTTTCGGGTGGCAGGACCGCCCCTTCGCTCGTCAGAATTGAAGTCAGTTCATTTTTCCTTGGCTCGTATTCTGAAAGGATTTCCGAATCGATTTCTATCCCGATGGAGAGCCTGACGAAATAGCTCATCAGAAGATTTACCCTGCCATCGCCGCACCCCAGGTCGGCGAACACGGTGCCATGGGGCGTGATAATCCCTGAATTGGTCAGGTCCTCTATGCAGGCGGAGAGCTTGGAAAGGTCCGTGGTCTTGCGGTAGCCGGTGTTGCCGAAACAGCCGACCTTTCGACCGTCAAAGTAGCCTGCCGCCAGATTGATGGTTCTACGAAGATTATGTAATTTCATACGGTATTTTGCCTGATAAAGTTCCTTATCCTGTTGTGCAGCAGAAAAAGGAGTTCCATTTCCAATCCGTTCACCTCCTGAAGCTGTAACAATTTTTCAGGCGGGATGGTTTTTTGCAGCCTAATGCACAGATAATTGACGCAGAGAATATCCCGGGCCGCGAGAACACATCCGCGCTCTCCCAGAAAACGGCAACTCTTCGTCGAATTTTCCGATTCGGCCAGCCTGGCCCCAAGCATAAGATTTATCAGTAGAAGTTCCGGAGTATAGCGGTCCTCGATCCCGGCCCCGCAACAGCTTCCACCCTCCTCCAGATCGCAAAGACTACATGCCCGGGCGACCCCCGAGCTGAGGCAGAAATTGCCCGAAGCTTCAACTCTTGCCGAGAGCTCTCGAAGTTGCACGGATATGCCTGAATCCATCCTTAACGCATCATTCCACCTGTCAAACAGGCCTTTGGCAATGCGGATTTTTTCATCAATCGAGTTTGGTTTCATTTTTGTTTGGTCTATTTTCGGATGTTGAGTTTCTTCATTCTCGAATCAAAAGTTGAACGATTCACCCCGGCCTCTTTTGCAGCGCGTGTTACGTGCCATTTGTTTTTTTCGAGAAGATGAAGAACATACTCGCGCTCCAACTCATCCCAAGAGTACCCGTCGAAAATACTTCTTTGGCCGGCTCTGCTTTGATCGGCTTCTTCCATATTTCGGTTCGGCGGATTTTTTGACGGGCAGTGCGCATTCGAGGCTATAGAAAAAAAGTGATTTGACAGGTCTTCGGGCGTTATAAGGTCGCCCGGGGTTATAACGATGATATGCTTTACGAAGTTTTCAAGTTCCCGGACATTGCCGGGCCATTCGTATTCCAGGAGAAAATTCAGCGCTTCTTTTGAAAACGTCTTGCGGGGGGTCTCGAGCCGTAATGCCTCCCTGCTCAGAAAGTGATCGAGCAGCAGGGGCATGTCTTCCGCCCTTTCACGCAGAGCGGGAATATGCAGCGGCAAAACGTTCAATCGATAGAACAGGTCCTCCCGGAAGTTTTCTCTGGCGATTTCACTTTGCAGGTCCCGGTTGGTAGCGGAGATAATACGCACATTCACTTTTCTGGGATGCACGTTTCCTATGGGCTTAATTTCGCCGTCCTGGATCACGCGCAAAATCCTGGCCTGGAGCTGAAGGGGCATGTCACCGATCTCATCGAGGAAAACGCTCCCGTCGTTTGCAGCTTCGAAGAGCCCCGGCTTGGTCTTGAAAGCACCGGTAAAGGCCCCTTTTTCATGGCCGAAAAGCTCACTTTCGAGCAAAGTGTCCGGAATGCAACTGCAGTTCTGGGCCAGAAAAGGACCTGCACCCCTTGCGCTCAACCGGTGGATTTCTCTGGCCAGAAGCTCCTTGCCCGAGCCGCTCTCGCCCGTAATCAACACTGGGAAATCCGTTCTTGCATACTCCGCAGCCCTTTTCCTCGTCCCCAGCAGGGCGGCGCTCTTCCCAATGATCATATCCTGTTCGCGGATCGCTTTAAGGGTCTGTTTGAGCTTCAGATTCTCTTTAGCCTGCTCCGAGAAAACCAGTGAATTGCTAAGGGCTATCGACCCGATGTCTATCAGTTGCTGGACGAGTTCGAGATAGTTTTTCTTAAGGTTGAGGCGGTTTCCTCCGGCGCTTGTGTCGATTAACTGGACTGCGCCGTAGACTTCCCCCGTTCTGAGAACCAGTGGGAAACAGAGAATAAGTCTGCTCTTCAGATCTATTTTCTCTTCGGCCTTTCTGAAATGACGCGCGTCTTTGCCGGCTTCGGCGATCGTCATTTTGCCGTTTTCTATAACCCAGCCTACGATGGAGGACTGGCCAAAATCGATGGTCATCGACCTGATGTGCTCACTCTGCGCTCCCGCAGCTTCGATGCAGGTGTAGCCCTTGTCGCTCCTTACCCATATGGAGCCGCGCTCGACGTTTTGCAGATCGAGCAGGGCCGCCAGGAATTTTCGCTGCAGCCTTTCGGGATCGAGTTCTTCGGACACAGTCCGGTAGAAATCAAAAGACTTATCGCCCATAGATTCTCCGCAAAGGCGGCTAGACAGTAGCCTTTTCTTCAAGTAATGTGACAATAATTCCGAACTATATATCAGCCACCAGCGCAAAAGAGAATGGTTTAATCCTTGCTCCTCTATTTGAAGGGTCAAAATTAATGAGAGAAATCAATGCCCACCGGGTGACCATCACATTGCGGGACGGAAGCGTTTTCCGAGGCTCTATAAACATTGGCTCCAGCAGGCGCCTCTCAGATTTTTTCAGAAAATCCGACAACAGCCCGTTTATTGTGATCTTCGACACAACAGTGGGTCAAAATAAGGAAAAAGGTGTCTACTTCCTCAATTGGAACCATATCCTCTGGGTTGAACCAAATGAGGTGGACGACCAGCCGTCCTTCCCCGGCAGTATTACTTTGGAAAGCGAACCGAGTTAGCTTTCACCGGGCGCCGCCACGCAGTTCTTTTGCAGGGGAGCGCAAGGTTGGCCGGTTTCGGGTTACGGGTTCCGGGTTGAAAAACAACTCGAAATCTACGATTCGGCTCTGGCCAATCTGATAGTGCCCACCCGCTAACTCACAACCCGTAACTCGTAATCCCGATTTTAACGCCCCCCCCGTGTCAGTCCACCTGGTGGCGTGATGGAAGGCGCATCTCAATTCGCTTGCGGATTTTTACTTTTTTTGCTTAACGTTGAGTGAAGATTGCTCCGCGAAATGTGCCATAGACGGATTATGTCTCATTTCGCGGAGCCAGGAGTGCATGGGGTGATCGAATTACATTGAAAAGGTCCCTGCTTGTTCGAACCAGGGTTGCGGCCCAAGGGTCCCCATGGGTTCGATCGTTTCCGGACCGCCGTTATTATACTCTGCAATAATCCTGTATACGCTTGACTCTGAAAGGCCGGTGTGCCGCGCGATTTCTTCCAGAGGCCTGGGATCGACCAGCAGGTTGTAAATTACGAGCCATTTCTGAAATTTGAGGAAGCCCGAGGACATCCGCATTTTCATCCTGACCTCGTCAGCCGACAAATAGCCGCCAACATCTGCTTCGCCTATTCTCATTTTCCCCTCCTATACACAGGATATATACTACGATAGCTCCAGGTTGCTTACGGCCCCATCTATATTGTAAAAAGAATCAAATCTAAATAGAGTGATTCACCTAATGAGAGTATGTTTAAGCGGTATTTTTAAATGCATGCAGTAGAAAAATAGTATCCAAATAATGTAGAAAACCGGCTGATTTTCAATCTTTACCAGCCCGGTGCGAAGCCTCTGCAGCCCTGCCTTTGCGCTGCAAGGCCGATCTCACGAAATCGGCTATTTCATCGCTTCCGGAGTTTCCTTTGGTGAAAAAGTGACTTGCACCGCTGTTGAAGGCGGCAACCCTGTATTCCGTAATGTCATAGCTGGTAAGAATAACCACTTCCACTCCAGGATTAGTCTTTTTGATTATCCTGGTTACTTCCAGACCGTTTTTTCCCGGCAGCCTGATGTCCATGAAAATCAGATCGGGGTCAGTATTCTCCAATTTCTGAAGCGCCTCCTCACCATCGGATGCCTCATCGATCACCATTTCGGGAAACCGAAGCGCCAGCATTTCTTTCAGCGATTTTCGAAAAGTCGAGTTATCTTCCACCAGCAGGACAGAAGACATTTTTCCCCCTGCGAGCATGCGCTCTATTGAAAATGAACTTGAACTTGTTTCAATTATCTTTTCAATGAATGACATGTGTAATATTCCAATACCTCGGCTAGAACCGTAAATACATTGTTTCCTGTAATCACCGGGGGGAAACACAGTATTTCCTCTCTTAAGAGGGTACTGAAAAGGGATTGAAATTCCCAGTTTACAGTAAAAACTCCGTGGGGCCGTCACTAAGCCTGCCACGGACTGCGATCCGGGGGCGAAAGTCTGGGTCCAGTGTTTTGCTTTAAAAATCAAATAGTTCAAAAAAACCCTGGCTTCCGGCTTTCGCCGGGATGACGAAATCACCCGTCCCTTTAAGGTTCTTTCCCCACCAGCGGGCGGGCTGTTTTTTCAGCAGCCTGCCCGTTAGCAAAAAGCTGTCAAATTTTCACGACATGATGTAATAAAGGTAATATAATGCGCTGATTCAGGGGACATATTTTTTGTGTGCTGCAATCTCAGGGAAGGTTTAACCTATGCCAGAGAGAAAAAAGATCGTCATCGCTGAAGACCACACGATCCTCAGAGAAGGTCTAAGAATGCTTCTGTCCGCCAATCCAGACATCGAGGTGGTTGGAGAGGCACGCGACGGCCTGGAAGCCATCCGCTCGGTGGACTCCCTCAAGCCCGACCTGATACTGATGGACCTCTCCATGCCAAGGATGAACGGAGTGGGCGCCATTCAGGAAATCAAAAAGCAGAGTCCCTCCACAAAGATCCTCGTGCTCACCGTTCACAAGACCGAGGAGCATATTCTAACCGCCCTGAAGACTGGAGCGGACGGCTACATCCTCAAGGACGCAACTCACAGCGAGCTGATGCTGGCAATCGACAATATTTTCTCGGGAAAGAGCTACCTCAGCCCCGGTATTTCTGAAAAGGTGATCGAGGGGTATCTCGAGGGAAGAAAGAGTGTTAAATCTTCCACCTCCTGGGATACCCTCACTCAACGCGAGCGTGAAATACTCAAGATGATCGCCGAGGGCTATAGAAACAAAGACATCGCAGATTATCTTTGCATAAGCGCCAAGACGGTCGAAAAACACCGCGCCAACCTGATGAAGAAGCTCGACCTGCACAGCGCTTCTTCACTTACCGCATTCGCAATGGAAAAAGGACTGATAACCAAGTAAAATGGTAGTCAGTCGTAAGTGGTCAGCGCTCTTGCCTTTTTGCTTGTTACTTTACTTTGGTACAATCCAGCCTTTCAAGCTCGTTGCGCAAAGAGCCGGGCTTAAAACCAAGGGCAATAGCCCTGGAGCTGTCAAGCGATACATCCTCCGGGCGGGGTGCGGGCATTTCGATGCTTTGCCGGCCGCACGGACGGAGCCTGGCATTGTGCAGTCCGATTACGTCCCGCAGCAGTTGCCCGAAGTCAAGGCGAGAGATGCGCTCCGGGCCTCCAATGTGTAAAATGCCGTTTGTTTTTGAAAGCGCAAGCAAGATCCCCTGTGCCGCGTTCACAGCGCTTACCGGGGTCCTGTACTCGTCGCTGAAGAGGTCAAGCTGCCGGCCATCCTTCATAGAGTTTATCCAAGGCTGAATGAAGCTGGCCGCTCCCTGCCCTGCATTTCCGAACATGAGGGCCGTGCGGCAAACCAGCGCCTGCGGGTATATATGCAGCACAGCTCTTTCTGCTTCCACTTTCTGCTCTCCATAGACGGATATGGGGCAGGGGTCGTCTTTTTCGGTGTAAGGCGGCTTTAGTCCGTCAAAGACCAGGTCCGATGAGATAAAGACGAAAGCAATGCGCATGTCCGCACAAAGTGAAGCCAGGTTAACTGTAGCTTCAACATTGATCGCGCGGGATACCACAGGGTTCAACTGACAAAAATTGGGGTTGGATTCTGCCGCTGCATGGATTATAGCGTCAGGGCGAATCTGCTGAACAATCTCTTTTATCTCGTTTAAGCGGGTCAGGTCGGCCCGCCTGAGATCTACGCCTTCAATCGGGTTCTGATTCCGGCGGGCAAGGCCATATACATTCCACCGCCGCTGAGCTGTGCGGCATAAATTCCAGCCCAGAAAGCCGCTTGCGCCGGTGACAAACAGTTTTTTCATAGTGCCAGGTTCTCCCGGTAAACCCTCGCAGGTGCTGAAAAACGGTCTGCGTGCAGGACTCCTGCTAAAAATCGAAATCTTTTCCCTGAAAAGGAATAACCCGCTCCGGGACCAGCTTATTATTTTCGTAGAGCGCTCCGTTACCCCTGGACTTCCCATTGACGCGACCAGATTCCCTCGACACCTCATGTGCAGGGATTCTTACCTTCTTTTTACCAGGGTATTTTTTGCCTTCAACTGTGCCTGGCTGCATTGAAGCACCGTTGACCATCTTTTCCAGGTCGTATACAAAACCCTCCATCTGCCCGGCCTCCGCACTCATTTCCCTTGAGGTTGCAGCCGACTCTTCAGCATCTGCCGCGCTTCGCTGGACAACCTTGTCCATCTCGGACACGGCTTTGGTGATCTGTTCGATGCCCAGGGCCTGCTCGTTGGAAGCCGCCGCTATTTCGCCTGCAAGCTCGGCCATTTTAGTCGAGCCGTCCACTACCTTTGAAAAATCCTTTCCCGTCTTTTCAACGACTACCGATCCGTCATTTATCTTGACCACAGTAGACTGGATGAGTGCCGCGGTATTTTTTGCGGCTTCGGCAGCCCGCATTGCCAGGTTCCTCACCTCGTCGGCGACCACTGCAAACCCGGCCCCTGCTTCTCCGGCCCTGGCTGCTTCCACCGCCGCATTCAGAGCCAGCAGGTTGGTCTGAAATGCAATCTCATCTATGGTCTTGATAATTTGGGAGGTTTGTTCACTGGCCTTCGATATTTCTCCCATTGAGACCATCAGCATGGTCATCGAATGGCTTGCCTCTGTCACGGTGGTTTTCATCTCGCTCATCAGTCCATTGGCCAGGCTTGCATTTTCCGCGTTTTGCCTGGTCATCGAAGACATCTCTTCAAGCGAAGCCGAAGTCTGCTCAATTGCCGCGGCCTGCTGCGAGGCGCCTTCTGCCGAGCTATGACTGGTGGAGGCAATTTGGCTCGCGGCGCTCGCCACTTGGTCAGCCCCTCCCAACAGACCTTCGATTATAACTCTTAGCGGTTTTGTAATTGCCCGAGTAAGGAAAATGGAGATCAACGCTCCTATGAGGAGGCTCAAGCCAACCCCTGCCACTATGATAAACCTGGCCAGACTGATATTGCGCTCCGTTTCCGCCATGAACCCAGCCCCTGCCTTTTCACCGTTTTCCTGGACGGCCCTGGCGGAACTGATCATTTTCTGGTCGGCTGCCGCTTTTACTTCCTCACATTGGGTCAACTTGGAGAGGCAGACCGAGTAAGCAGCAATGGAGGCGCTCACCCTGTCCATCTGAGTGAGATTGGTTTGCTGGTTGAACTTGGAGCGCAGGCCACCGGCAATATCGAGCAGCTTTGAAATCCTTTTTTCAACCTCAACTTTGTATTTTTTATCTCCGGTGGCGACATACTCCTTCTCAAATGAACGTGCCTCCAGGAACAACCTGACGATTCGGCTGGCATCCTCCATCTTGGTTGTTCTATCCTTTATATCTGCGCTTGATCCGCTTTCGCCCGCCTTCTTGAGCAGTTCATCCAACTGTGATTTTTGATCTTCAAAAATCCCTTCCACCTCTGAGAGCGCCGCAAGGGACCTTGACTCCATGTCGGCAAGCGCGCCATCCTGGTTTTTCTTGCTCTCCACGTATTCATGGAAGCTGCTGATATATTTGTTCAGTTCCTCCATGGATTGTCCCAGAAAATTCTTTTCCTCCTCAGATCCACCTTTTTGAGCCTGCTCGGCTTTCTTCCGAAAATCCGCGATCAGCGACTCTACTTTATTCACATATTGGGCCTCTCCCCTTATCACGAAATTCTTCTCGCAGCGCCTTACTTCAAGGATAGTTTTTACCTGTTCATCGGCAATATCGGCTTTGTCACGATTGTTCACGATTACCCACAGGACGCCGAGTCCAACGCATGACACAATTGCAAGCAGGACGAGCAGCATCCCGAAACCGCCGAAAATCTTTGTTCCGAGCTTTACATCCAACATCTTCTTCAGCATGGAATTTCCTTTCCGCATACGAACAGGAGCGAACAGAACATGACACGACATGACATTGAGCTTGTGCTGTCCATATGAACGGAAAGAATTCACATACGCTTTAGGGAAATATGGAATATTCGTTTTTTATGTCTTTTTCGTGATCTTCGGTCGTGATTTTATAAACCCGAAACCCGCAACCCCGAAATGAGTCTGCTCAGGACCTTGCGGCGGCAGATGAGTTACCGCTCGCAACCCTTACTGCCAGACAGTCGTAGAGCACACGCTCTCCCTGGTAGGCTATCTCTCCACGCTTCAGAATCCGCCACCCGCCGTTTTGGAAAACGCCATCCGAGGCAAGCCGCTCCACCAGCCGAGGCGCTGCGTCAAGATAGTCAACAAGCTGGCGGTCCTGAGCGAGCACTACATGTTTGAGACCTGGACCCGAAATGATAGTCACGGGCTCCAGGACAAGACTGGCCAGGTCATAGGCCGGAATGGCCGCAACGCGCTGCCTGGCCTGTAGCTGAATCATGCGCGCACGCGTGTCCGGGCCCACTGTTTCCCTGCTGGTGCTGATAAGATCGAGCAGATGCTCGCGCACTTCATTGAGTTCTTTGGCCGCGTTGAGTTTTTCAAACTCGGGATATGATTTCAATGCCTTTGCCAGCATCGATACCTCCCGCAAAAAATGGTTCCGCTGGTTTTCCGGAACCAGGTACAAGGCGATAATCGATACGGGCTTTCCGTCCGGAGCGCCGTAATCAATGCCTGTGGGGCTCCATCCGACAACACAGATCAGGTCCTCTTCAAACGGCACCCGCACATGTGGACTGGCCCAGCCATTGCCAAGCGCGGAAGTAGTAGTGCGTTCTTTTGCCGCTACCAGTCCGACCACGTCGATACCGGTGGGCAGTGATGGGATCGCCTCGATAATATGAGCAAGAAATTGCAGGGCATCATCTTTGTTATTGTCGGGCAATTCTATCAGCCGCCCTTCCTGCAGTGCATCAAGCAAGCTATCCATCACTCACCTCCAAAACGATTGAAAAACCATGTTTTTATCAAGTGCGTCAAAACGGAATATGAAACAAGAAAAAGTGCTATCCATGCCCAGTAAACGGGAGGCAGCGGAACCATTCCGAGCCCCGCGGCGAAGGGTGAATAAGGCAGCCATGCGCCGATTGCCATAATGATCAGGGTGGTCAGGGTCAGATGCATGGAAGCGTGGCTGCCGAAAAAGGGAACCCGGCGGGTCCTTATAATATGGACGATCAGGGTCTGGGTAAGCAGCGATTCCACGAACCAGCCGGTTTGAAAAAGACTTGCCAGCGCTTCTTTTTGCAGCGGACCGGCAGCCGGATCGACAAAGGCGCTGCAATGGAAAAAGAACCACATCAGAGCGAAGGTGGCATAGTCGAATATGGAACTCACAGGTCCGATAAAGACCATGAACAGCTTGACGGTATTAATGTTCCATTTGAGGGGCTTTACTATCAGTTCCTCATCCACATTGTCGGCCGGGATTCCGGTTTGGGAAAAATCATAGAGGAGGTTGTTGGTCAACACCTGCACGGGGAGCATCGGCAAAAACGGCAGGAGATAACTGGCCCCGATAACGCTGAACATGTTCCCGAAATTCGAGCTTGCGCCCATCCGGATATACTTCACTATATTTGCAAATACTTTTCTGCCTTCGATAATCCCTTCTTCGAGCACAAGAAGGCTTTTTTCAAGAAGCACGATGTCCGCGGCTTCTTTTGCGACATCAACAGCAGAGTCCACGGAAATCCCGACATCTGCTGCCTTGAGGGCCGGCGCATCATTTATCCCGTCTCCCATGAAACCAACCACACGGCCGTGGCTGCGCAGTTCCCGTACAATCTGCTCCTTCTGGGCAGGGGTAACTTTTACGAAAATATCCACATCCAGCACGGTCTGGTGGAACTCTTCGGGCGCCAATTGGGACAGTTCGGCACCGCTAATGATCCGCTTTACTTCGAGGCCGACGTCCCGGCAGACCTTTCTGGTGACCAGACCGTTATCTCCGGTCACAACCTTTACCTGAACGCCTGCCTGCCTCAGCAGTTCAATGGCCTGCCCTGCCGATTCCTTGGGCGGGTCGACAAATGCGATATACCCCAAAAGGATCAGTTCGCTTTCATCGGCAACTGTATAGGTAGTTCTCGTACGCGGGAACTCGCGATAAGCAATCCCCAGGACCCTATACCCGTCCTTGTTCAGCCGTTCGACTTCCTCGAAAAGGTCCTCCCGAATCATATCGATCAGTGGAAATACCTCATCGCCCATCTGATACTGGTTGCAGCATGAGTAGATCTCTTCGACCGCCCCCTTGCAGATCAGAACGTGATCGCCCTCGTAATCGACGACCACCGACATGCGGCGCCGCTGAAAGTCAAAGGGCAACTCGTCAACCAGGGTGCAGCCCTGTTCGGGGTCCAGATCGGAATGTTCCACCACGGTACGGTCGAGCAGATTGCGCAGACCGGTCTGATAGTAGCTGTTGAGGTAAGCGTAATTCAAAACGTCATAGCTTGTATTCCCGGTGATGTCCACATGCCGTTCGAGAATAACTCTATCCTGGGTAAGGGTCCCGGTCTTATCTGTGCACAGCACATCTATGGCGCCGAAATTCTGGATGGACGGCAGATGCTTTACGATGACCTTTTTCTTGCCCATGGTCAGCGCGCCCTTTGCAAGGTTCACCGTCACGATCATCGGCAGCATCTCCGGGGTTAGGCCCACTGCTATGGACAGGCCAAACAAAAGGGCTTCCACCCAGTCGCCCTTGGTCATGCCCACGATGAAATACACGACGCAGACCATTACCACCATGAACCGGATCATGAGCCAGGTGAAGGACCTGACTCCTTTATCGAAACTTGTGTCTTCACGACGCTCCGTCAGCCGTTCAGAAATTGAGCCAAACAAGGTATGAGTACCGGTGTTGACAATCACGCCGCGGGCCGTGCCGCTTGTAACGCTGCTTCCCAGAAAGCAGGCATTGGGCAGTTCCAAAGCGGCGCACCCTTCAACGCATCCCCCCAAAACCGTTTTTTCGACAGCCATGGACTCCCCGGTGAGAGCCGACTGGGAGACGAAAAAATCCTTTGCGGTGAGCAGGCGTAAGTCGGCGGGAACAATCGAGCCGGCGTGCAGGACTACTATATCGCCCGGCACAACTTCGGATATCCGGACTTCCGTTTCTCCACCGTCACGCAGAACCAGGGTTCGCGACTGCACCCGCTTGCCCAGCATCTCGACCGTATTGCTCGAACGGCGGTCCAGGATATAGGAAAGCCCGACGCTCAGAAAGACCATGGCGCTCACGATAATCGCCGATTTGATCTCACCGATGGCGCCGGAAATCGAGGCGATAAGCAACAGTTGAACGACCAGGGGGCTCTTGCATCTCTGGAAAATGTCCGCCAAGAAACTCAGACGCCTGGTATGAGAGAGTTCGTTTGGACCATACTCGTCCAGGCGCTTGTCGACTTCTTCCGAACTCAGGCCTTTAAAACCGGTCTCAAGAGCGGTCAGCGCCTGTCCGGCCGGGACTGAGCAAAGATCGATCAACCGGCGCTCATGCTTTGATGTTTCCTGCAGCGTTCTCGAATTGGGAGATTCAGCTCGAAAAGCGCGGGAGAACTTGCCTAGCAAATCCATTATCATGATGAGTTAACCAATCACTTCGGGCAAGTTTGTAACGGGAGGCCAGAGACCAGGCGGACTATTTCTTAAGAAAGGAAATAAGACGCCCCTTACCTTCCGCTTTCACCATCTATACATAATGGAAGAAGCGGCCAGGCGAGGCGATAAGGGAGAGAAAACCTAACGCATCACAGACGCAACTTCCGGGGAAGAAAATGGACAACCGCCGCTACTGGCAGGTTGGCCGTCTTCTTGTTTCATTTTTGCTGCTTTCTCAAAAGGTTTATACACCGCGGCCACGAAGTGAATAATAAAACGCTCTACCCTTGACCACATCTTTGGACGGGCCGGGACCGTGACCTGTGTGCAATGCGGGAACCTCGCCTGCCGAGTATTCCACCACTTGGGCGCTATTACCCTAAATCGCACCCTGTATCAACTAGAAAAGTAAATCTCCGGTATCTTCAGTCAATCAGAAATAATAGAATAGCCCGAGGAGCTTATGATTTTTCGCAGTGAAGCCGATGATAGTAAAAATATACATGAAAGGCGAGTACATGCATGAGCTTTTGAAGGGGGACATCACAGAGCGCAAAAACGCGGAAAAGGCGCTGCGTGACAGTGAACTTCGCCTTAGAACCATTTTGCAGACAGCCAATGAAGGATTCTGGCTGATAGATAACGACACTATAACCATGGATCTCAACCCGAGAATGTGCGCCATCATGGGCAGAAATCGGGAAGATGTTCTCGGGAGGAAGATCTTTGATTTTGTAGATGATAAGAATAAGGTCATATTCGAGAAGCAGATCAGATTGAGGGCAAAAGGACAAAAAAGCGAATATGAGATCGCCCTCTCTCGCCCGGATGGGTCACAGGTGTCTTGCCAGTTCAATGTGTCGCCGTTTTTTAACGAGTCGGGGACCAAGGCCGGCGCGTTTGCAATGGTGACCGACATCACTGAGCGTAAGCGTGCTGAAGAGGCTCGCAGGCTCAACGAATCCCGCCTTGAAGCGCTTATCCAGCTCAACCAGATGACCGGCGCCACTTTGCACGAGATCGTCGTATTCGCAATGGAGGAAGCAGTTCGGCTTACGCAAAGCACCATGGGCTATGTAGCCCTTATGAATGAGGATGAAACGGTACTCTCCATGAATGCATGGTCGCGTGCGGTCATGCAGGAATGCCGGATCGACGATAAGCCTCTCGAATACCCCGTCGAGACGACCGGTCTCTGGGGCGAAGCCGTGCGCCAGCGTCGTCCGATGATCACCAATGATTATCAGGCCCATAATCCACTCAAACGAGGCACTCCCCCTGGCCATGTTGCAATACACCGGCATATGAACGTACCGATATTCGACGGGGGCCGCATCGTGATAGTTGCGGGTGTCGCAAACAAAGCAACGGGTTATGACGAATCCGATGTGCGCCAACTCACCCTGCTGATGACAGGCATGTGGCGCATCGTCCAGCGCAAAAGGTCGGAAGAGGCTTTGCGGGACAGCGAGGAGCGGTATCGCCAGATTGCCAGATGCGTTCCGGACCTGATTTGGACTATGGATTTGTCGGGCCGGTTCACTTACGTCAATTCCGTTGTGAAGCCCACCCTTGGCTTTACGGTCGAGGAGTTTTTAAAGCTCACCTTCCGTGACACATGCACGCCAGAGGGGGCTGCCAAATATGCGGCCGTAATAGAAGAAGAGCTTAGGAATGCGCCATCGCCCGAGTATGACAGCAAAACAATTCGGACGTTCCTGTTAGAGATATTGCGCAAAAACGGTTCCATTTTTTGGGCCGAGGTTTCCGCTGCATTCCTATGGTCGGACGATGGCAAGCCCTATGGCATCATAGGCACTACGCGTGACATCACCGAGCGCAAGCAGGCGGAAGAAGAACGCATGCGTCTGGCCACCGCAATCGAGCAGGCGTCGGAAGGCATATGCATATGTGATACAAATTGGCTCATCTGTTACATCAACTCATCCTTTAGCCATATGAGCGGCTATGACAGAACAGACTTGATTGGTCAGCATCTGCGCATCCTTAAAAGCGGAAATCATGACACAACCTTCAATACAAACATACGGGAACAGCTCTCGCATGGTGAAGCCTGGTCAGGCCGCCTGACTATCACAAAGAAAGACGGAACCATATACAAAGTGGAGTGCACTGCATCGCCCATTCGAAATATCTCTGGTGAAATCATCAACTACGTAGCCATCCACCGTGACATTACGCATCAGGTGAAACTCGAAGCGGAGCTTTATCAAGCACGGAAGATGGAGGCCATTGGACTACTGGCCGGGGGCATTGCCCATGATTTCAATAACATCCTTACTGCTATCATGGGTTTCACTGAGCTGAGCCTGTCCAAAATGTCAGAGGATAACCCGATTCGAAGGAACCTCGATCAGGTGTTAAAGGCGGCTTCGCGAGCCTCAGAGGTTGTGAAGCAAATTCTTACCTATACACGTAAAGGGGTGCAGGAGCGGAGTCCTGTAAGAATAGCCTCCATAGCTCTGGAGGCGCTAAAACTCATGCGCTCCTCATTGCCGTCGACAATCGAAATTCGCCAGGAAGTTGCGGTCATGCCCGGCGAAGATCTTGTTTTGGCCGATCCCGGTCAGATACACCAGGTGTTGATGAATCTCGGCACCAACGCCGGCCACGCCATGAAGACCAAAGGGGGCACTCTGAGCGTGAAATTGTCTGTTACCTCCGATGCATCACAGATCTCGGTACATCCGGGTTTAAAAGCCGGACCCCATTTGCGCATCACTGTGAGCGATACAGGTCATGGGATGGATTCGGCAGTCCTGGAACGCATATTCGATCCTTACTTCACCACCAAGGGACCGGGGGAAGGAACCGGTCTTGGGCTTTCCGTGGTTCAGGGAATCGTCAAAAGCCATAATGGAGCAATCACCGTGAAAAGCAAACCCAAGCAGGGTACTACCTTTTCCGTGTTTCTACCCGTACTTGAAAACGTAGAGGCTGAAGGCGCGAAAACATTGCAGCCCCCTCTGACCGGCAGTGAGCGAATACTCCTGGTTGACGATGAAGAAGCCCTTATCGATTTGGGCAAAGAAATCCTGGAGACACTTGGCTACCAGGTCACTGCCACGACAAGCAGTCTCGATGCGCTCGAAATTTTTCGCACACGGCCACATGCATTTGACCTGGTCATCACTGATATGACGATGCCGTCTCTTACCGGCAGTGAACTCGCGAGGGAAGTCACCGCTCTTCGTTCGGATACGCCGATCATTTTGTCCACCGGGTTTTCCGATCTGGTCGATGAAAAACAAGCCAAAGAGGCAGGGATCCGGGAATACATTTTAAAGCCTTATGAAATCCGCACACTCGCAGGCGCCATTCGAAAAGCTTTGGAGTAAGAAATAACTGTAAGCTTTCAGGCCGCTTCAGGTATAATGGCCGCAAGGCTCTCCTGCAGACGGTGGGGAAGTTATGTACAGAAAATATTTCGACATGAAAAGGCCACCCTTTTCGATTGCGCCCGATCCGCGCTATCTATACATGAGCGAGCAGCACCGGGAGGCTCTTGCCCACCTGCTCTACGGGATCAGGAGTGACGGGGGATTCGTGCTGCTTACCGGTGAGGTCGGCACAGGAAAAACGACCATTTGCCGGCGCCTTTTGGATACGCTCACCAAAAACATCGTCGTAGCCTTCATCATACTTCCCACTCTCTCAGTTGCAGAACTGCTGGCCGCGATATGCGACGAATTTGGGATCACCTATCCCCGCAAACCCGGCATAAAGGTCCTTGTCGACCTGATTAACAGCTTCCTGCTGGATTTGAACGCAAGCCGCAAAAAGGCCATTCTGATAATCGACGAGGCACAAAACCTCAGCCGTGACGTTCTTGAACAAATCCGGCTTCTCACCAATCTCGAAACCAATGAAAGAAAGCTTCTCCAGATAATCCTCATCGGCCAGCCCGAACTCAGGGATAAGGTCGCAAAACCTGAGTTGCGGCAGCTCGCCCAGCGTATCGTGGCTCGGTGTCATATCAAGGCGCTCTCAAAAACCGATGTCGCCTGCTATGTAAATCACAGGATTGCGGTTGCCCGCCGCAGAAGGGCGCGGCGCCAGGAGTTGGGGGAGTCCTCACCCGGGCACTCTCCCGAAGTCAGAGGGGTATACGAAGAAGTTCCCGGCGAGGTGCCTCCCGATCTTTTTTCCCGGGACGCTCTGAACAGTTTATATGCTTATAGCAGCGGCGTCCCCAGATTGATCAACCTGATTTGCGACCGCGCGCTCCTGGGCGCTTTCGTACAGCAAAAAAAGATCGTGGACAGGTCAACTTTGGTAAAAGCTGCCGGTGAGGTGCTCGGAGATCATCCGAGCGGGGCCGGCCGGAAATGGAAAGTTGCAATAACGGCAGCAATTGCGCTTTGCGCCAGTCTGGGCCTGCTCTACTATTTTTCCAACGGCTTTGAATCGCTTAGAAACCACGGCGGTCATGAGCAGGTCATGTTGAGGCCTTTACCGAAAGCACCGCCCGTAGAAAAAAACTAAATTCTTAATAAAGGCGCTTATGTCTTACATACTCGATGCCCTGAAAAAATCAGAACAGGCGCGCAGAGGCCGAAAGGGCCGCGGATTGCTCCAAGGACCCATCGAAGCGCCGGTTGCGCCTCCGAAGATCGCTAAAAGCTCACGGGGCAGGCTATGCTTCATCGCCGTCATTCTTTTTATCAATATCGGTTTCTTCGCATATTTGCTCCGTCCCTGGCAGGGGGGCGGCAATGCCGGCACAGGTCACGCCCCACCCCCGGAGACAAAGGAGCAGTCCGCCCAGGTAATTGCACCATCACCCTCCGTGCAATTGCAGGCGAAGCATGAACCGGCGGAAACCATGCCGGCGGAACAGGAAAAATCACCACCCGGCCCTACGATCTCTGAGGAGGGGAGAGCAGCTCCAAGCGAATCGCCCGCCACCGGAACACAAACTCCTGATAGGATTCAGGATCAAGTGGCTGAAATTAAATCAAAGAGAGGTGTCGCTGGAAAGCCCGCCGCCGTAAAACCACCTCAAGACCCAAAGACTGCCGCAACGATAAAGGAGATGAAGACTGCAAGCTTGCATGAGGCACGGAAAAACTCGTCGATGCACTCGGAGCAACCTGTGCGTCCAGCGGGCGGCAGCGGCATTCTTGCAGATATGGAACCGCTGACAGACTTGAGTGGGGCTCAGGGCGAACATGCCGCCGCCCGAGTGCTAAAGTGGCACGAACTTGCTCCGCAAATCCGAGACTCCATACCGAACCTATCCGTTTCAATGCTCATCTATTCCAAAGAACCCGGGGAGCGCTGGATAAATATAAACGGCTCCAAGAGACACGAGGGAGATAAGATTTCCGAAGGTCTCAAGCTGGAGGAGATTACCACGGACGGGGCGATTTTGAGTTACCAGGGACGCCGTTTCTATAAGGGCGTGGTTGGAAACTGAACAACTTACGTCACTGTCTCCAGCCAGATATCCTTGAGATTGATTTCTATTTCATCAAAGGGTTCAGCGCGCACGCTGTTGTCGTCTGCATAGGCGCCTGCCACTACCCACCTGCCCGATTCCAGGCGGAAAACTTCCAAAGTTTTGGCGATGGGATCGACGAGCCATAGATGTCCGACACCATGCCGGCCGTAGAGCGGTATCTTCTTGATTTTATCCACACGAAAGGTGCTGGGCGAGAGCACCTCGCATACCCAATCGGGAGAGACCGAAATCCAATTGGTTTCCCCGGTTCTTGGAAACCGCTCCTTTCTCCAGCCGGCCAGATCGGGAACGACGGTTTCCTCTCCGAGTCTTACTTCGGGTTCCACAAGGATTATCCAACCCCCGGGTCCGCCGCCTTCGCCGAATAAGGCGATCCAATTCTTATACCCAGGGTGGAAGCGGTGTATACATGATTTTGTGAGGGTCGCGGAGTGACGATGAGTTCGCCGTTAATGACTTCTCCGATCATATTTTCCGGGACATCGTAGAGATTGTCGTAGGTGGTGGCCTTCTTTTTCGCCGGCTCCGGCATGAGTGCATCCTTCTTTTTACGAATTCCACAAAGATATTACTCCTGCTCGTTGCTTTTAATCCTGTAAATCCTGTCTAAAGAGCTTTTCACAAGCCTTTTATGTTCGCCTGCAGTTCCCTGGTTTTTTCCATCCGGGCCTGGTCCCGGTCCATGCCGATGCGGTCCAGTTCATTCTCAATCTCGACCAGGGCCGGATCGTCAAAGGGTTTGCCTTCCCGGTGCGCGTCGATCAGCGCCCGGTAGCAGGAAATCATCCGGCCTACCATTTCGGCGGCATATTCCCTGCCCTGCACCTTGATCGTATGGAGGCCAAGGCCCATGTAGTCCCAAAGTTCCTTTCCGTTTATGAGAAAGGCCACGTTGGGGTGGCGCCTGATGCGGGAATTGATTCGTTCGATTTTTTCTTCTTTGTGCGCACGCTGGCGGAGCACTTTACGCCGCTGCTCATCGGTTAGCAGGCAAAACCTGAAGCAACTGCCGCTTCGGTCCGGCCAGCCTTCATATTCGACTATTTCATTTCCGTCTTCGTCCAGGTGTATGCGTTTTATATAGCTGTCGCTGATCAATTCGTGAAAAAGGCAGTTTCCTACCCCGCCGACACACCTATTTCCGTGGATCAGCACCTCGGTTGCCAGCCCGAGCCTGTCGGCGGAGCCCTTGAAAGCCTTCAGTTTTGCCGGGGTATCGATTTCCGTTGAAGCAACGATCTGCGTGGCCCCGAATTCCTTATACCGGGCCATTTCCGCGACAGTCTGAATATTGCACCCAACGCTTGCGTGGATAGTCAGCCCGGGCAGTCTATCCCTGACAAGCTGCATTATCCCGGGTGTTTTGACTATGACCCCTTCAGCGCCCCAGGATGCGTATTTCCCCATCTTTTCGAGCAGGAGCGCCCATTTCTCAGGCGGGACCTCAGCGTTTATGGCGATCCGGATCTTGCCGCCAAATCGCCGAGCTATCTCGATTGCATCCCGTATGCTGGAATCTTCGAGTTCCCAGGCGCACTTTCGCCTGCTGAACCCCTTTGAGCCGACGTAAACAGCCTCCGCACCCGAGCCGAAAGCTTTTTCAACCATCAGCAGACTGCCACCTGGCGCCAAAAGTTCGTTCATATTATGCCCCTCCGTTATGAGGCATCGAAGAAAAGTCGATGAATCTCTAAATGTATTTTATCACAAACACTGGTCAGAGGGTAATAGTCATGGGATGAAAAATCAGCTTGTTTTTTGGGTGGCATAGATTAGACTGGTAGTAGACTGGTTTATATGAGAGGTGCTTTATGGAAACTGTAGGAGCTTATGAGGCGAAAACTCACCTCACCCAACTCCTGGAGCGTGTAGCCAGGGGTGAGAAGATAACGATCACAAAGCACGGCGTGCCTGTGGCCACTCTGCAGCCGGCCGATGCCTCGAAGAGGACCCCCGTGCGCGACATTATCGACCAGTTGAAACGCTTTCGAAGCGGCAACCGCCTCGACGGGCTTTCCATTCGCGATATGATAGAGGAAGGAAGGCGCTGATGTCTGCCCGGTTTGTCGTCGATAATTCGGTCGTCATGTCGTGGTGTTTCGAGGATGAGGGAAACGGCTACGCAGAGGCTGTCCTCGAAAGCCTCGAGGCCGGAGAGGCCTTTGTCCCGGCCATATGGCCTCTGGAGGTGGGCAACGTCCTGCTTGTCGCGGAAAGGAAAAAGCGTCTCAGCCATGCTTCAGTCGTCCGCTTTCTCGAGCTCTTGAGTGGTTTGCCCATCGTGGTAGAACAGGAAACCCCCGAGCGAATGCTCAAGGAGATCGTTTCGCTCGCGCGGGAACACCGGCTTTCAACCTATGACGCTTCCTACCTGGACCTCGCCATGAGGCTTGATCTGCCGCTGTCAACACAGGACACATCCCTCGTGAAGGCCGCCAGGAAATGCAAAGTCCCTGCCTACGAACCAACCCACGCCCGCTGAAATTCACAAAACAACTTCTCGGTTGTCTTCGATGGCCCGGTAGTTTAAAATTTTGAGAATTGCTCAAGCCTGTTAACCTTGCTCAGGGATTATCGATTGCGAATGCCGGATAAAGTTTCGGCCCAAAATCCCCGCGGTTTTGAGTGAAAGGACGACTTTTATATATGCATGTACTGAAAGACTCTTATCTTTTACAGGTGGCTGGGAAAGTTATCGAATCGGCCGAAAGATTTAAGGATATCTCCGAAATAGAAGAACGGGGCGGGAAAATAGAACCGTTCTCAAGACCTCTGCGAGACCTCTCCGAATTCCAGGGAATAGTGGGAAAATCCGAAATCATGCAGGGCGTTTTCGAAATAATCAGGAAAGCGGCCACCAGTGAGGCGCCCGTTATCATTTATGGAGAAACCGGCACAGGCAAGGAACTCGTTGCCCAAGCCATCCACAATTTGGGACAGCGGCGGGACAAGCCTTATATCCAGGTAAATTGCGCGGCACTCAATGAAAGTCTCATCGAGAGCGAGATGTTCGGTCACACCAGGGGAGCTTTTACCGGAGCACACACTGGCCGAAAAGGACGGTTTGAAGCTGCAAATGGCGGTGATATTTTTCTTGACGAGATCGGGGACATCCCGCTTTCAATTCAAATAAAGCTTCTGAGGACTCTCGAGACCAAACAATTCGAACGCGTTGGAGATTATCAGCCGATCAAGACGGACGTCCGCATTATAACGGCAACCAACAGAGATCTTGAGCAGTTAATAGGGCAGGGGAAGTTCCGGGAAGATTTTTTCTTTCGCATCAATGTCATTCCAATCAGCTTGCCACCCCTCAGGGATCGGACAGACGACATTCCCTTGTTAATGAACCATTTTATTCGGCGGCTGCAAGACAGGAGTGGTAAGAGGATCAGCGGTGCGGCCCCGGAAACTATGGATTTTTTTATGAACTACAGGTGGCCTGGAAATGTAAGAGAATTGATAGGCGCCCTTGAGTATGCTTTTGTCGTTGCGGAAAACGGCCTGATCTTCCTTAAGCATCTTCCTGCATGCATGAGAAGCAATGCTGTCCGGCAAGTAATTTCAGCCCCAGCTCCATTAACCGAAAAACAGGCGCTTATAGACGCCCTCATTAAATACAGCGGCAATCAGACCAGGGCGGCAAAGATGCTCGGGATAAACAGAGTGACCGTCTGGCATCGAATAAAGAAATATGGAATCGATCCGAATAACCCTGTCCCGTCCGCTTTATCTGCAGGAAAAGGCAGCGTGCATCAACTCCGTTGACCAATACGTTGGAAAGTTTGAATTCCTTCAGTGAGTATTGTCCCCATTAAAATCGTGCGTTTTAGATGAGTAGACTTAATATGCATTACGCCGCGTCTGTTTGATCCCATTCTTCGGTTTAGCCGGGAAGTGCGCGCGTGACAGTCAGCGCGTGCACCTCCGAGGCTCCCCCCTTTTTTTTCAGAGTCCTTGCGCATTCGCTTAGGGTTGTACCGGTGGTGAAGACATCATCTACCAGGAGAATGCGGCGGCCGCGCACCATTTTCGAATCCGAAATTTCGAATGCGCCTTTAACGTTTTTAAGACGCTCCTCGCGCTTCAGACGAGTCTGCGGCAGGGTTTGATCTTTTCGAGCGATAACGTTGAATGAGACAGGCAACCCGGCTTTGCGCGCAAACTCGCCGGCCAGGAGCGCCGACTGGTTGAACCCTCTTTGCCTGAGCCGTGAGGGATGCAGGGGCACTGGAACGATAAAATCGGGGGCGGGCAAACCCCAGCCGGCATAGGTGGTTTCAAGCAATTCAACCAGGGAAGGCGTCCATTCCAATTGCGCGCCGAACTTGAACCGGTGGATTCCGGAGCGGACAATTCCCTCATGAAAAACCGCCGACCTGGCCGAGTCGAAATGGAAAACCGACTCGATGCATTCGCCGCACAGGTAGTCGGATGCGCCGCCGGAATCTCTAAAGGGCCGTCCGCATTTTGGGCATAGAGGCGAGGCGATCCACGGGATTTGGCTCCAACACGACCGGCACCAGGACCTTTGGGGCCCGGTTGCCACCTTTTGGCAACCCGAGCATCTCACGGGAAGAAATAAGTCGATCAAACCGGAGCCGGCAAATTTCAACCCCGATGAGATCGATGCGAGGATAAATTTTGCCTTCGGCGTTGCGGGTTTCAGGTTACCGGTTGCGCGTACGACCTGGCGCAACCACACTATCAGATTGCCCAGAGCCGAACCGTAGTTTGCGGGTTGATCGGCCACTACATTTCCCCTGTCCGACAGACTTTAGGTTGTCAGGCTGAAGGGGTTAAAGCCTGCGTCCTCACGCGACCTCA
>Ga0209517_10000309_pt1 | contig 86024 bp, 61 predicted proteins | sample PeaSoiMetSII2010_FD_187695 | JGI IMG/M metagenome (GOLD analysis project Ga0209517, IMG submission 187695) | Peat soil microbial communities from Weissenstadt, Germany - SII-2010 (SPAdes) (version 2) | ecosystem: Environmental > Terrestrial > Soil > Wetlands > Peat | place: Germany...
TGCTCGGTGAACGGCCCAGGATCGTCGGCGGTGAAGAACGGCAACACGCTGACGTTGACGCTGAACGTCACGTTCAAAGCGCCGTTCGCGGGCAATCGGATCGTGTGGGTGGCGGGGCGCGACGCGGCGGGCGGGAATAATACGGATTGGCAGGCCATGGGCACGACGACCGTGCAATGATAGGCCCAGGGCTGTTTATCAGCGGTTCCCTTGTCTATTGAAGATACAGAACCGGCCGCGTCGTTTCGGGAAACTCGCGCCGCTTGATTCCCGCGATGGACACTCCTTCCAGGTCGCCGGAGATCAGCCACGGCACACCGCGGACGACGATATCCAGTTCGTTCGCCGCTATCGGCGCGTTCCCGCGAGTCTCCACCCAGTCGCGGCTGCCCCATTCGCGCGTGATGGCGTTGCGGCCCACCTCCCGCACGGACACAGGCGCGGGATTGTTCCGCGATGCCTTCAGCGTTACCTGCCAACCGTCGTCCGGGTGCGCGCTCCAGACGGCCCACGTGTCGATTCCATCCGGCCCCCGGAACTTGAGCGTCCACAGGTCGGGGTCGCCCGTCTCGACGCGCCCGGCAAACCCGGCCTTCGAAACCAGCTTCGCGATGTCCGCCAAACTGAAGTAAGCCGGCTTGGGCGTGAGGTCGGGGCGCACGATCCCGAAGTTGTTCTCGTTGTTGGCGGCATTCCAGCCGTCGTCCTGAAAGTCGTACCACCAGATGCCTTTGAGAAACGGCATGGTGCGCGCCAGCAGATACATCCTGGCCAGGTAGGCGGCGGCGACTTCCGGTGGCGTGCCGCGGCGGTCGATCTCGGTTGGCCAGCCGGTCTCCGTCACATACAGCGGCACGGGCTTGCCTTCGCTGTATTTTTGGATCATCGTCTCCACCTGCCCCATCCACGCCGCCCAGGCTTCGGGCCCGCGGGGCCGCCCCGTTTCGCTGTAGGTGTAGGTGTGGATCGAGACGGCGTCCAGGAAGGGCAACGAGCCCTGCGCCAGAATACGTTCCAGCCAACCATTGCGGACGCCGCCGGGAGTGCACGCCCCGCCGTAGACGGTGATCGATGGGTCCACGGCCTTGATGCGCGGGTACACCTTCTTGATCAGGGCCGCATAGTCGTCCGCCGAGCCGGGCGTACGGCTGCCGATGGCGATGTCCCACTCGTTCCAGACTTCGTATAGTTTGACCCGGCCCTTGAAATGCCCCACGACGAACTCCGCATAGCGGCAGAACGCCTCGATTGCTTCCGGAGACCGTGGCTTGTCGCCGTTGTCATAGAGGCGGTTGCCGTAGTCCAGGATGATCAGCGGCTCGATCGCGGCCTTCAGGCTCGCGTTCACGAACTCATCCCAGGCGGGCGGCATGGCGAACTCGCCCCTGGTTCTCTCTATGGACCCCCATCCCACTTCGTCGCGGAAGGAGGCGATTCCACCCTGGCTCATCACGGACAGGTTGGCTCTCAACAGGCCCTTGCCCTGTCCGAAATGGGTGCATGCTCCAACAAGGAACGGATCGGCCGCCAACCCTGCCATGGGCAGCAAGGCCAGCAGCGCTAGGAGGCGGCTGCGCATAAGCTTATCTTATAGGTCAGCCGGTATTCATGGAAGCGCTCCCCTACCCGAAATCCGGCTGTGATAATCTCACTTCAATTCCCCGGTCGGAAGGAGGTCGCGATGGGCTACGCAATGAGGCTTGGGCGCGCGTGCTGCTGCCTGGTGGTTCTGGCGCGGATCGGCGCGCAGACGGAGACTCGTTACGACGTCGCCGCTGCCCAGACCGTGATGGTCCCGATGCGCGATGGCGTCCGGCTGGCCACCGACATCTACCGGCCCGCGCGGAACGGTTCGCCCGTCGAGGGCAAGTTCCCCGTCGTGATGGAGCGGACGCCCTACAACAAAAGCGGCGTGGCGGCGGCGGCCCGGTACCTGGTTCCGGGCGGATACATTGTGGTGGCCCAGGATGTTCGCGGCCGCTACGGGTCGGAGGGGAAATGGCGTCCGATCCGGGACGACCCGTCCGACGGCTTTGACACAGCCAAATGGATCGGCGCGCAGCCCTGGTCGGACGGCAGCATTGGAACCATGGGCTCGTCATATGGAGGCGCGACCCAGCATGCCCTGGCGATTGGCAACGCTCCGTACCTGAAGGCGATGATTCCGCGAAACGCCATGTCGGACTTCGGCCGGTACGGCGTCCGCCACAACGGGGCCTTCGAGCTGCGCTTTTTCAACTGGGTGTTGACGCTGGGAAATGCCGCGGGGACGCCCAACGCTTCCGCGGCGGCGGCGCGCGCGGCCGTGGATCCGGCGGCGGCGGCAGCGCTAGTCGATATGGGCAATCGCGTCCGCGAGTACGTGCTCGGCCTGCCGCTGCGGCCCGGCACGACGCCCCTGAAGTTCGCGCCCGATTACGAGGCATGGCTGGTGGAGGCCATGAGCCATGGCGACTACGACGAGTTTTGGAAGGACGCCGGCTCCAGCGTGGTCGATCACCTGAAGGAATACAAGGACGTTCCGGAATACCACACAACCGGGTGGTACGACTCGTGGGGCACGCCGGTGGCGAACCTGAACTTCGTCGAGTTGCGCAAGGCCAAGAAGAGCCTGCAACGCCTGATCGTCGGGCCCTGGATCCACAGTTCCGAAAACCACAGCTACGCGGGCGAGGCGCAGTTCACCGAAGACGCCGCGCTCGACCTCGAGGCGTTCCACCTGCGATGGTACGACCACTGGCTGAAGGGAATCGACAACGGAGTAGACCGGGAGCCGCCCGTGCGGATCTACGTGATGGGCGGAGGCGACGCGCACAAGACGCCGGAGGGGCGCATCTTCGTGGGCGGGCACTGGCGCGACGAGCAGGATTGGCCGCTGGCGCGCACCCAGCCGGCTCCCTACTATCTGCACGCGAACGCGCTGCTCTCACCCGATCCGCCGGCGGAGGCGCAGCCGGTCCGGTATCTGTTCGACCCGCGCAATCCCGTGCCGACGCTGGGCGGAAACGTCTCCTCTCAAGGCACGCTGATGTTCCAGGGGGCGGCGGATCAGAGGTGCCGCCCCGATTTCTGGCTGTGCACCGATTCGAAACCGCTTTCGGCGCGCAACGACATCCTGGTGTTCCAGACGCCGCCGCTGCGGAATGACGTGGAGGTGACGGGCCGGCTGATCGTGAAGTTGTGGGCCGCCTCGAACGCGCTCGACACCGACTTCACCGCCAAGCTGATCGACGTGTACCCGCCGAACGCCGATTTTCCAGGCGGGGTGGATTTGAATATCGCGGACAGCATCGTGCGGGCCCGGTATCGCCACGGGCCGGGCGCGGCGGAGCTGCTGAAGCCGGGGCAGCCGGAGGAATTCACCATCGAGATGTATCCGACGTCGCTGGTGTTCCAGCGCGGGCACCGCATCCGGCTGGATATTTCGAGCAGCAACTTCCCCAGATTCGACGTGAATCCGAACACCGGGGAGCCGCTCAACAACAACCGGCGCTGGCAGATCGCCGAGAATACGATCTATATGGACGGGAAGCATCCGTCGCACATCGTGTTGCCGATTACGCCGCCGGCGCGGTAGGTTGCGAGCGGCAGCGGGACTCGAGCGGCCTTAAGGTTGCCCTCGCTCCCCACAGGTTCTATAGTTGAGGTCACTCCGCCGGGAACGCGCGGACAGCCGAGGAGGTTCATCATTTCCAACGATACACTCCTACGCATCGTTCTCCTGAACCTGCCGCTCACGGCAGCCATCTTCGCGGCGCCGCCCGCCGCCGCTCCCCAGGTGTTGTGGTACCGGCAGCCCGCCGTGAAATGGGAGGATGCGCTGCCGCTGGGCAACGGAAGGCTGGGCGCCATGGTGTTCGGCGGAGTCCAGCGCGAGCGCATCCAGCTCAACGAAGACACCATCTGGAACGGCCGTAAGAGGGACCGTGTCAACCCCGGCGCGGCCCAAGCCCTGCCGGAAGTGCGGCGCCTGTTGTTCGAGGGAAAGCCGCTGGAGGCCACCAAACTGGCCGACGAAAAGCTCATGGGCGTTCCCAATCGCCAACCGCCATACCAGCCGCTGGGCGATCTGATTCTCACTTTTCCCGATCTGGAGAATGCCGCCGATTACCGGCGCGAGCTGAATCTCGAGACCGGCATCGCCAAGGTGGCGTACCGGGCCGGCGATGCCCATTGCACGCGCGAGGTGTTCGTCTCGGCGCCCGCGCAGGCCGTCGTGGTGCATGTCTCCTGCGATCAACCTCAGCGCGTCTCCCTGCGCGTTGCACTGACGCGCGAGCAGGACGGCCGCACGGAAGCCGCGCCGCCGGATGGTTTGATCCTGACGGGCGAAGCCATCGCCCACACCAACGCCTGGATCACCCCCAATTTGAGCGCCGAGCGCCTGGCCGCGGAGCGCGCCCAACTGGAACCTGGCGGCGTCAAGTTCCGCGCCGTGCTGCGCGCCGTGGCCGAGGGTGGAAGCGTGGCCGCCTCCGGCAGCGAGCTGATCGTATCGAATGCCAACGCGGCCACACTCATCCTGGTAGCCGCCACCGACTACGCGGGCGGCGACCCGGCGGCGGCCTGCGCCCGCTACCTTTCGCGTGCCGTGAAGCCGTTCGACGCGCTGCGCTCGGCGCACGTGGCCGACCACCAGAGCCTGTTCCATCGAGTCGAACTGGATCTGGGAAGCACGGACGCCGACGCCGCAGCACTCCCCACCGACGATCGCCTGGCGCGCTTCCGCAACGGCGCCGCCGATCCGGGGCTTGCCGCGCTGTACTTCCAATTCGGGCGTTACCTGCTGATGGCCAGCAGCCGCCCCGGCTCCATGGCCGCCAATCTCCAGGGGATCTGGAACGACAAGATGGCGCCGCCGTGGGACAGCAAGTACACCATCAACATCAACACCGAGATGAACTACTGGCCGGCGGAGGTCGCCAACCTGGCGGAAACCACCGGCCCGCTTTTCGACCTGGTCAAAATGTCGATCCCCAGCGGCCGGCGCACGGCGCGCGAGATGTACGGCTGCGGCGGATTCTGCTTCCATCACAACCTGGACGCCTGGGGCGATACCGCGCCCGTGGATTACGCCTACTGCGGCACCTGGCCCATGGGCGGCGCATGGCTGGCCCTGCACTTCTGGGAGCACTACCGCTTTGGGCTGGACCGCGGTTTCCTGGCCCGCGAGGCGTATCCGGTGATGAAGGAGGCCGCCGAATTCCTGGCCGATTTTCTGATCGAGGACGGCAAGGGCCGCCTGGTGACCAACCCGTCGTATTCGCCGGAGAACAGCTACCGCATGGCCGACGGCACGGTGGCCCACCTCACCGTGGGCGCCACCATGGACTACGAAATCATCCACGTGCTGTTCACCGCGTGCATCCAGGCTGCCCAGACTCTGGGAGTGGACGCACCCTTCCGCGAGCGCCTGGCCGCAACGCTGAAGCGCATTCCCGAACTGAAGAAAGGCAAGTACGGCCAGTTGCAGGAGTGGAGCGAAGACTACGACGAGCCGAACCCCGGCATGGGCCACGTCTCCCACATGTTCGCCGTCTACCCGGGCGATGAGATCACCCTGCACGGAACGCCGGAATGGGCGCAGGCCGCGCAGGTTTCGTTGCAGCGCCGCGTGGACCACGGAGGCGGCCGCGGCGGCTGGCCGGCGGCCTGGTACGCCAATATCTGGGCGCGCCTGGGAGACGGCGATCAGGCGTTCGACGGCATCCGCAATCTGCTGGCGCGCTCCGCCACGGCCAGCCTGCTCAACGGCGGACGGGTCTATCAGATCGACGGCAACCTCGGCGGCGCCGCCGGTGTTGCCGAGATGCTGCTCCAGAGTCACGAAGGCGAAATAGCCATCCTGCCGGCTCTTCCTGCGGCGTGGCCCCAGGGCCGCTTCAAGGGATTGCGGGCCCGCGGCGCCATCGAAGTGGACGCCGAATGGAGCGGCGGGCGCGCCACCTCCGCGCGGCTGCGTCCCGCCGTGAGCGGCGACCAGCGCCTGCGCCCTCCGCGCGGCCAGCGGATCTCGGGCATTCGCTGCCAGGGCCGGGACGTCGCGGTGAAGGCGGAAGCCGGTGGCACGTTTCGCGTCCGGCTCGACGCGCGCCAGGAGTACGTTGTCGCGTTCGAGTGAGAAAGGGGAATCTCATGGAAAGTGAAATGACGGGACGCACCGCGGACCTGATCGTGTGTGCGGCATTGGGCGACCCCATGAGTACCGCCAGGTACGAGGGGTTGTGCGCCGGCAACGCGAATACGCGGGTGCTGGGGGTGATGGTGTGCTACGCGCCCACACTGGACCTGCTGCGCCGCGCGGCAGCGGAGAAGAAGAACTTCATCGTCAGCCGCGAGCACCCTTTCTTTCTCCACGGCGGCCTGTACTACAGCTACGGCACCGATGGCCTGGAGGCCGCCATGAAGGACGATCCGGTGGTCGCGGCGAAACGCCAGATCATCAACGCCAACCAGCTGATGGTCTATCGCTATGCTTCGGCCTGGGACCTGTTCAAGCCCAAAGCCCAGTCGCTGGCTCTGGCGCAGGCGCTGGGCTTGAAGCCGCTCCCTTCGGCGCCTGGAGACCGGTCGCGCGGGGTGGTCTGCGATGTGCCGCGCACCACGCTGGCGGCTCTTGCCCAGACCGCTGCCGATCGCGTGAAAGCCTTCTGCCCCCGCACGGTCGGCGACGCCGCTGGCAGCGTCACCCGCGTCGCGGTGCTGGCCGGAGAGACCGACCCCACCCCCGCGTTGGCCCGGCTTTTGGCCGACCCGAAGATCGACGGCGTGATCGCCGGAGGCGGCGGTACCGTGGACGAGGTGGATGGCGCCATCGCCTGGTTCCAGGACCTGATGGCTACCGGCCGCAAGATCGCCATGCTGGCGATCGGCCACCTGCCTTCGGAAGCGCCGGGCTGCGCGGAGATGGCGAAGTTCCTCGGCGGCGTGTTTCCCGCGCTGCCTATCGAGTACTGGGAAACCCCAGATCCCGGTTGGATTCCCCGGTCCTGAGGAGAGAACCCATGCACCCAATCGATATCGACAAGAGCATCTCCCGCCGCGGGTTCGCCCGATGGGCAACCACGGCGCTGGCGGCAAGCCCGGCGCTGGCGGCCGCGGACCCACTCACGGCCGCCCAGATCGTCGACCGCATCAAGAAGAAGCTGGCCGAGGAGGGCGTCGTCTGGGGCCCTTCGAATTTCGACCGCTTCCACCTCGGCGATCCCGGCATCCAAGTGGTGGGCGTCGCCACGACTTTCCAGCCGACCTTACGTGTGCTTCAGCGCGCGCTGGCGGCCGGGAAGAACTTTGTCGTTGCCCACGAAAGCACCTGGTGGGACGGCTTCGATCCCGTCGAAGCGTTCCTGCAGGATTCCGTGTGCCAGGCCAAGATCCGCTTCGCCGAACAGAACCACATGGCGGTGTGGCGCATCCACGACCATTGGCACCGGCGCAAGCCCGACCCCATCTTCACCGGCCTGGCCCGCAAGCTGGAGTGGTCCGCCTACTATAAGTACGAGGAGCGGCCGAGGCACTACGAAATCCCCGAAATGTCCCTGGAGGAGGTGGCCCGCCACATCCAGCAAAAGCTGGGCACGCAAAACGTGGTGGTGGTGGGCGACCGCAATCTGCGGGTGAAGACCGTCGGCGATTGCGCCCACATTCTCTCCAGCGTGCTGCCCGCGCTGCGCGCCTGCGATGTGGCCCTGGTGGGAGAGACGCCGCAGCACGACACCTTCGAATACCTGCGCGACGCCATGAGCCTGGGAATGAAGAAGGGCGTGGTGATGATCTCCCACGAAGGCCTCGAAGAATGGGGCATGCAGGCGTGTGCCGATTGGCTGAAGCCCGTCGTCCCCGAGCTTCCCGTCGAGTGGATCGCCACGGGCGATCCCTTTCAGGTTCCGGCGATCCGGGTGTGAGCGGCTGTTCACCAGTCGATGGGCGCGCCGTCCTCCGTCGTCATGTGGGGGCGCGTTCCCGGCCGGAAGGGATGCTTCTTGGCCAGTTCCTCATCCAGGTCGCAGCCCAGCCCCGGCTTTTGCGGTAACTGCGCGTAGCCTTTCTCGATCACCATGTCGTCGCCGTGGAACAGGTCCACCAGCCACTGCGGCCGGCGCCTTCCGAGCCGCGTGCCGCACTCCTGAATGACGCAGTTGGGCGTCGACGCCGAAACGTGCGTGCTGGCCAGCGAGGCTACCGGATCGAAACTCCCGTGCAGCGCCACATCCATGAAATTCGACTCCGCCATGGCGGCGATTTTCCGGCACTCCGAGATGCCACCGGCCCAGGTGACGTCGGGGCGCACGTAATTGGCCAGGTGGTTGTAGATGATGTCCCGGAAGGTGCTGTACTTGGTGTAGATGCTCTCGCCGATACCGATGGGCACCGTGGTGTGTTCCTGCAACCATTTCAACCCCGCCATGTTTTCCTCCTTCACGGGGTCCTCGATGTACATCATCCGGTACGGTTCGATGGCTTTGCAGTATTCGAGCGCCATCACCGGCGTCATCATCCCGTGGGCATCGTCGATCATGTCCACGTTGTCCCCGACCGACTTGCGCACCGCATCGATGTAGCGCACCGCCAGCTTGAGGTCCCACGGCCGCTTCAGCACATTGAAGCTCGTCCAGGCCAGCCCCGTCCGCACGGCCGTGAAACCTTCCTGCGTGGACTTCAATACCTGCTCCGCCATGGCCTCCGGGCTCGCGGCGTAGGAATGATCGTAGAGGCGGACGCGATTCCGCGCGGCGCCGCCCAGCAGTTTGTAGATCGGGGCGTCGAGCAGCTTGCCCAGGATGTCCCATAATGCGATTTCGAGCGCGCTGATGGCCGCGTCCGGCACCGCGCCGCCGCGCTGGCGCGGCCACCGGAAGGCGGCCTGCCATAAAAGCTCGATGTTGGTCGGGTCCTGCCCGATCAGCAGCGCGCCGATGTCCTTGACCGCGCCCTCCAACGCGTGATCGAGGCTCGGCAGCGAGCTTCCCCCGAGGCCGGTGACCCCCACATTGGTCAGCACCTTTACGTAAAGCGTGCTCTCCACCCAGATCGGACGGACCTCGGTGACCTTCACTCCCGGGGGAACCTTGGCCGCCAGCCGTTCGCTCAGTATCCCCGCCCAGAATGGCGTGCCCGCCAGCCCGATGGCTCTCTTCAAAAAGTCGCGTCGTTTCATTTGGTCGCTCCTCGTAGCCGCGTTGGCCTGCCGGCCAGCGCCGCGGTCCACCGCTTGCCAGGGACCGCCGGCGCCCCAGCCCGAAGACAGATTATGCGCCACTCTCGCCGGCCGTGGAACCGCCTTGGCCTTCAATTCCGGCCTTGAGACTGCCGTAGCTACCGATAGAAACATCACTTTCCGCTTGGCTTTTTGTTTTCAATTGGTTGGTGAGACGTTAGGACCCCCGCCGGAAAGCCGTGTAACGTTGCCCCGGCACTCGTGCCGGGATATGGTTATGTACCAAGGAGTTCGTGGTGGGATTTGTCGATAGCTTGCCGGGGCCCCGCGCCGAAGGGCGCCCCAGAGCCACTTCACCCATGTCGCCGGAAGGAGGATTTCTCAGTGCGGACATATAAGAAGATATCCGTGTGCTTTAGGCTGTTGCTGTCGCTCGCATTCGTCGCGGGGGTTCTGTTCGCGCAGTCCGACCGCGGAACTATAACCGGCACCGTCACCGACCAGGCGGGCGCCCTGATCCCGGGCGCCCGCGTCACGGCCACCCAGATTGCAACCAGTGAGAAGTTCAACACGACCACAACGGGAGCCGGCGAGTTCACTTTGCCATCCCTCCCCGTCGGCAGCTACCGGGTTGTGATCGAATGCCAGGGATTCAAGACCACTATCCAAGACGTAATCGAGTTAGGGGCGGGAATGACCGCCCGTCTGAGTCCCAGGCTGGAGGTGGGCACGGTTCAACAGACCGTCGAAGTCTCGGCGCAAAGTTCCGTGCTCCAAATGGACGATGCCAAGCTCCACAATGATATTCCCGACAAACTGATCCAGGATCTGCCAACCGTGGTGAGCGGCAGCATGCGGAGTCCCTTCGACCTCGCCAACCTCACCGCCGGCGTGCAAGGGAGCGACACGGATGTCCGCATTGGCGGAGGCCAACAGGCGGGCTGGGGCGCCACGCTCGACGGCGGTTCTGTCACCGGCAACCGGCTGAGTTCGGCGGTGTGGTCCGCGGTGAACTCTCCCGGGCTCGATGCCATTGACCAGTTCACCGTGGATACCAACGGGTTTAAGGCCGAGTATGGCCGAGCCGGCGGAGGCATGATTTCCTTCGTCTCCAAATCGGGCACCGACCAGTACCACGGCACAGCGTTCGAGTTCCTCCGCAATAACTTCTTCGACGCCCGCGGCTTCTTCGCCAATTCCGTAGCCATCTACCGCCAGCACGATTTTGGAGCCTCCCTTGGCGGACCCGTGCGTATCCCCAAGCTGTACAACGGGAGCGGCAAGACCTTCTTCTTCTTCTCGTACGAAGGTTTCCGCAACCGCGTGGGCGCCAGCACAACGCCCATCGCGGAGCCCCCACCCGAATTCTACAGCGGCAATTTCCAGAACTTGGTGGCCAACGCCAAGGATGCCAGCGGCAACTTCATTCCCATCACCGTCTACGACCCGTCAACCACCACCTACAACGCCACCACCAACCAGTACAGTCGCACTCCCTTCCCCAACAACCAGATTCCGACAAGCCGCATCGATCCCCTCAGCGCCGCCATGAACGCCATCGCCCAACAGTCGATGACCAACCTCCGCAAAGATGTGGTTCCCGGAACCTGGCAGTACTGGCAACAGAACGCCTACCAATCGGGCAGCACCATCAACCCCAATAACAAGTACAGCATCAAGCTGGACCACGACCTCACCGAAAAGCAGCGGATCTCTTTCTACTTCGGCTACAACAAGAAAGAGAGCGTCCCCGGCCCCGATGGGGCTCCCGGCATCCCCGGCATCCTGAACGGATTCCAGCTAGACACCGACACGTCGCTGGTGTACCGGCCCAGTTGGGACTATACCCTCACCCCGCGCCTTCACAACCGCTTCTTTGCCAGCATCACCGATTTCCACGAACCGATCTACCCCCTTGCCTGGGGACAGGGCTGGAAAGCCAAGGGCATCTGCATGCCCAACGTGCCCGACTGCGACAGTAACCTGCCCATGATCTCGGGCACCGAGTTCGGCACCTGGGGCGGCTATGGCCGCAATGGCTGGGGCAGCCCGACGTATTCCCTCAACGACAGCCTCAGTTGGAACAAGGGCAGGCACGTCTTCAAGGCCGGCTGGCAGTACGAATATACGAACTACGAAGCCATCGGTGAACAGAACGTTTCCGGACAGGTCGGTTTCAGCACCGGGTACACGCAACTGCCGTCCAATACGAACTATACGGGACTGGCCTTCGCCTCTTACCTGCTGGGCGACGTCAGTTCCAGCACCGTCACCTCGCCACGCTTCTTCAATTTGATGTGGAACTACCAAGCCTTTTACGTCCAGGACGATTGGCGCGTAAACCCGCACCTGACCGTCAACCTGGGCCTGCGCTACGAATTCGACATGCCCACCACCATTGAAGGCAACAAGTGCTCGGACTTCAGCCCCACCACGCCGAATCCCGGCGCCGGCGGACTTCTGGGAGCGCTGTTGTTTTGCGGCAACGGCCCCTCGAACCTGTACATGAACGCCACCGGACCTCCGGGTTGGTACAAGGGCTTCGGTCCGCGCACGGGCTTCGCTTGGAACCCCAGCAGCAAGATGGTAATCCGTGGCGGCGCTGGCCTTAGCTATGGCCCCCTCAAGGTCACCAGCGGCTCCTCGCACTTCGACGGCTTCGCCTTCCTGAGCGCACCCCCGGGAGGCACCGATCAAACCGGCGGCATTACACCGGCCTTCCAGTTCAGCGCGGGGATGCCCCCCTGGCCGACCCCTCCGCTGATCCAGAGTACCTACGACAACAACGCTTCGACGTACTGGTGGCAGGGGCAGGAAGCCATGCGCTTGCCCGAGATCTTTAGCTGGAATTTGAGCGTCCAGAGGGAGATCGCCAACGGTTTCATGGTGGAAGCCGGTTATTCCGCCATGGTGGGCTCCCACCTCCTCGGCGACGAAGACAATTACAACGCGATCAACATCAACAACCTGCCGCCCAGTTTGAGCATTTTCACCAATGCCGGCCGGAACCTGCTCACCACCGCGTTCAACAGTAAATCCGTCAGCCTGGCCGCCCTGGGGTACGCGGTTCCGTTCGCCTCGTTTCCCCTCAGTTCCTCGCTCGACCAGTCGCTGCTGCCCTACCCGCAATACACCAGCATCAACACCGGGATCAGCGGCGATCACAGCGGGCACTCCACCTACCATGCGCTGGTGGTGAAAGTGACCCGCCGGTTTGCCCACGGTCTGGTGCTCGACTCCTCCTACGTGCTATCCAAAATGTTCACCGACGCCGAGAGCGCGGCGAACACCAACTCCGGCCCGGAGGACCCCTACGACAAGCGTCTGGACAAGCATCTGTCCCTGGCCGACCGGACCCACGACGCCAAGGTCAACTGGGTTTATGAACTGCCACTCGGGCCCGGAAAGCGCTTCCTGCACCACGGAATCGCTTCGCAGATCATCGGCGGCTGGCGTGTGGGCACCACTCAGCGCTACGCCAGCGGCGAACCGATGTCCTTCAGCGGGGCCTTCGGATTCCCAGGCAACACCATCAGTAACCGGCCGTTCATCACCACCTACGACGGCTGGCGCGCGCCCACCATCGGAAGCAGCTTCGATCCCAACAAGGACCGCTATTTCCAGACGGCCACGCTGGCCAACTGGACCGGCGACACGCCCACCATTACGCAACAGGGATGGTTCCCGCTGCAGCCTCGCAATACCATAGGCAATATGACAGTGACCAACCCCAAGATGCGGAGTTTCCCGCTGTACAACGAGAACATCTCGCTCGCCAAGACCTTCTCGGTCTCCGCCGACCACCGGCGCGAGTTTGACCTGCGCCTCGAAGGGTTCAACGTGCTTAACAGGGTGCAGTTTGCCAATCCCAACACGAGTCTGAGTTCCAGCAGTTTCGGGCTGGTGACCGGGCAGAACAACACTCCGCGCAACGTGCAGTTGGGTCTCAAATTTCTTTTCTGAGGCGCTAAGCTCAGTTACCGAGCAGCGCGCGTCAGCAAGCGGTCTTCCGCAAACAGCGTTGCCAACTATCGGCGCACTCCCGCTGCCGGAATGAGCGGCGGCCCCATTCAGCCGCAGTGTCCGCGCCTATTTCTTTTTCTTCCCCTGGTTCGGGTTGGAGAACTGGGTTTCCACGCTCGACCCCAAGGTCTTCAGCATGTCCGTGGCGGCTTGCGCATTGGGGCCGCCGGGCGCGAGCTGCAGATATTTCTGAAAGGCCTCCACGGTTCCGGAGACCGGCGTCACCTTTCCGTCCGCTCCGATCTGCGCTTTGCTCACCAGGGCAACGCCGTACTGGTAGTAAGACTCGGCGTTCTTCGGGTCGTCCGGCGCCGCCGTAATCGACGTTTTGAACGCTTCCGCCGCCGCGTCGTTCTGGCCGGAATTGGTCAGCAGGACGCCGAGATTGTAATAAACCCGATATGCGTTGGCCGGGTCGAGTTCCGCGGCCTTGCTGATTTCGGCCTGCATCTCGTTACCCTTCCTGGCCTTCGCCAGCGCCAGCGCATGACTATAGCGGACGTCGGCATCCGCGGGTTTTAGTGCGACCGCCTTGGCGTACGCCTCCAGGCCTTTCTGCATGGCCGCTTCGAACTCCGGCCCGGTCTTGCCCCCAGCCAGTCCCACGTAGGCCGCCCCCAGGTTTTCCCACACCGCCTCCTGCTCGGGGTCTATTTCACTGGCCTTGGACAGCGAGGCGACGGCCGAATCGTACTGCCTGGCCTGCATGGCCGCCAATCCAGCGTTGAATGCGCCGTTCAGTTCCTCGCGCTGCTTGATGGCGGCGGCGCGTTCGGCCATTTGCTTTTCGACAGCGGCTCTTTGTTCGGGCGCCAACTCTCGGTTCTCTCGGGCGGGAAGCGGCTGTGCCGCGCCGGTGGCCGCCACCGGCGCCTGAGCCGGCGCGGCAGCCTGGACCTCCATGATCTTGACGTACGACCATTCCGCCCCGACCTTCTTGAGCTCCAGTTTGATCCGGCTCTCCTGCTCCTGTGGCGGGTTCCGCAGGTCGAAATTGACCAGCAGCGGATCGCCGGGCTGCGTCCGTATGCCGCTCACGCCGGCAATATCCTTGCCGTCCACTTGCACGATTACCGCATAAAATCCGGGCGGCAGCCCGCTGTAGAAGTAGTGGCCTTTCTTGTCGGTCTTACTCTGGTAGGTCCGGTTGGCATCCTGCCGGCCGAACTTGACGGTGGCGTTGATAATCGCCTTGCCATCGGCGCCCTTCACATCCCCCTCGATGGCCGCGAGTTGCGCGCGCGCGTTCCAGCAGAACAACAGACCCGCTGCCGCAACCAGGAACTGCCCACGAATTCTCATACCGCCTCCCGCTTTCCGCTGTTTTCAAGCAGCATTATCCAGGATGTCGCTGTTCGGCACAAGGCTGCCACCTCTGCGCACAAACCAACGCAGGCCGCCCCCAAGGGGCGCGGCCGCGCTGGCGCGATCGTGCTCCTCTTCATCCTGATGCCTGGACGCCGCGGCCCGCAACGTTAAAGCTGTTCTTAACAGGGCGATAATACATTGAAAATAAAAGGTCGAGTCGTGGGGTGGCTTTGTACCGGTAGCTACGCTGTGATACACTGGCGCCGGGCTTGGGTGTGATGATGAAAGTTGGGCAGTCCAACGGTGGGCCGGAAAGCCTCAGCGGCGCCGAGCTTGCTTCCAGCGCTGCCGCTCTGCGGGAGCATCTCCGTGAAGTGCTGGAAAGTCCCGCATTCCGTGGCAGCCGGCGCTGCCAGCAATTCCTGCGGCATATCGTTGAAAAAGCCATCGGAAGCCACTACGACGATCTGAAGGAACGCACTTTGGGCGTCGAGTTGTTTGGCCGCTCGCCCGCTTACGATACCGGCGAAGACGCCATCGTCAGGGTGACCGCTTCCGATGTCCGCAAGCGCCTGCACCAGTTCTACGCGGAAACCACCTCCGCGATCCGGATCGACATCCCCTCCGGCTCGTACGCTCCGGAATTCCGCAAGGTGGCGGACTCGACGGCCGCGCCCCCGGCTCCCGCGCCGCCGCTGGTTCCGGCGCCCGCTGCGGAGCCGGAGCCTCCGGTTGCCGAGGTCCATCCGCCGCGGCGCAGGCCGCGCCTCATCATCCGTTATGCCATTTGTGCCGCGGCCGCGCTCGCGCTGCTTTCCGGCGTCTGGCTATGGAGCAAACATGGCCGGCTCTCGCCCAGGAATGTCCTCCCCTGGTCGGATCTGTTTCGTCACGACCGGCCGCTCCAGGTGATCTTCGCCGACCCGGACATCTCGACCATCCAGGATCTGCTGGGCTTCCAGATCTCTCTTTCGGAATACGCCAACCGCCAGTACGTGCGGGAAATCGAATCGGTAGGTCCCGATTTGCAGCGCGCATTGAAGAGTCTCCGCGGAGTCAACGTTCCCATCGTGGATGCCGGCATTGCGCTCGATATCTCCGCGCTGGCCGGCTCCTCCGCGGCACGCCTGAAAGTCCACCCGGCGCGCGCCCTCCAGCTTCGCGACGTCAAAACCGACGACGATTTCGTTGTCCTGGGCAGCCCGCATTCCAACCCTTGGACCACCCTGTTTCAGGACCAGATGGACTTCGACTTCATTTACGATGCCAACCCCCGGCGGGAGGCCATCCGGAACAAGCGTCCGCGCAAGGGCGAGCTGGGCCTCTATGTTCCCACCGCCGGAGGATGGGACACGGGGCAGGCGTTTGCCGTGGTGGCGTTTGTCGGCAACCCCAGCCAGACCGGCCACGTGCTGGTGCTGGCCGGCACCAACGCCGAGGGGACCGAGGCGGCGGGCAAACTCGTCACCAATCTCGACGTGCTCTCCGGCAATCTGTGGAAGTGTGGCGTCGATCCGGCGGGACCCGCGGTCCGTTTCGAGCTGCTGCTCGAAGTCCGCACCATGGCCGGGGCTTCGAACACCTTCGATGTGATTGCCTGCCATCAGCTCCAGACCGCACCCTGACCGGCGGCGGCACACCGTAGCTACCGTTTGGCCCTTCCATCCGAGTTAACCCATCTGGTATCAGTTGCCTGAAGGAGCGTTAGGGCAAAGCCTAACGTTGCCGCGCGATGGCCTCTCCGATACACTCCTTAAAGGTGTGATCCGGGAGGACCGATGCAACGCAGAGATTTCTTCAAAGGCCTGCTGGCGGCGCCCGTCATGACCGCCGCGGCCGCCGACGACTACACGAGCCGCCTCAAAGGATTGCCTCCGCTGACGATTAAGGACTGCAAAGTCATCACCACCAGTGGCGGCCGAAACTATCGCTGGGTCTTCCTGAAAGTGATCACCAGCGAGCCGGGCCTGTACGGCATCGGATCGGCGAATGACAATTATCAGACCCTCGCCGTGGCCACCGCGCTCGAAAAGTCCCTCAAGCCGTGGCTGATCGGCAAGGACCCCGACCGGATCGAGGACCTGTGGCAGAGCGCCAATTTCCGCACCTACTGGCGCGGCGGTCCGGTCAACAACAAAGTGATCGGGGCCATGGACGAGGCCCTGTGGGACATCAAGGGGAAGCGCGGCGGCATGCCGGTTTACGAAATGCTCGGCGGACGCGCCCACGACGCGGTGGCCTGCTACGATCACGTCGGCGGACGCACCAAGGAGCAGGCCGCGGAGGCCGTCACCAAATCCATGGAGACCGGTTTCCGTCACATTCGCCTGCAGTACGGCGAAGGCGGATACGGCGGCGGCGGCTTCATCCCCGCCAAGGAAGGCAACCGCGCCGAAGGCGGCTACCAGGGGCAGGCGTTTGACGAGGACCTGTACGTCGAGACCATCCCGGCGGTATTCGAATATGTCCGCGCTAAGGTGGGATTCGAGCCCAAGCTGCTGCACGACGTCCATTCGCACTTGAGCGGCACCAACGCCATCCTGTTCTCCAAGAAGCTGGAGGGTTGCCACCTCTTCTTTGTGGAAGATCTGCTCGGACCGGAGCGTCTCGCCTGGTACAAAGAGGTGCGCAAGGTCTGCGCCACGCCCCAGGCCGTCGGCGAGGTCTTTTCGAATCCGGCGGAATACTATCCCTTGATTACCGAGCGTGTCATCGACTTTATCCGCACGCGCGTCACCGCCATTGGCGGGATCACGCAGGCCAAGAAAATCGCCAATCTCTGTGAGATTTTCGGCGTCAAGACCGCGTTCCAGGAAGGCGGCGAGAACGATCCCGTAAATCAGCTCGCCGCCTACCACGTCGATATCTCGAGCACCGCCTTCGGCATTCAGGAAGAGAATCACTTCCCGCCGCAGGTGCACGAGATGCTGCCCGGAACCGCCGAAATCCGCAAGGGCTACATGTACGGCAGCGGGCATCCCGGCCTGGGAATCGACATCAACGAGGAAATGGCCGCCAAATACCCCATCTCCGAAGGACGCAACGGCGGCGCGTATGGCACCGACCGCTCGCTCGACGGCACGGTGGTCATCCCCTGACGTGGCAGTAGCGCATCCACTCCTGGGCAACTCCACTTAGTTTTCGCCCCACCGAACATCTGCACAAATAGTGGGGCAGCCAATCCTGGCTGCAGCCGGCTTTCAGCCGGCCTTGCCGAGCACAAAGGTTCGTTCAGTGCCCGAAAGAGCCGCCTGAAAGGCGGCTGCGGGCAAGATTGCCCGCCCCACGATTTCCGCAGGATTCGCAGCCTTGGGAAGACTAAGTGGGGGGCGAAGGCCTCTGCCCCACTGGGTCCCTGGGGCCTTCCGAGGGGAATGCGGCTAAGCGGCCTCGATATCGGCCGCCTCTTCGGCTTCGCCCAAGCCCTGTCGCAACGCATCGAGCGCGCGCGAGGCGTGATCGTCGACCATAAAGATGAGGATCTCGCGCTCCGACACCTTGCTGCGGCGAATGGCGCCTGAGATCTGGCCAATCGTGCGGTCCAGGAGGTTCTGGAGGTCCAGCAGGGGCGACTGGGGTGTCTTTTCCCGTTGCTTCCCGAGGCGGCCGCGCAAGGTCTGGACGGCCTCGATCAACTGCTGGGTGTTTTCGCGGTTGATCGGGATCGGGCGGCCTTCGAATTCGAGGGCGTTGTCCTCGATAGCCGGTTGGAGAGCGCGGTACTGCGGCGCGGGGATTTTCAGGATTTCGGTAAGGTTGAAATAGGTATCGCCGAACTCCTGCAGGTTTTCGATGATCCGGTTGGCGGTCGCTTTGCTCATGCCCGCGTGCCGCGGACAGAACTCTTCCCAGGTGAGGCCCAGGGCGCGATAGAGTTTCTGCTCCCGAATGGCAAGCAGCGCGTGCGCGTCGGCGGCCGAGCAATAGCTGGCAATGCAAGCCAGGGCCTGATGGCGGCCGAGCCACTGGCCCAGGTCGAACTGCGGGGTCTCGGGGACGGAAGACTCCGCGGGGGATAACACTTCGTCAGTTTGCATAGTTCCATCCTGAATGGCTCAAGTTGAGCCGTTTTTTCGTAAGCTTCCTTGAAAGCAGTAGGGTTAAAAAACGAAACGGCTCAACTTGAGCCGTTTTTGCTACGTCCCGACGATAACAGACGAACATCCGGAAAACGGGCGGGGCGGAATTGCGCTTCTGTCTGCAAGCAATTGACAGGAAAGGCGAAGGATGGCGGCAAGAAATATTTCAAAGTGCTGTGACTGGCTTTTTGGCGATTGACGAAAATGCGGAGAGCGGATTCGGCGTTGTTACCAACCTGCCCCACACAACGTTCACCGCGACATCGAAGGCGGCGCGGCTTCGGGTGCGCTGCCCCAGGCCATATTCGGCCGCGGCCCCATGACGAGGACCAGCGAACCGCCGCCCGCCATGTCGGAGTGCGCGAACCATGGCCTGTCCCACGGTTTGCCGTTCAGCGTGGCCGATTGGATGTACTTGTTCTGCGTGGAGACGTTCCTGGCCGTAATCGTGAAGACCTTGCCCTTGTCCAGCGCGATGCGCGTCTCTTCGAACAGCGGGCTGCCGATCTCGTATGCCGGTTGTCCCGGACTCACCGGGTAGAAGCCCATCGCGCTCAGCACGTACCACGACGACATCGCTCCGCCGTCCTCGTCCCCGCAAATGCCCAGGGGGCCGTCGCCGTACCACACGTCCATGATCTGCCGGACCCGGCGCTGCGTTTTCCAGGGCTGGCCGCAGTAGTCGAACAGGTACGGTATGTGGAACGCCGGCTCGTTGCCTTGCGGGTAATTGCCGATCAGTCCGGTCATGTCCGGGAACTGGCCGAGGAACGTGTATTTCGAAGTGCCGTACTGTTCCACGAACAGTTGGTCCAGCTTGGCGGCGAATTTCTCGCGCCCGCCCATCAGGGCCATCAGGCCGGCAGGGTCGTGCTGCACGTGCCAGGTGTACACCCACGCGTTGCATTCCGCGTACCAGGCCCGTCCACCCTGTCCGCCGCCCAGTTTGGGGTCGAAGCCCTCCACCCATTTGCCGTCTGCCGTCTTGGGCGCCATGAAACCGATCTGCGGATTGAAGACGTTGGCGTAGTTTCGCGCCCGCTTCATGAAGATGTCGTAGTCGTCTTGCTTGCCCAACCCCTTGGCTACCTGGGCCAGGCACCAGTCGTCGTAACAGTTCTCCAAAGTGACCGACACCGCCTGGCGATGTTCCGACGGATGCACCTCCCTCACGCTTTCCGTCTCTCCCTTAGCCAACGCGGGGAAGAAGCCCTTTTCCAGGTAGACCTTGTCTAATTCCGTCAGGGGACCGCGGCGCCACGGCAGCATGGTCGCTTCGGTGGCGTTCTTCTTCATGCCCTCGTAAGCCTTCTCCACGTCGAAATCGTGGTAGCCCTTGGTGTACGCATCCGCGATGAGCGCCGTCGAGTGATGGCCGATCATCACCGCGCGGTCGCCGCCCATCGACGGAAACGAGGGCATCCAGCCGCTCTGCTCGTACATGCGGATGTAGGACCGCACCATATCGATCTGCCGCGCGGTCTCGATCAGCAGCGACAACGGATGCGCGCTACGGTAGGTGTCCCAGAGTCCGTCGTCCACGTAGAAATCGTGGCCGTCCGAAGAGTGCACCTGGCGGTCGTATCCGCTGTAATACTGTCCGCCCTCGGTGATGTCGGTCATGCGGCAGAGCGTGCGGTAGAGCGCCGTGTAGAAGATGGTGCGCTGCCGCTCGGTGCCGCCCTTCACCTGGATTTTGTTCAGCGCCTGGTTCCACGCGGAGCGCGCCCTGGCTTTCGCCGCGTCGAAACCCCACTGAGGAATCTCCTCCAGCAGGTTCTTTTTCGCCTGCTCCAGGCTGATGTGCGAAATGCCCACACGCACTTCGATCCGCTCTCCCACGGCGGCCGCAAAATCGGTCGCGAAACCGGCATTGGCGCCGGATTGTTTCGCATCCTGCGACAGGTTGCTGCCGTTCCAGGTGCGGTAACCGGCTACCGGTTTCGAGAATTCGGCGTAGAAAAAGTTGTGCGCGCCGGCGCCGGATACCGAATCCGGCCCTGTGACTTCGATGTCCCCGTTCCTCACGCTCAACGACACGTGCGCGTGCGGGCTCGCCGGGAACGTGAATCGGTAGTAGGCCGCGAGTTCCGTAACGGTGGCTTCGGCCTCGATGTCCCAATCGTCCAGCCGGACCTTGTACCAGTAAGGGGTGCTGATTTCAAAATCGTGGTCGTAGTGCGACGCGCTCCTGGCCGGGTCGTACGAGAGGTCGCCGGTCGAGGCCATCAGGCTCGCCGGACCCGCCGGGAAGCCGTAAATCTTATCCGCGAGATACCGGTCCGTGAAGCCCGGAGTCGTCACCGGAGCCACTCTGGCCATCCCGTGCGGATACTGCACGTAGGGAACCGTCGCAGTCAGCAAATGCCCGATCGTCCCGATGTTCGGATTGACGTAATCCACCGGCTGCTTGAGGCGGGCCGACTGCGCAGCGAGAGCGGAACAAACGCAACACAGAAGGATAAGTCTCTTGGTAACCATGAAAGTCTTCTTTACTTGCCCGGCTTCACCGGCACCTTCGCGTCCGGTTTGATCTCTCCGTGGAACATCCGCGTGATCTCGCCCGCCAGTCTCAGATACCAGTCGCTGGGCAACTCCCTGCCATCCGCGTCGAGCGTCAGCCAGAAGCCCTGCTCGGGCGCTTCCTTGCGATGCGAAACCAACTTGAGGATCGCGGTTCCCTCATCCACCTCGTCGAACATGGCAATCTTCAGAACCTTGGCGCCGGCCACCTTGGCGTTATAAGCCTGGCGCCAGAAAAACTCGCCGCCGAGGCGCGGGATCTGGTTGGGCCGGTTGTTCCGTTTGAGGTTGCTCCAGGAGAATCCCGGAAAGACCACGGGCATGTAGATCTGGTGATTCCTGGCAGCCAGCTTGACATCCGGAACCAGCACGTCTTCCTTCCACTTGTCGACGGCTTCGAGCGTGCCATAGCGGCCCACGTTCCACGGCTGGACGACATCCATCGCGGCGTACACATCGGCCCAGGCCGGGTCGGGGCGCGCATCGTTGCTCAACGTCCCCCAGCGCGCGGGAGTGCCGCCCATGTAAGTCACCTGGTACGGCGCCGGCGCTTCCGACTTGAACCACTCGATCAGGTCCCTGGCAGCCTGCGCATCGGCCGGCGGATGGGCGTTGCCGTCGTTCAGGCCCATGCCCCAAACGGAAAGCACGGGCTTCCCGTTGTGGCGCTGATAATTCGGGTGCGAGGTCACTTTCAGTTCATCCACCAGGTATGCCCAGTCGTCCTTCAAGGTCTGGGCGAACGTCGCCGCATTCCCGCCCGAAATGTCGTACTCGATGGCAAACGTCCGCCCGGATTCCTTGGCCGCGGCCATGATGTTCTTCAGCACCACCTCGCCGTCCGCGCGCTTGCCGCGAATGGACCCCACGAAACGCTGCACCAGGACGCCGTCCAGCCCGTACTCCTGCATCCAGCGGAAGTGGCGGCTGACGGTCTTCTGATTGCGCGACGAAAACAGATACGCCGGCTTTCCGCCAATGGTCATTCCGGGGATCGTGCAGCGCTCGCCGGGATCGAGTTCGCTCACGTCGGGATAGAGTTCGATGGTCAATGTCTCGGGGGTGGGAACCCCGCGGGACCAATGCGTCCAGCGCCCGGAACCATCCTCCGGGCACGTGAACCAGCCCTGGTACCCGATCAGAACCTTGTTGTCCAGCGTGGACGGATCGACCGCGCCGGCCGCGTGCGCGGCAGCGCCGCACAATATCAGAAACAACGCCAGCGTTGTCTTGCGCATGACTCTCCTTCGCGCCCGCGCTATGCCGCCGGCGGCTGGTGCGGTTCGTTGTTCACGATGATGGCCTGCTCGCCGATCTGGTTGACGATACTCACGCCGACGGGGCCGTTGTTCTCGCTGACAATAGCATGCTTCAGCCCCTGCTTTAACAGAATATTGGGCTCCTTGCCGCGCGAGCGGAAGGTGCAGCCGCGCACTTGCAGCCTGCCGGAATCGGCTTCCACCAACGAGATCTGATCGGGCTCTCCCGGGGGCATCCGGCCGGAGATCTCGATGTAGCAGTCCGAAAGCGAGAGATAGCCCTTGCCGTGCATCGCCACGCACTGGCGGGACGGGCCCCAGAACGCGCAGTTGACCAGCCGCACCGAGCCGGTGCAGGTGGGTTCGACGACCACCTGAATGCGCTCGCCGGGAATGCACACGAACTCGCCGTTGGTGATGAGCAAACCCATGGGCTGGATTTCCTCGACCGAAACGCAGCGCTGCGCGGCATCCGCGCCGATGCCCGAGAACTGCCCGTTGCAGGCGCCGGAGGCGGTCTTGATAAAGCGGTAGCCGGTTTTCACGGGGAAGACAAACGTGTTGGTGACGTATTCCCAATCCGTGCGGGCGAAGGTGAATGCCTCGAGATTCTTCCACATGTACTCGTAGACGGCAGGGCGGTTGCCGTTCACGCCCCGGTTGATCCAGAAATCGCAGTGCCAATGCACGTTCTCGACGCGGCCGATCTCGTGCGTGTTATCCACCAGGACCCCTCGCCGAAGGGCGCAGCCTACCACGCTGCGGAGCCTGTGCCGCCCGTTGACCTCCGGACCGACGCGGATGCCGTTGTAGGTGTTGACGATGGTGAGGTTTTCGACCGTGCCGTCGGTGCCCTGCAAGTGAAACGTCCAGGGGTAGGGATGGATGTCGGTGGCGACCTGCTCGGGATAGAAAATCATGAGGCCTCGCACCATGGCGCCGCTGCCCATCTCGAAGAGCGCCGGAGCATCTTCTTTATCCCGGCCGCCCGTCGTCAGGATCACCGTGCCGGTCAGCGGCCCCTGCCCCACGGGAGCGTCGTGAATCCCTTCCAGGCCTACCCCTGCCGGGATCTTGAGACTGCCCGCCACGAGATACCGTGCGGGGGGCAGGACCACGGTTGCTCCTGTCTTGGCCGCCTCGTCAAGGGCTTTCTGAAGGGCAGCCGTGTCATCGGTCGTGCCGTCGGCCTTGATGCCGAAGCTGGCCAGGCCGGTCGTGGCGCCGTTTGGCGCTTTGGCCGCCGGGGTTTCCTGCGCCTCGACGATTTCCGCCGCCAGCGGTCCGCTCAACGCGCCCAAATACGTTCTCCGTGTCATGGTGTTTGCCTTCCCGCAAAGAAAACAGGGCAGCCGGAGACGGATCTCCGCCTGCCCCAGTCGGACTTTGACGGTCTAGAATTCGAGCCGCAAAGCCAGGGTAACGGTCCGGTTGCCGCTTTTCGATGTGATCTGCCCGAAAGTCGAAGACGTAATGCTGGCGCTGGGCGAACCCAGGTTCGGGTGGTTCATGATGTTGTACAGGTCGGCGCGGAACTGCAGCCGCATGCGCTCCTTGATGGGCTGCCACCGGCTCATGCCGGAATCCCAAGCGATCGTCCCGGGATTGCGCAGGTCCGGTTCGGTGCGGGAAACGTTCCCGAACGTGTACGGCGCGGCACTGGTGAACGCGGTGGTGTCGAACCACTCGGCCATGGTCCCGCCGCCGGAGAGGTTCCCGTCCTTCAACTTGTTTGCCGTGCAGCCGAGGCCGGACGTGCCCGAGAAGGAGCACGCTCCGGTGATGGAGATTGGAATGCCGGTTTGGAACGTGAGGATGCCGGTGGTCTGCCAGTTGCCCAGGATGTAGCTCCCGATTCCGTGGGAAAAGAACTGTTTGCCGTGGCCGAAGGGCAACACATAGACGTAGTTGGCGACGAAGCGCTGGGAAATGTCGGCGGCGGAGATGGCCCTCGACTGCCTGAGGTTGTAGGGGTCGTCGTAGTTGGCGCCGCCGACGAACCGCTCATTCACGTCGTCGATCAGCTTGGCGGCCGTGTACGAGGCCTGGAACATCAGGCCGTGGGTGAACGACCTCTCGGCCCTCAGCGTGAAACCGTGGTAGACCGAATCGCCCACCGCGCCGCGCAGCATGCTGACTCCGGTGTACTGGGGATAGGGCACCAACAGCGTTCCCTGCCTCACGGTTGCCGCGCTCAAACTGCCGGACGCGATCTTGCCGTAGAAGGGATTGGGGACCAGGTTATTGAGCGCCGATCCCATCGACAGGTACTGCGGGAACGTGGCGTTGTCGGTGTAGTTGTTCCAGAGGTGTTCGCCGCGGCTGCCGATGTAGGCGGCCTCGATGATGAGGTCCTTCCCGACACTACGCTGGATGTTGGCGTTCCACATCTGATTCATGGGGGTCAGCCACTGCGGGAAGATCGCGGTGATGCCGTTGCCGATCAGAGAATTGGGGAACGGCAACAGGCCGGTGACGAAGGGATTGGCCAGCGAGGCCCCGGGAATCGGGGTATTGGGCGCGGCGACCGCCTGGCCGAAGTATACCGACGTGCTGGTTTCCGAACCGCTGCCCAAATCTCCCGGGCTCGAGCCGATGCCGCCGCTGCCCGGAGCGTAGAAGATGCCGTATCCGGCGCGGAAGACCGTGTTGGGCATGAAGGTCCACGCCAGGCCGGCTCGAGGCGCCCAGTTCTTCTTATCGGTGTTGCTGGGATACCGGTGCGAACCGGTGGTGAAGGTCAGCACGCCCTTCAGTCCGGTGATGGGATCCGTACCGCTCGGATCGAAGTAGGCGAGATGGTTGTAGCGCTCCGTCCACGGTGTCTGGTATTCCCATCGGACGCCCAGGTTCAAGGTGAGATTGCGGCCGATCTTCCAATCGTCCTGCAGATACCAGTTGTAGCTCTTCTGCAACAGCGCGAGCGACGGCCCGATGGTAAAGCTGCCCCCGGTGGGCGCACCCAGCAGAGCCGTGGCCAGGCCGTAGCCGCCGGTGGCGGATGCGGTGCCCGGGTCGGGTCCCTGAGTGTACGCGCGGGTGAACCCGAAGTCGCCCGACGGGTAATCCGGACGGAACGTATTGAAATAGCAGAAGAGCATGTCGTATCCGGTCTTCAGCGCGTGCGCGCCCTTCAGCCACGTAAAGTGCGCCTGCACTTCGGGGGTGTTCTCGGCGTCGATGTCGTGCGAGGCGCGTTGCGGTCCCAGGCCTGTAAAGTCGGTGATGTCGATCTCCGGGAAGAGAGCATCGGCGGCGGCGTTCTTGAGATACTGGGGCAGCCCCAGTTTGGTGATGTCGAAGCCGACGCTGAGCGGAGTCAACTGGATGAGCGGCCGCGTATAACCGAAGCGGAACTCGCCCATCAGGGTCGGTGAAAACGTTTCGGTGTCGCTGAGCGCGTAGGAATAGGCGGTCGTCTTCTGGGTTCCACCACCGTTGGTTCCTTCTCCGGGGAAGGCGATATTCGAGTACGGGCTGGTCTGCGGCGAAACCTGGTAGCCAAACCGGAAGAACAGCCGGTTCTTCTGGCCGAAGTTCTGGTCCGCGCGAGTGAAATACTTGTTCTGATGGGTGATCAGGGGGAAGTTTGCCGACCAGTTGACGCCCAGGGTGGGGGAAAGCGGCAGCGTCGGTTCGGGATAGTAGCCGATGATGCCCTGGGTGAGGGAATTGATGCGGGAAGCCGGGATAAGGTTCCCCGGGAAGACGGAGCGCGAATAGCCGCTCGACCGGGTGGGATCCGCCACGGTAGTCGCCGGATCGTAGATCTGGATCAGCGCTCCGGAGCTGGTAAACGTTTGCGAGAAGTTGCCGCTCTTCTGCAGGTCGGTCGGTATGCTGGCCGTCGGAGTGACCACCCCGTGATCGTTGATCTGTTCAAAGTTGAAGAAAAAGAATGTCTTGTTCTTCCCGTTGTAAACCTTGGGGATGTACACCGGACCGGATATGCTGAACCCGTATTCGTTGTGCCGCTGCCGTCCGCGGATTACGTTGTTCTTGTTGTTGCTCCAACTGTTGGCATTCAGGTCGTCGTTCTTGAAGTAGTCGTAAGCGCTGCCGTGCACCAGGTTGCTGCCGCTCTTGCCGGCCGCGACGAGGACGCCGCCATTCGAACGGCCGTATTCAGCCGAAAAACTGTTGGTGACGAACCGCACTTCCTGCACGGTCTCCTGCGGAGGGGTGTAGGCATTGTCGAGGGTCGAGTTGTTCCGCGTGTCCTGTCCGTCGAGCAGAATGGAGGTCGTATTGGACCGGCCTCCGTTGACGATATATCCCGTTCCGGTGTTGCCGGTATTGATCACACCGGGCGAAAGAATGGCCAGAGAGTAAGGGCTCCGGTTGGTGGGCAGTTCCAGGACCTGGACCGAACCGGCGACGTAGCCCAGCGAGGAGCTGACCTGATCGATCAGCACTGCGTTCGACGTAACCGTAACCTCATCGTGCGTGCTGCCCGGCTTCAGGGTTACGTCGATGGTTGCGGTCTGGCCGACGAGCACCGGCACATCCGTCACCTTGTTCAACGCAAAACCGTCCTTTTGCACGACCACCGTATATTTTCCCGCCAGCAGGTAGGGAATCTTGTAGTATCCGTCGCCGGTGGTCTCCGCTATGGCGACAACCCCGGTTGCTTCGTTCGTCGCAGTAACCTTTGCGTTGGGGATCAACGCTCCCGTTGGATCCAGGACGACTCCGGAAATCGCTCCCTGCTCGACTTGGGCAAGGCAGACAACGCCATTCGCAGCCAGGAGCAGCGTGGCGATGAAAAACATCATTTTGCGAGACATACCGAGTCTTCTCCTCTTGTCCGGACAGCCGGAGCCGTCCGGAATGGCCCTCACACGGCTTTGGATCCGCCACGCGCAGGCGGAGCCAAGGCCAAAAGCATTTCGATAGGCCAAACTGTATCACCGGAAACCCCCGGTAACAACGTTAGGCCGGATTGCTAACGCCCCACTAACTGGCCGAAAACAAGAGGATTGCATTCGCCTGCGTTCGTATCGGTAGCTACGCGGGAGGTTAGCCGCTTCCGGGTGGCAGCGGCGCCCGCGCTCACTGCTTCCGGAACACCATGACGGCGACATCGCCTGGCTGGATCTCGTGGCCGGCGCCGGTCCACGCGGCGTCCTGCCAGTTGGCCGATTCGAGCCTGTAGCCCGGGGCTGCGATACCCGGCTTTTGCGGCGTCGCGGTGGGGTTCCACAGGGTCACCGCCATGCGATTTCCCGCCAGGTAGGCGTGGGCGGAGACATTGGCGTTGTCGCTCGAGAATCCCTCGTCGTCCACGAAGCGGCCTTCCAGCAGCAGGTCGGCGAACTGGGTCCTCAGTTGGTTGAGACGGGCGAGGTAGGGCGCCATGACGGGGTCGGTGGTGTCGCGCATCATGCCGTCCACCCGCCACTGCAAGGAGAAGCCGTGGCCGAAACATGCCTTGCGGTCCCCACCGGTGCGGTTGGTGATGATGCGGTCGGGAAAGGTGTATTTGAACATCTCGCCGAACGACTCGGGCACCGGAGTGAAGCCGTAGGCCACGGGCTGCGTGATGTCGCCGAAAGCGGAGTAGATGTCCACGTTCAGTTCCATCAGGAAGGCGAAGTCCGGATCGCGCGCTTTGATCAACTCGCGCAGGCGGCGCATATTCCGGAGTTTGCCGGGGCCGGCGGCGAGCGAGGGCTTGGCGTGCGGGTGGTCCTTGTCGAAGCAGATATAGGGAGGGCGTCCGCCGATCTGGTCGTACATCAGGCCGTTGACGCCGTACTTCCGCGCCATTTCGAACTGCGAGGCCAACTGCTCGTACCATCCCGCCGCCAGCGGGCAGGCCACGCCGAACAGCTTGCTTCGCATGATATTGAGCAGCGTTCCGCTGCCCGCGCCGCCGTAGGTTTCGCGGTATTCGCCGCCCCAGATATCCTTGGCGGTCTGGCGGTAGCCGATGCGGCGGTAATATTCCGTGCCGGGGTCGATCAACTGGCCCTGCGAGTAGAGGTTGACCCGGCCGCCGCCGCGCTGGATCCCGGCAATGGCGGCCACGAGGCCGGCTTCGCCGCCCATGCCGGGGTCGGGATCGTATTCCGGATACCAGTTGTCGAAGCCCTGCTTCTCCCAGCCGTAGATGCTGACCATGTCGATGCCAACGGCGTGGGCATCGCGGAAGTAGCGGGGCAGGTCGGCATAGACGCCGGAGTAGCGGCTGCCGTTCTGGGCTTTGAGATTGGGGATGATCCAGCCGTTGATGCGGCGCAGCCACTTCGGCGGGTCGGGTTCAGGGATCCACGTGTCCGCCCAGGCGCGGTAGCCGCGCGCGGCCACGTGCCAATCGCCGCGGAAGAGGCGGACGACGGTGGGCGGCGAGGTCCAGGTTTCGCCGGTCTTGACGAAGGGGTACTTCACGATGGAAGCGGAGAGGCCGCCGCCGGCTTGCGCCATCACGTTGAGCGTGGTGGTCATGAGGCTCTGGTCATGGCTGGCGACATAGATGCCCTCTTCGCCGTTGGCCAGAGCGTACCACTGCATGCTGGCCGGCCAAGGATAGGTGATCTGGTAGGACGGAGCGCCGCGGCCGCCTCCACCGCCCCTGCCGCCGGGAGCGGCGCGTGCGGCGAGGAGCTTGGAGTACGGGTCGGCGATCCGGCGCCCGCCGTCCTCGGGCCAGTAGAGCAGGTCGGCCTCGCGGCCCTTGCCGAGGTTACCGATACCGTCGATCCAGGGCAGCCACAGTTCGCTGATTTCCAGGCCGGGCTCGGTTTCGCGATTGTCGATGGTGGCGGTCCAGACGATGCTGTCGTCTTCGAGCGCGGCGCGCAGGGTGAAGGCGACGTTGAGCTGGCGCGAGGAGCCGGCCAGGGGGACATCGCCGGTCAGTCCGGGGTAAGCGATGACCAGGGCATTGCCTTCGCGGCGCACTTCGGCTTTTTGGGCCGCGGCGGGAATTTCCAGCTCGCGGGCGTCCGACGTGCGGTAGTACATCTTCCAGAGGACGTGGCCGGGCGAGGCCAGGTAGCTGTGGCCGGAACGGGGGTTGGCCAGACGCAGGAGGCGCCCCTGGGCGTCAACGGCCAAATCGACGTTGGCATTGGAGAGTGCAAAGGGGGCGGGCTGCGCCGCGCTCCGCTGGAGGGACAGGGCCGTTGCAACCACTGCCAGGGAAAAGATGGAGATACGTTGCATGGGGGCTCCTTCGTCTCAGGCTGTGTTCGGCGACAATTACTTTCGGCCGCCCTGCTGCCAGATTGCCTTGATGGTCTCCTCCTGGCCGAACCCCAGCTGGCAGGCCGGGCTTTTCGTGTTGGCGTAGTAGTAGTTGATTCTTCCCCCGGCCGGGTTCGCGGGACCGTTCGTCAGCATGCGGAAGCCGGGCATTTCCAGAAAGCCGTTGCGGTCGTTTTCCTTTAGCCAGTTCCACGCGTAGCGCAGCCACTCGTTTCGATAGGCCTCGGGCTGCTGAGCGAACCACGTGATCTCGTCGTAGCCCCAGGTGAAAATGGAGGCGCCGCGCGCCTGGGAGGCCTGGCCGGGCGCGCGGGTGGCGCCGAAATTGTCGAACTCCACCAGGTACGGAAGGTGCTCGCATTTCCAGCCGCTGGGCGCCACGCCTCCGTTGCTCCGGCCGTAGATTCCGTCCGAGTAGCCCACCGCCAGGATGGCTTTCTGCGGAGAGTCCGCCACCTCTTCAGGACGCAGCGGAAACGAATGGAAATCCAGCAGCAGCCTGCCGTCCACCACCGGCCCTCCCTTGGGCACGTGCGCGTCGCAGATCAGGTAGTGCCGGCGGGCCTTGCGGGCCGCATAGCCGCGCACGCGTTGCAGGAGGTCCGCCCAATTCCGGTACTCCGGATCGTTCTTGCCGATCAGGTCGAGCTGCCCGAAATGGATGGCCTCGATGCCGGCATACATATAGGATGCGGCCAGGAAGAAGAACCACATCTTGGTCTCGGCCTGGCAGATGTCGGGCACAGACGATCCCCGCCTCCAGTGGTCCACGTACTTCTTGTCCGGAAACAGCATCTTCGAGTAGTCGAAGTTGCGGGTTTGCGGGGGTTGCGCGAACTCCTGGAACACCCAATCGGGAACGGGGACCTGGCCGACGCTCTCGGTCACGATTTCGAATACCGCGGCCTGCAACACCACGTCCGGATCGTTCTTGTGGACGCGTTGGGCCAGGTCGCGGCCCCAGGCGAGAAACTTGGGGTCGGCAATTCTCGCCTCGTTGCCCCAGAGGTAGACCGTCCGGCCGGCGAACTTGGCGCCGAGGTTGCGCAACATGCGGATCTCGTCGTCCAGAGTGCCGGGCGACCGGTCCAGTTCCATCATGGTGATCGAGCGGGAAAGGTAATTCTCCAGCACGTTCCGGGAGATCTTGCCGTCGAAGCGGTAGTTGCTCCTGCCGAACCCGTCACCGGCGATCAGCAGCAGGCAGAGGCATAAGCCGACCGGTCCGCATTTCCGATTCATACATTCACCATAGCTCCGTTGGGAGCGGTGGTAGAGTGAGGTAGTGCCTGAAAGGTGCGTTGATTGCAAATTGCACTAGCGGGTAGTGCGTTAAAAAGTGCGTTGCTGAGTGTTGGGGCTAAATCCGCGTAAAGCTAGCTATTATTCCGCCTCCGGCTCTGCGGCAGGAGAAGCCTCGGGGGGAATGCCTATAGTGCCTTCTTTTGGGTTTATGCTGAGCGGCTGTCCAGCTTTCATTGCCTTCCAGAGAGGGTGACGAATCTCGCCAAAGTTCTCTTCGTATGTCCTGACTTGCTGAAACAAGACTATTGCGATCACCGCTGCGGCTTCCGGTGGTAATACGATTCCCACTTTCGGCACCGCTTTACCGTCTTGCATGGCCTCGGCGAACCCGAGGCGTATTTCCATCTGCGAAATAGCAAACGCCGCGCAGTTCGCATACGTGAACGTCTCCGGAAAGGGAATGTGTACCATTCTCTCGTTTACGGTGCCTTCGCCTGATTGATCTTGCGGGATTTTGGCTTCGTTGTTCATTTGATTGGCTCCTATCGGGCGTCGGCAAATTCCGGTGGTGTGTATGGCATTGCTGCTTCCGGCGGCAAATACTGTGGCGGCAGATGCGGCGTGGTTCGGATCGCGATGCGCGGTCCTTTTCGGGGTATCTCAAATACGGTCACTTTAGCCTCTGCCTGAATGATGCTAACTGGTCTTTTCCCTGCCAGTTCCTGCAATGATCTTCCAGTGGTGGCGCGGTTTGTCCAGAGATTTGCAGTTGACCAGTGGGTTGGCCATTGTGAAGAGTCTACTACGCTCGCTCCAGCGAGCACCTGTAGTGTATTCGGGAATCCCTGATCCTCCGCGAAGCTGGGCACCTCAAGAGCCTTTTCGTCGGCTACGCTGGTATACCATTTTGCAAGTTCGCTGAATGGAACAAACCGACCAACAAAGGCGCAGTCGAAACCAGCCCCAATCCGAACCAGTGTGTTCACGGTTAAGTTCCCATAGTCTGGGTCTTCCGCGCGTGAGATCACGCCCTGAGTCAGTTGCGATTCGTGGGCCAGTTGTGCCTGTGACCAGCCCCGCTGCTTTCGCAGAACTCGAATCTGAAGCGGTAACATGCGTTTCACCACAGCAGCCGGAAACGATTCCCGGTATCGTTTGCTGCGATGCAGCTTCTGCCATAAATTAGACAATGCGTTCACGTAAAGATGCCTCTCCGCGCTGGACCTTACTCCTGCGCTTCTTTGCGAGATCGAACGCGTCGGGTGGAGTGTAGACGGTTCCCTTCTTCTTGCAGCCCACGTAGATCGAAAAGCATCTCGCACTCGGTCCGAAATAGCCAAGCGGTCGGTACTGGACGTTGAGCGACTTGAACCGAATCTCGCATAATCCATCTCGCCCCAGGGACTTAAATTCCGCCATCCCCCGCCAGTCTTCCGCAATTGACAACGCCTTCAGGGCAACGTCGAAGTCGGCTTGGGCCTCCTCGGGTAGGTCCTGGCACCACTCCTCGATAAGGTTGTTCCCCGCCGCAGAGCAGTAGTCCATGAATCTCCACACGCCCATCATAACTCCGAATACTCCCAAAAGGCAATGCAAAATTGCATTATAGCGCCCGATTGGCATAATGCAAAATTACATAAGTGATACGGATGCACATGAAAACAAATGGCCCGTTTTCAAAAAATTCGAAATAGCGGGTCTATCGGCGGCTTGCCTCGAAGCAGGCCGCAAGGTTGCAGGCTGTCAGGACGCTCTGGTCCGACACGGCAATTCCAGACGTTGCGGAGCATTGCGCCGTAAGAGTTCTGGGCGTCTACATAAAGTCGAACCCGGATCGAGTTTTGCCAGCGGCCTGAACCCTTGCCGTCCGATAACACCGCCTCCTCAGTCGGCGCATAGCGGGCAGTCGAGAGGGCTTTTAGTTCGCGCGAGATTTGATTAACGGCAACGTTGTTGGCGGTCTGTCTTCCTTCATCTGTCAACTGACGTGGCGGTTTCTTATCGCCAGCGAAACAGAACGTGGAGACGAGCAGAATGAGCGCTGATGCCTTTTTACCCATAATCGTCCTCCAGAGCGTATTTTCGGAGCCGATTTTACCGCAACTCGCGATAGTCAGATTGGCGCGTCCTCCGGCGGTACGATCCATTCAAAGCCCGAACGTGGCTTGACAGTGGCGACGTGAATGTGGCCGCCGATTGCGTTGCTGCACAACTGGATCAATCTGACGTGCCTCCTCGCTCATCTGGGCTTGGATGAAACTCTCAGCGATTGTCGCCGCACCTTTTAGTGTCAAGGCGCTCCAACCTGAACGCGGTATGCGGTACTTCGCAAATTTGGGTCCTTTTCAACAATGGATTTCGGAACCGTAGCCCTGTAGCACGTGCTCTACGGAATCATTTGAACTCGAAGGCCGGTTCTTGTATCGTTTGCTTCACATGGGGGTCCGTCTCGGGAATCAGATTCTTGAGCGCCAGCAAGGAGCTTCGATCAGATGGCATACCTTCATCGTGTTACGGGATCGGCTGAAAAGCAAGCGTTAGGTGTTTAGCTTCAACGCACCTTTCAGGCAGTACCCAGAGTGGCGGCCGCCCGGAGCGCCGCTACGCCGGGGCAGATTGAAGATCTCAGTCTGATAGAGTGGGGCATGGTGACCAGGAGGTCGGCGTTAACAGGCCTGGCGGGGGCCGCGGCGTCGTGCGGACGGAAGAAACAGCGGCCCAATTTTATTTTCCTGCTGGCCGACGATCATGCCGGATACGTCCTCGGCTGCGACGGCAATCGCCAGGCCGAGACGCCGCACCTGGACCGCCTCGCTTCGGAAAGCGCGCGGTTCGCCCGGCACTACTGCAACTCGCCGATGTGCACGCCTTCCCGCCAGTCGCTTTTCACCGGGCAGCTACCGCATGCGAGCGGGGTTACGCTTCTGGCAACACCTCTGGCGGAGGACAAGCCAACCCTTGCCCGGCAGTTGCGCAAGGCCGGCTACCACACCGCGGTCTTCGGCAAGATGCATTTCAACCGTCCGGGGCGGCCGGGACTTTTCGGGCTGGAAACCTGCATGACCGAGGATGCGATCGCGCGCGAATGGAACCAACTGGCCCCGGCGCGCGCGGTGCCCGGCGATATCCGCACCAAGCCTCCGTGGCGGCCCTTTGTGGACCCCGCACGCATCTGGCTCAACGCCGACAAACTGCCCTATCCGCGGTACTACGAGGACATGAAGGGCACGTTCCTCGCGCGCCAGGCGGAGCGATATCTGGAGGAGCGCAAGCGCGATGGCCAGGCTTTCGCGCTGTGGGTCAGCTTTATGGAGCCGCACTCGCCGTACGATTTCCCGGTGGAGGAGCGCAACCATTTCGAGCCGGCCAGCTTTCCGCCGCCGCGCATGGGGCCCGAAGACCCTCCGCAGGTCCCCGCAATCTTCAACGACCTCACGGAGACGGACAAGCGCGGCATCATCGCCGCTTATTACACCTCGGTGCGGTTCCTGGATCGAAATATCGGCGTGGTGCTGAATAAGCTCGCCGAGTCGGGACTGGATCGGAATACCTTTCTGGTATATGCCGCCGATCACGGCTACTTCCTCGGCCAGCATGGCCGATTCGAGAAGCACAACGGCTACGACCAGGCGCTGCGAGTTCCCCTGATGATGCGCTGGCCCGGTCGCATCAAGCCCACGGTGGTCCAGGACTTCACCGAGCACGTCGACGTTCCCGCCACCATCCTGGACATGCTGGAAGCGGAGCCCTTTGCGGTCGAGCACGGGCACACGCTACGACCATACCTGGAGGGCCGCGGCATGGCTCACCCGCGCGACCACATCTTCAGCGAGTACCTGGAGACCGAGCAAGCCTACCTCCGTACAGACCGGCACAAGTTCATCTATTGTTCCGGCAGGCGGCTGGACTGGTACCGGCCGGCGCAGCCCATCGCGGGCCGGTGGAGGCGGCTGTACGATCTGCAGCAGGATGCGGAGGAGTTCCACGATATCGCGGCGCGGCAACCGGACCTGGTGCGGCGCTTCGAGGCCCTGCTGCTGGAGCGGTTCCGGAATACCCACCCGGACGCGGGCAGCGAGCCGGCGGGACTTACCCCGGAGGCGGCGCTGGATTTCTATGTGCGGCCGCGCGATGCATGACCATCGCTGGCGCTTGAAATCTACCTCGGCCCCCCCAGGCCCTTCAGATCCCTCAGCACGCTCAGCAGGCCCGGCACCAGGGTGATTATGAACAGCACCGGGAGGATGAAAATCACGATGGGGAACAGCATCTTGATGCCCGCCTTCCCCACCGCCGCCTCCGCGCGGAGACGGCGCCTGGTGCGCAGCGCGTCCGCATATACCTTCAGCGCCTGCGCCAGGCTGGTGCCGAACTTCTCGCTCTGGATGATCATCGCCGCCAGCGACTTGATGTCCTCGATCCCCGTCCGGCGCACCAACTGGTTGAATGCCACGCCGCGCTCCTGCCCGGCGCGCACCTGCATCACCACCGTGGCGAATTCGCCGGCCAGCTCGGGATAGATGTACTCCATCTCCTCGCTCACGCGCATCATGGCCTGGTCGAGCGCGAGGCCCGTTCCGAGCACGATGCCCAGCAGGTCCACGGTGTCCGGCAGAGCTTCCTGCAGCTTCACCCGGTAGCGCTTCACCAGGCGCTGCAACACCAGCTTGGGCAGCATGAATCCGAGCAGCAGCGCCGCCGCCACGCCGCCCAGCAGCGAGGTCGCCGGATTGCCGCGCTGGAGCCAGATCATCAGGCTGAGCAACGCCAGCGCGAACAGGATGGTGAGTATCACGTAGATCGCCGGCGCGTGTTTCCTGCGGATGCCCGCGCGGCTCAGCAGGCGCTCCGATCCGTGAATCCAGTCCTCGCCGCCCGGAACCGCGGCCACGATGTCCAACACCCGGTCCAGCCCGCGCCCGCTGCCCTTGCGGCGCACCGTCCGCTGCGCCACCACCAGCGCCTGCGATTGCAGCTCCTCCAGCCGGTCGCCGAGGGGATCCTCCTGCGCCCGCAACAGCTCCAGGCCGAACCACAACAGCACGGTCAGCGTCGCGCCCGCCGCCAGGAAGAAAAGCAGGTTGGTCAGCATGCCGTCCTCATACCCGTATGTTGGCGATCTTGCGGATCACCAGAATGCCCACGATCTCCGAAATGATGGCGTAGGTCAGGAATTTGCTTCCCACCGGATCGGTCCACAGCAGGCGCACGTACTCCGGCTTCAGAAACCAGAACCCGATCCCCACCACCACCGGCAGCATGCACAACAGGCCCGCCGAAAAGCGCTGCTGCGCGGTGTGCGCCTTGAGCTTCGCCGCCATGTTGAGGCGCTCGCGCACCAGCGTGGCGAGCCCCTCCAGCACACCCACCATGTTGGCGCCCGTCTGCCGCTGCAGAATCAGGCTGGTAATGAAAAACTTCAGGTCGATCAGCGGCACGCGCTTTCCCAGCAGGTGCAGCGCGGGCTCCACCTGCGAGCCCAGCGCCAGCTCCTCCATCATCTTCTTGAACTCCATGCGCACCGGATCGGCCGTCTCGTTGGCGATCGTCTCCAGCCCGCTGTGGATGTTGTGGCCGGCCCGCATGGTGCGGGTGAACAGGTCGATGGCGTCGGGAAGCTGCTCTTCGAACTTGCGCAGCCGCCGCCTCCGCACGCGGAGAATATAAACCGCGGGAGCCACGCCGACGACCGCCGCCACCAGCAGGCGCAGAAAGATCATGCCCACGCCCATCAGGCCGGCCACGAAAAAGGCGATCAGCGCCAGCACCACGCTGACTCCGAATACGTCCGCCGCGCGGTATTTCAGGTTGGCCTGTTCGATCATGTCCTGAAGCCGGCGCAGCACGCCGATCCAGGTGACCAGGTCCCCCAGGAACGCGAAGGTGCCGGGCTGCTCGCGCCGCAGCAGCTCCGGCGCGCGGCTGGAAGGTCCGCGCATGTGCGCCCGCAGCTCGCGCATGCGCCCGCCGAGCAGGTGCTGCGCCTCCTGCTCGGGCACGGTCCAGATGTAGTATCCCGCGGCGTACAGCGCCAACGAAAAGATCAGGCCCACCGCCAGAAAAAAAACCATCGGTTCCTACTTCTCCTTCACCTCGTGCTCCTCCTCGAAGATGGAGGCGGACAAGTGAATGCCATAGGCCTTCAGCCGCTCGGAGCAGAGCGGCCGCTCGCCGGTGGCGCGGAAGCGGCCCACCACCGTGCCGCGCGGGCTGACGCCCGTCCGCTCGAATTCGAAAATGTCCTGCATCTCCACCAGGTCGTGCTCCACGCCAACTACCTCGGCGATGCCCGTCACCCGGCGGGAGCCGTCGCTCAGCCGGGCGCAGTGCACCACGACGTTGATGGCGCTAGCGAGCTGCTGCCGGATCACCTTGTCGGGCACGTGCTGGCTGGCCATCATCACCATGGTCTCCAGGCGCGAGAACGCGTCGCGGGGCGAGTTGGCGTGCACCGTGGTCATGGATCCGTCGTGGCCGGTGTTCATGGCCTGCAGCATGTCGAGCGCTTCCACGCCGCGCGACTCGCCCACGATGATGCGGTCGGGCCGCATGCGCAGCGTGTTGATCACCAGGTCGCGCTGGGTGATGGCGCCCGCGCCTTCGATATTGGGCGGCCGCGTCTCCAGCCGCACCACGTGGCTCTGCTGCAATTGCAGCTCGGCCGTGTCCTCGATGGTGACGATGCGCTCCTCCTCGGGGATGAACCGCGAAAGCGTGTTCAGCATGGTGGTCTTCCCCGAGCCCGACCCGCCCGAGATCACGATGTTCAAGCGCGCCTCCACGCAGCCGCTCAGAAAATCGAGCATGCCCGTGGTGAACGTGTCGTTGCGCAGCAGCTCCTCGGTGGTCAGAACTTTTTTTCCGTACCGCCGGATGGACATCACCGGCCCGATCAAGGACAGCGGCGGGATCACCGCGCACACGCGCGAGCCGTCCAACAGGCGCGCGTCCACGATGGGCGACGATTCGTCGATGCGCCGCCCGACCGCCGACACGATGCGCTCGATGATCATGCGCACGTGCGCCTGGTCCTTGAAACGGATGTTGGTCTCCACCAGGCGTCCGGCGCGCTCGATGTACACGTTGTCGAAGCCGTTGACCATGATGTCGCTGATGGAGCCGTCCTTCAGCAAGGGCTCGAGCGGCCCCAGGCCGAAGACCTCATCGAGGATTTCTTCGATGAGCTTCTCGCGCTCGCCCACGGTCATGGGCAGCGCCTCGTCCAGGATCAGTTTCTCCACCACCATCCCGATCTGCCCGCGGACGCTCTCCTTGTTGAGGTCCTTGAGCTGATCGACGGTCAGCGAGCTTAACAGCCTGGAATGGACGTGGCTCTTGATCTCGAACCAGCGGTCGGCGCCCGACCCGGGCCTGACCAGAGGACGGCTACCCAATCGACCCTCCCGTGAAATCCACGCGCGGCTCCTGTTTCATCTTACGCCGTCTTCGCCAGCTTCTTCCCGCCGGTCGCCTTGTCCACGAACGCCCGGAAGATCTTGTCCAGCTCGCCCGCCTGCTCGCGGTTGGCCACGAACGGCCGCGCCTTGTTGATCGAGGCGATCACCGCCGCCGACGCCGGAATGCCGTAGAACACCTGCTGGTTCAGGGTCTGCTGGATCTGCTCCAGGTTGGCCATGGTGGCCGTGACCTTCTTGGTATACCGGTTCACCACGACCTTGATCTGGTCCTGGTTGAATCCCATGCGCATGAGGAACGTGATGTACCGCTGCGCATTGCGGATGGACGGAAACTCCTGGTCGATCACCAGGAACACCGCGGCCGAAACCTGCGCCGCCGCCAGCACCAGCTCGTTCGATACGGCGCGGCCGCCATCCACCACGATGGCGTCGTACTTGTCCACCAGGAAGGTCGCGAACTCGCGCAGCATGTGATCGCTGAAGTGGCCGTGATGCTCCAGCGCGTCGGGCGGCCCCACCAGGAAAAAGCCCAGCGGATCGCGCGTCACGAACCCCTCGAACAGGGCCTGGTCCATGCGTTCGAGGTTCTCCGCGACCTCCATCAGGGTGTATTGCGGCGAAGCGCCGATCTGCATGGCCGCGTCGTTGCCGATCCAGTCGAGATCGATCAGCACGGTGGAGTGTTTGCGCTGCGCCAGCACCGAAGCGAAGTTGACCGCCAGGGTGGTGGCGCCCACCCCGCCCTTCGTCCCGATGAACGTGTAGAGCTTGCCCAGCTTGCTTTCCGTCGCCGTCCCGTGCTTCGGCGCGCGTTCCAGCCGCGCCATGGCGTCGCGGAATTCCGTGCGTTTCAGCGGCTGCAGCAGGAATTCGTTGGCTCCCGCGCGCATGCTGGCGATCACGGTCTCGCCATCGGCATGGAAGTTGGAGACGATCACGAACAGGTCGGGCGCCGCCTGCTTCACCTTCTCCACGGCCTTGATGGCGCCCTCCGGGTCTCCCGACAGATCGACCAGCAGGCCCGCGCCGGGATTGCGCTCCAGGTCCTGGAGCACGCGGATATAGAGATTGGCCGCGGTCTCCTGGTATTCCGCAACCACCTTCGCGTTGGGAATATTAAGGAGATTATCGCGAACCATCTCCCGAAAATGTTCATCGCTCGAGGCGACCATTAGAGGTGTGGTGGACATAAGAAATCACGGGAAAAGAATTTGGCCACGGATGAACACGGATGAACACGGATAACAAGGCAGGGGAGTTATCGGCGTTAATCTGCGTTCATCGGCGGCTATCATCGATTTTTTCATGGCACGCAACTCCCCGACGCATCCTGAAATCCCGCGCTCTCCATCGGCACGATCGTGGTGAACGGCGGGATCGTCGTGGGAGGCAACTTCATGAAAGCGGCAAACCGCGTGAACTGGTAATTCGTGATGCCGACGCTCACCGTATCCGGAATGCACACCCCGCCGCAGGTTTCGCCGCTAAACGCCGTCAGGCCGCCGTCGGAAAAATACTCGACCGAGATTCCCGCGTTGCCGTTCTGGAACTGCGCCTGGTCGATGATGGCCGGCACGTGGCTCTCCATCCACGCGACCACGTTGGCCGCGTCCGGCTGCCAGCAATGGGTCGAGGCATACTGCGCCCCCTGCCGCGTAAACTCCACCACGCCGTGCCACACCCAAAGCGTCTCGGCCACAAACACCGTCATAAAAGTGAGGGGAAGCACCACCGCGGCGTACACCACGGCGAACTCGGTCAGGGCCTGGCCGCTCGGGCGCCTCACGTGGTCCCTCCAAACGGCACCAGCACATACGGCCGCAGCGCGATCGGCTGGAGGGTAAGTCCCGGAAACCTCAGTTGAAACAGGTACCCGGACGGCATGGACACCATGATGTAGTCGGGCCGCTGGGCAATGGCCGGGCAGGCGCTGTTGCCGCACGCCCCGGCCACGCCGGACGACGGATCCACGCACTGCGCCGTCACTTGAAACATGTCCGGCGTGAGATTGGTAATGAGCGGCGTCCCCGAGCCGTCCGTGGTCCCGCTGATGGCCAGTTGAATGGCCGCCGTCACGTTGGGGTCATCCGCCAGGTCGCAAAAGTTCACGCCCTGCTGCAGCGAAAGGTACCGCGCCGCGGTATAGACCGCCTTGCGCAGCGAATAATACAGGTACGTGATTTTGCCGAGCTGCACGATCATCACGATCAGCATGACCACAATGGGAATCCACAGTATGGCCTCCAGCGCCATGTTGCCCGCCGTGCGCCGCATCATTGGTGCAGCACCACCTTTCCGGGCCCCGAAGGCACCGGCACCGGGCAGGCCAGCGAAAACCGGTCGTCCACATACCCCTGCGGCACCGGCTTCGGGCTGCCGATATACATCACCACGAACCGCCCGTTGATGTCGGTGGGGTCGGGAAACGTCCCGTCCGAGTTCAGTTCCACCAGGAACTGGCGGAACCCCAGCACCGTCATGGTGGTGACCACATCGGGCGCCAGCGCGGCCACGATGGGCAGGGTGATCACGCGCCGCGCGTTGCCGGTATAGTCCGTATAAAGATTGGCCTGGCCGGTGGTGATGTCCGTATCCGGCAGGAACGCCGTCGCAATGGTCGCGAAATCCGATACGTTGGTCTGGCAGGCGCCCGGCGGGTTGAGGTTGTCGAACCGCGAATAGATCCCGCACAGCGCTTCCTCCACGCCCACCGGCGCGGCGGTGGAACAGAGGTTGGGGCTGGTGCTCGCCCAGATCACCTCGCTGGCATCGTTGATTCCCACGCACGCCAGCGGAACCGGCGACCCGGTGGGGTTCGGATCGGCGGAGGCGATCAACCCGCTGGCGCCGTCGGCGAACAACTGCTGGGTTTCGTCCAGCGTCGCATTGCCCGTATCGTAGCGGTTGACGATCCCGTAGGGAATCACGGTCGCGGTACCCGGCAGCGCCGCCGGAGCAGGCGTGCCCGAGCATTCGAAGGCCAGCGTGTACAGGTTCCCGGCGGTGGGATCGCCGAAGCCGAAGTTGACCGTATCGGTGGAATCCAGCGCCGCCACCAGGAACGGCTCGATCCCGCACGCCGTACACAGCGGCGCGCTGATCCCCGCGATGGCCTGCGCCGCCACCGTGGTCTTGCGCGATTGGCCCAGCGGCAGGATGCTCCAGAACAGCAGCGGCGTATCCGCGGTCACGGAGACCAGGACGTCCCGCGCAGTGGTGCCGTCCGCTTGCGAGCCGGAGGACCCGGCGGTGGCATCCGCGACGGTCGCATAAAATGACGAAGCCGTGGAGCTGACCAGGTTCCCGGTGCTCTGTCCGACGGGCAGCGATGCATAGAAGTATTTGTTGGCCAGCGGATTGGTGGGGTCGATCGATTGAGTCGCCGCCGCCCCGGCATTGTCCAGCGACGACGAGGTGCCGATCAATTGCGCGGCCGCCGCCAGGGCCATGGCATTGGCCGCCTCGCTCAACTCTCCGCGCACGAGGTAGAGGCGCCCGAGGTCGATCGCGAACCCCATCATCCCGAAAAACACCGGCGCCAGGATCACCAGCATCTGCAAGGTCATCGACCCGCGGGCGGCGCCCGGTTCAGGCGAGCCTTTACTGCTTGTTGGGTATCTGTTGTCCACGCGGCCCCACAAACTCCGGCTGGCTGCCCGCGCCCGGAGGCGCCGTTGTATTGCCCTTCTTCGACTTGGACTTCTCCTCCACCACGGTCGGAAGGAATGTCACCGGCATGTCCGGCAGCTTGGACTTCTCCTCCGCAGTCATCGGCTTGACGAAATGCGGCGTGATCACCACCAGGAGCTCATCGGTCGATTTCTGGGTGCTGCGGCTGCGGAACAGCTTTCCCAGAATGGGAATATCGCCCAGGCCGAGCACTTTGTCCACGGTTTCGATGACGCGATTGTCGATCAACCCCGCGATGGCAAAGCTCTCGCCGTCTTTCAAAATGACTTCCGTCTCCGCGCGCCGCTGGGAGAGCGCCGGGATCACGAAGCCCTCCAAGGTCACCGCATTGGCGAAATCCAGCGAGCTGACCTCCGGGGCCACCTTCAGGTCGATGGCTCCCTGCGCCGTCACCGTGGGGGTAAAATCCAGCTTCACGCCGAAGGGCTTGAACTGCACCGTGATCACCGGCGCGGTGGCGCCGCCGGTGGGCGTGGTGGTGATGGTGGGGAACGGGAACGAGCCACCCGCCAGGAAACTCGCGTCTTTCCCTTCCAGCGTGACCAGGTTGGGCTCCGCCAGGATCTGCAGCAGGTTGCGCTCCTGGAGGGCCTTGATGGTGGTCCCGATGTTGAGGTCCGGCCGGAACGCGAACAGGTTCAACAGGTCGGAGAAACTCACCGTGGTGGTCGGCAACTGGCCGTTGGTGACCTGAAGCTGGCTGAAGCGCGGCGGCGTAAACTGCTCCGTGCTGGTGCCCCCCAGGAGCTTGTTGTTGGTGCTGAAGAGGTTGAAGCCGACCGTCGTCAGCGCTACACGGTCCACCGCCGCGAACGTCACTTTGAGGAGGATCTGCCTGGGCTCCGGCGCGGGCGGCGCCTGCAACAGGTTGACCACGTTCTTGGCGCGCGTCTGGGCGATCCCCGCCAGCCGCTTGGACTCCTCGGCGCTCTTCACCTTCCCCGACAGCACGATGGTCTCGCCCGATCCGCTGACGGTGATCGTGCTGCCCGTGGCGCTGTCCTCGATCTGCTTGCGGAAGGCGTCCCATTCCGAGGTGTCCTTGGTAACGTCGATCTCGTAGCGCACCGGGTCGGCGTCGGTCTCCCAGATCACCAGGGTGGTTTTGCCCGGCCCCTTGGCGTTGACCATCACTTCGCGGGGTGAAATCACCACCGCGTCCGCGATCTTGGGCTCCGAAATGGCGACCTTCTGGATGTCCCGCTGGAACCGCAGCAACTCCCCGCGGCCCTCCACCAGCTTCACGTCGTGAAACTGTCCCGTCTGCGCCATGGCGGGCGAAGACCAGCCCCACGCGGCAATGACGGCCGCGAGACACAACCTGGCAATTCTCATCGAAACAGTTCCTGAACGTGCTTGTCGCCCCGATAGACGTCCACCACCGCGTGGGGTTTGTCGGGTTCCTTCCTCTTCTCCAGTTCCTTCCTCGCGGCGGCCAGTTCCTGCCACAGTTTCGAGTCTTCGAGGCTCTCCTTGCCGCCCGACCTCGCCTTCTTCGCCGCCGCCGCGCGCGCGTTCATATCAGGGTCGAGGGCCTCGGCAGTGATGGGTCCGCCGCCGGGCGTCTGCGCGCCATCCAGCGGATTGCGCAGCGACAGGCTGATGCGTCCCTGGTTTTTGGCCAGCTCCAGCTTCTGCGCATCGTCCGGCCGGAGCACCAGGGTCACCACCTTGGCCTGCGGAGTGCGGGTGTCCACCGGCTGTCCCGTGGGAGTCTGGCGGCCGGTGGAAAGCACCTTCACGTTTTGCAGGATGGTGCTGGTGGTAGCCTCGGCCATGGTGCCCGGCCGGGTGAACAGCACGTCCACCCGCGAGTTCGTCTGGATGAGCCCGGCCACGCCGCTCACGTCGGTGATCTGCACCGAGACCGCGCGGTAGCCCGGCTCGATGGTGGATGGGACGCCTTCGGCCGAGGTGGTGGCCGAGAGCTTGGAAATCAGGAGCGGCTCGTTGCTGCTCATCGGTTCCATCAGGACGCGGTTCAAGGCATCCTTGCCCTCGAAAACCACTCCCTTCGGAACGTCGCGTTGCGGGTAGTTCACCATCTTCAAATCGCTCTGCCGCAGCAGCGTGCCGAGCGGCATGTCGCGCGAGGCCACCACCACCCACACTTTTTTCTCTTCCTGCGGCGCCACGGTTTTGGCCCACACAAACCAGCTCAACAGTGCCGCCGACACCCAAGCCGCCGCGATAATCAGGATTTTCTTCTGCCGGTCCATTCAAACCTCGCGCTAAGTCCCATCGGTTGAAGACACTTCGGGCATCCGCTGTTAGATTGTTGTAACACACGGCCCATGGTTAAGTTCCGTCCCCCGCCAGCAAGGTCGCGGTCCCGTCCCGGTAGACCGGCCGCCACCCGATCTGCTCCAGCGCGGGAACGAGCGGAAAGTCGTTGGGCAGGAGGGCGTGCGTAAAGTGAAACGAGTCCCAATACTCACGCCATCCCGGGCGGACCTGAACCATCCGGCCGTACCGCTTCAGAAAATCGGCGCCGTAGAAGTCGCTGCGGCCATCGAAAAACACTTTCCGGGTCCCATTTGACCTGTATATCAAGTATCCCCCAAATTTGTCGGGCGCAAACAGGCGGGCCTCCGCGGGAATGTGCGGGTAAGCGTCCACCGGAAACTGGTCGCGCGGAAACCCCGCCGGCGCCAGGCGCAGGAGCGCGAATGCCGCGAGCACGATCAGCGGCGCCAGCGCCCATCCGCCGAGTTGCGCATCGATGGCCCGCAGCCGACGGGCATAAGCGCTACCCTTCATGGTGGCGGTGATGGCCGCGTTGGCGAGCGGCAGCAACACCAGCGCCGCCAGGGGTAGCCCGCGCGCCGAGCGCAGGGCCATCGCCGAGATCACCAGCGCCAGCCCGCTCCGCTCCAGGCGCCGCTGGGTCAGCGCCAGGGTGCCGCCCGCGATCCCCAGGATCACGGTGGCCATGATCTGCCAGGAACCGGGCGTGTGGTAGTCGAAGCTCTGGTACTCGCCGATGCGCGAGAGCAGCTCGGAATCGGTGAGGTAGCGAAAGACGTGCTGGTACAGGCGCCATCCGTAGGGATTGGCCAGCGGGGCAATCGCGCAGATCGGCGCCGCCCTCCAGGAGATCCGCCCGCCAGCCACGTACAGCACCGCGATGACCGCCCCCAGGAAAAAGCTGGCATGCACGTTGGCCCACAGCGCCATGAAGGCCGCGAGCATGAAGGCCGCTCGCCAGCCGGAGCGCTTGTCCGCCGTCTCCGCCCACAGCACCGCGCCCAGCAGAAAGAGCCACCCGAGGATGTGGGGCCGCGCCAGCCAGTGGATCTCGCAGGTGGAAAGCAGCAGGGGTGCCATCGCGCAGGCCACCAGGAAGTTGCCCTCGACCGCCCAGTGGAGCCGGAACCAAAGCCAGACCCCCGCCGCGATCGCCACCCCGTAGAGCCCCGCTACTCCGCGCAAACCCGCTGCCCGATGGGCCGCGCCCGCCAGCACGTCGGCTCCCCATTCCCAGGCGAACCACGGCTGACCCGCGCGCGTGAACGAATAGGGGTCGGTGCGGGGAAGCGTGCCGGTTGCCAGGATCTTCTCTCCGGTGCGGATGTGCCACCCCGCATCCGAATCGCGGAACAAGGCCTGGTAACCCTGTATGAGAAAGAGGCAGTAGAAGAGTGTAACGGTGGCGGCGACTAGGGCCACGTCGGGGACAAACCAGGTAGACACCGGCCGCACATGGACGTCCGGCGGTTATTGCGCTGGGGTGCCGATGCTTGCCAGGTCGCCCGTGATGCTCTGGTAGAGGCTGACCACGGCAGCCGAAAGCTGGTTCACCGTGGTGATCAGGGCCAGCCCGACGGCCGCCACGATCAGGGCGTATTCGACGAGATCCTGCCCCTGCTCATCGCGGATAAATTGCATCATCAATCTCTTCACTTCGTCTCTCCAGTTGCGGGCACGGATGCGGTCCTCACCGCGTCCTTCCCCGAGTCATCCAACGGTCCCACCCAAAGCCTCTTGAAGCGGTCCCAGAAAGTTTGATCCCGTTTCACGGGAAACAGAACCGGTTGTCCGTCCAACCGCGACACGAGCTCCAGGTTCTGGATTGCTGGTTGGAACGTCCTATTATAGCCAAGAGCTATCTCCAGTTCCTTGCGGGCTGCGGGGTAGTTCCCTTTTTCCATCAGGACGGCGGCCAGGTTGTTGTGCGCGGTGGCGGGGTCGGAGCCGGATTGCCAGGTGGCGATGGCCTCGGACGCGGAGTTCTGCCAGGCCAGCGCCAAGCCCAGATTGTTGCGTGCCACCTGCGATTGGGCATTGAGCTTCAAGGCCTCTCGAAACTCCCCGGCGGATTCGTCGTACCTCTTCTGCATCAACAAGTTATAGCCCAAGTTGTTGTGCAGATAGTCGGCTTGGGGGCGCTGTTCCAGGGCCTTCCGCCAGGCCGGCTCGCCTTCCGCCCACTGCCTGCCTTCGTCGTGCAGAATGCCCAGCCAGGATTGGTATTCGGGGCCCGCCTGCGGGTGAGCCTGGAGGAACGCCTCCAACCCGGAAATGGCTTCGTTCCGGCGATTCGAATCCCGCAGGGCACCCGCCAGGGCAAGCTGAACCTCTCCCGATTCCGGGAACCTCGCGGCCGCCAGGCGGCAGATCTCCAGCGCGACATCGGGGTAGCCGCGCTCGCGATACGTCTTGGCCAGTTCCAGGCGGGCGGGGATGTTGTCCGATTCGGCGGCCACCTTGGCGCGGAGGGCGTTCAACTGGTAGTCGCCGTCGCCGGCATCTTTGGCATTCCGGATTTGACGGTCCCAAACGCTGGGAGCGGGCTTGGTTCCGGACGCGACGGTCTGATGGACACATGCGGCCGGCAGCACCGCCAGGACCAGAAGCGCCAGTCGAAACTTCATAGTTTTTCCATGACCAATTCGTCGCCGGGCACCGTGCCGGTCTCCGCCACCGTGCCCGCCGGGAGTTCCAGCACCGAGTGGGCCAGCATACACGCCGATAGCCGCCAGGGCCGCAGGGCGTGCTTCACTTTGCGAACTTTCCGGCCCTTGTCCAGGTAAATCAAGTCTATCGGAAACTTCATGAAGAACGTGTGGACCGATTCGCAGGGGACGATCCACAACCCATCGCCCGGCTCCAGCCGCTCATGCTTCAGCAAGCCGGTCCGCCGCTTCGCGCTGGTGTCCGCCACGTCCGCAGATTGGGCCAGAACGGTTTCGCGGGTCCTATTGCGCACCAATACCTTCAAGTTTGAAGACTATAACACGAGAGCAGGGGTAGATGTTGCGGTAAAGAGGGCAAAGGAGAAACTTCACGGTCCCGCGCGGGTTTACGATACACTAGGAACACCCGCCGCGTCAGTTTGGAAGGACAGGTACGTGAACCCTCGGTGCCGGAAGTTGCTTGCGTTTATTCCCCTCGGTTTGGCAGTGCTGGCCATGTTGGCGGCCGGGCCACCGGCGGCGTTTGGCCAGACTACCACCGCCGCCACGTTCGGCGACGTCGTGCGGCTGACGGGCGGCACGCCGGCGGATGTGGTACTCGACGAGTTGCGGCACGTGCTTTACCTGGTCCAGAACAGCACCAGCCAGGTACTGATTTTCGATTACAGCGCCGGCGCCGTGGTAGGCAATATCAGCGTGGGCAAGAGCCCCATCGCGGGCGCCATCTCCATGGACGGCAACTGGCTGTATGTGACCAGCGGCGCCACGCCCACTCAAACGGCTAGCGGCTCGCCGCTGCTGAACGTGATCGACCTGTCGCAGAACCGGGTCACCGGCAGCGTCCTGCTGCCTTCCATTCCCCAGGGGGTCGAGGTGGGCAACGACGGCCGGGTGCTGGTGGCCATGATGGGCTCCGGCGTGGTTTCGGGCGTCCCCCAGGGAACCCTGGCGGTTTTCGACCCGAGCCTCTCGGCCGGACAGCAACTCCTGCCGGTCACCGTTCCGGCATTGCCCACCACGCCGGCTCCTCTGCCGGCAACGACCCTGCCGCGCCCGGCCAAGATCTTCACCGGCTCGCTGCTGCGCACGCCGGACGGGCAGTTCATCGTGGGCGTGCTGACCCCGACGAGTTCCAGCACCTACATCTTCGTTTACGAAGTGGCTTCCGGGGTGGTGCTGCGCAACCGCACCGTTTCGGGAGCTTCCACGGTGATCTCGATGGCGCCCGACGGCTCGCGCTTCATGGCCGGCATGACCATGTACGACGCCGCCACGCTGGCAGTGATCGCACAGGAGAACAACGCCAACGCGCCCTTCAGCTTCACGTCCGCGTTCAACACGCAGCAGAATATCGGCGGCAGCATCTTCACTCCCGACGGGAGCACGCTCTACGCCGCCTTCAACACCGCCACCAACACCACGCCTCCTCCGCCAACGCTGTCTTCCACCCTGCTGGTGAACGACCCTGTGAGCCTCGGCATCCGGCTCGGAATCCAGTTGCCGGAGAGCATCGTGGCCAAGATGGTGATGCTGTCGGACGGTTCCCAGGCGTGGGGGCTTTCGGACTCGGGAATCATGCACCTGCCGTTCGGAAACCTGTTCAATTACCCCATCATCGCGCCGGAGACCACACAGGTTTTCCTGGCGCAGGACGACTGCGACCGCGGCGTGGCCACCGGCGTTCTCCAGATCAACAACCTGGGCAAGGGGCGGCTGACCTTTGGCGTGGTGAATCCCGGGAATTCGGCGCTGGTGTATGAACAGGCGAGCGGGCTGGCCCCCTCGACCATCACCTTCTCCATGGAGCCGGGCCGCTCCGGAGTAACGCGGATGCCGGGAACCAATCTCTGGACCGGCGCCGGGACGTCCACCGGAGCCCCGCTCAACGTGACGCTGTCTTCCCCCGAGGCGATCAACATCCCCCCGATCATCCGCGTGTACATGAACTACCGGCAATCGGACCAGCGGGGCGTCATCTACCCGGTCCCGACCACGTCCAACAACAACCCGAACAACGTGGGCGGCAATACCGGCGGCAACGAAGGCTTGCAGGACCTGCTGCTGGACGAGCCTCACGGCAAGCTGTACATCACCAACTCCGGGTACAACCGGATCGAAGTTTTCGATCTGGCGAAGCAGCATTTCGTCGATCCGATCCCGGTGGGCCAACTGCCGCATTCGATGGCCATGGGGACCGACGGCAACACGCTGTACGTGGGGAATACGGGCGGGGAATCGATCAGCATCGTCGACCTGAACCAGGGCAAGGCAGTGGACAGCGTGGTGTTCCCTCCGATTCCGCGGAACGGCACCGCGGCGGTGACCTATCCGCGCACGCTGGCCATGGGACTGTTCGGTTTGCAGTTCGTCATGTCGGACGGATCACAGTGGAAACTGGCCAACGGCAACCTGGCCACGATTCGTCCGGCCGATACGGTGACCCCGGTGAAGTTCACGGGCGGGCCGGCGTTCGGCATGATCTCCACCCCGGACAGCAGCTACATACTCACGCTGAACGGGAGTGGCACGGCGTACCTTTACGACGCGACGAACGATGTCTACGTAGGCAGCCGCCTACTGTTCACCGGGACCATCCAGGGCTATTACGGCGTGCTGGGCGCCGGCCCATCGGGGACCTTTTTCCTGACCGACGGGTTGATCATGAACCCGGCGCTGACGGTGATCGGAGGGTCGGCGCAGCCTGGCGCGACCACCATTGGCCCTTCTCCAATACCGGGCGGTCCGCCGACGACGACCATCGTCAATACCGGGCAGAGGAACGTGGCGGCGGTGGCGCCGGTGGACCCCAACAGCTTCCTGCGGCTGACCACGCCGGTGCGCCAGAGCATCACCACGGCAACGCGCGACGACTCGCGGACGACCTTGGAGACGGTCAACCTGACCACCGGGGAAGTGACCCTGACCGGAGTGGTTCCGGAGAACCCGATCGTGAACGTCTTCGGCACCACGCGGTTCAACATCAACCCGCGCCAGATGGTGGTGGATTCGGCGGGCGCGACAGCCTATGCGATTACGCTTTCGGGGCTCAGCGTGATTTCGCTGGCGCCGACGGGGAGCGACACGCGGCCGGCGATTGCGGGCTCAGGGGGCGTCGTGAACTCGGCCGACGGATCGCCCAACATCCAGCCCGGTTCGTTCATTACCGTCAGCGGCTCCAACCTGGCGTCGCCCGCGACCGCGGACACGCTGCCGCCTCCCACGGTGCTGGGCGGCTCCTGCGTGACGTTCGGCGATGTCGCGATCCCCATGCTGGTGACCTCGGGCGGCCAGATTCAGGCGCAGGTCCCCACCACCCTGCAGGCCGGAACGCAGGTAGTTGTGGTGCGTTCCCTGGCCACCGCCCAAGACAGCGACCCGGTGACCCTCACGGTGAAGGGGAACTGAGCTTATTGGCCGGTGACCGACCCATCGCCCAAACGGTATTCCGGCCGGTTCGATGGCTTGTACGGATGCTGCGCCGCGATCTTCTCGTTCAAAGTAACTCCCAGGCCGGGGCGGACCGGCAGCGCGGCGTGGCCATCCTTGATCTCGGGTCCGGTGCCCTCGAACAGTTCCTGGATCCAGGCCGTCCGGTTGAGAGTGGATTCCTGAATTACGGCGCTGGGCGTGGTGGCATCCACGTGCAGCGAGGCCATGGTGCTGACGTTGCTCTGCGGATTGTGCGGCGCGAGGTTCACCCGCCAGTTTCCGCCAAGACGCCGATCTTCTTCAGCTCCAGGATGCCGCCTGCGTGGCAAACGTCGGGCTGAATGTAGTCCACCAGGTGGCGGGAGCAGAAATCCGCGAAGCCGTACTTGGTGAAGCTTCGCTCGCCGGTGGCCAGGTGCGTCCTGGTCTTCTCGCGCAGTAAAGCCAGATCGCCCAGGTCTTCGAGCTCGGTGGGCTCCTCAACGAACAACAGGTCGTACTCCTCGACGCGGGTGCAGAAATCGATCGCCATGGTGGTGGTGCAACGTCCGTGAGCGTCCACGGCGATATCGAAATCGTCGTGCGCGCGGCGCCTCCCAGCAACTTATAAATCGGAACCCCGAGCGCCTGGCCGAGGATGTCCCAGAGCGCGATCTCGACGGCGCTGATGGCGGAGTTGAGGATCGGGCCGCCGCGCCATCGCGGAACGCGAAACGTGCTCCATGATGGCTTGGGCGACGGTGGCTTCCTTGCTCGTGACGGAGCCTTCGCCGAGCCCGGTGAGACCCTCGTTGGTCCAGATCTTGCAGAATACCCAGTTGAGGCTGCCGGCGTTCACGACAAAAGTCTTCAGTCCCGTGATCATCAAGTTCAGGGGCCTGGCACGGGCGGATGCAGCCTGTGCAAACGTGCGGACGGGGGCGAAGACGGAATGCGCGCCCGCTCCCAGCAGGGCGGACAGGAATCCCGGCGGTTCATTGTTGTAAAGCCCTCCTACCGCGAAATATCGGGCGAAGTCCTGATAACCGGCGGCGCGGCCCAGTGCCAGCGTTGATCGCCGGCGCTGCGGCGTATAGGCAATTTGTCGATGCTCCTCCGGAGTAAGAGGATACTCAGAGGATAAGAGCCGATAAAAACCGCTTCCCTTCGCTGCAGATACGTGCTACCATTTCCCGCCATAAGGTCCTCGCACGTTTGTGCCCAGGGATCGGTTAGTTTGGCTAGCCGGTTTAGTACCGGAAAGAAGGGATACAATCAATGCTCGCTGTTCGGTCTGCAACTCGTTTTGTAACTCGTTTCCTGTGCGTAGCGGTGTGCTGCGCGCTTCTTCTCAGTACCGCCGCCCGGGCCCAGGTGCTCAGCGGAACCCTTGCCGGAACCGTCACCGACCAGACCGGTGCGGTGGTCCCGGGCGCCACCATCACGGCGACCGACACGGAAACGGGCCGGGAGTATAAGGCCGCCTCGGACCAGTCGGGCAATTTCACGTTCGCGGACCTGCCGAACAGCACCTACCGGGTCGTGGTCCAGCAGCCGGGCTTTGCCAAATTTGAAGTCGCGCAGGTGGTAATCTCCGTCTCGCAGACCACCGCGCTTCCGGTGAAGCTGGAAGTGGCTACGACCGGCACGGAGATCGTGGTGCAGGCGGCGCAATCCGCGGTACAAACCGAATCGGCCGAGTTGAAGAACACGGTGGACCGGGCCCAGCTCGACAGCATCCCGATGCCGACGCGGAATCCCCTGGACCTGGTGAAGACGTTCGCCGGGGTTCTCACGCCCAACAACGGCGCGGGCACGGCGGGCGACGCTTTCGTGAACGGCCTGCGGGGCAACACCACCAACATCACACAAGACGGCATCAACGTGCAGGACAACTTCGTAAAGACCAGCGCCTTCTTCGCCCTCAGCGCACCGGTAGCCGATTCCATCGGCGAGTTCAACATGACGGTGGGGGGCGTGGGGGCCGACGCCGGCTTCGGCTCCGCGCAAGTCTCGATGATCACGCAGCGCGGCACGAACGCCGTGCACGGGGAAGCCTACTGGTATCAGCGCACCAGTTTTCTGAACGCCAATACCTGGTTTAACAACCTGAGCGGCATTGCCACGCCCTTCCAGTTACAGAACCGGCTGGGCGCCACCATCGGCGGCCCGGTCTGGATCCCCAAGATCTACCACGGCAAGAACAGGACGTTCTTCTTCTTCGCCTACGAAGCCTACCGCGAGCCGCGGTCGCAGCCGCGGACGCGAACGGTGATGACCACCTCGGCCGAGCAGGGGCTGTTTACTTACACGCCAACCACCGGCGGCGGCCCGGTCACGGTGAACCTGCTGAACGTGGGGACCATCGGCAACACCGGAATCAAGCCGGCGGTTAACAGCGCGATCATGGGAATCTACACCAAGTACGTGCCGCAATCCGGCTACACGGACGCCGGCTGCGGCTCGGGGGATGGCGCGAACTTCCGGTGCATCGCGCTGAACCTTGGCGGTGTCAACAACCAGACCCGCTACACGACCCGCATCGATCAGCAGCTCGGGTCGAAGCATTCCATCGAGTTCGTTTTCAACGAGTCCTTGTACAACACCGCGCCGGATTTTCTCAACAGCAACGAGCCGGCGTTCCCCGGCGCTCCGTGGTCGGGCGGCCAGGTATCGACACGCCAGGTGTTCGTGTGGGCTCTGCAATCGGTGTGGGCGACCAAGACGAACGAGTTCCGCGTGGGATTCCAGCGGGCGCCGGTGGATTTCGCCTACGGCAACACCTTTGGGGAGACGGGCGGCAACCAGATCAACTACCAGACGATAACCAGCCCCATCATGACGTCCACTAATTTTCCCCAGGGCCGCAACACCCCCGCGCGCCAGTTCATCGACAACTTCGCCTGGGTAAAGGGCAACCACCAGTTGCGTTTCGGCGGTGAGTACCGCTGGCTGGTGGCCTATTCCTACCTGGACAACGCCGTCTACCCGCGCATCTCGCTCCAAAGCAACGCCGCCAATCCGGACGGTCTCAGCACGGCGACCTTGCCCGGCATCAGCGCGGCCGAGCTGGCCGTGGCGCAGGCGGAATTCCACAACATCACCGGCCTGCTGGGCACGGTTCAGGCGGGCTACAACCACACCTCGCCGACCTCGGGCTACGTCAACGGAGTGCAGGAGCAGTACACACCTGTGCAGCAGAACATGGCCGGCTACGCGCAGGATTCGTGGAAGATGAAGCGGAACCTGACGATCCAGTACGGCACGCGCTGGGAATACCAGGGACCCTACGACGCGCGCAACGGCCTGGTGCTGCTGCCGCAAAACAACGTGAAGGACCTGTACGGTCCCACGCCCATCGGCGCCCTGTTCCAACCCGGCGTGACCAACGGCGCGACCGATGTGCAGTTGACCCTCCAGGGCGGCAGCAACGGCAAGCCGGTCACCAACCGCCAGCTCCACAACTTCGCGCCGTTCATCGGAATCGCGTGGGCGCCGGGCAGCGACAACAAGTGGTCGATTCGCGCCAACTTTTCCACGCACTACGTCCAGGACGGTTTCACTTTCTGGACTCCGGCCACGACCGGCAACACCGGCCTGTTCAGCCTCCTGAGCAATGCCACGCCGACCGGCGTATTCTCGAGCAGCAGCGTGCCTTTGCCGACGCCTACGACGAACGGCTCGTTTCCGGTCTCCCAGTTGAGCAACTGGATCAGCAGCGGCGGATCGGCCGCCCTGACCGCGTACGATCCCAACCTAAAGGTGCCCTACGTGCTCGAATGGAGCCTCGGCGTGCAGCGGGAACTCGTCAAGCACATCACGCTCGAAACCCGATATGTGGGCAACCACGCGGTAAAGCAGTACCGGACCTACAGCATCAACGAGCAGAGCTGGAACACGACCGGGCTGCTCCAGGAATTTCTCCACGCGCAGAATAATCTGAACATCGACATCGCGAACAAGGTCAGCGGCAGCTTCGCCAACAACGGTTTCGCGGGACAGGTGCCCACCCCGATCCTGGACAAGATCTTCGCCGGCCTTGCCGCCAGCTCCGGTTACGGCAGCAGCGGCTTCATCACCAACCTGAACCAGAACAACATCTACCCGATGTACAACACCATTCGCACGTCGGCCACTTACCGGCCGAACGTTCTGGGGACCAACGGCAATAACCCGACCAACTTCCCGCTGAATTTCTTCGTTGCCAATCCGTGGGCAACCAATGCCAATTACGTGGGCAACGCCGGCTGGTCCTATTACGACGGCCTGGAAGTGGAAGTGAAGAAGGTATACGGCAGCGGCTTCTTCATGCAGGCCAATTACACGTTCAGCAAAGTGCTGGCCGACACTCAATTCGGGGAATCGCAGACGGAAACCCAGAACTATCAGTCTTTGGCCAATACGCGGCTGGACAAGTTCCGGGCGGATTTCGATGTCCGCCATTCGTTCGGCGTGACCTACGGCTATCCGCTGCCGGTGGGCCACGGAAGACACTACCTCGGCAGCGCGCCGCGTTGGGTGGATGCCGTTGTGGGCGGCTGGAACGTCTACGGATTCACGCACTGGCAGAGCGGCGCGCCGCTGACCATCTCGTCGAACCGCCAGACCAACAGCTCGGGGCTATTCAGCACGCCGGTTCTGGAGAATATGACCGCCGCACAGTTGCAGTCGCACATCGGCGTGTATCGCACGGGCTATGGCCCGTACTGGCTGGATCCTTCCCTCAGCTTGGACACCGCCAAAGGCCTGACCAGCACGGCCAACTTCTGCACGGCCGGACAGACCACGCCGTGCTGGGCGGAGCCAGCGCCGGGCCAACTCGGCCAGCTCCCCTACCTCGGCTTCAGCGGGCCGCGATTCTTCGACCAGGATGCCTCGATCGTCAAGAACATCCAGATCAAGGAGGCGCTGCGGTTCGAGATGCGGCTGGAGGCCTACGACCTCTTCAACAACGCCAACTTCAACGGCGCGCAACTCTCGCTCGACGGCACCACGTTCGGCCAGTTGACCTCCACGCAGGACACGGCGCGCGGCGGCGGTGTCACCTCGCGCATCGTGCAGTGGGCCGTCCGGCTGCACTTCTAGGGCCCCCCTGGGCCCGGCTCGTCAGGAGCCGGGCTCAAGACCGCTTACACAAAGTGATTTGATCTCGAATCCGCCCGATAGGCCGGCGACCGCACGCGCGTCCGGATTCAGGGCTTGCCGCCGGGGACCTGGTCCCGGTAGCGGCTCCAGTTCTCCAGCAGGTTGGCCACAACGGTATTGCCGACGCGCCAGGCGGCTTCGAGGGCCGGGAGGTAGCCGGTATAGTGGCCGATCTTGGTTTGGGCGAGGCTTTCGGCCGCGGTCATGCCCGGCCGCTGCTGGTCGAAATCGCTGGCGGTTCGCAGCACCAGCACGCGGTTGAGGTCGACGCGCCCGGCATGCGCCAAAAAGGTGAGAGCCTGGAGGACTCCGGTGTCTTCCATGGCGGTGGTGACGTAGTTGCCCCGGCCGCCGGTGTGATACTGGACCCAGTCGTTGGCCCACTGGCTGAGAAGCTTTCCGTGCCAGAATGTGGAACTGGAGATCTCGTCTCCCTTCAACACAAACGGGGGCCGGCGCGCGTTGGGGGAATCGAACTGGCTGCGTTCGTTTCGCATGGCTTCGGAATCGACGAGGGGGACGTTGGCGGTGAGGCGGAAGGCCCAGTCGACCAGCGAGGCGTTCAGGTGGTAGCACTCGCCGTCGTTGGCCACGCGGGGCTGTTCGTAGGGCACGGATTTTCGCAGGGGCACGTAGCCGGTCTTCCAGCCGGCGGGGATTTCGCGGGCGTCGATCTCGTGGGCCAGGTCGCCGTCCACCACCCACTCGGCCCAGACCGCGGAACCGAGCGACGCGTCGGCGGGATCGATGCCGGCGATGCCGGCGACCAGCCAGTAGGCCTTACGCAAATCGAAGCGGGGATCGAGTCCCAGCGCCATGGTGCTGGCGGCGGCCTTGGCCGTACCGATTCCGGCCAGTATTCCCAGAACCCCGTCGCGATTCATGCGCAGGTCGTGGTGGCCCTGGGGGAACGGAAAAACGCGATCGAGTTTGTTCCGCTCCACCCAATACTGAAACTCGCCGGGTTCATCGCCGGTGTCGGCGCCGCGTTCGAACATCGCGACGACCACCACTTTCACCGGAATCGGCCGTTCCGCAGGGGCGCAGGAGGACAGGATCAGGGCGGCGGCAAAACACGCCGTGGTTAAGGAACGCATTCCGGTATGGTAGCGAAGTGGCGACGGAAGCGCTTTACTCCTCGCGGAGCGCGTCGGCCGGATCGAGGCCGGCGGCGCGTTGCGCGGGCACCCACGACGCCAGCGCGGTGATGACCAGAAACAGCGCGGCAATGGAGGCGAAGGTGGGAAGGTCGGTGGGCTCGACGCCCACCAGCATGCTCTTCATGACGCGGGTGAGCGCGACGGCGGCGCCCAGTCCGAGGACGATCCCCACCGCACTGAGCCGCAAGCCGTGGCCCACCACCTGGGAGAAGATGCGGGCGGGCGCGGCGCCCAGGGCCATGCGGAGACCGATCTCCGGAGTGCGCTGCCGCACCACGGTGGAGAGCACGCCGTAAAGCCCGACACCGGCGAGCAGCGCGGCGATAACGGCGAACACTCCGATGAGGAGGAGCGAAAAGCGCGTTCCGGCCTGCGCCTCGACGACCAGCGCGTCCATGGGCTCGTTCTGGTTAACCAGGAGTTGCGCGCCGAACTTGCGGACCTCGTCGCGGACCTGGCCGGCATAGCGCGCGGGGTCGCCCGACGTGCGCAAGGCCCACCAGGCGGCCCGGCCGTGAGTCATGTACCCGTCGGTGACGTAAAGCTGCTCGCGTCCGGGTTCCGCCAGCGAGACGTCGCGCTGGTGCGCCACCACACCGACGATTTCACCCCATTGAGCGTCCTGGGTGCGAACCCGGAAGAGGATGCGCTTGCCCACCGCGGACTCGTTGGGGAAGGCCTTGGCGGCCAGCGCCTGGTCGACGATGAGCATGTTGCGATCGGGCGTATTGTCGGCGTCGGTGAAGGTGCGGCCGGCTACCAGGGGCGTGTGCATGGCTTCGAAGTAGCCGGGGAGCACGATCTGCAAATCGGCCGCCTGGAACTTGGTGGTGTCGGTGAGCGCCTCGGCGCCGCCCCAACGAATAGGGCTGAAACCGCCGGCGAGCGGCAGGGGCGACGACGCGGTGACGCTGCGCACGCCGGGGATGGCGGCGAGGCGGTCGCGCAACTGGCGCATGAAGGCCTGGCGGGCCTCGGGCGTGTTGCCGGTATTGCCCAGCAGTTGAAAGGCGAGAAGGTTGTGCGGGTCGAAGCCCACATCGACTCTCTGGATGGCCAGGAAGGTGCGGAACATCAAACCCGATCCGATGAGGAGGACGAACGACAGGGCCACTTCCCCGACTACCACGCCGTTGCGCAGCAGCCCGCCGCCGAGTCCGGCACTGCGTCCGGCGGCCCGCAGGACGCTGCTGACATCGGGCCGCGCGGCGCGGAGAGCCGGCACGGCGCCGAAGAGGGCCGTGCACAGCAGCCCGGTCAGAGTGGAGAACGCGATCACCGCCGGATCGATGTGGACGGCGTTGAGGCGTGGCAGATTGGCGGGCGCGATCGCGATCAGCTCGCGGATGCCCGACCAGGCCAGAGCGAGGCCCAGGGCGGTTCCGAGGGCGGAAATCACCAGGGCTTCGGCCAGCATCTGCCGCATGAGCCGCCACCAGCTTCCGCCCAGCGCGGTGCGCACGGCCAACTCGCGCTCGCGCAGGGAGGAGCGCACCAGCATGAGGTTGGCCACATTGGCGCAGGCGATAAGCAGCAGGAAGATGACGGCGCCCATGAGCGCGAGGAGGGCGGGCTCGACTTCGCTGATAAGATGCTGCTTCATGGGCTCGATGCGGATATACTCGCCGGCGGTGCGCGAGATCGCATTGTCGCGGCGGATCTGCTCGGCGATGGTCTCGGCTTCGGCCTGCGCGCGCTCGACGGTAGTGCGCTGCTTCAATCTGCCGATGACGCGCCACTGGACGTTGTTGCGGTTGGGCGGATCGTACGGGATGCGCGCCGCGAACCAGACATCGGGGAACTGTTCCATGTTGGAGACGGGCGGGAACAGCAGCTCGAAACCGGGTGATAGCACGCCCACGACGATGGGGGCGTTCCCGGCGTTCCCGGGGGTCACCGGAAGGGGCCGGCCGACCACGGACGGGTCTCCGCCGAAGCGCCGCTGGAAGTATTCGTAGCTCAGCATGGCCATGACGGGCAGGCGCGGCGGGGGAGGCCCGCCCGGCGCGGCTCCGGGCGGCGGCTGGGGTTGCGGCGTGCCGTCGGCATCCTGGAAATCGCGCCCGGCGAGAATTCCCGCGCCCATCAGGCGAAAGAAATTGGTGGAGACGAGGGCGTCGCGGACCTGCTCCGGGGCGCCATCGGAGCGTTGGAGGATGCCGCGGAAGGTGACCACAGCGGCGAAGTCTTCGAACGCGCTTTTGGCCCCGTTCCGCAGGTCCAAGTAGTCGGCGTTGGAGAGCGGAAAATCCTTCACGTTGCGCCGGCGCATGTCGCTGCAAGCCAGCACCAGGCGGCCGGGATCCTTGTAAGGGAGCGAGCGCAGCAGCACGGCGTTGGTGACGCTGAAAATAGCGGTGCTGGCGCCGATGCCGAGCGCGATGGTGACCACGGCGGCGGCCGTGAATACGGGGCTCTTCCGCAGGGTGCGGAAAGCGTAGATCAGGTCTTTCGACAGCATACGGTTGTGTTTATCTTAGACGAACGACCGGGAAGAATGTCCGGGACAATTGTTAACGGATGGAGCGCGGCGGGGAGGTACCATGGACGCATGCTGGCCATGATTCGCGAGTTGTTCGATCACCTGGTGTGGGCCGATGCGGCGATTCTGAAGGCGGTTCGCGGGCACGCGGGCGCGGCGGACGACGACGAAATGCGGCGCGTGCTGCATCACATCGTGCTGGTGCAGCGGGTGTACCTGGCGATCCTCTGGAACCGGCCGTTCGACCTGGAGAAGGAGGCGCAGGCGCCCGCGACCTTCGACGCACTGGAAGCACTGTTCCGCGCGGCGCACGCGGAGGCGATTGCCGCGGTGGGGGCGCTGGAGGAGAGCGAACTGGCGCGCTCGGTGGAAATGCGTTTCATGCCAGGCCTGTGGTTTTCAATGGCCGAAGGGCTGATGCAGATGGTGATGCACAGCCAATCGCATCGGGGACAGTGCGCCACGCGGCTGCGGGTGCTGGGCGGAAAAGCTCCGATCACCGACTTCATCATGTGGGTGAAGGAGCGGGCGAAGCCGGAGTGAGTCAGATCTTCATGCCCAGCATCTTTTTGGCGCCGATCTTCGCCATCCCCCAAGGGCCGTAGCGATCCTCGAGCATCTTCATGTAGAGCGCCTTGGTGTCGTCAGGCGGGATCCTGGGCTTATCGTTCGGCTCGAGCCGGAGCGCGCCGGAGGGGCAGGTGGTCACGCACAGCGCGCAGCCGATGCAGCGCTCGAGATCCACCACGGCCTTGCCCTCGGGGCTCGAGATCGCTTCCATCTGGCACCGGACCTCGCAGGTCCCGCAGGACTGGCAGGTGTCGGAGTCCACGGCGGCGTGGAAATTGGAGCTGAAGTACTCGGCCGGGACGGGGAAGCGTTTGGCGGAGGTCAGCACGCCGCAGCAACATCCGCAGCAGCAGCAAACGAACATCGGGGCCTTGGTGTTTTCGGGCTCGAGGACGAGCCCTTCCCTGTCGGCCTGGTCGAGCAGGTCCAGCATCTCCTGGCGGCTGATGGCCCGCCCCGAGCCGGAGTCCGCCGCCCACTCGGCCGCCCGGCCGATCATGAGGCAATTGTCGCGGAGCTTGGTCTGCTTACAGCTCTCGCCCACCAGGTCCTTGCCGTGGCGGCAGATGCAGGTGATCACGCCAAAGGGCCCGGGTGACAATTCGACGTACGCGCGGAGCTGGTCGTAGGTGGTGACGCTGCGTTCCACGGCGATCTGGCGGTTGACCGGCACGATCCGCAGTTGCGTCGTTTTCCTGCTGTGGAAGGCCTGCCGAAAGGCTTCCTCCATGTACTGGCGGCTGTCGCGCTCAAACTCGGGCGTGAGCGCCTTGCCCTGGCGCTCGTACATGCCGATCGCATAGATGAGCTTGGCGTAGCGCGGCTTTCCCTCAACGGAGTACGCCAGGACGATGCCTTTTTCCGCCATGTGTTCGAGCTTTTGCTCGAGCTCGGGGAGAGTGAGTCGCGATTTGAAGCGCTTGTGGATGACGCCGGCGGGCTCGGGAATGGCGCTCAACTCGAGCGCGATTTCGGCCTCTTCGGGAGTGAACAGGCGCCGCAGGATCCGGATCTCCACACCGGATTTGGTGGCCGGAAACCCGACCGGCATGCGGTCCAGGTGCTGCTGCAACCGGCGGTACAGAGTTTCGGATGCGATAGTCTCCATTGCATCTGATTCTACCGCGCATGGTAACCTCGTGGTCAGGAGGCCGCCCGTGTCCACGCAGTCCAAGACGTTGATCACTCCCGAGCAGTACCTGGAGATCGAGCGCCGCGCGGAGTACAAAAGCGAATACTTCCAGGGTGAGATGTTCGCCATGGCTGGAGCGACCTGGCTGCACAACGTGGTCGTTGGGAACGTTGAGTTTCAGCTTCGCCTGCAACTCCGCCAGCGCCCGTGCGAAGTGCTTTCGAAGGATATGCGCGTGCGGATCACCGCCACTGAGCTCTACACGTATCCGGATGTGGTTGTCGTCTGCGACAAGCCGGAATTCCTGGACGGCGAGTTGGACACGCTGCTCAATCCGCTCGCGATTGTGGAGGTCCTGTCGCCCTCGACCGAATCTTACGACCGCGGCCTCAAGTTCGACCACTACCGTTCGATCGAGAGCTTGCGGCAATACCTGTTGGTGGCCTTCGACCGCGTGCATTGCGACCTGTTCACGCGACATGACGATGGACATTGGTATCTGACCGCGGCCGACGGACCAGAAGACTCGGTCGAGTTCGCCGGTTGCCGGCTCAAGCTGGCCGACATCTACGAGAAAGTGACGCTACCGCCGGCGCGGTAGTGACGACGGCGTCGCCGGATACGGCGTGTCGTAGCCTTTGGCATCCCACCAGAGAATGCGGTTCAAGGTGTCCTGCGGGGCGTCGTCTGGCTCGGAGAAATTCATGGCCATGGACTGGCGCGCGGCCCACAGCCGGCGGCCGTTGAGCGCTCTCAAGGGCGGGTTCATCTCGTCGAGCGGCACCTTGGGGACCAGGTGCTCGTAGGGCGCGGTGTCGGCTTGCGCGGTGAAGATGCTGGTCATGAGGCGCGCGCTCTTGAGGAATCGGGTGCGCGGGGGGATGTGGTAGATCGCCTGGATGGTGCGGATCATGCTGGTGTGGTTGTAATTGTTGGAGTCCACGGCGTTGCGCCTGATGGAGGGTCCGATGGCCAGGGCCACGGTGCGGTGGCCGTCAACGTGGTCAACGCCGTCCTGAGCGTCGTCCTCCACCACGAAGATCAGGCTCTTGGGCCAGAAACGGCTCTTGGAGAGGCCCTCGACGATGCGGCCCAGCGCCAGGTCGTCGTCCGCCACCATGGCGCGCGGGGTTGGGGTGGTGGGCCGCGTACCGTTGGTATGGTCGGTAGTCAGGGTCAGGATGACCAGGTTGGGCATCTGGCCGCTTTTCTCGCGTTCGGCCAGTTCGCGCAGGAACTCCTCGGCGCGGATCTGGTCGGGGATGATCAGCGAGTTGTTCGGGTAGGTCTGGCTGCAATAGGGCTGGAGAGCGGGGACTCCGCTGCGCGCGCCGACGGCATCCCGCCACTTGCCTTCCTTATATAACTGCCAGTACTGGCTCCAGGTCATGTTGGTAGCTTCGTTCATGTCCTGCATCTGGTGGGTTTCCGGGTTCAGGCGAGCGGGGAGCTGGAATTCACCGTAAATGCGCACGTCGAGCGGCTTGGGCGCGTTCTGCCAGAAGAAGCCGGTGGGGGCGACCGTCAGGGAGTCGGCCATGTTCCACGCGTAGCCGCGCGGAGAAGCCGAGAAGGCGCGCTCCACATAGTCGCTGACGAAGGCCTGCATGAGCCACTGGTGGCCGTCGAAGCTGATGGCGCCGCCGGTGTAAAAATTGTCGAGCACGACGAATTGCTCGGCCAGCGCGTGGTGGTTGGGAGTGACGTCGCGGCAATACATGCAGAGCTTGGGATCGCCGTTGGCCTTGGCGATATCGCCCAAAACCTGGTCGTAGGTGCGATTCTCCTTCACGATCAGGAAGACGTGCTGGATGCCGAGCGAGGAGAGATTGGCAATGCCTCCGGCCGGTTCGAGCACCGGGGCGTTGGCGGAGCGCACCTCGCGCGTACCGGCGACCACCTGGAGGGGCAGGGGGGCGGGAATTCTCTCGAGCGAGCCTTCGTACTGCCGGGAGTTGAAAGTGCCCTTCTTGTCGGCGGTGTTGCCCGTGCCTTTGATGCTGAGGACGCGCAGGGCGCCTTCGCGATCGATCGCCAGGGCGGAGGGGAACCAGGCGACCGGGACCGCGCCCTTCACCTGCCAGCGCCGCGAGGATTCCTCGATCACCGCCACGGCGTTGTTGCCGCCGCAAGCCACGTAGAGGGTCTTGCCGGCGGGCGCGAACGCCACCGCGATGGGTTGGCTGCCGAGGGTGTCTTCAGGGTAGGTGGGGATCTTGACGTCGGTGCGGGCCAGGGTGGCGGTATCCAGCAGGGAGACGGAATCCGAGTGGCCGTTGGCGACGGCGAGCAGCTTTTCGTCGGGGCTCAGGGCGAGTTGGGACGGAGCGAGCCCGACCGCGATTTCCTGCACGGCGAAGGTCTCGGCATCGACGGCACTCAGCGTACCCGTGGTGGAGGCTCCGGTCACCGGGTCGGTCACGACGGGCGAGCCGCTGGAAGGGGCGGTGGTGTCGCCGGCCCTCGGCCTGCGCCCGCCGCGGTTGGTCACGAAGATCTTGCCGTGCTGTTTGGAGACCGCGACGCCGAAGGGAGCGACGCCGACCTCGACCTCCTTTACCAGTTGCCGTGTCGCGGTGTCGATGACGGCCAGCGTGTTGTTGCGGCTGAAGGCCACGTAGGCGGTCTTGCCATCGGGCGAGAAGGCGATGCCGGTCGGGACCGGGTGGCCCTTCAGATCGATGCGCGCGGTATCGCCGGGCATGCCGAGATCCGAGAGCGCCGCGATGACGATGCTATCGGGGCCACTGCGGGTGGTTTCGCTGGCCCACAGCTCGCGGTCGCCGGGGCGGAAAGCGATTCCGGCGTAGGACGTGGATTTCGTCGCGACCTCCGCCACGCGCGTGCCGGTGGATCCGTCCAGCAGCAGGAGGCTGCGGGTGTTGAGCACGGCGAGCAGGCGCCGGCCGGAATCGAAAGTCATGTCTACCGGGCGGCCCGGAATCGTGGTCTGCTCGCCCCAGGGGTGGAGGAGCTGGTTGGTGGGCACCAGGTAGAAGCCGCCGGGCTGTTTGCCGAGGGCCACGGTGCTTTTCAAAATGGAAAAAACGGGCGTTCCGGCGGCGAGCAGGGCCCCGATCGCAAGGGTGGCGGCAAGGATGATCTTACGCATGGTGAACCAATAGCATAACCGGCTTTTGCTACAATTGGTTAGATGCGATTAATTTCGGGTGTCATTCTGCTCGTTTGCGCCGGTTGTGTCTTCGCGCAGGTCGATGACCCCGAGGTAGCGCGCGCCAAGGCCGGGATGGAGAACGTGCGTGCCCTGGTGGAGGCCGGCGCGGCTCCGCGAATTCAACTGCAAAAAGCGGAAGAACAGATTGCCGACGCCCAGGACGCCGCGCTGCTTCGAAAAACGGCGTACGGGCAGGACCTGACGGTGGAGCAATCGGACGCGATGATCGCCGCCTCGGCACGGCGGCTCGACCGGCGGCAGAAGGCCTTCGACGAGGCGCAGAAACTGGTGAATGCCGGTGTGGTTTCGAAGCTTTACCTGAGCACTTTTCTGGAGGAGCTGGACTCGGCGCGCAAGGAATTCGGCCTTATCGAATCGCGCGCCAAGCTGGTAGCCGAGCTGGCCGCGATGGCGAAGGCCGAGGAAGCGCTGGACACCAGGCTGGCCGAGCAGCCCTCGGAAGCGGCGGGAGCGCCGGACGTGGCCGAGCGCTTCGACGGCGACGCCGATTTCACCCCGAGCGCGTTCACCAAGGTTGAGGTGGCGTTCGCCGAGCATTTCGGCAAGCCGCTGCCGGTGAGCGCCATGGGAGACACCGCGGTCCATCGCGCGCTGGGGTTCGACCATCGGGGCCGCGTGGACGTGGCCGTCAATCCGGACCAACCGGAAGGCGTGTGGCTCCGCGGATACCTGACGGAGCACCGCATTTCGTACTTCGCGTTTCGCCAGGCGGTGCCGGGCAAGGCCACCGGGGCGCACATCCACCTGGGGCCCATGAGTACGCGGCTCAAGCTCGGCGGATAAGATTTCCATGACCAATCCGAAGCTGCGGGTGCTGATCTCCGCCGAGAAGATCCAGGCCCGGATCCGGGAACTGGGAGAGCAAATCTCCCGCGATTATCCCGATGGGAACCTGCACCTGATCTGCATCCTGAAGGGCGCCTGTTTCTTTCTGACCGACCTGGCCCGCGCCATGAAGCGCGACGTGTTTGTGGACTTCATGGGGATTTCGACTTACGGAAAGGGCAAGACCACTTCGGGCGAGGTGAAGGTCACCAAAGACCTGGACATTTCGCTCGAAGGAGCCAATGTCCTGATCGTGGAAGACATTGTCGACAGCGGCGTGACCCTGAACTATCTGGTGCACGTGCTGGAGCAGCGCAGGCCAAAGTCGCTGCGGATTGTGGCGCTGCTGGACAAGCCGGAGCGCCGCCTGCGGCCCGTGGTGGCGTCCTACGTGGGCTTCCAGATTCCGGACGAGTTCGTGGTGGGATACGGGCTGGATTACGCCGAGAAGTACCGCAACCTGGACGACATCTGCGTGTTGAGCACGGAGCCGGGGTAGGGCGCGGGCTTGTCCACGGCTGCGCCATGCGGTACTAACAGAACATGGCAACTCTTGGCGGCGATCTCCGTTATGCCCTTCGCTCTATGCGCGCCAATCCCGCGTTCACCGCGGTAGCGGTGGCGTCTCTGGCGCTGGGCATCGGCGTCAATACGGCCATTTTCAGCCTCGTGGACCAGCTTCTGCTGTGGTCCGTGCCGGCGCGCGAACCCGCCAGCCTGGTGAATGTCGAAGGCGGGCGCGCCGGGGCGTACGCGTTCTATCGCGAATACCGCGACCGCAACAGCGTGTTCAGCGGCCTGTTCGCCAGCAGCCACCCGCAGATCAGCGGCATGCGGCCGGAAGGCTCGGCGGCCGTCGAAGTCGGACGCGTCACCTACGTGAGCGGCAATTTCTTTCCCACGCTGGGCGTCGGGGCCGCGGCCGGGCGGGTCATCACTGCCGCGGATGATCTGCAGCCCGGAGGCTCGCCGATCATGGTGCTCTCGTACCCTTACTGGCAGCGGCGCTTCGCGGGCGATCCCGGCGTCATCGGGCGCAAGCTGGGCGTCAGCGGCGTCCTGTTCGAAATCGCCGGCGTGGCCGAGAAGGGCTTCACCGGGATCTTCAACGGGCAGGCGGCCGACGCATTCGCCCCCATCACCATGTACCCCATCACCAACCCCGCCGCGGCCACCGCCTGGAACAGCGGAAGCATGTACTGGCTCAGCCCCATGGCCCGGCTCAAACCGGGCGTCTCGCTGGCCCAGGCGCAAGCCGCCATGCGCGTGCTGTGGCCGCAGGCCGCCGATGCGGTGAACGATGCCGCAGTCAAAAGCGGAGGCCGGCGCCGCAAATTCAACGAGGAAAACATCATCCTGACACCCGGGGCGCGCGGCGGCCACAACGACATGGCCGATCCGCTTCAGGCGCTGGCCGTCGCGACCGGCCTGGTGCTGCTCATCGCCTGCGCCAACGTGGCCAACCTCCTGCTGGCGCGGGCCACCGGGCGCCGCCGCGAGATCGCCGTGCGGCTCGCCGTGGGCGCCACGCGCGGCCGCCTGGTGCGGCAACTCCTCACCGAGAGCCTGCTGTTGGCCTCGATCGGCGGCGCGCTGGGACTCGCGCTGGCCTGGTGGGGAGTGGCGGCGCTCGCGCGGCTCGACCTGGTGAATCCCGATCTCCGCTTCCACCCCAGCCCGGCGGTAGCCGCGTTTTCCGCGGCCGCCACGCTGCTGACCGGCATTCTCTTCGGACTCGCGCCCGCGTTCCGCACCACGCGCATCGGCCTGGCCGATGCCGTGAAGGACGGCGGATCCGCCGGCCGCAGCGCCGCTCGGCTCCGTCTAGGCAAGACCCTCATCGCCGCCCAGGTGGCCCTCTCGCTGGCGCTGCTGGTGGAGGCCGGCCTCTTCGTCCGAACGCTGCGCAATCTCCGGAACGTCGATATCGGCTTCCAGGCCGACAACGCCGTGATCCTCGATATCGATCCCACCAAACTCGGCTACCGCGGCCACCGGCTGCGCGAATTCTACGATCGCGTGCTGGAGCGCGCGCGCCGCGTGCCGGGCGTGCGATCGGCCGCGCTGTCCGTCATGACCCCCATGGGCGAGTTCGCTTTCAGCCGCTCCTTCTCGGCGGAAGGCTACCAGCCCAAGGCCGGCGAGGACCTCATCGCCTACAACAATCCCGTTACCGAAGGCTACTTCACTACCTTGGGAATTCCCATGCTGCTGGGCCGCGACTTCCGCCCGCAGGATGAGCCGGCCCTCACGCCCCGGGATAACTTCATGGCTGCCATCGGGCGTCAGAGCGGCGGCGGGAACTTCGAGCAGCAGGACGCTCCGGGAGTCTGTGTGGTGAACGAATCCCTGGCCCGCCACCTGTTCGGCGACGTCAACCCCGTGGGGCGCCACCTCAGCTTCAAGGACCGGTACAGCGCCGCCAGCGCGCTGGAGATCGTCGGCGTGGTCAAGGATGTCCACCACGGCGGATTTCGAACGGCCGACCGAATCGGGACGATCTACGTGCCAAGTTGGAGCAACGGCGCCGAAGCCCGCTGGCTGGAGGTGCGCTTTGCGGGAGACGCCGCGCCGGTGATCGCCGCCATCCGCGGCGAGCTTCGCGACATGGACCCTGACGTTCCGCTGCTGCGGAGCCGCAAACTGCGCGAGTATGTGGACGCCAGTCTGAGCAGCGAGCGCCTGATCGCCTGGCTGGCCGGCTTCTTCGGCCTGCTGGCCGTGGCGCTGGCGTCGGTGGGTCTCTACGGCGTGGTGGCGTATGCGGTGACCCAGCGGACGAGGGAAGTCGGCATTCGCATGGCACTCGGGGCGCAAGCCACCGACGTAGTCCGCATGATCGTGCGCGATTCGCTGGTGCCGGTGCTGGCCGGCGTGGCCATCGGCCTCGGCGCCGCATTGGCCCTGGCGCGCCTGGTTGCCGGCATGCTGTACGGCGTCGCCCCGCGCGATCCGATCTCGATGATCGTGGCCGCCGCCGGGATGCTCGCCGTGGCCCTGATTGCCGCCTCGATTCCGGCCCGCCGCGCGAGCCGCGTGGACCCGATGCGGGCGCTGAGATACGAGTGAGGTCACAAAGCGTTTCGACGCTTGTTTGTGGGTGTACAATGCTTCGCAATGGCAGACAACATTGAAGCTGCTGGGCCCGAGTGCCTCACGTGGAATTGTGGCGACGCCGTTGCCTCGCTTCAGGAACTCCTGAAGTATGTCGAACAGGAGGCCCAAAAATCCATCAATTGGTACTGGCGAAACAAGAGAGCGAAGTCGTTCTTCTCTCAGTGGACCCAGTTTCTTGCTGTCGTACTAACCTCCGCGGCAGCAATCGTCCCGATAATCGGTGTGCTTTTTTCGAGCTTCCCGACGTTGAGGAATCCCTTGTGGGCCTCTCTCCTGGTGGGCCTCGCGGCTGCCCTGCTTGCGTTGGACAAGGCCTTCGGCTTCTCGAGCGGATGGGCGCGATATGTTATGGCAGCGACGAACATCCGGAAATCGCTGGAGGAGTTTCGAATGGATTGGGCCGTGCTGATCGCGAACGCGTGCCCAAGCCCCACTCCGGAGCAGGTTGCGGCGCTCATCCAGCGCGCAAAGGAGTTTCGCGTCGCCGTGGAAGGTATGGTCCTCCAGGAGACGAAAGACTGGGTTTCAGAGTTTCAGAACAACATCGCACAGCTCGAGAAAGACGTGACGGCCCAACTCGCTGCACTGAAAGCCCAAAGCGAAAAAGCCGCTCAAGCCCGGGATGCGGCCAGCCAGCCCGGCTCAATCCAGTTGACCGTGCCAAATGCCGACAAGTCCGATAACGCGACGATTCAAATCAAACTGGACGATGCGGCGGGTCCGGTAGTCGACGAGGCCGTAACAGGATCGAAGACCTGGGTGCGGCTGAATCTGATCGCCGGTCAATACCGGGTGACTGTGAGCGCGACAGTGAGTGGCAAGCCGGTCGCATCGACAGCCGTGGTTATCGTCAAGACGGGTGAGATTGCCCAACCGGAGGTACCGCTTCCGATCTGAGACCGCGCCTACTTCTTGGCAGGCGCCTTCTTCGCCACCACAGCCGCGCATGGGGCGGTTTTCAGTCCGTCGATCTTGGCGGTCTCTGTCTCCATGGTCAGCAGGAAGGGGTTCGCCGTGAATGCCGACGGGACGCCTTCCCAGTGGAACTCCGTGCTGGGCTCCGGTTTTCCGGAGAGCGGCTTGTCGAGCGCCAGCTTGATTTCGGCCTGGGTGGCCTGGGGGTTGTCTGGCAGGGGAACCGCCACCAGCAGCTCTTTCGGACGGCAGGCCGGCCGGGCCTCCACCAGCACGCCTTTCAACTGCGGCACGGCGGAATCCTTCAGGGTGGAGTTGAAATACTGTTCGCCATTGGCGTCGGCCAGCGCGGCTTTGATCTTCAGCCACAGCGCCAGTTGCGGATTGCCGGCTTCGAACTGCGCCTCTTTCTCCTGGGCGATCTGAGTCACCGATTTGATCTTGAAGTCCGCCGGCGGAAGAGGGGACAGCGCGGCGACCTCCTTCAACTGCTTCAGCCCCTCGGCATCCGGGCCGTGGTACGAGGCGTAAACCTTCTCCAGGTACGGCTCGACGGTGCCCTGCTGCCATTTCGGATCCACCATGCCTTTTGCCGGATCGACGCTGGAGGCGCGGGCGAATTCGTAGAGAGCGATCGGCGCCTTCTCCGGCTGGGCCTTGCGATACAGGCACAACTCGGCGGTCCCCAAATACCAGGCAGCTTGCGCGCTGTCGGGATTGTCCGCCAAGGCCCTCTGGAACGCCGTCTCCGCGGCGGCGCAGTCGTTCTTCTTCATGGCTACGGTGCCCGGAAACAGGGACACGTAGATCAACGCGCCGCGCGCGGCCGATTGCAACTGACCGCGGGCCTGGGTCCAGGAGTCGTCGCCGAGGCCTTCGGGCTTCTTGTCGTAGGTCAGCAACGCGCGCGCGGCTTTGTCTCCGATTTCGAGCTGTTCGGGTGTCGGCTCGGGAATCTGCTGGATGGCCACGGCGGTCGAGAAGAGGAGCTTCACGGCGTTGGCCGGGGCAAGCGCATCGACGCCTCGCGACAGCAGGTCGCGGGCCGCCTCGACAGCTTTGGCCGGCTGCTTCGCTCCGACGTAGGACTGGACGTAGAGAAGCTGGCGGTCGTCTCTGAATTCCGATTCGGCGTATTTCTGCTGCCAGGTATCGAGGTCGGCAAGCGCTTTGGAGAAGTTGTTGGCGACCAGGTCCTTGGTGACTTCGTTATAAATGTCGTACTCGCCCTGGTCTTTGTATTTCTTCTGCGTTTGGGCTGCGCAGAAAGAGGCGGCGATGGCGCACACCAATAGCGATCGAAGACAGTTCTTCACTGGTTTCTCCTTTTGAGGCGGACAGGCGGTCCGGAAATGCGGCCGGCCTGTCCTACTGTTTCGGTATTACTTCAAACGAGACGCCGTCCACCCAGACGCGTCCCCTGCCCACCGACGAGACACCGAAATTGATGAAGGTGGCGTCCCGCTCGATCGGGCTGACAATCTCGCATCGCGTCCACTCGGCCGACAAGACGGGCCGGTCGACGATGTTGGAGCCTTTCTGGCGATTGGCGCGGTCAACGCTCAGCCACATCTGCGCGCGGTCCCCGGGATCCGACGATTCCAGGCGAAGCCAGGCGCGCAGGCGCACGGTCTTGCCGGCGTACGCCGCCGCACTGAAGCTCTGCATCAGGTTTCCGAACGCGCTCGGCGCATTGGCCGGCACCAGGACCACGGCACATCCCGACTCGCTGCGGCAGCCTTTGCGGCGCAACTCCGCGAGGTAATCGGCATCCTTGGGCAGCGCCGGCACGAACCATCCCGGCGGCACTTTCCCGGGCACGCCCTGCTCGAACTTGAGATTGCGGGGGCCCGGCAGGGGGTCCTCCCAACCGGCCAGCTGCGCCCGCGCGCGCGCCACGGTCTCGGGCTGATCGCTGTACTCGTTCACCAGGCGCGTGTACGTGGTGCGCGCCTCGTTGCGGCGTCCCGATTTTTCCTGGCATTGGCCGATGCCGAAAAGCGCCCGCGCGGCGATAGCCCGCGACTTGCCTGATTGCGCCAGGACGGCCCGGTACTGCTCCATCGCGCCTTTCAGGTCGCCCAAGACAATCTCGCGGTGAACGGCGGCTTCCAAATGCATTTCCCCGGTATCGGCGCCACCGAGCCCCGAGGACGCCCCCGCCAGCGCCAGGGCCACCGCCATCACCATCACGATTCCGAGCTTACGGAACCAATGCGTGGATGCGGTCGCGGAAGTGTCAGATTTGCGTAACATTTCAACCATCAAACCGATAGCCGAGGCCCCTCAGGTTGCGCAGATAGCGCGGGTTGGCGGGGTCGGGCTCGATCTTCTTGCGGAGGTTGGCGATGTGGTTGTCCACGATGCGGTCGCTGGCGAAGGTGTCCGGCCCCCAGGCGCCCGCCAGCAGCCGCTCGCGGCTCAGCACGCGCCCCCGCGAGCGGATGAACAACAGCATGAGCTTGAATTCGATGGGCGTCAGCTCCACCGGCTGGCCGGCCCTGCGCAGTTCGCCGCGCTGGAAATCCACTTCCACATCGCCGAAGCCATACACATCGGTCTCGGGCTCGCCCGAAGCCCGCCGTAATAGCGCCTTGATGCGCGCGCGCAGCTCCCGGGTGCCGAACGGCTTGGTGACGTAATCGTCCGCGCCCAGCTCGAGCCCCATCACTTTCTGGGACTCCTCGGTTTTTGCGGTGAGCATCAGGATCGGGGTGCGGACGCCGGAGCGGCGCAATTCGCGGCAGACCTCGAAGCCGTCTTTGCCGGGCAGCATGATGTCGAGCAGGATCATGTCGAACGCCTTCTCCCTGGCCGCGCGGATGGCCACGATCCCATCGCTCACCACTTCGACCTCGTAGCCCTCCATGCGCAGGTCGTCTTCCAGGCCAAGCGCGATGGCCGGCTCGTCCTCGACCACCAGGATGCGGGTCATGCGCGCCCCGCCGCCGGCAGCCACATGGTGAAGGTGCTCCCCTGCCCGGGCGCGCTCGCCACCGTAACTCCTCCGCGATGCGCCACCACGATATCGCGCACCATGGCCAGCCCGACTCCCGAACCTTTCACGTTGGCGGCCGCCGCCGCGCTGCCCCGGACGAATTTCCGGAAGATGGCCTTCTTCTCGGATTCGGCCACGCCCGGGCCTTGATCGCGCACCCGGATGGCCACGAATTCTTTCTCCACGCCCCATTCGACCCAGACCGTGGGGTGGCCGGGCGAGTATTTGAGAGCGTTGTCCACCAGGTTCCGCAGCGCCACGGAGATGGCTTCGGGGTCGCCTTCGATGGTGCACGGCGCGGGCTCTCCCTTCATTTCGATGTGCCGGCCCAATCCGGAAATCTGCGGCTCGAACTCGGCGACCACCTTCTGCACCAGCGAGGCCGTGTCCAGCTCTTCGAAACGGTACAAGCGCGCTCCCGCTTCCATCCTGCCGAAATTCAGCAGCGCCTCGACCAGCCGCTGCAAGCGCGCCGTTTCGCCCATCATGGTCTCGTAGTACACCTGGCGGCGCTCCTCGGAGGGAACCCGTCCGAACGCCAGGATCTCCGAAAGCTGCCGCAGGGAAGTGAGCGGCGAGCGGAACTCGTGCGAGACCGCCGACACGAAGTCCGACTGCATGCGCGCCACTTCGGCCTCACGGCGGATGGCCCGCGCAATGAAGTAGGTGCAACCTAGCAGGAACAGCACCATCAGGGCCATGCCGAGCATGAGGAATCGCCGGCGGGACAGCATACCGGCTTCGTCCATGGGGTGGGCCCGCGTCACATACAGGGTCCAGGGGACCTGGCTTTCGGCGGAGGTGCGGACTGCGGCGCCCTTACCGCTTTTGTGCCCGGCGAGGATGCGGCCCTCGGCGTCTACCGCCGCGCACGCCACCTCGTCGCCCGAGGCGATCTGCTTGAGGATGGCATCCGGTTTGGTGATCAGGACGGCGCGCCAGTCGAGTGTGCCGCGCCAGATGAAAAAGAACGGCTGGTCGTTGATCCACACCGTCTGCTGCCCGCGCACTCCGGGGTCGTTCTTGCGGCCTTCCCAAACCATGGCCGCGGCTTCGGCGAGCGCGATGGCCTCGGCCGGCGGTTGGTCCGCGCGGCCCGCGAGGCGCGAGGCCTCCGACCAGTAGAACTCGAATTGCCCGCGCGTGAGCCGCCAGCGAGCGGCCAGCAGATCGTGGCGCAGAGCTTCGGCGCAGGACCTGCTGCCCGACAGCTCGCATTGGGCATGCCGCGCCACCAGCCCGGCAGGCACTCCTGCCACGCGGGCGCCGGCGACGTCCGCCAGCTTCGCGTACGCCGCGCGGCTCTCGGCAATCCGCCCGGTGTTGCGCAGGACTCTGCCCAGTCGCAGCAGAGCGCCCGCGCGGACCGCCGCGACGTCAGACCCCGCGAGGTGCTGGTACCACTCGGCCGCCCCGGCGGGTTTGGCCTGTAGAAACTCCAGCGCCTCGCCTTCCGCGAAGACGGCCGGCCGGGCTTCGGGGTCGGGCGACGGCAGCGGATAGTACAGCAGCCGGTTGGAAGGCGTAGCGGCGAGGTTGTTCTCCTTCAGGAGCAGCAGCAGGCCTTCGCGCGGCTCGCCATCGGCGGGCGGCGCTACCACCCACGCGCTGAGCCGTTCGCCGGTTTCGGCCAGGGCCCCGCGCAGCGTGGCGGAAATCTGATCTGCCGTCTGCTCCAGCCGTTCCTGCGCCCGCTGGGTCTCGACGATGCGCTCCTGGTCGAGCAGTTTCCAGCCGAACCATGCCAATGCCGAAACGGAAACCAGGGTGAGCAGGAAGAGAATGACCAGCAGGGTTCCAGGCGGTTTGAGCCACTTGTCCGGTGGCGTCATTCTACCCTGATTGTACACTCCGGCATTACCGGTTCGTTCCCGGATCGGTCACGTTTGTGTCATGCCGGCCCGCTCACCGGCCCTTCTCGGTGATCTGCCGGAAGACGCGCAGCAGGTTGCCGCCGAGAAACTTGCGGATCCGCGCGTCGGAGTATCCGCGGCGCACCATGGCATCGGTGATCAGGGGCAGGTCGCGCACGTCGCGCATGTCTTTGGGCAGTGTCGGCCCGCCATCGAAATCGGTGCCCAAGGCGACGTGGTCCTCGCCCACCAGTTGAATGGCGCGGTCGACGACGGCGACCCAGCCGTCCACGCCGAATTTCAGCTCTTCGGGCACTTTGTAACCTTCCATGGGGAACTGGCGCCCCGCGATTTTGTCGATCTCGAAAATGTCGAGCGGGGCTTGCCGGGCAACCTCTCCGGTGTCCCAGAACGCCTTGCCGGCGTTGTTGGTCCGCCACTCGAACAGCTTGCGGTTGTGGAACTCGTTGCCTATCTGAAACCCGATGATGCCGCCCTTGGCCACGAGCTTCTTCAGCAGCCACTCGGGCATGTTGCGCGGAATGTCATTGAACTCGCGGAGCCCGTGGTGAGTGGCGATCACCGGGTCGCTGCTGGCGTCGATGGCCTGCGAGATGGCTTCATCGGAGGCGTGCGAGACGTTGATCACCATGCCCAGCCGGTTGGCCTCGCGGATCCAGTCGCGTCCCCGCTCGTTCAGGCCGTGCCACTTTGCGGGCGAGCAGCAGGAATCGGAAAAGTTGCTGGCCCAGTTGTGGGCGGAAAGCTGCATGGAGCGCAGCCCCAGGCGGTAGAAGGCGCGCATGACGGCTGGGTCGCCATCCAGGTCGAAGCTGCCTTCGATGTCGAGCACGGCGGCGATTTTGCCGGCCCGGTGAATCCGCTCCACGTCGGTGGCGTTGCGGGCGATCTCGATCGTGGCGCGGTTGGCTTCGATCTGGGAGATGCACTTGTCGATCAGGCGCAGCGCCTGGCGGGTCTCGAAGCGGGCCGGATAATAATCCTCGGTCACGTAGAACGAGAAGAACATGGCGCCCAGTCCGCCTTCGCGGGCGCGTGGCAGGTCGAACTGGCCGTCCGGCTTGCGCCGGCCGATATCCCCGCCGTGATAGAACTCACGCTCGATGGCGTGGATGTGGGCGTCGAAAACCAGGGAGCCCTGGTGCAGCAATCGCGCGCGTTCGGACACCTCCGCCCCCGCGCACAACCACGCCGCGGCGGCGCACCCGCTCACGATCGCCAGCGGCTGGAACCATCGGATTCGCACATGGATTATACTAACTGCAATTCGAGGATCTTGTATGCAGGCGCAGCGTCCCAAGCTCGCGGCGATCACCACCGTTTACCGGAAGTACTCGCACGCGCAGCATATCGTGGACCGGTTCCTGGAAGGCTATGGCTGGAACGGCGCGCACCACCATCCGCCCATGGATCTCGTGGCGCTATACGTGGACCAGGTGGGAGCCGACGACCTCAGCCGCAACCGCGCGGCGCGCTTTCCGCACATGAAAATCTACCCCACGATCGCCGAAACGCTGACCTGCGGGACGGAGAAGCTGGCGGTCGATGGCGTGGTGATCGTCGGCGAGCACGGCAACTACCCGAGGACCGAGAAGGGGCAGGTGCAATATCCGCGCTATCAGTTCTTCGAGCAGATGCTGACGGTGTTCCGCGCGAGCCGGCGCTCGGTGCCGGTGTTTAGCGACAAGCATCTTTCCTGGAATTGGCAATGGGCGCGCCAGATGTACGACAGCGCCAAAGAGCTGGGATTCCCCTTCATGGCCGGATCGAGCCTGCCCGTCACTTGGCGAATTCCGTCGGTGGAGTTCCCTGCCGGCAGGCGTGTCAGCGAAGCGTTGTGCGTCTGTTACGGCGGCGTGGACAGCTACGATTTTCACGGACTGGAAACCATCCAGTCGATGGTGGAGCGGCGCCCGGGAGGCGAGACCGGCGTCAAGTGGCTCCAGGCCTTTCGCGGCGATCGCTTCTGGGAGGCCTGCCGGCAAGCCGTGTGGCCGCTCGACCTGATGAACGCCGCGCTGGCGCGCAGCCACACGCTGGCGCCCGTCCGCGCCGGTTTCAACGACGTATTTCCCACGCTGGACGAAATGCGGCGCCTCGCGCGGAACCCGGTGGCTTACCGCTACGAGCACGAGGACGGCATCAAGTGCACCATGATGCTGATGGACGGCCTGGTGCGCGATTTCAATTTCGCCGCCCGCCTGGATGGCGCCGCGAAGCCTTTCTCCACCCAGATGTACCTGCCCATGCCCGACGGCCGCACGACGCTGGCGAATTTCTTCAGCCCGCAGGTCAACAATGTCGAAAAGATGTTTCTGACCGGCAAGGCGGCGTATCCCGTGGAGCGGACGCTGCTCACCACCGGACTGACGGCTGCCGGCGTGGACAGCCTCTTCGCGGGGCAGACCCGCGTGGAGACGCCGCACCTGGCGATCCGCTACCAGGCGGCCGCCGAGTCGACGTTCTGGAGGACGTGACATGATCCGCCCCATCACACGACGCGGGTTCCTGCAGGCTGCCGCAACCGTGCCGGTCCTGGCGCAGCAGGCCGAGACCAAACGCATCGCCGTAATCGCGACGGTGTACAAATACCTGTCGCACGCGCAACACATGGCCGACCGTTTCCTGGTGGGGTATCCGTTCGGCGGCGAGTGGCACACGCCCGATGTGCGGATCGCCTCGCTCTATGTGGATCAGAAGCCGCCGGACGATTTGAGCGGGCAGCGAGCGAAGGAATTCGGATTCGAGGTGTATCCCACGATTGCCGAAGCGCTGCGCTGCGGCGGCTCGAAGCTGGCGGTTGACGCGGTGCTGATCATCGCCGAGCACGGCGACTATCCGCGCAACGACAAGGGTCAGATCCTGTACCCCCGCTACGAGTTTTTCGAGCAGGTGGTGAAGGTGTTCGAGGCCGAAGGCCGCTCGGTTCCGGTGTACAACGACAAGCATCTTTCATTCAGCTTTGAGAAAGCCAAGGCGATGCGGGACCATGCGCGCCGCCTGGGATTTCCGATGCTTGCGGGCTCCGCGCTGCCGGTCACGTGGCGGCTGCCGGAATTGGAGTTGCCGCTCGGCTGCGAGGTCGAAAGCGCGCTGATGGTGGGCACCGGCGAATCGGACGCCATGGACTTCCATGCCCTGGAGGCGATGCAGTGCATGCTGGAGCGCCGCCGCGGTGGAGAGCGCGGCGTCAAGAGCGTGCAGATGCTGGAGGGCGACGCGGTGTGGAAGGCGGGCGAGGAGGGCCGCTGGTCGAAGGAGTTGCTGACGTCGGCGCTGTCCCGCAGCGACACGCCCCAGGGCCTGACGGTGACCGACGGCCGCACGCAGGACCTTGTCGCTTCGGGCGAGGTGCGCAAGCTGGTTGCGAATCCCGCGGCTTACTTCATCGAATACCGCGACGGCGTAAGCGCGACCTTGCTGATGCTGACCGGCGCAGTCGGCGATTTCAATTTCGCCGCCAAGCTGAAACGCGTTCCGCAGATTCAGTCGACGCAGTTCTTCCTTTCGCCGGTGCCCAATGTGACTTACTCGGCCTGCCTGGTGCACAAGATCGAGCAGATGATCGAAACCGGTGTGGCGCCGTACCCGGTGGAGCGGACGCTGCTGGTGAGCGGCGTGCTCGAAAGCTGCCTGACGTCGCGCGCACGGGGCCATGCGCGCCTGGAGACGCCACATCTTGCGGTCGCTTACCAGGCGCCCAAGGAATCGCAGTATTGCCGCGTTTGAGTGCCTATCCGCGGTCGAGCAGTTGCTGCAGTTCCCTCGGGTAGAGAGGCTTCAGCTCGGGATACTGCTCGGCGAGCCGGATCAGGTCCAGTTCGTCCTTCTTGCGTTTGCTGAGCCGCCGGCGGGAATCGCTGTAGGCCCAAAGCTTGCCGGAGACGACGTCCGCGAGGCAAGCGACCTTCACCCGGACTCCCAGAACGTCAGCCTCCACGGACCGGCCGAGAAACGCCTGGTATCTTTCGTCCGTGGTGAACTGAATCCGAAGCTCGCTTCCCGGAGGCTGCGCATTCACCGAATGCGGGTGCTCCTCAGTCTTGAAGCCTTGCTCCCGCAGGTGCGCCGCCAGTTTGGAGAGGCCGGAAGCAATCACCACGAGATCGGCATCAAGCGTATACACGGGCTCGACGAAACAATTGACTGCCAGGCCGCCGATCAAGCAGTACGGTCCGAACGTTTCACAGGCTCTGATGAGACGTGAAAAGTCCGTCGCGCCTCCGTGGGTAGTCAACTCGTAAGCCTCCAAAGCAGTCACAACTTCACTCTATACGAAGGCACACAGGCCTGTAAAATCTGTCGCCAGTGCCGCGCCGCGCCGGACGTGATATCTTCTTACCGATGAATCGGAGAGAATTCGCAGCAGTGGCGCTTGGCCTGGGCGCGCGGGCCGGAAGATTGTGGGGCGCCACCAGCATCGGCGACCCGGGCAGGATCGACGACACTCTGCGCTCGGGAATCGCGCGCCGGAAGATCCCGGCCGCCGTGGGGATGATTGCGAGCGAGAACACCGTCCTCTATCAGGGCGCGTTCGGCGTGCGGGATTCCACGGGGGCGAAGGTAACTACCGACTCTATCTTCGCGATCGCTTCGATGACTAAGGCGATCACCACGGTTGCCGCCTTGCAGCTCGTGGAAGAAGGCAAGGTGACGCTGGACGAAGCGGTGTCCAAGCATCTCCCGCGGCTCGAAAAACTCGACGTCCTGGAGGGCTTCGACGCGCAGACCGGAAAACCGCTCCTGCGGCCGGCAAGGACCCCGGTCACGCTGAAGCACCTGCTCACTCACACCTCGGGATTCTGTTACGACACTTGGGACGGCAACATGTTCCGCTACTCGTCGCAGGCCGATAAGGGAGCATCCGGAACGGTGGGGCCGCTCATGTTCGAGCCGGGTGCCCGCTGGCAGTATGGTCAGGGCGTCGATTGGGCGGGACGGCTGGTGGAAGCCGTGAGCGGCATGAGCCTCGAGGATTATTTTCAGGCCAGAATACTCGGCCCTCTCGAGATGCGCGATACCAGCTACATCCTCCCCGCATCGAAATTCGAGCGGATGGTGACTCCCTGGGAACGGGAGCAGGGAGGCCCGCTGAAGCAGAACGACCGGGCGCTGCCTACACCGCCCAAAGCGTTCAACGGCGGCGGCGGACTTTACTCGACGGCGGGCGATTACGTGCGCTTCATGCAGATGATCCTGCGGAAGGGACGCGGCGTCGATAGGACTGTGATCCTGCAGCCGAAGACCGTGGAAAGCATGGCGGTCAATCAGATTGGCGAACTCACCGCGGGAAAGATGAGGAGCTTCCGGCCGGACAATTCCAGCGACGTCGACATACAGCCCGGATTCACGGAGAAGTGGGGTCTGGGATTCCTGATCAACACGACGGCATACGCGGGAGGCCGCGCCGCCGGCAGCCTGGCGTGGGCGGGGATCCTCAACACGTTCTTTTGGATCGATCCGAAGAACTCGATTTCGGGCGTGCTGTTGATGCAGTTCCTGCCATTTGTCGACAAAGAAGCGGTGGGGCTTCTCGGCGATTTCGAGCGGGCCGTGTACGGCAGTTTGCGGAAGTGATGCCCCGGTGAGGCCTCGGCGGGCCTCGCTTATCGCTTGTGGACCGCGCCGTACACCGCCGCGCCGATCACCACGATGATCATGCCGGGCCACGTGGTGGAAGGCCGGTAGGCGAACAGCAGGAACAGCACCGTGGCGGCGCCCACAATATAAAACGCCGGCACGAACGGGTAGCCCGCGACTCGATACGGCCGTTCCGCCTCGGGACGGGTCTGGCGCAGCCGGAACACTCCGGCGATCGTCAGAATATAGAAAAGCAGCGCCGCGGAGATCACGTAGTCCAACAGGTTGCTGTACAGATTGCCGTACTCGTGGGTCAGGGTGCTATAGGTGCGCGGCAGCACCAGGACCGCGGCCCAGATGCCCTGCACCGCGAGCGACCATCCCGGCACGCGCGCCAGGTTGAGCACCCCGGCGCGGGAGAAGAACAGGCCGTCCTGCGCCATGGCGTAGGTGGCCCGTGCGCCGGCCAGCACCAGGCTGTTCACGCAGCCAAAGGTCGAGATCATGATGGCGATCGCCATCAACGTAGGGCCGTACCCGGGAAAAATCTGTTGCAGCATGGCGGTGGCGACGCGGTCGGAGGGCGCATTCTGGATCGCAGGCAGCGGCAGCACCACCAGGTAGGCAATGTTGGCCAGCACGTACAGGCCACAGACGGCGGTGCATCCCAGCGCCATGGCCAGCGGCAGGTTGCGCCGCGGATTCTTGACCTCACCCGCGACGATGGTCACGTCGTGCCAGGAATCGGCCGAAAACAGCGAACCCGACTGCGCCACGCAAATCGCCACGATCAGCCCGTAGAAACTCGCGGCTGCCACGCCGAGCGACGGATCGTATGCGCCCAGGCTGAACATGTGGGTGAAATTCGCCTTGGTGGCCGTAGCATTCCAGCCCAGGATGAGCCCTGCGAGGATCAGCGCCGCCAGCGCCACGGTCTTGGCCGACGAGAACAGGTTCTGCACGATCCTGCCGTACTCCAGGCCGCGCGAATTCGTCCAGGTCAGCAGGGCGATCACCCCAATGGCCATCAGTTGCGCCGTGGAGAGCGAAAGCGCGTATCCCGAAGAGATGTGAATCGGCTCGACCAGGTAGCGGCTCTCGGAGACGGGCGGGAATACGACGGAGAGAAAGCGCGCGAACGCCACCGCCACCGCGGCAATCGTGCCGGTCTGGATGACGGTGAAGTTGGTCCAGACATAGAGAAATCCCCACAACGGAGAGAACGCTTCCCGCAGGTAGATGTACATGCCCCCGGCCTGCGGCAGCATCGACGCCAGCTCGCCGTACGACAGCGCCGCGGTGATGGTGAGCACGCCCGTCAGGACCCACGCCATCAGCATCCATCCCGGGCTTCCGATGAGCCGCGACATGTCCGCCGAGACGATGAAAATGCCCGAGCCGATCATGACTCCGATGACCACCATGGTGGCGTCGAAGAGATTCAATCCGCGGACAAACCCGCGCTCCGCCGCGGCGGTGGTGGCAATCGGTTGGCTCATTGGTGTGGAAACGCTTGCGGGCAAGCTTACCGCACGTTCGGAAGGGGCGTCAACCACGGGCAGGGGCTGAGGCGCAGTCCGCGACGCCGCCAATTCGCCCGAAGTAGAATAACCGTAATGACATTCCGATCCTTCCTGGCGGCGGCCGTGCTCCCGCTGCTGGCCGTCTCCGCGGCGCAGCTTACCAAGAGCACGGTGAAACCGGACGCCGCTCCGGCCCGGGAGTGGCCCGTTTATGGCGGAAACCCGGAGGGCACGCGCTATTCGCCCCTGAAGCAGATCAACCGTTCCAATGTGGGCCGCCTTCAGGCCGCATGGACCTATGATGCCTCGAGTGGCGGAGGGCGCGGCGGGCTCCAGACCAATCCCATCATCGTGAATGGAATCCTCTACGGGAATACGCCGGGGGGACAAGTGATCGCGTTGGATGGCGGGTCGGGAAAACTCGTCTGGTCGTGGGACTCCAAGAGCGGCGGCCAGAGAGTGCGCGGCATGACCTGGTGGGGCTCGGGCGCCGATGCGCGGATCCTGGCCGGTTTCGGCCGCTACGTCTACGCGCTCAACGCCAAAACCGGCGCGGTCGTCTCCGACTTCGGTAAGGATGGACGCATCGATCTGCACCAGGACCTCGGGCGCGATCCCGAAAAGCAATCCGTCAGCCTCACCTCTCCCGGCATCATCTACAAGGATCTGTTCATCGTCGGAGGCCGCGAGAGCGAAGGACTGCCCGCCTCCTATGGAGACATCCGGGCCTACGACGCACGGAGCGGGAAGCTGCGCTGGACCTTCCACACCATCCCGCGCCCCGGCGAATTCGGCTATGAGACCTGGCCGAAGGATGCGTGGACCTACACCGGAGCGGCGAACAATTGGGCGGGCATGGCCATCGATCTCCAGCGCGGCATCGTTTACGTTCCCACCGGCTCAGCCGCATCGGATTTCTACGGCGCCAACCGCATCGGCGACGATCTGTTCGCCAACTGTCTCCTCGCCCTGGACGCCGCGACGGGAAAACGGATCTGGCACTTCCAGGCGGTGAAGCACGACGTTTGGGACCGCGACTTTCCGTCGCCGCCCGTGCTGGTCACCGTAAGGCATGAGGGCAGGATGGTCGATGCGGTGGCGCAGACCACCAAGCACGGGTATGTGTATCTGTTCGATCGGGTCAAAGGAACGCCGCTGTTCCCCATCGAATATCGCAAATATCCGCCCAGCACCGTGGAAGGCGAAGTGACCGCCGAGACCCAGCCTCTGCCGACCAAACCCGCGCCCTTCGCGCGGCAGCTACTGACCGAGGACATGCTGACCAACCGCACGCCCGAGGCGCACCGGTGGGCCGTGGAACAGTTTCGGACTTTCCGTAGCGAGGGCCAGTTCGTCCCCTTCGGCGTCGGCAAAGAGACAGTGATCTTTCCCGGATTCGACGGAGGGGCCGAATGGGGCGGCTCGGCGTTCGATCCCGACAGCGGTTTGCTGTTCGTGAACGCCAACGATCTTGCCTGGACCTCTAGCCTGGTGGTCAACACCCCACCGGCCACCGGCCGCGAGTTGTACACGGCTCAGTGCGCCGTCTGCCACGGGACCGGCATGGATGGAAACGGCGGCCAGGCGCCGGCGCTGGCCGAGATTCGCGCGCGGCGTACAGCCGAACAGGTCAGCGGCGTCATCCAGAAGGGCATTGGCCGGATGCCCGGGTTTCCCAACCTTCGGCCGCAGGCGGTTCGCGCGCTGGTGGGGTACGTCATGAACGGGGATTCCAAGGACAGCGCCGTGCCCGCGGAGCCATCGCCGTTCGATCTCAAGTACCGCTTCACGGGGTACAAGAAGTTTCTCGATCCCGACGGATATCCGGCCGTCGCGCCGCCGTGGGGCACCCTGAACGCCATCAATCTGAACACCGGAGAGTATGCGTGGAAAATCCCTCTGGGCGAATACCCCGAGCTTGCCGCCAAAGGCATGAACGACACGGGCACGGAAAATTACGGCGGCCCGATTGTCACGGCCGGGGGTCTGGTCTTCATTGCGGCCACCAACTTCGACCGGAAATTCCGCGCCTTCGACAAGGAGACCGGCAAGCTTCTCTGGCAGACGGTGCTGCCCTCGTCCGGCAACGCCACGCCCGCTACGTACGAGGTGAATGGCAAGCAGTACGTGGTGATCGCCGCTGCCGGCGGCAAGGCGCCAGCCGGCGGCACCGCGGCAGTCTACGTGGCGTTCGCATTGCCGGAGTAGGGGTGATACGGTTCACTTAGATTCACCTATCAAAGGATACGCTCAAGGGCGGCATCCCGACAGTTCCCGATACAGTCCTGGCGCTCCTGCATCGCGGGCGGCACAAGTCCGAGACGGCGACAATACAGCCAAATGCAGTCGCAAGGGTGGGCCGCGCTGAATTCCACCCACGATTGCTTTGCTCGGGAGTCGTCGAGGACGCGGATCGCGTTACGCTGATAGGGGTCAGCACATTGTGAACGAAAACCTCTTTCAGGAATCGATAAAGGCCGGACTCGGGCGAGGCATACTCTACGCGCGTGATCACGACGTACGACCGTTCCGGGATGTGATCCTGGACGCTTGCCTTCACTGTTACTCCGCAGATCCGCAGACTGAAGGCACTCGGGCGGGCTATATGCTCGAACTGGTAAATTTGCTGCCTGACCGGCAGTTTTATTGCGACGAAGTACTCAACTCGCTGCCGCACTGCGGTGACGATTGGGACGCCGTTCAGCGCTTTCACTTCGCGACGTACATGGCGTTCGACGGAGATGAGGGCGCTAAGCGCGTCGCATACCATAGCTTTGATCCCGGTCCGAGGAAGGGCGAAGCCATCGCCGTCGACTTCCTGAGGATGGATGGCGTAAAAGGGCTTATTTTCGCCGCGACCAAAATCGGAGCATTGCTGATGACCAACCCGGAAGAAGTTGACGAAGGGTGGCTCTGGGCGCAGGCGGTAGAGATTTGCGGCGAGGATACGGCCTCGGCCGCCTTGTCCGAAGCCGGGTCCGGTGATCCGAGAGTGGATGCCTACCGGCGGGCTGTCGCGGCTAGTGCACAGAGAGGAAGTAGCAATTCAAAGGAAATCACCGGGTTGAGTTATGAGGACCTCAGATCAAGGATGCCGGGGTTGCGCGGCTTCCCGCTTAGTAGTTGGGGCAAACAGGCAAGCGCCGACGACTTTGAACGTGCAGCGCGCGGACTAACCATCGCCAAGACTTCGGAAGATCAAATTCAGCACCTGCGCATTTTCTCGCGACGTCAGTTCCCTTTCGGCCCGGAATTTCTTCTAAGCCTTTCATCGTCAGATAACGTAGACGTAGCATACGCCGCAGCTGTTGCCCTTTCCAGCATCCGACATCCCTCTGTCAGAGCAGAGGCCTTTCGTCTCACAAGCAATGGGCTGGCTGGCCGCGAATGGGCTATAACCATGCTTGATCAGAACTGGGAGCCAAACGATCATGAGATCGTCCTGAATTGGTTCGAGCGGGAATTGGACCGGGGCAGACGCCATCGTATGCAAAGCGGAATTGAGGCATTCTGGGAACATCACCCGGACCCTGCAGGTGAACCTCGTATGTTGTATTCGCTATACGAGATGGGGACATGTTCATTCTGCCGAGAATCTGTGGTTAAGCGTCTCATCGAGTTGGACTCGCTATCCGACTCCCTCCGTGCGGAATGCGCGTACGACGCAAGCGACGATATTCGCGAGCTGGTCGGGACCAGTTTCTAACTGCCGGTATTGGTGACTCCGTCCGAATCTGGGGAGCCGTCTGCCGGTGATCAATCCATCAGCGTGGACCAATCACCACCGTTCAAAGTGATACACCCACTGGGGGCGTCGTGGCTGCGTACTCGTGATGGGGCTAAGGAGGCTCCATTACGTGAAGAGCAAACACATTGCAGTAAGGAGAAAGCCGAAATATACGCTCGGCCTTCCCGATCTCGATCAGGCTAAATCTGCCGTTCTAAACAGCCTGCCATCAAAAGAGTCGCAAAGAGGGTATCGGCACGCAATCGAGGAGTTCATTTGCTGGTACTGCTCTGAGCCGCGACTCTCGTTCAACAAGACGGTGGTAACCCGATACCGAATTCACTTGGAATCGCGCCAGCTTGCACCGGGTACCATTAACGGAAGGCTCGCTGCGGTTCGGCGTCTTGCATACGAAGCCGCTGACTCCGGCCTTCTGAGCCCGGAATTGGCCGCTGGAATTCGGCGGGTAAAGAGCGTAAAGAAGCTGGGCGTCCGCCTCGGCAACTGGCTGACCGCTGAGCAAGCAAGACAGTTGTGGCAGGTGCCCGATCCTGCGACGTTGAAGGGAAAGCGGGACAGAGCTCTACTTGCGATCCTGCTAGGTTGCGGACTCCGGCGGCGGGAAGTTGCTGAGCTCGACGTCGCTCGACTTGAACGCCGCGAGGATCACTGGGCGATTGTCGATTTGATGGGCAAGGGCCGACACGTCCGAACGGTGCCTGTCCCCGAATGGGTTAAGGCGGCGATAGATTCATGGCTGGCTTGCGCTGGAATATCGGATGGTCGCTTGTTCCGATGCGTCTGTCGTGCAGGCAAAACCTGGGGCGATGGTGTATCAGAGAGGGTCGTCTGGCACGTGGTAAAGGACTGCGCCAAGGCGGCGGGAATCCAGAGGCTGGCACCACACGATCTTCGTCGCACGTGTGCACGCCTTTGCCATCTGGCCGGCGGTGAACTCGAACAGATCCAATTTCTCCTAGGACATGTTTCAGTTCAGACAACGGAGGTCAATCTCGGCTGCCGACAACGCCTGCGAGGCGCGGTCAACGATCGAATCGGCATCGAGCCGCAGCACTGATCGAAATACGGCCAAGAGTTTGACAACTTGGCCGTAAAACGCCCTAATCGTCGAAGTGACGGTCAGTCCGCAAAGGCTCTTCGGGTTGCCTGGAGTGCCACCATCGTCGCACCAGCTTCGAAGCTCCACACCGTACGCTCGGGCAGAGAATTGGGCAGTTGAGTCGCTTTCTGAGATCGGCCGTTTCCCAGTCACCAAAGTTTGAAAATATTTTACGCTGATTCTAAAGGACCTTCCGTCCGCGCACCCCAGAACCCCCTTGCCTCGATGCTACAGTCTAATCGAGGATCGGTTTGCGTCCCGGGGCAACCCGGGTCCGTAAACCGTCGCCTCTCTTCCCGGCCAGGAAGCGTTGCATGTTTGGTGGTACTGGACTCCCCGTAAGAGCCTTAAGAAAGCTCGAACCTCTGCAGGTTCGGCGGGGAGACTCTGGGACCGCGGTTCCATATCACTCGATGCGATGGGAA